>MCHG01000177.1_pt1 | contig 32637 bp, 34 predicted proteins | sample 787351 | NCBI WGS metagenome assembly MCHG01 (sample SAMN05430296, study PRJNA330682) | permafrost metagenome | biome: Cold desert; feature: permafrost; material: soil; isolation source: enrichment culture inoculated with soil incubated with H2/CO2 at 20 degrees... ... | reverse complement strand
TAACACCCAATTACGGTAAAAATGAAATAAGTAGATGAAATCTTGCTGAGAGTTTAAGTCAGTTGGTGAAGTACTGGATTTAGAGGAAATCTCTGAAGACCAGAAAATAACAAAAAATCTATAAGAAATTGAGGGAAATATTTGAGAAATTCTCGGAAAGAAATAAATCAGAAATAAATCGAAATCCTGACCAGTATATTCCTGATCAGTATATCTCGATCCACTTCATTAGTCATCTATTGCTGCAGGATGAAAATTGTATTCAGAGCTGCATCCATAATATTTTCATTAGACACTGTTCTGGGGTATTTGAAGAATACTGTAACTATATTCCGACCGATGTGAAATGACTCGCCAGTTCTTTGCACCCGTCAGGACTTCTTTCTGAAAACCTTCGCCATCGTATAGGACGACAACATCTTTTGCGTCATTAGGGAAGTAAGTATAATCCTTGAAATTTGTCAGGAAAAGTTTGAACTCAGGGTTATGGCTTTGAATCTTGTTTAACCAGAGATCTGCTCTTTATCGCTGACATGGTTAGGATTTCCGGTTAATTTCCACTCCGTGTCAATATTAACACCTATAACACTCTTATGATGGCCATATCTTGAAAGTATGCCATCAATCAAATCAGCTACGTCAGCTCCATTAGGCTGAATTGAAAGGATTTGGGGTCCCGAGCTGTCTTTAGCATCGTATCACCGTTGGGTTGGATTTTTATAGGGAGAGTAAATTCAAAAAATTAGAGTAGTTGTTTATTACTATGGGAGCGCAGAGGGTCACGAATACCCTGACCTTTACAGGCTGTCCGACAATTACTGTGAGTAATAAAGTTACAATCGTCCTTTGTTAAGGAATGGTTAAAAAATAACTCCAAGTTTTCACTTTGGGAATGGATCTACAATTCCATTTCCCCAAATAAACATCAAAGACAATATCGGTAACAAAAATACTTGAAATTATAGTTTCATCATTCCTAAATGGGACTTTTAGCTTTATGAGAGTTGCATTTTATTCCTTATTTATTTCTTTTTAAAATCAGGGTCGTCCACTGATACAGGGTTGGTGTTTTAGGGGGAAATATCTAAAGCTCCTCTTGATTGCGTTTTATGTTATTGCGACACGATAGCTCTAAAAACTCCAAAGTCACGAGAAAAGAATGAGGGTAGACGTTATTTTGATTATTGTGGAATAACAACAACTGAATACAAATGGACGACCGACGACCAAAATCAGAAAAACGCATAAAAATAAGGACGGATAAAAAAAATTGAACTTTGATAAAAATGTAATTATAATAAGAAAGAGAACTTAAAAGCGCAGAAGAACTGTATAGCAATGTATTAAAATGGATGTATGAGAGAGCCCTTTGCAGGCGGTTGGAGAAATGGATATTAAAATTTCAGAGGAAAAAGAAGATTTAAATAAGGGTCTTCGAAGAACGGAAGCTGGAGACAATAAGAGAGGTGAGGCTCTCCAAGCAGTCCTGGAGAAAGAAGAAACTCTGAAAACGATAATTAATAATAGTCAAGTAGTGCTTTTCCTCTGGAAAAACGAAGATAAGTGGCCTGTAGAGTTTGTCTCCGAAAATGTGGCGAATTTTGGGTATACTGTAGAAGACCTAACATCTGGCAGGGTGTTGTACAAGGATATAATATATCCTGATGATCTCGAAAATGTTCAAGATGTGTTTGAGAAAAAGATCAGGAGCGGATCTCCAGAGTTCATTATTGAGTACAGAATTTTAACAAAAACAGGGGATGTTAGATGGATAAACCAAAGGACCTTTATCCAGAAAAGCACAAGTGGGCAGATAACACACTTTCAGGTAATGGTGCTCGACATCACCAAGCGGAAGAAGAGTGAAGAAAAGCTGGAAAAAGTCCTTAAGATGCAGAAAATACTGACTACAGTTATTAACAACAGTCCTGCAGTGGTCTTTCTCTGGAAAAACGACAAATACTGGCCTGCGGTTTTTGTCTCCGACAATTTAATACAGTTTGGCTATACAGTTGATGATTTTTTATCACAAAAAGTCCTGTATGGGAAAATCATACATCCTGATGATCTGGGAAAAGTAGAAGAAGAGCTTGAAAGAAGCATCCAGAAAGGTGAGGTAAGCTTCAATTCGGAGTACAGGATTTTCACAAAAGCCGGGGACGTGAGATGGGTAAACGAGAGGACATTTATTCATAGAGAGGGAGATGGGGAGGTAACCTGCTTTCAGGGAATAGTACTGGATATAACTCCGAGAAAAAGAGTGGAAGAGGCCCTTAGAAAATCTCTCGAAATGCAGAAAATACTGAAAACCATAATTAACAAAAGTCCGGCAGTGGCTTTTCTATGGAAAAATAGGGGAAACTGGCCTGCAGAATTTGTTTCCGAAAATGTGAGTCAGTTCGGGTACACAGCAGAGGACTTTACATCTGAAAAACTACTTTATGGGAATATAATACACAAAGAGGACATCAAAGCAGTCATCGAAAATCTCGCACTTTCAATAAGAGAAGGAAATGACTCTTTTGAGATGGAATACAGAATATTTACCGGGGACGGTAATATTCGCTGGGTTGAGGAGCGGACATTTATCCAGAGAGACAGTAAAGGAGATGTAACTCATTTTCAGGGAATAATTGTCGATGTTACTGAAAGGAAAGAAGCACAGAAAATGCTTGAGATCCAGAGGGAACTCGGAGTATCCCTGAGTACTACCTGGAACCTTCATGCTATGCTTAATATGGTCCTTGATGCCTGCTTGAGAATAGAAGAGATAGATGCTGCAGGTATATACCTGAAAGACGATCTCCTTGATCGGATTAACCTGGTTGCATACAGAGGACTTTCCTCCGAGTTTGTTAAGAGCATTTCAACATATAATGCAGATTCTCCTGAAGCGCGGCAGATTTGGACTGAAAAACCCATCTACAAGCTGGATTTTTATTCAGAGAAAATGGCAGATTTAATCAGGAAGGAAAAAATTACTGCTGTCGCGGTGATCCCTATGATACATAGAGGAGAAACAATAGGCAGTCTAAACTTTGCTTCCCATACTACAGACAGGATTTCCCAAAATGTACGCAACTTTCTTGAGAGCGTAGTCTTGCAGGTAGTAAACTACATAGCCCCTATCCGCATTGCGGCGGACCTGGCATAAGAAAGGTTTTCTTTCGAGCATTAATTCAACCTGGGCGAGACGAAATCCTTATTTAAAACAACTTTTATAACTAATACAGGGTTGGAAAGTGAGAAGGCCTCAGGTTTCGCTTTTTATGGCCTTTGGCTCCGGTTAAATTGAAACTGCTGATTTGTGCTCACTTTTTGTCCTTGACTGGCATTAACCATGACTGGCATTAATATAGATCTTGCATTGGATGGGGATAAGATTGAAAGCAATAGTAGTTTATCTCAGTACTTCAGGGAATACAAAAGCTATGGCCGAAGCGATAGCTAGCGGGATAGAATCAAAGAATGTGGATGTAAAAGCTGTTAGCTTTTATGATGTAAAGCCCGAAGAACTTAATGAAGCGGAAGCAATTGCAGTTGGCTCTTCGACTTTTTACTACAAAATGCTGCCGCCAATGGAAAAGTTCATGAACGAGACTCTCGCTTCTACAAACCCAAAGGGTAAAGTCGGAGCTGCTTTTGGATCTTACGGGTGGAGTGGGGAAGCGCCTATAGTGATAGCCGAAAAAATGCGAGAGATGGGAATGATTGTGGTAGACCCTGTACTCCGGATTCTTCACAAGCCCACAGATAAGGACGTGCAGGAGTGCAAAAGGCTTGGGATTGACATTGCCGAAAAATTAAAGCATAAAGGCAACAAAAAGTAACCTTCGAATAAAGCACGTTAATTTGTAGTTCCGAAAATAAATCATACCTTTCTCACTACAGTTAATATAACCACCGAGGCATGGAAAAGCTGATATCGTATCATCTTTATTCAGTTTTTCTCGTGCTGTCGGTAATAGTTATACTTAGGAATGGTTAAAAACAACTTCAAGTTTTCACTTTGGGAATGGCTCAGAATTCCATTTCCTCAAATAACCTCAAAGACATATTGTTAACAGAAATATTTGAAATTATATTCGTCATTCCTTAGTTCTCAATTATTGTTTGACGTACCATGTTCAAAACTTTTGGATAGCTTAATACTTAATATGACAGCAGATATCACAAAGCATTAAAAATTGAGAGAATTTCAAATATAGCATGGTTCATAGAACGGTCTTAAATAACGAAAGACAAGAATCAAAATCAAAACCTGGCCCAACAGAACTGCAAATTCAGACTAAAAAAGGTTTGCTGGAAACTTTCGGTTTTAAAGGTTATTACCCAGAAGCAGACTTTTTTAGAAATTAATCATCTGCTGAGCTGGACATCGAGAAGATTAACTGGCAGATGCGGCTGAGGATGTGCATCCGCATCTGCTGCAGTAGTAAAATTCATTCGAACTAATTACTGTTTTTTAAGAGGTATACCCATCACATACATTCCATAGGGAATTCAAACATGTCTATTTTCAATCCAGGATCATTAGCGGCTCAAGCCTTACAGTTTCCTTTCTTGTCCAGTACCCACATACAGAACAATACTGAAATTCCCTGAATAAATCGTTTTCAAGCTTGGAGTGGCACTCCGGACATTTTTTTAAGAAAAACATACAATTGACTCCTTTTATCCTCCGCAGTTAATATTCCACAAATTTTCAGTGTAATGAACTACGTCCCCATGTAATTCACATACTTTAGATTACAGCAACATATAAATAAATTACTTAAGTGCCCTATAAAACTGAATGTAGGTATAGGTAATTCCTGTAAATTTTCGATCTTAGGTTAGCAAATCGGTTGAAACCCCGATAATCTGCCATTCATGCTATTTTTCATTACCTTCCCAGTTCCTTTTCCGTTTCCAGGACCTTAAGGGTGATCTTCATAACCGAATCTGGATTAAGTGAAATGGAATCTATCTCCTGTTTTACCAGAAACTCCGCAATTTCAGGAAAGTCACTCGGGGCCTGTCCGCAGATCCCACTGTGCCTTCCATTTCGTTTCGCTCCCTGTACAGCCATTGCCATTATTTTCATAACCCCGGGGTCCCGCTCATCGAATTCTGCGGCAAGCAGTTCGGAGTCTCTATCAACGCCGAGGGTCAGCTGGGTCAGGTCGTTTGAGCCTATAGAGAAACCATCGAAAAATTCGCTGAATTCGTCGATAAGAAGAACATTATTTGGAATTTCGCACATAACATAGACCTGCAGCCTATTTTCTCCTCTCTTTAGCCCATTTTTCTCCATCTCGGCAATCACTTTCCGAGCCTCTTCAACTGTCCTGCAGAAGGGAATCATAAGAATGAGATTTGTAAGCCCCATTTCATCCCTGACTTTTTTCATAGCCCTGCACTCAAGGGCAAAACCTTCCCTATAACGCTCATCAAAATAGCGAGAAGCTCCCCTGAAACCTATCATTGGATTATTCTCCACCATTTCAAAATAGATGCCTCCAAGGAGGCTTGCATACTCGTTGGTTTTGAAGTCGCTCAGGCGGACTACTACCGGCTTCGGGTAAAAAGCCGCAACAATAGTCCCAACTCCTTGGGCAAGCCGCTCAACAAAATACTCTTCTTTATCGTAACCTCCTGTAAGTTGTTCGATTTCCCGAAGGACTTTAGAGTCTTTGACCTTTTCAGGGTGTACGAGAGCCATTGGATGGATCTTGATATAGCTTGTAATGATGAATTCCAGCCTCGCAAGCCCAATTCCATCGTTCGGGATCATGGAAAAGGCAAAAGCCTCCTCAGGGTTTCCAAGATTCATCATAATCTCGGTTTTCGGGCGTTTCAGGTCTTTGAGACTCAGGGTATCTTTATGGAAAGGAAGGATACCATCGTACACAAGTCCGTCCTCTCCTTCCGCACAGCTTACAGTAATTTCCCTGCCTGTCTCAAGAACCTCGGTTGCATTGCCTGCTCCTACGACTGCGGGAATTCCAAGTTCCCGGCTGACAATTGCAGCATGGCATGTCCTTCCTCCTTTGTTTGTGACAATCGCAGCTGCCGTTTTCATGACAGGCTCCCAGTCAGGAGTCGTGGTGTCCGCAATCAGGATCTCTCCTGGCTTAAAAGAGGGCAGATCCGAAACGTCAGGTATCACATGAGCCTTTCCGGAAGCAATTTTGCTTCCCACACTCCTGCCTTTTACAATAATTTCCGACTGTTTTTCAAGTACGTAGGTTTCCAGAATTTCTTTGCTTCTCTGGGACTGGACAGTCTCTGGCCTTGCCTGAACTATAAAGAGTTCTCCTGTTATCCCATCCTTTGCCCACTCGATATCCATAGGCCGGGGTTCCCTATACTTTTCAGAGTAATGATCTTCAATAGTAATCGCATACCCTGCAAGTTCAAGCACTTCTTCGTCATCAATACAGAAGCGAAGCCGATCAGCTTCAGGAACCTCTACATTCCGGGTAAGCACTTTGGAGTCGCCGCGCCCGTAGATCATCTTGATTTCCTTGTTCCCTACCTTCTTCTGGATAATAGGCTTATATCCTTCCCTGAAAGTTGGCTTGAAAACGTAAAACTCATCCGGGTTGACCTGTCCCTGCACGATATTTTCTCCAAGCCCGTACGCGCCTGTAATGAAAACCACATCCCTGAAACCGGTTTCCGTATCCAGAGTAAAAATAACGCCGCTTGAAGCCATATCCGACCTGACCATCTTCATGATCCCTATCGATAGCCCCACTTTGAAATGATCGAATTTGTTTGTTACGCGGTAGGAAATCGCCCTGTCAGTAAAAAGAGAGGCAAAACAGCGCGTGCAGGCATCCCTAAGCCCTGGGTAGCCCCTGATGTTGAGGTAAGTTTCCTGCTGGCCCGCAAAAGAAGCAGTGGGGAGGTCCTCAGCCGTTGCCGAACTCCTTACAGCTACATCCGTATCTTCTCCGTACTGCTCACATAGGCGATCATACCCTGTTTTGATATCTTCCCAGAGATCGTCGGGAATTCCTGCCCCAAGAATCAGGTCCCTTGCAATCTTCCCCCTTTTTGAAAGGTCAGCGACGTTTGCAGTATCAAGCCCTTCCAGCGTTTTTTTGAGCTTCTCGAGAATCCCTCCGGCTTTGAGGGTATGCCAGTAAGCTTCAGCAGTGACTGAAAAGCCGTTCGGAATCTTTATCCCCTTCGAAGTAAGTTCCCTATACATTTCTCCAAGAGAAGCATTCTTTCCGCCCACAAGCGGAACATCTTCAATCGTAGTTTCTTCAAACCAACGGGTGTACTTGCTTTTATTCCCAGACATTTTCCAAAAATCCCCTTTAAATTATTTTTTGTAATAAGAAGTATGGCAATAAACTTAAAGTTTCATGCTTCACTAAGAAGTTTCCCCAGGCTAGGAAAAATATTAAAGGACTGAATTTGAAGAGGATACCGAAAAAAACTCGCTTCACACCTCATGACCACTGAAAACGCGGAAAGCTCAGAAAAAACTGCAAAGCAGTAATAAGTCCTCTTGAGCGCAGCGAAAAGGACCTCGTGCTGTTGTACTTGCAGTGCAACTCCCAGAAAATCTCCGATTTTCTGTGATCCCGAGGCGCAATTCGGGCGAAGCGAAACTCGGGGAGCGAAACTCAGGGCTGAAAAAATCAGCAGAAAAAGAAATTTTTTGGCCGCCCCGCCTAAAAATCCTGCAACAGACTTTCAGCTAACGGCTTTTCTGGCTCTGGATCTGCGAGTCTCTAAAGCTCTAAAGTTTGGCTGCTTAAAGAAGATCCGAATATATCGGATTTATATCTACTGCCCTTTCGTAGGCTTCCATTGCTTTATGGTGTTTCTTAATTCTATCGTATACAATACCCTTACCAATCCAGGCTTTTGTAAAACTCGGGTTGATATCGATAGCTCTTTCAAAAGCTTCAAGTGCCTCTTCATATTTTTCCAGGTCTCTTAAGGCAATTCCCTTATTGTACCAGAATCTGGCGTTCTCCGGATTTGCTTTTATTTTGGTGTCAAAAATCCCCACTGCTTTTTCTATATAAAGCCTTGCTTCGTCGCACTTTCCAAGCCAGCGGAGAGCCACTCCCTTGTTATAGAGAGCCTTTCCATTCGCAGGGTTTAACTCAAGAGCCCTGTCAAACGCATCAAGAGCTTCCTCAAAGCTTTTTATCTTACAGAGGCTCATGCCTTTCTTGCACCATTCACTTGCGCTCATAGAGTTCATGTCAAAGCTTTTTTCATAGATGCGGATAGCTTTTTCAAAATCATCCATGGCGTCTTCGTACGCCTTAAGTTCCCTGAGAGCCATTCCCCGCCTGTACCAGACCTCAGGCTCCTGAGGCGCAAGATATATAGCCCGAGAATATGTATCCATAGCTTCTTCGTACTGCGTAAGACCCATAAGCAATTCAGCTTTACAGCACAAAGTTTTCGCATCCGTAGGGTTGATCTCGATGGACCTGTTAAAGGCATCGAGAGCTTCATCATACCTCAACAGGTTTTTCAGAACCGCTCCCTTACTGAACAATATTTTTGCATTGTCAGGACTTATTTCCAGAGCTTTATTGTAGGCATCCAGAGCTTCTGCAAACCTTTTAAGTTCATGGAGTGCAACGCCTTTATTGTACCATTCGTTCGAAGTCATAGTTTTTACCACACCTTTTTTCGATCACGTTTTTCCACAGTTTACCACATCTACCCTAACAAAAATAATATATGTCTTCAGAGCATTAAATCAGTTTTGTACTTTAGCTCCTTACAGAAAATAAGAACATATTTGCAGTTACGCGTTATAATTTTCGTTTTATTCTTTTTTAAAGATTTTGAAATATTCATATACATTAGTATTTTAAAAATAATGTTTTAAAAATATGGACTATATTTTTAGTAAATAATCTAATTTTATGATAAGTCTATTTTATTCAAAGCCAAAAACGAGAAACTGTGGTTTTGATAGATTAAAATTAGCCCAGTTCTCCGCAATAAAACTCATTATTCTGCCCTGACAAGGAAAAAATCGAGCTCAAAGATGAGAGAACAAATCAGGCAAACCCTTTTTCAAGAACGTAAAACTTATTCATCTCACGATTTTTCCAGGATTCCATTATTGCCTTTAAATTCCATTATTGTCTGTAATATAGGGAACTTAGAGATTTTCTCTGACTTTCGAAAAATTACATTCAGATTTCTCTCTACATCTCTATGCATATTTTAAAAGTGTATTTCTGGGGAATACTATAAAAAAAGTAAATATGACTATTGAAAAACAAAAAATAATAGTATAAATTAATCAATGAATTAAGGGTCTAGTAGAGAGACCATAAGGGTATCTACTAATATAATTTGCCCACATATGCTGAAGGGGGTGAGGGAAAAAATCTCAAAAGAAATGTTCTAAAAAGTTTTCGCTTTTCAGAGCAGTCTTCTCAGTCTACAGAACCATGTAGTGAGAGAAGAATGAATTTTTTCCTGTTAGAAGCCGGATTTTCCCTTCAGCTCATATTCGAGTACGTCTTAATATCATCCTGACTCTGGCTTTCAATTCAAGTGGGTTTAGAGGAGTAGTAACATAATCATCTGCCCCTGACTCAAAAGCTTTAACTCTGTCTTTTGCCTCACCTCTTTCACTTAGCATTACTACTGGCATCCACCGGTACCTTGAACTAGCCTTCAGCTGCTTGCATATCTCAAAACCATCTATATCCGCGTGTCCGGTATCTAACAGGAAGAGGTCGGGCTTTTCGGTTTTTACAGTTTCAAGAGCCGAAGAGCCTCCAGGAGCTTTGACAACGCTATAATTCTCAGGTTCAAGCGCCAATTTAAGGCTATCGTAGATGCTAGGCCCATAACTCATAATAAGGATTTTCTCTCTTGTATCCTTAAAGTTTGCAATGCGCGTCTTTACTAGTTCTTCCGAAATCGAAAGATTACGGGCAATATCAGTATCATTTATTTCAGGCTGTGCTTCAATCAATTTCAAGATCTCATGATCAAGATTTTTCTCGTTCATTACCCTCCACCTCTATACAGTATATATTTTCTTAGTTATTAAACATTTCTAAAATATTTACGATGATATATTATGGTAAATTATATATAGTATAGATAGAACAAAGTGACCCAAATATTTAGAAGATTTTGTATTGATCGCCTGACTTAACCAATAAGGAGATAAGTTTATAACTGTAAATAACAAGTTAATATTGGAAATAAAAATCACTTACGGAGAGTAGCCACCTCTGAGATGATAGCAATGGATCCACTAGAAAAAATCTTCGGGAAAACCGCACAGATGACAGTCCTTAAGAATCTGATCGAACGCCAGAACGAATCAACTTACCTTTCAGGGATAGCTGAAGAAACTGGACTGTCGCATTCAAGCGTATCAAGGGTTATCACACCTTTGATTGAGTCAGGGATTGTCATAGAAAAACCCCTGGGAAAGCAAATCCGAACCTTCCAGCTGAACATGGAAAGCGAGGCAACAAGGTTGATAATAGATTTTTACACTAAAATCAACCAGATGGTAGATTAAGCCTGAAAAATAAGAAGGATCAGAATAGAAGTTAGGGACAGAACAGACTCATTGTCCCTTACTATCCCTTCTTTCCAGGCTTTTCACAAATAATTGGACTTTAAGGTAAATTCCAGCCAGAATTTTCTGATTCATATAGTTTTTCATTTAACCTGTTCTTTGAAGTTTTCTATGTATTCATTTGCAGCAGTCGCTGCGAGTGCCCCGTCTCTAACTGCTGCTACAAGCTGCCAGATATTTGTGTCGCGGCAGTCTCCAACTGCATAGATCCCTTTCTCAGATGTCTCAAGTGAGCGGTCAGTCTTGATAAAGCCTTCTTCATCTTTATCCACATTGACAATTTCAGTGTTTGGATGGATACCGACATAAATGAAAACACCATCTGTAGCCAGTTCTCGGATTTCTCTACTTTTGAGGTCATTAAGGGCTATTTTTTCGACCCTTCTAATTTCTCCCTTACTCCCTACGATTTCCGCGACACAGGCATTAAAGATGAATTCAATATTCGAAGTTGCAAAAGCCCGGTCCTGAAGAATTTTTGCCGCTCTCAACCTGTCTCTTCTGTGGATAACATATACCTTCCGTGCAATCTTCGAAAGAAAAAGAGCATCTGTAATTGCCGAGTTGCCTCCTCCGATCACTACAACAGTTTTGTTTCTAAAAAAAGGCCCATCACAGATGGCGCAGTAGGAAACCCCTTTACTGATAAGCTCTTCTTCTCCTGGAACATCAAGGTGCTTTGGGTTTGCACCAGTGGCAATTATAACAGCTCTTGATTCAAGATCTCCGCTGTCCGTGGAAACTATTTTCTTTGCTCCTTCAGAGCGAACAGAGAGGACGTCAGTTATCTTTGTTTTTACCCCTGCTTCTTGGGCATGGCTTTTGTATTTTTCCATTAACTCAAGCCCTGAGATCGACGGAAAACCAGGATAATTTTCCACTATATCTGCAAGCGCGATCTGGCCGCTAATTTCGCTTCTATCAAGAACCAGAGTGTCAAGCCCTGAGCGCACGGCATAAATTCCTGCTGTGAGCCCTGCAGGCCCCCCTCCTACAATTATAAGGTCGTACATACTTACCTCCGAAGTCCAGAAAAATCATTTCAGAAAAGTGCAAAGTTAATAAGTAAACTCAGCTAATAAACTCAGCTAATGCGAGCGATAGCGTCGGCTTTCTTAGGAAGGCCCGTAAAAACTACCTCTCCATCAATAATGGTTGTAGGAACACCAACAATGCCATATTTGTCCATAAGTACCTGGCCCTCTGGAGTTTCCACATCAATTTCCTCGTAGTCAAATTCATACTCGGACTTCAGGTCTTTCCAGAGTCTGCGAGCTGCTGGACAGACAGTGCACCAGCTGGCATGAACAAGTGTAACTTTAATCATAACAAAAACACCTCTAAAAACTGTAATCGTAAGCCAATCGTATTATCAATTTCCAGATATAAATAAGTTAAGCGTATCCGTAAATCTGGAAAATAAAGTTATATATAGCTTAGATTATGCCTGCGGCAAAAGCTTTAAGATGATAAGCCCCTAAAGCGGGCTATGCTCACATTCATAGGGCTGGGCCTTTTCGACGAATATGACATTTCTTTAAAGGGACTCGAAGCTATCAGGGGAGCTGACCTGGTTTATGCGGAGTTCTATACATCCTGCCTCATGGGTACGAACCTTAATGAAATGGAGAAGCTCTACGGAAAGAAAGTCTGTTTGCTCTCAAGAGAAGATGTGGAACAACATCCTGATTGGTTGATAGAAGCAAAAGACAAGAATATTTGTTTCTTAACTGGTGGAGACACCATGGTCTCTACAACCCATGTGGATCTGCGCTTGAGGGCCGAAAAGCTAGGAATAGAGACTCGCCTGATTCATGGGGCTTCAATTGCCTCTGCCGTCTCAGGGCTTACGGGGCTGCAGAACTATCGCTTCGGGAAATCCGCAAGCATTCCTCACCCTTATGAAAGTCGACGGGGCACAAGGGTTATCTCGGAAACTCCTTACGACATTATAAAGCAAAATGCCGAAATGGGTCTGCATACTCTGGTCTTTTTGGATATAGATAAAGAAAAGGGCTACATGACCGTAAACACAGCACTTAAGCTTCTCCTGGAGGTTGAAGAAAAAAGAGGAGAAGGGTTTATGCACAACGTTGCTGCAGTAGGGATAGCCAGGGCAGGCTCGGAAAAACCGGTCGTAAAAGCTGACTATACAGAAAAGTTAAAAGATTTTGATTTTGGAAAACCTCTCCATATCCTTGTGATTCCCGGAAAGATGCACTTTCTTGAAGCAGAAGCGCTTGTGAAACTTGCAGGAGGTCCCACAGGGCTTATGGAAGAAGTAGAGTAAAGAATAAAAGAATAAAATGCTAGTCAGTTTTAGAGTGATTAATATGCCTGCGGATTTGAATGAAAAGGTCAAAAAATACGAAGATATGTTAAAAAGAGCGCTCCAAAAAGCAAGATATTCCCCTATCCCGAATTCTCACATGCATGCAGTTGCAAAGGATTACTACACAATGGCTGAAGCCTATTATAAAGACGGAGTATATTTTCTGGATAACGGAGACCCTGTAAATGCCCTTGCCTCTTTCAGCTACGGTCACGCCTGGCTTGATGCGGGAGCAAAACTCGGTGTTTTTGCAGTTGATGACGAAACTCTTTTTACCATATGAAAGACGAAAAAGAGATCCGAAAGAAGAAAAGGATCCGAAAGGAAAAGAACGAAAAATGTCAAAAACTGGGTCCTGAGAGAGAAAGTAATTCCTAATTAAATTATTAAAAAGTGTAGAACTAGAAACTAAAAGCTTAACTGAAAAGCCATATAAAAAGAAAAGTATAATAAAGCCATATAAAAAGAAAAGTCTAATAAAAAGTCTAATAAATACTATTCGGACAGAAACAATTTATATACTTTACTCTATTCTGTAGGTTCTGTAAAACTTTTCCCGACGGAAAAACGTGTATAACTGAATAATTGCGGTGGATAAAAATTACGGTGGATAAATAATGAAGAACTTTCATGTGGTACTTGAAGCAGCTTGGTTGGTTAGAGATGTAAAGACGGCTGATGACGCAATAGGAGTAGCAATTTCCGAGGCTGGAAAGCGTCTGAACCCTAAACTGGACTTTGTAGAGGTCGACGTGGGAACCACGTCCTGCCCGGCATGTGGTGAGCCTTTTAGCAGTGTTTTCATGGCAGCAAATACCGCTCTTGTAGGACTTATTTTTGAAATGAAGGTTTTTGATGCCGAGTCTGCAGAACACGCGGAAAGGATCGCAAAATCTGTGATAGGAAAGTCCCTCCGGGATATTCCGCTGACAGTTGTCGAGGTGACTGAATTCGAAAGATCAGGTGAAAAGAGCGAACAGCAAAAAAGTAAGGCAAGCAAGGCAAGCAAGTAAGCAGCTTTTTTACGAAAATCTGCCAAAAGCAGTTATTCTTCCGAAAACCTGTCAAAAGCAGTTATTCTTCCGAAAACCTGTTAAAAATGCAGAAAATAGAATATGCATCATACTGGGAGCTGTCTATGCGAGACTTCTTCCAGAACGAACCTAAAAGGGCACAAGGAGAAAAGAAAGCTTATGTCATAGAAGCCCTGCAAAAGAAAAAATCTTATCTTTCCGGTGCGCTTACCTAGCTTTTAAGAATATTCAACCAAGATCCCTTGGCTTCTTCAAGACCCACGAAAAAAGAGGACACTACATGGACAAAGTAATTTCCATCGTGGGGCATACTGCCCTTGATTACATCGTAGATGTTGAAAAAATAGCAGGAAAAAACGAATCTTCCCCTGTCATTGATTACGAAGAATATCCAGGCGGAGGGGCTGCCAATATTGCAGTTGGCATAGCAAGATTGGGGGGAAAGAGCCAGCTAATTTCTCCTGTAGGTACGGACTTTGCAAGTTCCGGATATGAAAAACTCCTTACAGACGCGTGCGTTGATCTTTCCCGCCTCTACAGGCTTGAAGACAGGAAAATTTCCAAGGCGTTCATTTTTACGGATAAAGAGGACAACCAGACAACCTACTTTTACTGGGGAGCCTCTTCAAAATTCAAAGAACTGGATCCTGAACCTGCGGATTTTGTCCATCTAGCAACCGCAGATTCCGTCTACAATGCAAAGATCGCACAAATTGCCGGTTTTGTATCCTTTGACCCTGGCCAGGACCTTGTTACATATTCAAAAGAAAAACTTGAACTAATTCTTGCTCGTACTGATATCCTCTTTGCCAACCGACATGAAATCAGGCGGGTTTCAGAGATGACCGGCAAAAGCTTCTCCGAACTCAAGGCAATGATTGACATTATCGTAGTTACATACGATGCCGAGGGCAGCAGGATCTATACAGATAAAGAAGAATTCGCAATTCCTGTGGTTTCTGTTAAAGCTGTGGATCCCACAGGAGCAGGAGATGCTTACAGGGCAGGTTTCCTGCTAGCTTTTACCAGACGATACTCTCTTCCCACATGCGGAAAAATAGGATCAACTGTAGCTTCTTTTGCCGTACAGACACAGGGCTGCCAGACAAGCCTTCCAACCTGGGAAGAAATGAAAGCCCGTTACGAAGCCAATTTTGGAAAGCTGGAGCAAGGGTATTGAGGTTGCGAATACCGAAGATAAAAGGCTGAAAAGTCAAAAAGTACATAAAAATTACGTGATGAATCACTAACTATAACCCGGAAGTACAAAAAAGCATTAAGACACAAGGGGATGCAGATGAAACTCGCAGCACTAGTTTCCGGTGGCAAGGACTCGATCTTTGCCATTTATAAGGCTTTTGAAGAAGGGCATGAGGTCACCCACCTCATTAACATTATTCCAGCAAGGAGCGATTCCTACATGTATCATTCTATCAACCTTCATATGGTAGAACTAATCTCTGCTGCATGTGAAATTCCCTTGATCCAGCAACAGTCCAGTGGAATCAAGGAACTTGAGCTGGATGATCTGACCCTTGCCCTAAAAAAAGTGAATGTAGAAGGAATATCAGTAGGCGCTATTGAATCACAGTATCAGGCAGGTAGAGTGCAAAAGATCTGCGACTCCCTGGGACTTAAGGTTTATACCCCCCTCTGGCACAGAGACCCTGAAGAATTGCTCAACGAGATGGCAAAAGTGCTAGATATCCGAATTGTCCGAGTCGCAGCTGATGGCCTTGACAAATCCTGGCTGGGCCGCCCTATCAATGTAAACTCCATCGAAAATCTCAAAGCCCTGAACCGCAGGTACATGGTTCACATGGCCGGAGAAGGCGGAGAATACGAAACTGTTGTCCTTGACGCCCCCTTCTTTAAAAAGCGTATTGAAATTGTAAAAAGTGAAGTCGAATGGGAAGGAGATAGTGGCTCCTTAAAGATCCTTGAAGCAAAACTCGTCGATAAAAGCTGACTTTCGAGACAGAATTCCTGCAAAAAGGTCTATCGTCACTTCATGAAGTGAAAAAATACATTACTGCAGCTCTTCAAGACATCACATTCTTATATTTTCTTATTTTTCAATCTCTGGCTACTCAGACTTTTTCTAAGTTTAATTTTTGTTTACGAAAGGTATTCTTAAAATATCCTGGTATTTTTAAAATATCCTATCTAAAAAATATAAGTACTGAAAAAAACACGTACCAAGTAGCAGTATACCCTCATTTTTATATAAATGTCCGCCATATTAATATTAAGGCATCTGAGAAAAATCATTTTCTCTTGTAAACCTCGCCAACACTTTTACCCCCTATCCTCTACTCCAATACTCAGATGCCAATCCCCAACAATAATTTATCTAACTCTATCTGTTCTCCCTATCTGTCCTCTCTATCTGGTTTATCCGGTTTGACTTTAAGAATAAGTCCTGCCTGAGAAGATATGACAGTCTGAATTATACAAGGCTAGACAGGAGAAAACGGGTCGTGGGTGTGAGTTATTGAAAACCGTAAGCATAAGAATCTCTCTACATTTTCCTCGAATACAGGAGTGTACTCGTTTTTTCGGAATTGATCAATAACTCGTGTATAAAACCAAAAAACGCTCTAAGAGAAAATGCTCTGGGAGTAAAGACGCTCTGGATTTGAAAAAGATGTTCCCGGGTGAAACCTAGGGAACTGAGAAAAGTTGTTGACTCTTTAAGCCTTTAATGGCTATCAATTAAATCCAGGATCCTCAGGGCAAGATATGCACCATTTGCTCCGTTATCTATCCCCACGCTTCCGACAGGTACCCCTGGAGGCATCTGAGCTATAGAAAGAAGAGCATCGAGCCCACCGAGCTTTGCGCTCACCGGGACTCCTATTACAGGCCTTTTAGTCTTGGAAGCCACAACTCCAGGAAGAGCTGCCGATAAACCTGCAATTGCGATAAAGACCTTTGCGTCAGTGCTTGAGATATAGCTGTCAAGTTCGTCCGGGTTCCTGTGAGCGGAAATAACCATTACTTCGTAAGTGTATTTACTTTTATCGAGAACCGTTGTTGCACGATTGGCGATTGACCTATCAGATTCTGAACCCATAATTACTGAGATATCGACCATTTTTCACTCCCTTGGGGTAGTCAGGGCAAACTTCCCTTGCCACTCAACTCGTTCTGGCGTTCGATACTCATCTTGATAAGAATCTCAAAGATCGCCTTCACGGATCCTACATCAAGGTTGAGCTCGGTTGCAGAATTTAAAGCCCTGTTAATTACAACTTCATTTTGTTTATGGTCATTTATTGAAGTTCCATTTATTCTTTTTGATTCAAGCACCTTTTCAGCCAGATTGACTCTTCGATTAATGAGGGAAAGGATTTCCACATCAATCTCTTCAATTTCTTTACGGACAGTTTCAAGTTCGCTCAAACAGATCCCTCTCTGGATAAAGATACTGCATCTCTGTTATTTATAGTGGTTTCTATGACCCTGCCTTCCATCCCACAACTCTCCCATGCAGATTTCAGCTCTTTTATCTGATCATCCTTCACAAGTGCTGCATATGAGGGGCCGGTACCAGATAGGCTCACTCCTTTTACACCGCATTCAAGAGCCAGAAGCATGTACTCCGTATCAAAGCCAAGAGCTCCACAATAGAGGAAACCGTTAAGTGTCATGGCACTTTCATAGTCACCTTCCAGGGCAAGACCGTATGCAATTTCCACATATTGAGCAATCAATCGGGAACGTTTCACATCGGTATCCGCACTGTAAGCCTTCCTTGCAGGGGCAAAAATAAGAACCTTAGACTCGGTTTCTTCGCGTCTGATTAGTTCCATATTTCGATTATCCGTAACCACAATCCCTCCAAGGAATGAAGCACATGCATCGTCAAAGGCTCCGGTTACAGTAACTCCTACTTCTTTTGCAGCCCTCACCCCAAGTTTCACGCTCTCGAGAGGAGGAAGAGTCTCACCAACTGCGCGGAGGGTTGCAAGAACCGAAGCATTTGCTGCGGCACTACTACTCTTGAGCCCGCCTGCAAGAGGGATCTCACTTCTCGTCCTTACAGTACCTCCCAACTCAAGTCCGAACCTTTCGAGGACCAATTCAACGCAGCGTTCTATAAGACGAGCGTCTCCGTCAGGCGTTTCTTCGATGGAACCTGTGACTCCGTTTTCGTTTTCTGAAAGCTTAACCTTTGCAAAGGTCTTCAAATCTATCCCAAATGCTGCACCCTTCCAGGTAGCTATGGCGTTTATTATGGTTCCTGCTCCCGACGCGCAGGCGTGCCCTTCAAATGTCATCAAGCCCAAAATGCGCTGCTCTTTAATAATTTTTGCTACTTCCTTTTGGAGCAAGATACGAGATGTCTTTAAATGTAGGGCGCAGCAAGTCATTCATAAAAAAAGAGAAATCCACAAATTTAAATAACAAAGTTGAATGCTATGTATATAGAAAAATTATAACTAAATATTAGTCGCTAAATGCTATAAAATTAATAATGAATATTATTGATTTCAAATTTACCAATATTAACCAAAAACGGGGAATCAATATAGAGACGAGGAAAGTACAGCAGACAGGTGGATCGACTTACATTATTTCTCTCCCCAAACAATGGGCCGAGAAGGTGGGAATCAAAACAGGCGTAAGGGTTTCCCTTCAAGCACAGCCAGACGGGAAACTTTTGATAGACCCTATTCTGGAAGGAAGGGCAATTAAGACAAAGAGAATCGATGTCACGGGTTATGAAATAAAAGCACTTGAGAGAGACATTATCGCTGCATATCTCTATGGGTACGACAGGATTGAGTTTTCATCGAAAAGAATACTCGCCGAACAGAAGCAGGTAATCAGGAAGGTCTGCTACAAACTGATAGGTCCGGAAATTTTTGAAGAAAGCTCTGACTACGTGGTTATCCAGGATCTCCTTAACCCAAATGAACTTCCTATTAAAAAAGGCGTACATAGAATGTTTCTTATTGCTGGGTCCATGCAAAAGGATGCAGTAAAGGCCCTTAGAACTGCTGATTATGACCTTGCTCTTGATGTTAGTCAGAGAGACGACGAGGTTGACAGGTTATATCTTCTGATTTCTAAGCAATTTCGCTCAATTCTCTGTGGAGGGAAAATGCCCGACTCCACAGAAACAAGTATAGAAGAATACCATGACTTTAGAATGGCGGCAAGTCCACTGGAAAGGATAGCGGACCATGCACAGAGAATCGCAACTGTTGCTTCAAAGTTGCAACAGCCTATTAATGGCGATGTGATGGGAGATATAGAAGATCTCAATAACGCTTACATAGAGCTGGTGAAGCAGTCATTAGAGGCCCTCTTTGATGCCAATACCTCTCTTGCCAATCAGGTAATAGATAGCGTTGACAATATGCACTTACAGATAGAAGAATTACATGCATCTATCCTCAAATTGGAGTCCCATGAAGTTATGATTTCCCTCGGGACAGTTGTGGACAGCCTCTCCAGAATCGGAGACCTTGGTTCCAATATAGCCGAAATAGCCATAAATTCGGCAATTCGGGACAAATAAGTAAAAATTCTACCGGGTAAAAGTAGTCGCAGCTTAGGAAAGATAAATAGATTTTCCTTAAAGTAAAAATATCTTCAAAGAAATAAAAAACTTAAATATGTGACTAAAAGCTTAAACCCGAGATAAAGGGTTTATCTTTTACTGCCGTGAGCCTCGCTTATCAAAGGGCATCTTGAAATTTATAGAGGAAAAGTACATCTGTAAAGGGCCAGAAAGAGATAATCATATGAGGAAGACGCGAGAAGGCTGTCCTCGGGAAAAACAGTGTATATTTTTAAGATTCGATGAATAAAATCGGAAAGAATATAAAGGAAAGTACATAACATCACACACATAAAAAATTTAAAACAAATGAAAAGAGTTAGGGAAGAGCTGGAAGTATCACTTTTACAAAAAGCCTTTTATTAAGAGCCTATCCGAAAAGTCAATAATTGCATGTTGTAAAAGATACAAAGGGTCTGTAACGTCGAGCATCCGTTCCGATTGTATATATTGCCAAAGTAAAAGTTACAGTAGGTCACAACACTTTTCGGATAGGCTCTAAATACGATAAGGGAATTTTTATTAAATATGGTCCGAAATTTTTATTAAATATGGTCAGGGAATCAGGCGATAAAAAGTAATTTATTTATATTCTGGTGTTATTTTTACGGAGGCACTTTCTATTTTACCATAGAAAGGGTGCGAAGTTTCCTATTTATGTCAGGTATACCGGGAAAGAGAAGGGAGCATCTCCAATTTTTCTGATTCCCGCAGTGCAACAAATGGAAATTATTTTATGCATGGATCAATTAGATAAAAAAGTCACTTTAAACATCAACCCCGAAGGAAATTATGAAATCAACCCCGAAGGAAACTATAAAATCAATCCCGAAGGAACTATAAAATCAACCCATACAGGAAAGCAATCCGAGAAATCCTTAGGTGTTATGCTTTTCCCAATGGAGGGAAGCTATGAATATGTTAAAACGATTTAAGGTAAGCTTTTCAAAAATGTTCAATAAACTGTTCAAGAAAAAAGATGCGTGCATAGGAATCTACGGTCCTCCCAATGCCGGCAAGACAACCCTTGGCAATCGTATCCTCAAGGACTGGGGCGGAACCGAAGAAACAATGGGTTCTGTTTCTCATATTGCCCATGAAACCAGGCATGCAAAGAGAAGGAATGCAATCAGTATCGAAGCTAATGGGCACACAATTAGCCTTGATATTGTAGACACGCCTGGGCTTGCCACGAAAATCGACTTCCATGACTTCATGGAACAGGGAATGAGTGACTCTGAATCAAAGAAAAGATCTAAAGAAGCAACAGAAGGAGTAATTGAAGCTGTCAAATGGCTTGATGACCTCGACGGTGTCATACTAGTTATGGATTCCACCGAAAATCCCTATACTCAGGTCAATGTAACGGTAATAGGAAATATGGAAGCCAGAAACCTTCCGCTTTTGATCGTAGCAAACAAGGTCGACCTTCCTAATGCTGACCCAGCCGTCATAAAGGAAGCCTTCCCACAGCACCCAATGGTGCCTGTTTCGGCACTTGAAGGAGTCGGAATGGATACGTTTTACGAAGCTCTGGCAAAGCAGTTCGGGTGATCTACGTGCAGGGAATTCAGCTTGATCTGATATCGGAAGCCAAAATATCTCAGATGGCTTCGATGGAGAAAGTCCGATACATAATTGATGAGGTACGGAAAGGCAAAATCCTGGTACTTGAAAAGGGCCTGAACCCTATGGAGGAAGCAAAACTAATAGAGATGACAATGTCAGCAATCCAGCCTGATGTGTTTTCAGGGATTGAAATGCAAAGTTACCCCGCAAACGCGGACACTTCGTTGCTGGGAAAGTTTTTCAAAAAACAAAGCAACAAGAGACTTACAGTGATAGGGCCTGCAAACCAGCTCAAAACCCTTAAAAAAGATAGGAACCTGATCAGTGCACTTGTCTCTGCAAGTAAGTAACGAAGTGGAAGCAATGTGTGCCCAGAAGATCCCAGACCTGGAAGCCAAAATATTCCCTCCCCAGTCCCTCAGCTCCTTTGAGATGGGCAGGAACGACGTCAATGTAATTTGTACCTACGGGAAAATCGCCGTATGGTTTGGACGGAAGGTTCCTGATTATATTATAGCACAGGTACTCATAGGAATTTCGAAAATCGACCAGTCTACGGTTCATGAGTTTGAGATAATCAGCAATTTTGATGAGATAACGGAATATGAAAGTAAAGGGTACATACTGGTGTCCTATGGAAAAACAGCTGGCGGTTATCGCGTAAACTATAGTATTCCTTTTTCCAATAAAAAAGCCATTTTCCATCTATCTAAATTTATACTCGAAGAGCTCCGAAAAGGAGACGCGCGTAAGGATTTTTACTGGAATGGGAGTGACTGTGATATCCAGAGGCTCTACCAGGAATTCAAAAACAATATAGAGAACTGGGAACTAAAAGCTATTAATTATAAATCTGAACCGCAGACAAACAGATGAAAAGGTAAACTGCTGTGTAGTGGGATGAAAAGAAGATACCAGGAATTTGTCCAAAATCCCATATAAACCTAGAAAAAATGAATAAGAGTATCAGGGACGAGCTTAAGGAGTATTTACAATCCTTGATGTAGAAAAGTAGATAAGATTCTAATCAAATGATTATTACAAGGAATCACGCTTTTAACCCAACGTTTTTTGGAGAACTCATATGAAAAAAATTCAGGTGAATGACTGTGAAGAAGTATTATTATCAATGGGACAGATCATAGAAAACCTAAATGAGGTAATTGACAAACTTGATAAAGAAGCCATAAAGGCTATGCTCCAGAAAACTATGGACGGCGATAAAGTCTTTGTGATGGGGGCCGGAAGATCGGGGCTTGTTGCCAGAGCGTTTGCAATGCGGCTTATGCATCTCGGATTTAGTGTGTATGTAGTTGGTGAAACCACAACTCCTGCTGTTAGGCCTCAGGATGTCGTGATCGCCATTTCGGGATCAGGACAAACTCGCTCTATAGCTGACCTTGGAAAAATCGTAAAAGACATCGGCTCAACCCTTATAACGGTTACATCTAAAAAAGATTCTACACTCGGTAGAATCTCCGATATTGTTGTGATCCTTCCTAGCAAGACTAAAAACGACAGTGAAGAAGGCGGCTACCTTGAAAGACACTTGCGAGGAGACTACACCCACATGCCCCCGCTGGGTACCTCTTTTGAAATTGCTTCGCTTGTTTTCCTGGACTCTATAATCGCCCAGCTGATTACGTTAACAGGTGCTTCTGAAGCCGAACTTAAATCAAGGCATACGAATATCGAATAAGGCCCGAAAATAGCCAGAAAAATAATACATTTAATAAATGGCGGATTGAGGAACACAGGAGGGCTCAATTTGAAGGAGATAAAGTTTTCAGAAAACGTAGCCAAAATAGATACATCTGGAATTAGAAAAATTTTCGAAGCTGCAGGCTCAGACGCCATCAACCTTGGACTCGGACAGCCCGATTTTGATACCCCTGAGCATATCAAGGCAGCGGCAATAAAAGCCATAAACGAAGGGTTTACGGGTTATACAATCGGATCTGGAATTCTGGAACTCAGAGAAGCCCTGAGCTTAAAATTCAAGGAAGAAAACGGGTTTTCGGTTTCACCACAGGAAATAATTGTCACTTCCGGAGCATCGGAAGCTCTTGCCATTGCCCTTGCAGCCCTCCTCAACCCAGGAGATGAAGTCCTTATCTCAAATCCCGGGTTTGTTTCCTATAACGCGCTGACCGAGATCCTGAACGGCAGGGCAGTAAGCGTTCCTCTCTCAGAGGACCTTACTATGAAGCCTGAAGCCGTGCTCGAGAAAATTACCCCGAAGACCAGAGCTATTGTTCTTAATTCCCCTTCAAATCCCACAGGGGCAGTCTCAAGCAGGGCGGATACCAAAGCCCTTGCCGAAATTGCAGAGGATCACAATATAACCATCCTTTCAGACGAAGTCTATGAGTACTTTATCTATGAAGGAGAGCACGTAAGCCCTGCAAGTTATTCGGATAATGTGATTACCGTAAACGCTACCTCGAAGAGCTATGCCATGACTGGCTGGAGACTAGGGTACGTGGCAGCCAGAGCAGAGTATATCGGTCAGATGCTCAAGGTACACCAGTATATTCAGGCATGTGCCAATTCAGTCGCTCAAAAGGCTGCTTATGCCGCAGTGACCGGACCTAAAGACTCGGTCAATGTTATGAAGGAAGAGTTCAGAAAACGCAGGGATGTGCTCGTAAAAGGGCTGAATAAACTCGGGATGGAATGTGCTCTTCCCAAAGGAGCTTTCTATGCCTTTCCGAAAGTTTCAGATTCCGCAGAGATTGCCTCTAAATTGATCTCAAACGGCGTTATCGTCGTGCCAGGGACAGCTTTCGGAAGCGAGGGCGACGGCTACATAAGAATCTCTTATGCAGCTTCAATGAAGGATATTGAAAAAGCCTTGAATATCATGGAAAAAGTACTCTGAAAAATACACAGAGATCCCTGTAAAATGGGAATGCTTTTTTCTACTTAACTTTTTTACTTCTCTTGTTTTGTATCTCGCCTGCCTTTCCCCAAAAAAAGTCGAAAAATTAGAAAAAGATATATTCAGTCCATCTGAATACTGTGAAAGAGCAAAACTGGGCCTGAATAAAGGTACTTTCCTGACTATAAGAGAAAATTTGAGCATATATGATACAAAGTAAATATCTTATCAGAAGCTATGTGCCTATAGATCCAGAAAATTTTGAGTATATTTATAAAAATAAATTAGGAGAAAGGATAGGAAAAAACGATGGTGAGTCCACTGCTTACAACTAAGGGATTTTTTGTGTTAATATTCATTCTTTTGTTGCTGAGCCCTGCTGCCGCTTCTGTCGTTTCAGCTGAAAACAAATTGACAGGCTGCTTTTATAGACAATATAAGAATTCAATCGAAGGTTTTCTGACAAAAGTCGTAGAAACTCCTTCTTTAATTTTTGCCCAGGAATTTTCATCTCCCCTGACAGAAAGTAGAGTCGGGGTAAATAAACATATTGAGATAATGAACCCCTTTTTCTTCCTGGCAGCAGGTATCCTTGCAGGTATCAATCCCTGTCTGCTTGCGGTAATGGCTTTCCTGGCTTCTGTCATCCTTGTACAGCAGGGAGGAAGAAAGGAAATGCTCAAAATTACCTTAGGTTTTTCAACAGGGATCTTTGCAATACATATGTTTGCAGGAATCAGTATCCTCAGCACTGTCAATTTCCTGCCTGAAATCCGGGGAAGTTTTATTATAGTTACGATCTTGCTTACTGCTTTTCTTGGCCTTTGGCATATCTTTGATGCATACTGGCTTAAAAAGCATGCAAGATCAACCTTCAAGACTCCCAATTCTCTAAAGAACTTTATGAGCGGGATGAACGAAAAAAACCTTCTATTGCTGTCCTTCCTTTCGGGGGGGATGTACTTCCTGGTCAAAGCCCCTTGCGTAGGGGCTGTTTACCTCTCTATCCTGAGTATATTGGTAACAAAAACCGATATGACGAAAGGAATAGCATATATGGGACTTTACAATATCGGCCTCTTGATTCCTATAGTAGCTCTTGGACTTTTGCTTTCCTTTGGACTGAGCCCGAAAGAGGTTACTGAGTTCAGGGAAAAATGGAGAGTAGAAATAAGGCTGACAACAGGACTTATACTTATTTCCCTTGCCCTGCTGATGCAGCTTAGAATAATCTGAAAAGAAATACAAAGCTGAATCAAAGTCCTTAATTGAGTCAAAGTCCTTAATTGAATCAAAGTCCTTAATTGAATCAAAGTCCTTAATTGAATCAAAGTCCTTAATTGAATCAAAGTCCTTAATTTAGACTTAAGGATCAGATGGTCGGAAATCAGATTGGAGACCCTGTATCCGGTTCTTCGGAAGAAGAGAGAAGGCGCTTTTCTTCAATCATTTCCAGAAGCCTGTCCACTACATCTTCGACTCCTTCTCCTGTCATCATGGAAACGTTCATCTCGACTTCATCCATTTTCCGGAATTCCGGTCGATCAGCCTTGTTTGCAACCACAAGCATGGGAAGTTTAAAGTTTTCCTGAATTTCCACAAGCAGACGTTTCTGGTCTTCAATCTCGTATCCGCAGCTTTCACTGGGATCAATCATGAACATTACAACCGCATCAAGGAAGTGGATAGCAGTGATTGCCTGCCGTTCAATAATGTTTCTCTCAGACATGGGGCGGTCAAGAAGCCCAGGTGTATCCATAACCTGGTAGCGGACTCCATCCCGGCTAAAATGCCCGATTTTTACTCCTTTTGTTGTGAAGGGATAAGGAGCAATTTCCGGGCTTGCACCTGTTATTTTCGAGACGAAACTTGACTTCCCAACATTCGGGTAGCCAGCTACCACAATTGTTGGTTCGTCCTGGACGTCCGGGAGTTTTCTTAAGATATTTCTGGCTTCGTTCAGTAAGAGAAGATCCTTATTAATGGACTTAATAATGGATGCAATCCGCCCGAAAGCCTCTCTTCTGACAGGTTCTGGAATGTCCGAATCCCTGATTTTTCCAACGTAGCTCCTTGCAACTTCGTGGATCTTCTTGCTAGCCCAGTCTACGGATGCCAGGGACATCTTAAGGTTCTCCACGCCTACAAGGATATCCGTAAGCTCATAATAGAACTTGGGTAATTGATCAAAACTCGGGAACCGCCTGACTATATTTGCAAGATTATCTGTAAAGATGTTTGCTGCTGTCAGTAGCATGGATTCATTGGCCTTGAACCGGCTTTCCTTGTCTTCGATCGTTTTCCCGGACATCGCTCTCGCTGCCCGCTTGAAAGATTTATTGATTAATTCCTCGGAAGTGGGAACTGTATGGATTTTCTCAAATATCATCATATTCTAACCCTCGGGGGGCTCTGTTAAGCTAAATAAATATATTTATGGACGAAAGTTTTTAACAAAACAAATAGCAAGCATAAGTTTCGCGAGATTCCTGAAAGTAGTTTCCTGAATGGAAATTTATTGCTCAATTTTAGATTTGTGATCACAAACCCTGGTAATAAACTTCAATATAAGGCATAAAACCAGCTGGAAATTCAAAGCAGAACCGGACTCTTTTTATATTTGTAATAGTAATTATAATAGGAATTTATAATCATTAATTATGGCAAATATATAGAGTAGCATAGATTATCTGTGTATAACACATCATCCTTATAAAGGTATATGAAATTGATGGTGGAAATATGGAACTCACTTCTATTCAAAAAGATATTATTAATGCATTAATCAACCTGCAGCGGCAAAAGGACAGGGCAATCAAGGGGGAAGAAATTGCTGAGGTTATCCAGCGCAATCCTGGAACTATCCGCAACCAGATGCAGTTATTAAAGGCTCTGGGGTTGGTGGAAGGAGTCCCCGGACCAAAAGGAGGATACAAACCTACAGGGGCAGCATATGACGCTTTACGCATCCAGCAACTTAAAAACGAATCAGTTGTTCCCCTTTACAGAAACAATATGATAGTTAATAGTGCTACAGCTTCTGAAATTAGTTTTACGACCGTCAGGAATCCCGACGCCTGTAACGGAGTCATCCGTGTACTAGGGAATATAAAGGACTTTGTGATGGACGATAAGATTCAAGTTGGCCCGACGCCTGTAAACCGCCTGATAGTTCGCGGAGAAGTTACAGGAAGGGACGACACTAGTAACTCTATTCTCTTCAATATTACCGAAATGATATCTCTTCCTAAAAAACACGTTAAACATTATATGAAATATCCTCCTTTGCTTGTGAATATGAATTCAAGTATTCAGGAAGCAACAAGGCTTTTTATCAGGAACAACGTTCACGGAGCCCCTGTAGAGGACAAGGGGAAAATCGTAGGGATAATTACCTACACAGATATCGCCCATGCCATTGCCCAGGGTAAACCGAACGTAAAAGTTAAAGATATCATGACAAAAGAACTAATCACTGTCGATGGGGACATGCAACTCTACGACGTGGTAAAACTCTTCCATAAATATAACGTAGGAAGGCTTATTGTAACAATCAACGGCGTACCCAAAGGAACCCTATCAAAAACCGATGTCCTGAACGAACTGGCAGTTTACTGAGAATTAAGGTTTTTCACAGTTATAGGAAAAAGCAGGAAAATTCCGCAGGGTTTGCGGAAAAAACGAGAATTCCCCCAACATTTTAATTGTTTTCACCTTCAAGCCAGGTGTAGCAAATTCTCTAAACCTTCAGTCTCTTTTCATACTTTCATGCCGGGCAGTAAGCTCGGCTGCAATTTCTTCCAGGGTGATATTATTTGCCGCAAGCATTACCAGAAGATGGAAGATTAGGTCCGAACTTTCCGAAACGATCTCTGCATGGTCTTCATTCCTGACTGCAAGAATAGTTTCAATTGATTCCTCTCCTACTTTTTCAAGAATTTTGTTCATACCCTTGCGATTGTTCAAAAGCTTGCAGACATATGAACTCTCGTCATAGTTCTGTTTCCGGTCCAGGATTATCTCGTATACCCTGTTCAAAATTGATAAGTCAGCATCCGACATTCTAACACCTGTTGATGTAAACACGCAGAGAAATACTCAAAAAGCAAACAGGAAGTTGTTCAAACCTTCCTGGGGTCAGTGATTTCTCCTGTAAGGGCTGATGCTCCTGCGGTTGCAGGGGAGGAGAGATATACAAAAGATTCGGAGCTCCCTTCTCTGCCTTTGAAGTTGCGGTTAGACGTTGCAAGGCCCACTTCCCCGGCACCAAGTAGGCCGAAAGAACCGCCCATACATGGGCCGCAGCAGGGAGATTCCACGATTGCACCGGCATTCATAAGCTTTTCAATGTATCCGGCCTTCAACAGTTTCATGTATTCTGTCCTTGAAGCAGGGACAACAAGGAGTCGTACACCCTTTGCTACCGGCTCGTCACCCATGATATCTGCCATGATCTTAATATCTTCGAACCTGCCGTTAGTGCAAGAACCCATAAAGATCTGGTCAATTTTTGTGCCCTCGACCTCAGTTACAGGTTTTACGTTGTCCACGTTATGCGGACAGGCCACCTGGGGCTCCAGATCAGAGATATCGTAGTGCCTGGTAGCTACATATTCCGCTTCTTCGTCAGATTTCCAGTAGGGGTCAAATTCGTAATATAAAATTCGTTCTTTGAGGTAGGCTACAGTCACCTCATCAGCTTCGATAATTCCTGCTTTTCCTCCCATCTCAATTGCCATATTGGAGATGGTCATGCGTTCGGGAATAGAGAGAGAACGGATTGTTGAACCCGCGAATTCGGCTGCCATATACCTGGCCCCTTCTACCCCGACGTCACCGATCAGGTGAAGGATAAGGTCTTTTGAGTAAACGCGCCTTGGCAAGTTGCCTTCAACTTCAAAACGGAAGGTCTCAGGTACCCTGAACCAGAGTTTGCCTGTGGCAAAAACAGCTGCCATGTCAGTAGACCCTATGCCGGTAGAAAATGCCCCTAAAGCTCCATACGCGCATGTATGCGAGTCAGAGCCGACAATCAGGTCTCCTGGCAGAACATGCCCCTTTTCTGGAAGAACCTGATGGCAGACTCCCTCATATACGTCATAATTTAGAATTCCCTGTTCTTCAGCAAACTTTCTGAGCATTATATGATTTGCTGCGGAATTGATGGAATCCGCAGGAACCTGATGGTCGAATACGATCACTATTTTCTTAGGGTCCCAGACTTTCTTCTCTTCCTGATCTTTCATTATCTCGTAAAAGCCCTGGACTGCCAGCGGACCCGTAATGTCATGCGTCATTGCCAGGTCTACATTTGCCAGCACGAAATCCCCGGCTTTTACTGGACTTCCGGCCGCTTTCGAGAAGACTTTTTCCGAAACTGTCATCGGACGATTTTCATTACCAGACATTCCGTTCATGGGGAATAACTGGCTCTTTATAATAAATAAATTTAATTGATGGTTCAGAGCATGCAGAAATTAAAATATCCTTCAGGCATATGCAAAGATAAATATGCTTAAAAATAAAGAAAGCTTAATCAATGAGTTTTACAACTTTGTGCTGTTGTGTTGTCACTCAATAATTTTAGTAATTCCTGTGCTATCGTGGACTATATATGTACATGTGCCTTTTTCCAAGCTCTCCTTTGCGAGCTCCAGTCCTTTTTCGTCTCTCATGAAATCTACATATTTTTCATACATAGCAAGCATGTCCTCAAGCTCCGAAATATACCTGAAAAGGAGATTTTCTGCCAGTTTTCGGCTGTCTTCTACAGAAATCGGACATCTGAGACCTTCGCACTCGCACGTGTGCAATTTCAGCCCTTCGAGATAAAAGGGATAGGTTCTGCAGAGCATTGGACGCACCGGATACGCCCGGCATCTTCTCGTTCCTTTTTCAAGAAAGATGCAGTCCCAGTTTCTCTTCCGCCTGAGTGTCCATCCAAAAGTGTGAATATTGCCCTCACAATCGATATTTTCCTGAAAAAGCTCAAGAAACTCAGTGAAGAACGAATCTTCGTTTTCTTCTGAAGCTCCGGAAAAAACCTCAGTACTGTTTTCTTCCCCATCCAATTCATCCGGTTGAAAGGTTTCAGGGACAAATGGTCCTGCTACCTCAAGCTTTGAGAGACCTGTGAATTCCCGGATTCTCTCGATTTCGGGAGGAATTATCACTACCCTATTGTCCCCGAAAGCCCGCTGGCAACACTTTCCACAGTGCTGGCAGGAGAAACCAACTGTTCTGATTTCAGCTGCAAGCTTTTCAGAATCAAGTTTGCGAGCCGATTCTATTTCCTTGCTGAGACTGGCAATGAGAAGGAGCTGGTAGTTTGTTTTTCCTGACTTTTGTTTACTGCCTGAGCTGGAAATTTCCATATAAAAGTTCGTGCCCTGCAGGTACATCAAATTAACGCAAGCTGAGGTTAGTGCCAACGACACTCCAAAATTACCATTCGGGAAAATTTTGTTCCGAGGACAACAGATTGTAATACGAAAGTATATCAAGGAACTAGTTTTAATTAAGTTTATATGTGGCAGACATTACTTAAAAAATTTGAAAAATACCCTGCGCAGGCAAAAGTGCTTAAATTGCTCTTTGAACGTGGGTTTCAGGTGAACGAGGAAGGAAAAGTCACTTCCGGAAGTATCGAGATAGCACATACCCAGCTTGCAAAAGAGGCAGGTGTTGACAGAAGAGTGGTAGACGCAACCACAAAGACCATTATCTCAGATGAACTTCTTAGCACGATTTTTAAAAATGTTCATTCCATTCCCTTCTTGAGAGATGTTGCCCCCTCCCTTGGATTAGGAGTGATTATCATTATCCCGGAAGATGCCGCTAATGTGGGTATTCTCGCAGAAGTTGCAGGCCTTATCTCCAAAAACAACATGAGTATCCGCCAGGCTGTCTCGGATGACCCCTATCTTACTGACAATCCTAGGCTTACAATCATTACCGACCGCAAAGTGCCCGGAGACCTGGTGGACAAAATCCTTAACCTGCCCTTGGTGAAGGGAGTGAGCATCTACTGACATTTCGGGATCAGTAAAACTTAACCGGACTTGATAAAAAAGGGTAATTACCAAGTGATATTTTATTTATATTTCTGGTAAAAAGACATATACTTTTTAACTCCTGTAGTCTGCCGACTGAAAAGAAAATTTAAGTTTTCCTGCAAAAAGAAGAGGGCAGAAACAGGATTTCAGAATTCCTAGATAGACCAGGAAAAGAGCCTGAAAGTGAGACGATTTCAAACATCAGAGGATTTTAAACATCAGAGGATTTCAAACATTAGAGTTTTTGCTCGACGTCGAGAATCTTACTGAAACATCGGATTGTCCGATTCGTATTTTTATGCAGGATTCCTGTTCCTCCTGCTTCTTCCCATTCGCTGATGTTTTCGGAGTTGTCATCAATCAGGACTCTTGAGGCCCCGGATTGAAGGGCTTTTTCAGGGCGGAAACATAGAATTGCATTGTTTGCGTATTGGATTCCGAGTTCTTTTCTAAGCCACTGAATTTTTCCTTTTCTCGCATCAGCTAAAGCCTTTTTTCTTTCCTGACCCGGGAGCGCAGAAAGAATTGTGGGACAAAAGCCAGAGTTTTTAAGGAACCCATGAAGTTCACGCCCTCCAGTCATCCATGGCATATCCGACCAGAATTTAGCCCCTGAAAATGTAATCTGTCTCCAGAAACGCTCCTTATCGTTGCCGTACCAGAGCATCATATGCTCACTGAGCATTTCACAAGCGCACGTGAAATCTGTAAGGACTCCATCCATATCGAGAAAGAGCTTTATATTTCCCACATGCCTGGGAAAATAGGACGCCGTAGATGAATAATCTGAAATCGCATTCTGAATACTAACTGGATTACTCTTGATAAATTTACGCTGGTCGAAATAAATTGGCATAATAAACATTCCTTTAATGCTCTGGCGGCAAATGCCTTCCTACTTATACATTAAGATATCATGATAAAAGAACGTACTCATTGTATAAAAATTATATATGATGGGTGAAAGTAGAAAGAACAAGAGTGAACTACCTCTTAGCTAAAGACTAACCGGCTTCGCGGGTCATCCCTCCCTTTATCGAGGACAAGTCACACGCGCTCAACCCTGCGTTCCGCAGGTGGAAAATTATGTTAACCTTTTAATGTTCCTTACTATGCCCTGTTAACCAACTTGCTTTCGCATTGTGGTGACAGCATTTTAAGTAATATATAATAGGTTTGAAAGTATTAATAAGATTACGGAATCAATAACAGTAGAACGTGAGGAAGTTGACGCTTATATCCCACGAAGCTAAAGACTTCGGGGTTTTACGCTTCGTCCTATAAAAAAGAAGTCAAAAGAAAGCAAGAGGAAGAGAGAGCAAGGAAAAAAAACCTAACTAATTTCAGTCCTCCTGAATAAACACAACGGTCTTTGCAATAATGTCATGAAGAGCCTGCTTTTTTTCAGTAAAGAAGATTAGAAAAAACCCTGCAAAGAAGGGAATTGCAGCCAGAAATTTTCCTAAAAAGCGCTTTGTTGCCTGTTTAAAGGAAATTTTGTTTCCGTTAAGATCAGTTACAATAAGATTCATAGCTTGCTTGCCTACTGTCCCTTTCCTGGTCGAACTCTCCTGGAAAGCAAAATAACTCAACATCATAAAAAATACAA
>MCHG01000176.1_pt1 | contig 32733 bp, 24 predicted proteins | sample 787351 | NCBI WGS metagenome assembly MCHG01 (sample SAMN05430296, study PRJNA330682) | permafrost metagenome | biome: Cold desert; feature: permafrost; material: soil; isolation source: enrichment culture inoculated with soil incubated with H2/CO2 at 20 degrees... ... | reverse complement strand
ATTATATTTTACCTGTGATTGTATCAATGATTTTTTAGAAAGATTTTAAGAAATTTGCTTTTACCTTCGAATTTTAAGAGGATACGGAAAATGCTTTATTTGCAAAATGTTTACAAAAGTTTTTTTATTGGGTTTCAAAATAGGATTGAATATCTATTATATAATGGCATCGAATGTTCACTATCGGATGCTCTAAATAAATTTCAGACCCATAAAAGATTTGAAAAAGGAAACTTAAACCTGAAAAGCAGCAGATACGTGGAAAAAGGCAACGGCTCGGAAATGCTCTTTTCTTTTCGGGTCAGCCAACTAAAAATTAGACGAATCCTGCCGTTTGAGATCCTGCGGGTCTAAATTATGGATGCTGACTTATTCTTCCGATATCTGCTCAATTTTTACTCCAAGGTTTCGCATATCCTTAAAGAAGTCAGGGTAAGAAATAGATACAGATTCAGTCGTGTCAATTATCGTATCTCCTGCCACCATTCCTGCTATTGCAAGGGCCATAACAATCCTGTGGTCGTGCCAGCCGTGGACTGCTGCTCCATGCATTTTTCCTCCGGTAATGGTCAGGCTGTCCTTTTCTTCTTTAAGGCTGATTCCAAGCTTTGGGAGTTCGGTTGCTAGGGCACGAAGTCGGTCCGTTTCCTTGTATCGGACATGCTCGGCATTTTCAATCCTGCTCGTCCCTTCAGCAACTGCAGCCAGAACAGCGACTGTCGGAACAAGGTCAGGGGTTGCTCCGGCATCAAAGGTGATGGCTTTTAATTTTTTTCTTCCTCTGACAGTTACATTACCGGCTTCTCTATCCCATGTGATATCTGCTCCCATTTGTTTCAGAGTCTCAATGATCATCTTATCTCCCTGTTTAGAGGGGAAGAGATTTTTGACTGTAACTTCAGACCCATCTGTCATAGCTGCAGCTGCAAGCAGGTAGGATGCAGAGGAAAAGTCACCTGGAACTGTATACTCTTTGAGGTCATACTTCTGTTTCCCAGGAATAATGAACCTGATGCCATTTTCATTGTCAGTCTGGATTTTAGCTCCTGCCAGTTCAAGCATTTCCAAAGTTACGTCCACATAAGGCTTTGACTTCAGTTTTCCTATGATGGAAAGAGTAGTGCTGCTTTCTGTAAGTGGGCAGGCTATAAGAAGGGCAGAGATAAACTGGGAACTGATAGAGCCGTTAATATCCACCTCCGCTCCCTTTAGTCCACCTTTGACTACAAGTGGAGCTCTCTCATTTCCTCGAGTGGAGCAGGCGCTGACCCCAAGCCTGTTGAGAACTTCAAGAAGAGGCCCATTAGGGCGGGTGCGAAGGGAATTATCTCCAGTAAGCACCGTGATTCCATCAGTAAGAGCGGCTACTGCGGTCATGAAGCGAAGGGTTGTCCCTGAATTTGCAGCATCGATTACATCTTCCGGAACATTGGGTTTTCCATCAACTCCGTGAATAATGAGATTATCTTTATTCTTTTCAATCGAGGCTCCGAACATCTCGGAAGCCCGGATTGTAGCAAGGGTATCGGCTGAGATCAGAGGGCGGTGAACGATCGATTCTTTTGAAAGGGCTGCCAGGGTTATAGCCCTGTGAGTATAACTCTTTGAGGGGGGGGCAAAGACTTCCCCTTTGATTGATGATTTGCCGATAGAAACACGCATGTATATCAGAGCTCTTCTAATTTTTGTATTGGACGCTTTTCCGAGATTCAGGTGGCTTTTTTGGTCTTTAGTAATGATTAGAAAGTTAGTTTTAAAGATTCAGTACACACCTTGCACAACATTTTCTACCATATCCCAGTCATGGTCATAGACATGGGCTGAAATGCTGATAGTAGTTATCGTTCCGGGTTCTACTCCCACCCTGTCAGCCACGTATTCGAGGAGTTTCGAGAGCCCGTAAAGGTTTGCAGGATATGCTCCCCCGAAATCATGACTTCTGAAAAGAGTGGTGAGATGTACCTTTCCGTCCCTGATCTTGAAGTCATCCAGCATCATGCAGGGGACCTCATTAACTTTCGTGTCCACAGGCGGGATCCAGGTGACGGCTATTGCTCGCCTGGAGGTGGGACTTTCCTGCAGCTTTTCGATCACGTACTCAATCTGGTCCACTTCTCCGTTCCAGTTACGAAGGCGCTGCCCGTATGTGTACTCAAAGTCCTGTACGTTTTCTCCCGAGATCAGCTGTTTTGCGTACTCTTCAAGCCTTTCCTCATTCCAGGCAATATCTTCTGGAATCCTGTCAGTGTAAGGGTCTTCAATGACCACCATCAAGTCCATGAATTCCCTGATCTGGCTTCCTCTCTCATCAGTAATTACATTCCCGTGATTCCAGATTACATTGAGCCCGCGATACCATGCATCAGAGATACTCTTTGCCCTGATGATCCTGCCAATCTCAAATTTGTCTTCCATTGAAAATTCCCCGATGAAATATCAGGTAGGGTGTGGACAATTAACATAGTAATATAATATTCTGATTTACAAAAAATATCCTTCAGACCCGATTTTCGTGCTTATTCTTTATCCTTTTCTCTTTATCTATCACTTTTTATAAGTGCTTTCTCTCAGGTGCGTTCTAAAGGCATCTAATTGCATCTTGATAGCATATAGCATGCTTAATTTAATAGAATTTCGGACGAGAGAAAAATAGAGAAAAAACCTAAAAAACGAGACTGAAAAAAAAGAAACTGAATATAAAACTCAATGAACAAAACTGATAAAAAGAAACAAAAGATAAAAGAAGGAGTAAAGGCCTGAGAAACGTTCTCAGAACCTCATTGCCCTCAGGCGTTTTACCCTCTCATTGGTTACAGGATGGGTACTAAAGAGAGACTGAATCATCCCTCCCTTGAGGGGATTGACAATGAACATGTGGGCACTGCTTTCTTTTGGCTGCACATCTGAGATGCTCGGCTTGAAGTTGGAGTTCCCGTATTCGAGCTTTTCCAGGGCATCGGCAAGTGCCCAGGGTTTTCTACAAATGATGGCTCCTTCCTCATCGGCTGCATATTCTCTTGATCTTGATATTGCAAGCTGTATCAGGGTTGCGGCAAGAGGTGCCACAATCGCCATCGCGATGAGGCCTACGATTCCACCATTGTCATCATCTCTGCTGCCAAAGCCGCCGAAAATTGCAGCCCACTGCGCCCAGGTGGCCAGCATTGTGATAACTCCTGCAATGGTTGCAGTCACTGCACTGATTAGTGTATCTCTGTTCATTACATGTGCCAGCTCGTGTGCCAGCACGCCTTCGATCTCTTCATGAGATAGCAGGTTGAGAATTCCGGTCGTAACAGCTACAGCAGCATGTTTCGGGTCCCTTCCTGTTGCAAATGCATTTGGCATCCCGGACTCTACGATATATACTTTGGGTTTAGGAAGTTGCGCTTTCATCGCCAGTCCATCTACGATCCTGTGCAGGTTCGGGGACTCAGCAGGGGTAACTTCTCTTGCCCCGTACATCTTGAGTACTATCTTGTCGCTGTACCAGTAGCTTCCGAAATTGAGGATTACTGCAAACAGGAATGCAATGATCATTCCGCCCGTACCACCGAAGTAATCTCCAATTAGAATCAGGAGACCTGTAAGGGCAGCAAGCAAAACTGTAGTTTTTAACATGTTCTTCATGACTTATCACGCGACGTCCTCCCAGGCTAACGTCTGGGTTTTCAGTCTTTGATTCTTATTTCTGGACTTATTTTTATAAATTAGGCCGAGTAGAATCAATTGTATATATACTGAATACGGATATATAGTTCTTATCCTGCATATGCAGGTTGACACAATTGTATTATTTTATTTCCTTATTCGTCTAGAATTATTTTCAGATTCCATAAAAACGGAAAATTTATTCTCAAAATGGGAAATTTTATCTATTGTATAGCGCAATTTATTCTTCTCTTTGACATACACTACCCAGAATCTTAATATTTAGTAATATCTCTGTTTAGCTATATTTACATTTGGTGTATTTTGAGTATCGATTTTGGTTTGAAATCAAACGAATTATAAACTCAAAATATATGTATTTATTAAAGAGTTCATCCCAAAACCAATTTTATTCTCAAATCAATGAGAGTTTCAGAACTATTTTTCATGATCAGAAACTCGATTGATTATTCTAAATTCGAGATTCAGAGAAGCAATTTTAAGTTTTGGGGTCGGCTAATAAGAAGATAAGTTTATAACCGTAGATTGCTATAGTTAAAGCTCTAAATAATGCGACATTATGCTTGCATATCTACAGTTTATGTCGCATTACTTGCAACTGTGAATATAGCTAATATTAAGAATCACTTGTGTAGAACAGCCACCTCTGAGATGAAAACAATGGATCCACTAGAAAAAATCTTCGGAAAAACCGCACAGATGACAGTTCTTAAGAATCTAATCGAACGACAAAACGAACCAACCTACCTTTCAGGAATAGCTCAGGAAACTGGATTGTCTCACTCCAGCGTATCAAGGGTTATCACACCTTTAGTCGGGTCAGGCATTATCCTAGAAAAACCTCTAGGGAAGCAAATCCGAACTTTCCAGGCGAACATGGAAAGCGAGACAACAAAGTTGATAATAGATTTTTACAATAAAATCAATCAGATGGTAGATTAAGTTAGAATAAAAGAAGCATGGGACGTAGAAAAATTCTGGATAGGACGGACACACTGTTCCTTCTTTCCAAGCTTTACATAAAGAACTCATCCCAAAACCAATTTTATTCTCAAATCAATAAGAGTTTCAGAACTATTTTTTTCATGATCCGCTTGATTGATTATTCCAAATTCGAGATTTAGAGAAGCAATTTTGAGTTTTGGAATCAGATCAAAATATATTTTTATAGATCTGATTTATCGATGAAAAATGGTTCTTCGTTGTTTTGTGTGAATTGAAAATAATTGCTCAGTTAGGAAGTTCCCACACCATAGAAAAAATATGATCTTGAATGTGATTTCCCACAAGAAATGTTTTCAATTTTATAGATGTTGAATCGCATTAGAAATTGATTCTAAATTACCCACTCGAAATAGCGAAGAGCCATTAATTCTTTATCTTCTTTGTATTTTTTAAAGGCTTTTAGGAGGTTGTCTGATATTTTGGTAGATTATTGAGAGGTTATTTCATTCTTTCTGCGTTATTCCTCTCCCATTTCTTTTCTGAATTCTATGCAATCTCTCTCGACTTCTTCTATCTTGTATTCCATTTTATTCCCCCTATTTTTGTGCATCTTTGCTTTCAGTTTTATAGTTCTATTAATATTTATGTCGGGTTTTTGGAGGCACTCGAAGGGTTGTTTATTTGCAAGTTCTTTGATATTTTTAACAATGTGTTCCGGTTCATTTTTAAGTTTAGACTTTTGTTTAATGGATGACCCTAATGTTTTACATGATTAATGGATGACCCTAATGTTTTCCATGATTTTCGTTTCATTAGGGGTTAAAATCATACCATTACTGAACAAAAACCCGTATCTTTCTGCGGTTTTCATTTCATCAGGGGTTAAAAGCATGCCATTGCCGAACAAAAACCCATGTAAAACTGGTTTTGGAAGCTTTTCCTTTATCGTTTCTTTCATATGCTGGGTCTCCTATCCTAAATTTGTAGTCCCCCATTTTGGATTAGGAATACAGTAACCTATTACCTATCTGATAATATAAATAGTTTTTTACCTATTGAACGAAGCGACTTCTACAGAAGTTCTCACACAGTATAAAAATTAGCTGTCCAAATTACGAAAAAAGACACTTTAAACTGCTCCAGAATAGAGAAAAGTATTCCAAGCAGTTTAAATTCTCTTCATTTCACTTCATATTCCAGCTTCACCAGCCCATTCTCATACCTTTCTACCCTTTCAGTCCTGAATCCTATCTCTTTTCCAATGTGATCAAACAGAGGAATTCCACTCCCAAGAATTATGGGAACAACGAAAAGAATTAGATCCTGCACAAGGTTTTCCTCAAAAAATACTTTGATAATCTGCGAACCGCCCACGAGCCAGATATCTTCCTCGGTATTTCTTTTGAGCTGGCGCACGAATTCCCCAATGTCCTCGGAAACGAATTCGACATTATTTTCGCGGCGCGTGGGTTCTTTTTGTCTCGTAAATACGTATGACTTTTTTTCTCTGTAAGTCCACTCGCCGAATTCAAGGGCCTGTTCGTAGGTCTTCCTGCCCATAAGGACTTTGCCGATTGATGCATAAAATTCGGAATAACCGTAGTCAGTTTCTGGGTTATTTTCATATTTTGTTAACCAATCAATGCTGCCGTTTTCTCGGGCTATGAAGCCGTCGAGGCTTGTTGCGATGTAGAGTTTTATTCTTGGCATATTTTCTCCCTTTTTATGTGTTATGTGAATAATCTAATTTCAAGCCTATTTTTTAATTCGTCTTAATTTCAGAAGATGCATAGTTCAAGCCACTCGCAGGCAAACAGAGGAAGATCAACAAATAATAAATTATTTATAGTATTAGATAGGTAATAGGTTACTGTATGTATACTATTAAATATGGACCTACAAAACCAAAAAGGAGGTTGAAAAGAAAAAATAAGCAATATGAAAAGTCTCCTAATCACCTTTGTATGGATTTTGCTTGACAATGTACATTTGTGATCCAATGGAAATGGAATTATTTAAAGCTTCGAAGTCTTCCAGGAGACAAAAATCTAATCTCGAAAAGTGAACAGGAAAAGAATACCTGTTAAAAATGGCCAAGAACTCGTCGAAAGACAATCCTTAGATAACCTCCAAAAAATGTGTATTAAACAACCTCCCAACAATCCACCCACCTTCCGCACTGAATTTTTGATTTTCGCATTTTTTCTGCTATCAATTTTCATCAAAATGCGGATTTGTCGGAAAATGTGTGCAGGTTTAAACGGATATACGGCGAATATACAGATCTAAAAATGATAATATGCAGTTTCCTCCTAATTCGATGCAAACTCTTCATTATTTGATGATATTGCAAAAACGCCAAGAAAAAATATTGGTGACTTTCGAAAACTGCTGCGGAATGTGGGATCTAATACCTCTCAAAACTCCTGATATATTCTAATCTCTTCTGAATCTTCAAAACTTAACGGCAGGTCACTTTGGAAAACTGATTTTTAGCACTTAATGGAGTAATCAATCAGAAGCCAGAGATAATAAAAAAGGCTCTTCGCTGTTATGTATGGATTTCATCATAAAAACCAAAGCGGTCTTGAGTTGAAAATCGTCTTACCCATTGAGAATGGCGAAGAGCCAAAAAAAATCTCTTTTTCATTTTGTTGCTCTTATTTTGGCGACATATTGCCTGGAACGCGACTCCAAAGTAAGTTCATAAGCCTGGATTTTTGAATATATTCATCGATTAACGAATTTCCCCATAAGTAAGGGACTTTTTTGAAAATCGTTTCGCTAGTTTTTTCGAAATCAAGCCTTCTGAGAAATATCTGTATGAAACTAATCTAACATCTTGCTTAATATTTTTCTACAAACGTAATGACTATGCGTGAACATAAACAGGAATAGCAATTCTGTAAGTTTCAAATAAAGACATAAATTACAGGATAAATCAGATAAAAAATTTATATAGTATCTGATTAAATAATTACTATCTGTTTGATAAAGACCTGATCCGGAAATAACTGCGTATGAGGTGGTTATCCTCATTTGCAGAATATGGGGACTGGGCGCGAACATGCCTGTTACTTACAGCAAGGTGTGCAGCCGTCTTTAGTTCTTTTGATCTAAAGATCTTTTGTAGAGTTTGGAGAGGGCGTAAAAGAAAATAAAAAAGGAAGTAAACATGAAAAAATCAATAATAACTTTCAGTGAACTCTTGGTTCTATTTTTGCTTATAGTCTTATCGATAGCGATAGTAGGTGTCGTTCTGGAAAATGTTACAAACCAGAATGAGAATTCCCCAAAGATTGGACTTGCGCCAGAAAACCCCGAATTTGTCAAATACCATAACAACAAAATTTACACTCAAGCTGCGCCTTCCCAGGATGGACATAAAGCAGGTTTTGTACCCGCGCCTGTGGACCTTAATTATCTTAGCAATATTTCCACAGCAGAAGTATCTGCTCCAGCTTACAATGACATGCAGGATGTACAAGCTGTGAGTACGGTCTCCAGTACTCGATCCGAATTATCTGCTCCAGCTTACTATGACCTGCGAACACTACAAAAGGTAACGACTGTGAAAGACCAGGGTAGCGCAGGAGCCTGCTGGGCATTTGCAACCTGTGCATCTCTGGAATCATATTTAATGTCTGGAGAAAACCGGGATTTTTCAGAGAATAATATGAAAAACCTGCTTTCTTCTGCATATCCGGAAGGTTTTGACCGCAATCCCAACGATGGGGGAAATGAATTTATATCAACTGCCTACATGGCCCGCTGGAGCGGACCAGTGGCCGAAAGCAGTGATCCTTATAGAGATACATCGATGTCTTCGCCCACTGGACTTTCTGTACAGAAACACGTTCAAGATGTGCTTTTTCTTCCGGATAGGCAGGGGCCTCTGGACAATAACGAAATAAAATTGGCAGTCCAGAACTCCGGAGCGGCGTTTACCGCATTTTACTATGATAATGCCTTTTATTCCCCTACCACATACAGCTATTACTATAACGGGCGCTCAGCATCTAATCATGCTGTAGCGATTGTGGGCTGGAATGATTCCTTTGATAGGAACAGGTTTTCCAATGTTCCACCTGGAGATGGGGCATTCATCATAAAAAATAGCTGGAGTCCAGCCTGGGGAGAAAATGGGTATTTCTATGTTTCCTATTACGACTCAAATATAGGAACCTCTAATTTAGTTCTCACGGCTGAAAGCCCTAATAATTATAAATCCATCTACCAGTATGACCCACTCGGATGGATCCAGAGCGTGGGATACCGTAACCACGTTGCCTGGTGTGCAAACATCTTTACTTCAAAATCCGATGAAGCCCTCAAAGCCGTGAGTTTCTATACAACAGACTCAAACTGCAAATATGACATCTATATTTATACTAACCCGGGGTCCAATCCCATAAGTCAAGCAGGCCCTATTCTATCAAAGAGCGGGACAAGCCTTGCTGCAGGCTACCACACAATCCCCCTGGATCCCGGAGTTCCACTCAAGACAGGTCAAAAGTTCTCCGTCGTTCTGAAGCTTACAACTCCTGAATACAATTTCCCGATTGCAATAGAAATGCCGTACTCAGGCTATAGTAGTAAAGCAACAGCCCATGCAGGAGAGAGCTTTATCAGTTCTGACGGGAATACCTGGACAGACATAACTACATATGACTCAAATACAAATGTATGCATCAAGGCCTTTACCGCTCCAGGAAATGTGCGTCCTGCAGCAAGCTTTTCTGCAACCCCAACCTCAGGGAATGTACCATTGACCGTCGCCTTTACTGACACAAGTACAGGAACGCCTACTTCATGGAGTTGGAGTTTTGGAGACAAAACATCTTCAACAGAGAAGAACCCTGTACACACATACAGTACAGCCGGAAAATACACTGTAACCTTAACAGTAAGGAATGCAGCGGGTAGTAATGCGGTAACTAAATCCAGCTATATAAATGTCGGAGCCCTTCCGAAAGCACCTACTGCTGCTTTTTCGGCATCTTCTACTTCTGGAAATGCACCTTTGAGGGTTCAGTTTACTGACACGAGTACAGGAACTCCCACTTCATGGAATTGGAGTTTTGGAGACGGGACATCTTCAACAATCAAGAGTCCAACACATACTTACTCAACAGCTGGGAACTACACTGCAGTACTTACAGTAAGCAATGCTGCAGGTAGTAATACGGCAACAAAATCCACTTATATAAAAGTGGCAGCAGCTACACAAAAACCGGTTGCAAACTTCAGTAGCAATATTACCTCCGGAAATTCGCCTCTGAATGTCTTATTTACTGACACAAGTACAGGAACACCTACTTCATGGAGTTGGAGATTTGGAGACGGAACATCTTCAACAGCCAAGAATCCTGTGCACAAATACAGTAAAGCAGGAAAATACACTGTTAGTTTAACCGTAAGGAATGCGGCCGGAAGTAATATGGTAACAAGGTCGAGCTATATAAATGTTGGAGCCCTCATGAAGGCTCAGCCCGCTGCTTTTTCTGCATCTCCCACCTCTGGGAATGCACCTTTGAAGGTTCAGTTTACTGACGCAAGTACAGGATCACCCACTTCATGGAGGTGGAGTTTTGGTGACCGAACATCTTCAACAACCAAGAACCCTGTACACACATACAGTAAAACAGGAAAATACACTGTAACCTTAACAATAAGGAATGCAGCGGGCAGCAATGTGGTAACTAAATCCAGCTATATAACTGTCGGGCCCGCCTGACAGCTCCAGTTACCGCTTTTTCTGTATTTCCAACCTGCGGGACACTCCATTGAAGGTGCAGTTTACTGACGCAGTACAGGAACTCCCACTTCATGGAAATGGAGTTTTAGAGACGGAACATCTTCAACAGACAAGAATCCTGTACACACATACAATAAAACCGGAAAATACACTGTAACCTTAAAGACAGGAAATACCAAAGACAGTAGCACCAAAACCGTATCTGGATAGGCTCTTCGCCATTTTCTATAGATAAGATGATTTTCAATTCAAGACCGCGTTGGTTTTTATGAGGATATCCACACAAAACAACGAAGAGCCAAAATTTTTTAGTGTAGGTATATACAGAGTTGAGTCGTTTTCAGTTACAGGAACAATAATAATAGAGAGATGTAGCCTTTCTAAGTCACTAAGAGCCTATCCGAAAAGTGGTTACCTGCTGTAACTTTTACAATACGCAATATGCAAAACCTGAACGGATACTTTGATATTATAGACCTATTATGACTTTTCAACATGCATTACTGACTTTTCGGATAGGCTCTAAAGCGCTTAATTTTACTCCTTTTACTTTCTTGTAGCCATCGTAATCGATGTTTCCCCTTTTTAGCAGAATTGCGAGGAACATCTTCTCAGGTACAACGTGTATTAATCACATACAAAATTCCATTCATTAACTTTCGCAAATCTGAACAACGTCTTCCTGTATGTAGTTTGTGGAGGAAGAAGGCGTTCTATGGAGCTCAATAGAATGTCACCAATTTCACGGAATGACATGAAACTAAATTTATAATTTTAATATTATATTGTTTATTTGATCAGCTCCATGAATAGAATGCCCTATAACTTTTCTAAGACAGTCAAGTTAATATTCGATTAATAACAATGTAGAAAGTCAAGTAAAAATTTATAGAAGGTGGCTTTTAACGTGGAGGGCAAAAAGTGCAGGGCACTTGGCGAAGACTGCCAGGCAGTTTCAGAAGTAGTAGGGCAGGTGCTCATGATTGCCATAGTTGTGTTAGCTTTCTCTTCAGTAGCCGTTGTTATATTTTCGGATTTGGTAGTAAATCCTCCTCATACGCCGCATACAGACCTGCAGGCGAACCTGCAACCAAGTAACAGCAATAATACCAGTTACACATTATGTGTACTCCATACTGGCGGCGAGGCTATAGACCTTAAAAATGCTAAAATTGCTTATTTAAACGCCAGTAGACAAACGGATTATTTTAACAACCTAGAGGATGTAAGCTTTTCTCGAGAAGGAAATGAGTCTGAAAATGGAAATTTGATGTTAGGCGACTTTATAAAATTTGACATTCCAAGAAATAACTTAACATTTACGGAGTATGGCACTATTGATATGTATTTTGTGTACACGCCATCTCAACAGGTAATACAGAAATTTACGTTATGTAAAATGTAATAATTAGACAAGATAATCGAAATAAATAAAGTTCCGCTATGAAAATCAGAGAGAGCCGAAACAAAGAGAAGGCCAGAAAGGACCTATTCAGCTCAGAATCAGCAGCAGCAACAGTGATTGCAGCAGTACTACTCTTGAGTATCATATTTACCATATTTGCAGTGGTAAGGATTGCATATGTTCCAGAATGGAAAAATGATGCCGAACAATTGCATATGAGTGAAGTTCAGAGAGATATGACAGAACTCAAATCAACTGTAGATATGATTGCATTAAAGGCAGATATGGTTGCTCTTCTTAAGGATTCAAACTCGAATTCCTCACCTGATTTTTCCTTGACTGTCCCGATTAGTATGGGAGGTGGAGAAATACCTATTCTCGAACCTTCAAAATCAAGCGGGACACTTTCAGTAAATACAGAACCTTGCAACATAATCATTAAAGGAACCCCAATTAACGGCACGCCTCAAACCCGGGATCAAAAATGTGGAGGCATTACCTACTATTCTAACAATAGACAATATGCGGACCAAGTCTTCAGATATGAAAACGGAGCCTTGATTCTTAAGCAGGGCAATAGATCATTGATGAGACAATCTCCATCATTCCGTATAGAAAGTAACCCAACTAATAAAAGTAACTATACTGTGTTGATCCAAGAAATCAAAATATCAGGAAATCCTGACACTATTTCTTCAGATACTGATACTTCTTTGAGACTGACGGGGCTTAACTCCAATACTACTCCATACGTAGAAAATTTTTATTCTTTTAGTTGCACGATTATCACCAGATATCCAGATGCCTGGAAGTGTTACCTCAACGATACCGCAAAGAAAGCAGGACTTATAGATTCCAAATTTACACTTGAAAATAATACCTCAGAAAATGGTCTATACGAAGTATATTTTAATCTTAGCAACAATTTCTATACGCTCAATATGAGCGAATCGGTTATAAAAGCAGAATTGGGAGTTGGAAGCAATTTCAATTATATCAGTGAGGGAACTACTAAAATTAAATGGGATAATCCGGCTGACATAATTTATGGAACAGCATTAAACAACACTCAATTGAATGCAACTGCTTGGAATGGTCTTACGAATTTAACATCACAAGGAGCCTTCGTCTATACTCCAGCATCAGGAATTGTATTGAGTGTAGGTACACAGACATTGCATGTGGATTTCACACCTGCTGATGTTGCAAACTACACTACAGTATCAAAGGATGTTACAATCAATGTCATGAAAGTGACTCCAACAATTACATGGAGTAGTCCTGCAGGCATAATCTATGGAACAGCATTGAACAGCACTCAGTTGAATGCAACTGCTTGGAATGGTCTTACGAATTTAACATCACAAGGAACATTTGTATATACTCCAGCATCAGGAACTACACTGAGTGCAGGCACACAGACATTGCATGTGGATTTCACACCTGCTGATACTGCAAACTACAACATAACATCAAAGGATGTTACAATCAATGTCATGAAAGTGACTCCAACAATTACATGGAGTAGTCCTGCAGGCATAATCTATGGAACAGCATTGAACAGCACTCAGTTGAATGCAACTGCTTGGAATGGTCTTACGAATTTAACATCACAAGGAACCTTCGTCTATACTCCAGCATCAGGAACTAAACTGAGTACAGGCACACAGACATTGCATGTTGAGTTCAAACCCACAGATACTGCAAACTACAACACAGCATCAAAGGATGTTACAATCAATGTCCTGCTAAAAGCCTATGCATATATTACGAACTACAACAGCAACACTGTATCTGTGATTGACACATCAAACAACACTGTTATAGCCACGGTAGATGTAAGAAACAATCCTCACGGAGTTGTAGTTAACCCGGCGGGAACAAAGGTATATGTGACGAACGAAGAAGACAAAACTGTCTCTGTAATTGACACAGCCACAAACACTGTTACAGCCACGGTGAATGTAGGAAAACAGCCTTACGGAGTCGCAGTCAACCCGACGGGAACAAAAGTATATGTGGCTAATATAGTTGACAGCACTGTCTCTGTGATTAACACGACCACAAACACTGTTACAGCCACTTTAACTGTAGGAGACAATCCTTATGGAGTTGCAGTTGACCCAGCGGGAACAAAGGTATATGTGACGAACAACCGCAGAAATACTGTCTCTGTAATTGACACAGCCACAAACACTGTTACAGCCACTTTAACTGTAGGAAGACGGCCTTACGGAGTTACAGTCAACTCAGCGGGGACAAAAGTATATGTGGCGAATGAGTACGATGGCACTGTCTCTGTGATTGACACTGCCACAAACAAGGTTACAGCCACTGTGACTGTAGGATACGCTCCTTACGGAGTTGCAGTAACACCGGATGGATCAAGGGTATATGTGGTGAACTTTTGGGACTCCACTGTCTCTGTAATTGACACAGCCACAAACACTGTTACAGCCACTTTAACTGTAGGAGGTGATCCTTATGGAGTTGCAGTTGACCCAGCGGGAACAAAGGTTTATGTGGCGAACAACAAAGACAGAACTATCTCTGTAATTGACATAGCCACAAACACAGTTATAACCACTGTGACTGTAGGAGACAAACCTATCGCCTTCGGGCAGTTTATAGGTTCGCCCCCAGCAAAATAACCAGTATTTCCTGTTGTAAATTTCAGGAGCAATATCACCCAGGATTCTGTTCTCCTTTTTGTGCAGTACATATCTATCGGAAAATACAATAGAATGAATTCAATGAAAGAAGGCGAAAAAGCATTTGAATCAGATCAGCAAATATAAATAATAACTCTGGGGAACATATCGAAGTACAGGAATGAGAATGCCTGAAAAATACACCACTTCTTACCCTGCTAGAAGAGTATATTCAGATGGCAGGGCTGAAGACACTGAAGTATTGCTTGCAAAGGAATGCCCTGTTAAACTGTTTCTCGACGGAAAAAATTTTACTACACTTTTTGCCTCTCCACTTGAACTGAAAGAGCTTGCAGTCGGGCACCTGATTACAGAAGGAGCGGTCAATTTCAGAGAGATTATAGAAATCGAGGTAAAGGACGACGAAATTCACGTCCGGACTCAAAATGAAAATCAGCTCTCTCAAGGAAAAGGGTCGGCTTCACAGGTTTTCGTAGATTCTGACACTATTTTTGATCTAGAAGCCCTTTTGCAGGTACAAATCACCTTGAATCTGAGATATACAGGCTTACCAGAGGGACTCATCTTGAGGCCCTTATAGATGGAAAAGGAAAACTTGCAGTTCAGATTGTCGATGTAGGCAGACATAACGCAGTAGACAAGATAGTAGGAGCTGCCTTTCTTCAAGGGCTCGACATCTCACAGCTCTATATGCTTTCCACTGGCAGGCAGCCTGCATACATGGTTACAAAAGCCGCACGGGCAGGAATTCCCCTTATTGCCACCAAAGCCATGCCCTTTGACTCCGGAGTTGAGGCTGCAAAAAAAACAAACGTATGCCTTGTAGGGCAGCTCAGAAAAGAAGCGATGCTCATCTTTGCCAATGAATGGCGGGTCAGATTTAACAAAAATTGAGAGAAGAAAAACTGAGAGCTAATATCGAACTGAATTTTAATCAAAGCCCGATTGAGCAAAGAACAATTCTAAGCCGTAAATTAGTCTGCTTGAGCGAGCGAAGCGAGTGAAACGGACATCGTGCTGTTGCACTTGCAATGCAACTCCTAGAAAATCTCCGATTTTCTGTGATCCCGAAGCGAAACTCGGGTGTTAGAGAGTGCCTTTCGTGCTTTTTACGTCTTTGCCTTCGATTTTTACAGCCCGCTTCATGGCATAGGCAAAAGCCTTGAAAAGAGCTTCGATTTTATGATGGTCGTTATCTCCGTAGACACTTGCATGTATGGTAATTTTAGCATTTGAGGCAAGAGTTTCGAAGAAATGCCTCACCAGCTGGGTACTAAACTGTCCGACCTGGGGAACAGCAAAATCGGCTTTCAGGACAAGATAACTCCGCCCGCCGATATCCAGGGCAACGTCTGCAAGAGCTTCATCCATTGGAATTCTGGCTTCTCCAAAACGAGCAATCCCTGCCATGTTTCCAAGAGAGTCTGCAAGAGCTTTTCCGAGAACTATCCCGACGTCTTCTATCAGGTGATGCTCGTCTACGTAAAGGTCGCCCTCGGCTCGAATCTTAAGGTCAAACTCTGCGTGCCTCGCAAAAGAAGTAAGCATATGATCAAAAAACCCGACACCAGTGCTGATATCTGCAACTCCTTTACCATCAAGGTTCAGTTCAAGCTGAATGTCGGTTTCTTTTGTCTTACGGGATATTTTACATGTTCTCATGAGCATCACATTCTCTTTAAATTTATTAAACACTTTGTATCTAGTGCCTACTACTTCTGATCTTCTATTTGTTTCGGAGAATCAAGAGAATGACTTTTGATCTTCTATTTGTTTCGGAGAATCAAGAGAATGAGCCGATGGCTCTGCCATAGGGCAAAAAGAGGCCACCAGATCAGTCCCGGATGAACTCAATAGCCTCCTCAAGGGTAAACCTATCTGTGTAAAGAGCACTGCCGACTACAACTCCTGATGCTCCAGTTTCCTTCAGTATTCTCAGATCTTGCAGAGAACTTACTCCCCCGGATGCAATTACAGGGATGCTTACCGATTCAACAAGCTCTTTTGTAGGGATGGGATTTACCCCCTGCATGAGACCTTCTGTATCTATATTCGTAAAAAGCAAACTGCCCGCACCCAGCTCTTCAAACTTCCTGCCCATTTCCACAGGAGTTTGCACGCATTCTTCAGTCCAGCCTTTGATTGAGATTTTCCCGTTTTTTGCATCCAGGGCAACGGTTATGGATGCGCTCCCAAAGGCTCTGGCAAGCGATCTTACAAGTTCCGGATCCTGAAGGGCAGCAGTTCCAAGAATTACTCTTGAAACTCCCAGTTTAAGAAGGGCAGCTACATCTTCAAAATTTCGAATTCCGCCCCCAACCTGGATGCACACTCCTTTTTCCTTGCAAGCCTTTACTATTCCTTCAAGAATTGGTGCGTTTTTACGTTTTCCTTCGATTGCACCGTCCAGATCTACCAGGTGCAGGGTTTTTGCCCCTTTTACGACCCAATCAAGGGCGACTGCAAGAGGATCATCAAGGGATATAATTTCACTTCCTGGAACCCCCTGAACTAGCTGAACGCACTTTCCTCCTCTCATATCCACAGCAGGGATTACTTCAAAATCCATTGAAAGCCTCATCTCCGGCACACTTTTGGAGAAACATATTTCTTCTTCTGTTAATTCAAGCCTTTTTCCTTTCAGGGCATTATCCTCTCAATAGGGACAACAAGAATATCCCTTGCACCCACTTTTTTCAGCTTGTTTACTAAGGTAAAGATCAGGTCAGCGTCCACAACAGCGTGAACTGCAACGATCGATTCTCCTCCTGAGAATTTCCCAGGCTCAACTTTCATGACAGTTGGGCCTGACATCCCTGGCAAGACCTCTTTTACTGCGTTAAGGGAAGCCTCGGGAACATTCATCATAAGATAGCGTCGTTTTTTTGCGTTGAGCACGCTTTCCAGTGCAGTTTTTATATCCAGGATTTTCTCCTTTGCCTCAAGGCTTTCTTTATTAGCAATCAGGTAGACTGTGGAAGAAAAGACAGTGTCAATAGCTTTTAGATGGTTGATCATCAGAGTCGTTCCTGAGCTTGAAATATCGACAATTGCGTCCGCAATTCCCACATGCGGAGTCATCTCGCAGGCTCCGCTGACCTTTATGATATCAACGTTAACTCCAAGTTTTTTAAAGTACTGGCTTGTGATTTCCGGGAACTCAGTTGCAATCTTTTTTCCTTCAAGATCCTGAGCTTTCTGAAAATGAGACTCCTCGGGAACAGCCAGAACAAGGCTCGCTTTTCCAAATTTCAGGTCTAGAAGAGCTTCAACTCTTGATCCTCTTTCCTTAATAAGATCCATGCCTGTAACGCCAACGTCCGCAGCTCCGTCCTGTACATATTCAGGGATGTCAGCGGCCCTAGCAAAAAGAATATGGATATCTGGATCTGTAGTTTTTGCAAAGAGTTTTCGACTTTCGGCTCCTCCACTGATGGGAAGCCCTGCATCTTTGAAAATAGAGATTGTGGGTTCGTATAGGCGCCCTTTATTGGGTATTGCAATGCGAATCATCTGCTATGTCCTCTAATAAGTGATAAGTGATCTGCCGGAAAACTTTCCGGTATGCTCATTTGAATAAAACGTTTATCCAGAATACTCTTGTATAATATAGACTTCACGGTAAGATTTATGGAAATTCTCTTGCCAAAAATATCTTGCCAAAAATATCTTGCCAAAAATATCTTGCCAAAAATATCTTGCCAAAAATATGACATAAAAATAAAATAAGCTTATAGAGAAATAACTTGGAGTTCGTAAGTTAACTTATGATATTGAAAATAATAAATTATTTTTTTTCAGAGTGTATATTACCTTCAGTAATGAATTTGTGGGAAGAATTATATAGCCCTAGTAATTAATAGAAAATGACTCCTAGTCATATATATAATATTATTAATGTTATTGCATTGTGTGAATTAATTAAAACTGAGTATTTGTAACGAAATAACTTAGGCAAAGAAAAATTTATTGAAGCTAAATCAGTCATCTTGATAGTGAAGTTATTAAATCATTCCTAAATATTGCCTATGTATTCCGCCGCAGATCCTAAGTACTAAAAAAGCAGACTGATGATTCCAACTGACCGAAAAATAGTAAACCAATAAAATCAAGATTTACTAATAAAACTACTATTTATTTTGAAAAAAGAGGATCCAAATGGCCCGAAATATCAAAGTGGAAGATCTCTTGCAAACCCCGATTGAGAAACAGCAGATAGAACTTGTTGAACGCAAAGGGATAGGGCATCCTGACAGCATATCGGACGGACTGGCCGAAGCCGTAAGCCGCGCTCTATGCAGGGAATACATAAAAAAATGTGGGGCCGTGCTCCATCATAATACCGACGAAACGCAGATTGTAGCCGGAAGGTCATGCCCCAGTTTCGGGGGCGGAGAAGTGCTGCAGCCCGTATATATTCTGCTGGTGGGCAGAGCCACAAAGGAATTCGAAGGCATCGAACTCGCTACCGAATCTGTGGCCATTCAGGCTGCCCGCAGGTACCTGAAGAATACCCTCGTAAACATGGACCTTGAAAGGGACGTGATTATGGACTGCAAACTCGGGACAGGATCTTCAGATCTCAGGGACGTCTTCAAAAGAGACAGAGTGCCAGTTGCAAACGACACCTCCTTTGGGGTAGGGCATGCTCCGTTTTCAGAACTTGAAAATCTTGTTTACAACACCGAAAGACAGCTGCTTACCGATTTAAAATCCCGCATGCCTGCAATCGGAGAAGATATGAAGGTTATGGGGCTCAGGGACGGAGAAGACATAACCCTCACTATATGCAGCGGCATGATCGGGAGATACATCGACGATCTGGACAGTTATATCAACATGACTGAAGAGATGAAAACCTACGTAGAAGAACTCTCAACTCGCTACACAGAAAGAGATGTGAAGGTTTTCATTAACACTGCTGATAACCTTAAAGCGAGCTGTGTGTTCCTTACAGTTACCGGAACCTCGGCTGAAATGGGAGATGACGGCTCTGTAGGGCGCGGAAACCGCTGCAACGGATTGATCACACCAAACAGGCCTATGAGCATGGAGGCAACCAGTGGAAAGAACCCGATTAACCACATCGGAAAAATTTACAACCTCCTCTCGACCCAGATGGCCAGGGATATTGTAAAGACGATCCCCGAGGTACAGGATGTCTACATCAGGCTGCTCTCACAGATAGGAAAACCTATTGACCAGCCACTAGTAGCAAGCGCCCAAATAATCCCCAGGGAAGGTACCTCCTTTGCAAAGGTCAAAGCGGAAACCGAAGTTGTCATTGATGACTGGCTTTCCGATGTGACAAAAATTACCGAAATGGTGATTAAAGGAGAATTGAATACTTTCTAAACAATGCAAATACTGTCGAAAAGGACCGCCGGTTCTTTTCACATATTTTTTAGTCACTGTTTTTAACATAAAGCTGATTTCCAAATTCAAAATTTGTTTCTTAAATCTCGATTTGTTTCTTAAATCTCGCACTTTGAATAATTAATCGCGTTTCTGATAAAAAGTAATCCTGATAATTTTTTGTCAGCAAGAATAAAATGATTTTGTGATTAACTCACTACAAATTGCGCCTTATGCTCACTATAATGTAGAAAAATATAGAAAATATAGAAAAAAAGAAGAAAAAAGATCTGCAAAATATATAAAAAATGTCATAGATACAAGTCCTCATACTGACATCAGCGAAAACCATAAATAGCATCACCATATATGGAGATGGTGCACTGAGGCAGTGCAGTCTTGTAAATCATTGAATCAGCATACGTTATCCCGCCTTAACTCAGTGGTAGAGTGCGCGGCTGTAGTTCGGCTCGTGCGGGAAAATTTACCCGTACATTTCTGCGCAGGCACCGCGATGTCCCCGGTTCGAGTCTGGGAGGCGGGACCTTAAACATTAACCAGAATCGAAAACCCTCAACCAGAATATTTATATATCGGGAAGACATCTAAGGTTTGCTCTCAACGGAGATTCGTTCTCAAAGAGGGCAAAACAGCAACTAAAAAGATCGAAGTGTCCGGATAGTGTAGAGGCCTATCATGGAGCCCTGTCGAGGCTCCGACTCGGGTTCGAATCCCGGTCCGGGCGCTTTATTTTTTCTCTTTTGTAACTGTGCAGAATTATTAATTATGAAGCCTATAAATTAGGATTATGTCGTTTTCTAACCCTTAATTTCACTTTTCTGCTTTATTTTTGCTCAACCTTAAGCTTTCAGCCCAATTTTAACTCCTTTCTTTTTTGAACTTATTCTGCTCTAATTCAACTGTGAATTCTATTGGTTTTAAACATTTTTAGACCCGGCTTATTCTATTCTCTACTTTATTCTGCCATTATTAGACCCAGCTATTTCTATTATTTCCTTTCATCGACCAGTGTCAGAGCCAGCTTATTCTATTATTTCCTTTCATCGACCGGTATCGGATCCAGCTTACTACATCCCCCTTTTAATAGACAAGTGTCAGCCTTCTATGCCTTGAAACTCAGCTTTAAGGTACCGAGGGAAAAGAAATTATGTAAGAGAAAACTGCATAAAAACTAGAGAATGCAAAAGTGAGAGAATACAAAATGGAAGTTGAAACCGATATCCCTGATGATCCCCAAGAAAAAATCAACAGCATGCTGGAGAGATTGGAAGATACCAGAGAAAAAATGGAAATCGAAGCCCGTATTTTTATTGAAGCTACCAAACAGTTTACCTTAGAATGGATTCGAAGAGAAATGGAAGTGACCATACTTACTCTGGAGAGTGAACCTTCTCCTGACAATTTAGGGTCTGATAATGAAAAGCTCAGTGAATTAAAGTCAGATCTGAAAAAATTACCCTATAGAATACCAGATATTGTTGAGGCCTACATCAACCGCGAAAATTACTGGATACACAGAAGAGGACAGCTCCAGGCAGGGATTTCCGTAGATTACCTTGAGTTTAAAAAAGAAAAAATGCGAAGGGGGCTAACCTTAAGCATTCGAATGATCCTAGGCTGCGCTGTAGAAATTTTCGGCGACCTTAACGATGGGAAGCCTGAAGATAAAGGATGGGTAAAAGAGCAAGGAAAAAGAAAATATGTGTGTTTTCTCAGGTTTTCGGATGAAATGACAGCCTCTCTGAACCGCTATTTTGAGAGACTTGAGGAACTTTTTACTCTAAATTATGAAATAAAGGAAAAAATGTCAAAAATAGGCTGGAAAAAGATCTGACAATAAGAACTTTATCCAGAGACACCAGAATTACCTTACATGACAGAGCCAGAATTCAGCATAAAGCAGGCCCTTGTGGAAGCGGGAACTGATTCTTATCTTATGACAGGAAATATTCATAATTCCGATATTTACTATGTCACCCATTTCCTGGCTTCAGACGACTTTGTTTACCTGCAAACAGGAGCAGGAGAAGAAGTACTTTTTATTTCGGAGATGGAAAAGGGGAGGGCTGAAATAGAGTCAAGGGTTTCTATAATAAAAACCACTCAGGACTTTGGCTACAGGGAAAAGATCAAGGAGAAAAAAGACATATCAGTTGCCTATGCAGCCTGCATATCAGAGTTGCTTATGGAGAAAGGGGCAAAGAGAGTTTCAGTACCTTACGATTTTCCAACATTTTATTCGAATTCCCTCAAAGAAGCAGGTTTTTCCATAGTGCCTATGAAAAGCCCATTCAGGAAAATAAGGAGCCGGAAGAAGCCGGAAGAAATTGAAGCTATAAAATATGCCCAGATGGCAGGAGAAAACGCTATGGAAGCCGCTATCGACCTGATAGCAGGAGCAGAAGAGAAGGGAGGGATCCTGTATCATGCCGGGAATGTACTTACCGGGGCTAAAGTGAATACAATCATTGACCATAAACTGCTTGATTTTGGGTGTGAGGCCGAAGAGATTATCGTTTCGTGCGGCAAGGATACAGCAAATCCCCATGGGACCACAGATGGCCCTCTAAGAGCAAATGCACCAATTATTCTGGATATTTTCCCACGGAGCAAGAAAAAACGTTATTTTGCAGATATGACACGTACGGTCATCCATGGAGAGGCTTCAGAAGAGCTCAAAGAAATGTATGAGGCTGTGCTCGCAGCCCAGGAAAAAGGGCTTGAAATGGTTAAGCCAGGCGTGTCTGCAACCGATGTGCACAATGTTGTCTGTGATACATTCGAGAATCGGGGCTATGACACATACAGAAGCGGTTCGAAGGTCGGATTTATTCATTCAACAGGACATGGGGTTGGACTGGATGTACATGAACTTCCAGGAGTCGGAGAAAGTGGAGTTTTACTTGAAACAGGTAACGTGATTACCATCGAACCTGGCCTATATTACCCGGAAACTGGAGGAATCAGGCTCGAAGATATGGTGCTGGTCACCGAAAATGGCTGTGAGAACCTTACAGGGCTGGAAAAGAGATTTGTAGTATAACATTTTACAATTTGAGAACTCTGTCTATATCTGAATATAACCTGTTCGGACCGAAAATTAGCGCTAAGACTGTCAGGATCAGATACTCAGAAACTTATTATTACCAATCAGGGCAGGAACCTATTATCTGTCAGGATCAGATACTCAGAAACTTATTATTACCAATCAGGGCAGGAGCCTATTATTACCCAATAATGGATTTACGGGATTAATATGACTGATAATGTGAACAATAAGCAAGAGATCCTTGAGAAATACAGGGAGGCGGGAAGGATCCTGAAGATTGTCAGGGCCGAGGCTGTGGAAATGGTAAGGGTTGGAAACAGCCTGCTAAACGTTGCGGAATTTGTAGAAAGTCGGACTATTGCACTGGGGGGAAGGCCCGCTTTTCCCTGTAATATCTCAAGAAACGATGAGGCTGCGCATGCAACTCCAAAAGCAGGAGGTTCTGACGTTTTCGAAAAAGATATGGTGAAACTGGACCTTGGTGTCCATGTGGATGGATATATCGCAGATTCAGCTGTGACTGTTGACCTATCAGGAAACCCCGATATTTTAAAAGCAGCTGAGGAAGCCTTAGCTGCAGCCATTGAACTTGCAAGACCGGGAATCTCTACAGGGAAGATTGGGGCTGCAATAGAGGACAGTATTCGCAGTTATGGCTTAAGCCCAATAATGAACCTGACAGGTCACGGGCTTTCTCAGTATGAAGCCCATGATGAGCCTTCTGTTCCCAACAAACGCGTAGAAGGAGGAATAATTCTAAGGGAAGGGGATGTGTTTGCAATAGAACCCTTTGCAACGGACGGAGAAGGACTTATTCATGAAGGCGGGAGCTGGGCTGAGATATATAGCCTTACAAGAAAAAAACCGGTCCGCATGCCTGCAGTCCGAAATGTCCTGAAACAGGTAGAAGAATACAGGAAACTACCTTTCGCAAAACGCTGGCTCGAATCCGACAAACTGGAATTTGCGTTAATCCAGCTGGAGAGAGCCGGAATCCTGCACTCTTATCCCGTGCTTCTTGAAAGTGCAGGTGGGCTTGTAGCCCAGGCAGAACATACGATAATAATAACTCAGGACGGCTGTGAAGTTACAACAAAATAAAGACTAGTACATCGATTCCAAAATAGATGCCTAATTAGGTAGCCAATTGCAGTTATGAACAAAAATAGTTAGTTTAAAACCATGAGATTCATTAAGCACTGAAAATACAGGAGGGCACGGAAAAACCTAATCAAGACGCTATAACCGCGGAAGGATTGTGCCCTTTGTTTCTTAATTCCGTGTTTCCGTGTTTTCCGTGCTTTCCGTGGTTTTCAGAAATTTATTTTACCATATATTTTGGAATCGAAGCACTAGAACCTGATGATATCAAAAACAGGTCACAGATAATGAATTTTTTGGAGAGCTTATAGACTTGCATAATCTCCTTGGTTATCGATTTCGGGAATGCCTATGGTCTCAGTTTCCCTCAATCCTCTGGCATAGAGGTAACCTGCAGTAGAAATTGGGATTGCGACAAAATCCAAGGTATCAGCATGTCTGTTTAGCCAAAGGTTCTTCTGCTGCGGAAATAATCACGGGCTAAGATACGTGAGATTAAATGAGGTAACAACTCCCAGTGAGAGGGCAGTTGCAGTGGAAATAAGGGGGATATCAAGTTTGGCAACTAACTCTTTGGTTATTGGAACAAAGATTACATATCGGGATATAACATATCGGGGAAAGCAAATTAGAACCTAACTGAGAAAATGTTAAAAAATCAATATAACTTCTATAAGCAGTTTGTTAACGTGCTAATTACCCATAATTTCTAGAAACTTTGAAACTTCATAATTTGCTAAAGATAATTAAAAAAGTTTAATATAGCAGGCCTCGTATATATTTTTCTACAAAATTGGGACAGATTTGTCTTAACAAGAAAACTTGTGTTATTACTTACGTTAACCAGTATTCTTTTTAATCAAACTCCTTGATTCATGACATCTAATTTATGAAGAATATTTGGTTCTTCGTTGTTTTGTGTGGATATTCTCATAAAAACCAACGCGGTCTTTAATTGAGAATCATCTTATCCATAGAGAATGACGAAGAGCCGAATATTTAATCAAGAGGCGAGATTCGGCACAGATAGAAATAAAGCATCGGAATATTCCAAAAAGATGGGAGTACAAAATCTAAAAAGATAAACCGATATTGTCACTTGCTTTAGAAGTAAGAGAAGGGAAACATATGGCCAGAGTTATGATCGTGGATAATGCCGAATTCATGCGAATGATAATTAGGAACATTCTTTTAATACACGGACACGAGGTGGTTGCCGAAGTAAGTGATGAGGAAGAGGCAATTCAAACGTATTTGGAAGTAAAGCCAGATCTCGTGTTAATGGATATAATTATGCCGACTATAGATGGAAAGGAGGCATCGCAAAAACTTCTTGCTATGGATCCGGAGGCAAAAGAGATCATGTGCTCTTCTCTTGGCCAGCAGGCCCTAATAACTGAATCCATGAAAATAGGCGCCATGGGCTTTATAGTAAAACCTTTTGAGACTAGTGGGATGCTGGATGTAATAAGAAAAATTGCTGAGCCGAATTAATCATTTTGAGCCAAAGTGATAGAACTTGGAATTGAAAAGAAAAGCAGTAAGTGGAAAGTAAGGTTTCGAAAAAATTAATAAATTACGGCCCGACGTCGTTCTCCTGGGGAATGCCATTCCTATTCTTACGCGTTGATACTCTTTCTCCTTGGCGCTTTGATACTCTTTCTCCTTGGCGCTTTGATACTCTTTCTCCTTGGCGCTTTGATACTCTTTCTCCTTGGCGCTTTCAATACTCTTGCCCGGATTCTAAAGGAGCATCAATCTCTGTGGTTACGGTTTTGGCTCTTAAGAAGGACTGAAGACATTATAAAAATAGTAAGCTGACTTTTCAGATTTAAAAAGTAACAAATCTATTTTACTATTTGTTTATAATTGAGCTTCTATAGAAAAATGTTTCAGAGCTTATTACACAACTTGTTTTTTGTTCATTAACTTTTTCTGAAAAATTATATATTTGATATAAATATTATCATTGACATTAATTAACCCCATTAATAGAGTAGAAAAAAATAAATGTAGCATAAAACTTTAAGTGCATGTCTTAAATTAAGGAGCACTTTGATTAGATAATATCTTTGTAAGCTATTAAAAATCGATAAATATTCAATAGAGAATCTGGAAGATTATAGAGGATAACAGACACCTCTAAAGGCAGAAAATATCAAACCTACTATTTTCTAAACTGACTGTAAACTAATAACCAAAAACAAATCTAATAACCAAAAACAAATGAGGGATTTTTATAGAAATCAATGGAGTAGAAATCGAAGACACATATGCAGAAGCGTTTCCGATCAAGATTGCACGCGTGCTCATAACTGCAGTAACCAAGCGCTGGGCCCTAGTGGCAGCTACTGAAGCCACAGGTTTTGCGACATCAGTTATAATGTGCCCCGCAGAAGCTGGAATCGAAAGGCTAGCAAGCCCCAGTGAAACTCCTGATGGTAGGCCTGGTGTTTACATCCAGATCTGTAATTTCAAATACGAAGCTCTGGAAAAACAGTTACTTGAAAGGATTGGACAATGTGTACTTACAGCACCCACAACTGCAGTTTTCAACGGGCTTCCTGAAGTTGAAAAGCAGTTTAACATTGGTGCTAAACTCAGATTCTTCGGAGATGGTATGGAGTCCGAAACCCAGATTGTAGGTCGCAAAGTACATAAAATCCCTATCATGGGAGGGGACTTCCTGAACGAAGAAAATATCGGAGCTGTAGCTGGAATTGCAGGCGGCAACTTCTTTATTTATGGAGATTCCCAAATGAGCGCCCTGACTGCAGCCGAAGTTGCTGTTGATGCAATTGCAGAGCTTGAAGGCACAATTACCCCGTTCCCTGGAGGCATTGTATCCAGCGGGTCCAAATCAGGAGCAAACAAATATAAATTTCTGAAAGCTACCGCTAACGAAAAATTCTGCCCCTCCATAAAGGATAAGGTTGAAAACACTGAAATCCCGGCAGATGTCAATGCTGTATATGAAATTGTCATTAACGGGCTTGATGAAGAAAGTATAAAAGCTGCTATGAAAGCAGGAATTAAAGCCGCTGTAACTGTCCCCGGCATCAAAAAAATCTCAGCAGGGAATTATGACGGAAAACTCGGGAAATATCAGTTCAAACTGCACGAGCTCTTCTGAGCTCTAGATTTTTTTTCAGTTTTCTTTTGTCGAATCTTCTTTTCTTCATTTTTTTATAATTTTGTTTTTGTGCCGAATTCACTGATTAAGAGCAAAGTAGGAAAAAGAAAAAGATTTAAGAAAAAGAAATGCAAAGCAGGAAAGATTGACTTTCCTGACTGATTTTTCGATACTACCTGTAAAGAAATATTATCCGACGAACGGCTATTTGGAGCCATCAGAGTCCAAGAGTTTTGAAGCCAGCCATTAGAATGTCTCTTGGGTCAATGCCAGTAATTTGTATCATGACATAAGCTGCAAGGAAAGCCCCTGTCATACTTCCGAGATTTGCAAAGCTGGCAACAAGGAGTACACGCATGAACTTGTTTTTGAACATTTCTTTGAAGGTTTCAACCCCTGCCAGAGCTTTTATGTCAGCTGTGGTAGGATTTCGCTGTTTTGCTTCCACCAGACCAGCAAACCAGCCTGCAGCGATCAATGGGTGCAGAGTTGTTAGCCAGGCAACTAAAAAGGCAGTCAGAACTGAGTAAGGATGACCGCCTGCGAGAAGAGTACCAGCCGCACTCAGGACCCCAGTGATAATGAACCAGCATCCGAAAGCTATCAAGAGGACCTTCAGCGGAACTCCGGAAAGGAGCAGTAGCAAAAAAAATGCAAATATAAAGCCGACAAAAATTAAGCCAATTAGCTTACCAATGCTGAAGCGTTTCTTCGGAATTTCCATAAGAGTATTCAGAGGAGGTATACTCATCGGATTTTTCAGATGGTTAATTATTCCAGGTTTATGCCCGGCTCCTATCACAACAACGACAGTTTTGTTTCCGCCTGCAGCGATTTTGAGTATATTTCCTGCAAGATATGCGTCCCTTTCATCAATTAGAACCTCGGCTGCGGTCGGGGCAAAACCCCTGAGTTCACTTACAAGGGCAGTTACAACATCCTGTTCTGTTATTTGATCGATATCTATTTCGGCTCCTTTTCCGATTCCTATAAGGCCGCCTAAGAGGGAGCCAGTCATCCTGATTTTCTCCAGGAATTTCATCTTTCCCCAGAAGCGCTGAAGCGTCACATGGATATCCCTATCAATTAAGGCAACATTGGCCCCTATAATCTCGGCTTCCTCGATCGCGGAAAGCATCTCAGCGCCTGGTTTTACGCCCATGTCTTCCCCGATCTTTTTCTGCATATAGGCAAGCAGCCATTGAATAACGTAGTAATAGATCTTCCCTTCAGAAAGAATATCCTTGATAGGAACCTGGTGTTCCTGGACATTCCCTTTTATGGAATCATAACGTCCTCTACAGAGCTCGACAGCAACAACATCTGGTTTCAGATTTTTGATAGCAGCTTTAACCTCGGCAACACTCTTTTCCGAAACATGAGCTGTCCCTATGAGCACAATTCTTGAAGACTGGTATTCTGCCTTGCTCCCGTCTGAAGATTGGGAAGTAAAAGGAATTGACACTTCCGAAGCTGAATCAGGAAGAGGCTCTGCAACAAGTTCGGAGCTTATATCGAGTTTTGTTTCAATCCCCCCAGGTTCTACTGCAGACGCATGGGCAGAAATTTCATTTTCCCCTTGCACGTTAATTGAAGAATTAGAAAGTTTAGACTTACCGACAGAAATAGAATTTTCTGCGGATTCGGTCACAAGTTTGTCCATAGAATATATCGACTCCTGAGATGAACTGTGAAAATTGTAGTCAGGGTCCCTGTCCTGAGAATCTGTAATTTCAGGTTTATCCATTATCAATCTCTCTACTGCCAAATTAGAAGTGATGGATGAGAATATGTTACTTGAAAGATTGTATTTTATAGCATGAATAATTAAGCCCTTCAAATAAAATAACCAAGCTATAAAAGAGTTAACTTCATGATAATAAACTGGCGATAATTACCTGCAACTGGTGGTAATTACCTGCCATGGATTTATATTTTGCTGCCTTTAAAGTTTTCATTCTTATTTATGTAACTCCATTTCAAATCATTCATCATAAACTTATTTGATATCTTTTTATAAAAAACATTTCATAAAAATTTACAAAAAATACCTTTTCATAAACAATTCTTTTTGATTATCACTCTGACCTGAGCCTCAAAATCCTTACAAGATCTGTTCTTGAAAGGATTCCTACAAGCGCCCCGTTATCAACAACTAGAACCCTTCCGATATTCCTAGACGAAATCAGTTTCAGAACATCACTGGCCTTTGCTTCAGGAGGGACGGATATGAGACTTCTGGTCATGATATCCGAGACCCGGGACACCGGACGCTCTAGATCAGGAACACGCTCTATATCAGTAAAAGTCACAACCCCTTTCAAACTGCTTCCCTCCATTACAGGATAACCCATGTGTTTTTTCTCAAACATAAACTTAACCAGGTCTTCCACGCTCATAGAAGGAGCAACTGAGACTACATCCTTTGTCATAATATCCCTGACCAGAATGTTTTCGAGAGCTACCTCGGCCTGAGTAGATCGTTCCTCTTCAGATGCGCCAACGTAAATAAAGAGAGCAATTAGAGGAAACCAGAGATTTCCGACAAGAATTCCAAAAATTGCCATGAGAATAGCAAAAAACTTTCCGACAGAAGCTGCACTCTGGGTAGCTTTCACATAAGACATTCTCCTGGCATAGAAAGAACGGAGCACTCTGCCCCCGTCCATAGGAAAAGCAGGCAGCAAGTTGAAAATCCCAAGCACTATGTTCATGGATCCAAGGATCCAGAGAAGAAGAAATGCCGGGTTTTGGGAAAGCATAGGATTAGGGGAGATAAGATACCTGTATGTGAAAAGGCAGATAGAGCCTATAATGAGGCTTGTTAAAGGTCCGGCAAAAGCCATCTTTGCTTCCTGTCCGGACTTTCTGGGCGTTTCTTCCATAGCAGATACTCCTCCAAAGAGGAAGAGAGTAATGCTCTCAATATTGACCCCGTAACGCTTTGCAAGATATGAGTGTGCAAGTTCATGTAAAAGAATTGAGGCAAAAAGCAAGATGGCAGTCAGAGTTGAAAGTACATACCTTATTATAGGTGGCTCAACTCCCTGAAAACCAAATGGTTGCGGATTGATCGCAAATACATAAGCAAACATTGGCAGTACCAGAAGGAAAGTTATGTGCAGTTTTATAGGTATACCCATTATACTTCCGATTTCCAATGACGATTTCATAAAATGAAATACCCCCGTTCTCGTTTCTTAATATTAAACACATGGTAAAATGCTTAAACACATGATAAAATGCTTAAACACATGATAAAATGCTAAACTTAAGCTTCAAAGGATTTCTAGATTATTATATCTTTATTAAGTTATTTAAGTTATGAATTTTTTTATTGAGTTATGAATTTTTAAGTTATAAACCTTAACTTAAATCTGAACCTGAAAATCTAAATAGAGAATATTTACATATCCAGAATATTTACAGGTGAGCTGTTATGATGAAGCGTAACTTAGGAATGACAAGAATATAATTTCAAGTATTTCAGTTACAGATATTGTCTTTGATGATTATTTGGGAAAATGGAATTATAGAGCTATCCCAAAGTGAAAACTTGAAGTTATTTTCGAGCTATTCCTTAACAATGAATTAACTTGCCAGTGAACTAATAGATACTTAACGTGTATTATATTATTTCAGATAGTATAATTATTTGTTCATGAACTTCAATCTGGAAACTTCAGATAAGAAGGCAAATTTATTCAAAGCTTGACAACACTGCTTTCTGGATACGCAACCTAGAATATTTTACCCCTAAATTCTTCATAAAGCTTCATCGTAATTATAACTGCTCCCATATACTATTTAGCAATAATATTATAGATATTTGCTTTCGCAAATTTGGCAAACTGTAGAAGAAATAATAAAATAGAAAAGAAATATCTAAGAAAAAGAAATATCGTACAAATATTCATATCGTACAAATATTCAAGAAAAAGAAATAATCAGATGAATATCTAAAAGAGATGTAAGATCAATATTTAAAAAAAAGTTTAAAAAAGAAGCTTCAGATAAATATTTAAGAAAAAAGAAGAAACGAGGGAATAAGTTACTGAAAACCACAAGCAGAAAGGTGGCTTTCAAATCTGGACAAACAAGGAGGATTTGCCCTTTTTGTCAGATCAAATCAAAAACTCAAAGACATGCCAAAGGAAAACTAATAGACTCAAAGACATGCCAAAGGAAGACTAATAGACTCAAAGACATGCCAAAGGAAGACTAACAGCTTTAAAGTTCTGATGTCACTTTTTTCAGGTCCTGAAGGAATTCTTCGATATCTTGAGCTGTATTGTGAGGCATGAGTACCAGTCGGAGGGATCGGGGAGTGCGGGTGATTGAGACATTCCAGCCAAATTTCTTAAGGAGTTGCTCCCGGACAAGATCAGGATCTGGAGTTTTCAGAGCAACTACATTCATTACAGGTTCTAGCAAGGGTTCGAAACCGAGTTTTCGAGCTTCTTCGACCAGTTTTGCGGTAAGTTGAATGCAGTATTTTACATTTTTTACGTAACCCTCACGGCCGAGATACTTCATGACAGCACATGTGGCTGCAGCTGCTGCCCCGCTTCGGGTACCTGTAAGGGTGAACTGGGATTTTGTGGTAAGGTATGGAGTATTTACTTTGAGGGAATCCAGAAAAGAAGGAGACCTGAACAATAGGGCACCTGACGGGATTGTGGAAAGACCCATCTTATGGGGATCTATTGCAATAGAAGTAACGCCTGGGATTTCAAAATCAAAAGGATATGGTTTTTCAAGAAATGGGATTACAAAACCTCCGAAAGCTGCATCAACATGAAGGAAAAGCTTATTTTCAAGAGCAAGTCTTGAGAGTTCCTCGATAGGATCTACCTGGCCAAATTCCGTATTTCCTGCTATACCTACAAGCCCTATAGTGTTTTTATTTATCAAGCTCTCCACAGAGGCAGTATCCACTTTGAACTCGGAATCCAGAGGAGCTCTTCTAACTTCGATACCCATCATATCGGCGACCTTATCAAATGAGAAATGAGCTGATTCGGGAATTATTATATTTGGAATCTCCTCTAATTTTTTCTTTCCTGTAATTACAAGATTTTTCATGCCCCTGACAGCCTGGATATTGGATTCGGTACCTCCAGTTGTAAGGTAGCCGCAAACTGAGTTCCCAAAGGATTCTTCGGAAAGGATTTCTACAGATGAAGCATGGAGAAGTTCTCCTAACATTCTGATTGCTTCTTTTTCCAGCCTGTGAGCCCCCGCAAAGAGTCCCAGGTCACCCAGGTTAGCTTCAATAAAAAGCCTGTGAGCCTCAACCGCAATTTTATGAGGGTGAGTACACATTGAACTTAAAACCCGATAGTAGTCCGTATCTTCTGACTTTGCACTTTCCAAATAGGAAAATATTTCTTTTTCAGAAAGACCCTTATCATTCATATAGATAAGGTAAAACCAGTTTTATTTAAAAGACTTATGGAATCTAACTACGAAATTGCTTAATTGCACTTTAAAATAGTCCAAACTTGCTCTGAGTAATTATAAGTTACGCAATGTTACAAAAAAGGTAACTATTCAGCCTACTGAAAAAAGTTATAATTTAATATAAATGCTGCAACTCTCAGAATAATAGCGGCGCTTGAT
>MCHG01000175.1_pt1 | contig 32736 bp, 25 predicted proteins | sample 787351 | NCBI WGS metagenome assembly MCHG01 (sample SAMN05430296, study PRJNA330682) | permafrost metagenome | biome: Cold desert; feature: permafrost; material: soil; isolation source: enrichment culture inoculated with soil incubated with H2/CO2 at 20 degrees... ... | reverse complement strand
TGAACGGTTTTAAGGTAAGAATTTGCTGTCCAAATAGCGGAGCGTATCGAATTATTTCTATGGAAAAGTTAAAAGTTTCCAAATATAGAAGTGATTCTATGGAAATTTGAAAAAGTTTGGCACTTAAGGTGAAGCTGGAATAAGAATTTAACATACTGATGAAACTAATTTGAGGAAAGTCATGATCAATTGAAAAGAAAATAGTGAAATCACTGGATTATGGAATTGAGTCAGATATTTCAGTTCCGAAATAAAATTATCTGCATAAGTATGCTTATATTTTGGAATAGAAGCACCTGGGAATTAGAACTTACTCTTCGATCCTCTGTTCAATTACATTCCCAATAACCAGAAAAAAAATTCAATGAGGCATTGTAATCAATTAGATGATAACTTTTCGTCATGCTGGATGATGGGCGGACATTGGGCTGAAAAGAATAAGGCTTAATGATCCTATAGAAAGAAAAAAAGGTTCTTGAGAAATTAAACTGAATTATACGTTTAACTTCTCAGTTACCTGAAGAGAAATTTAAGTTGGAGATTAGATAATGAAAGATTGCAATACCTTTCTGTATAATCCAGTCTCCAGTAAAGAATATAAGGGTGTTTTCTATCATGCACAGATTCTGAACAAATTCTGCGGGAATCAGGCATGTACTCCTTTAGTCACTATATATGTGACCATATCGGGGTTCAGCTTGATTTCCCTGGAAACCTTCTCCCCAATAAGCTCTGTGGATTTACCTTCAATTTTCATTTTTCTTATTTTTTCAATCATTGAATACGGAATACTGTAATATTCGTCCATATCTTTCCTGTTGCCTCCTTCTATGAGCTGGATTCTCTGCATCTCAAGGAACATTTCAACGGACCTTGAGATCTTGCGCTTGTATGATTGAGGTAACTGAATTACCTCAATCTTCGGGCAGGTTTCAACCAATACAAAGATATCCTTGTTCGAAGGCCTGAAAGCCATGTGAATAACACGTTCATCAGGATTAAGTGTAGAGATTTCTTCTTTGGAACTAACTATTCTAATTCTCATGTTTTTCCCCCACTGTAAAGTTTTTTAGTTATACTCGCTATAAAATACTCTTTACTTATTATAAATATTTATCTAATAGAATTGTAATTTTTTATATAGTGTCCTAGTGCTTCTGTTTCTATGTGTCTCTGAAATTGATAGGATAAAGTCAAAAAAGGGATATGGCTCTTCGTCATTCTCTATGGATAAGATGATTTTCAATTCAAGAACGCGTTGGGTTTTATGATGATATCCACACAAAACAACGAAGAGCCAGGAATATTAATCATTTTTTCCAAATTTCTTTCTTGTTTTTGCTTCAAATATTACTGGTTTCATGCTACATTTTTTTTCTGAAACTAATTAAAATATTTTTGAACAAAACCGATGAAGCAGCTTATGAAAATGTTTAAGTAAAGTGTAAAAATGTGCTTAAGTTATTTCGCGGTGGGTACTAAGTGTTAATGTTGTATCTTTTTTATTCCACGCCTTTTTTTCAAAGAGTATGTACTGTTAGACAGAAGGATCAGGAAAAATGTTGGAAAAGATTCCTTCTTTCTTTGAGGAACTGTTTCCTTAGCAGAAGCCCTAAAAAAGTTTTAGCTGGAATCTTCTTTGTTTTCAAGGCATTTTAAGGCTTCAAGTTTTTTCTTTGCGTCTGCCATGTCAGGATAGAGGCGGAGGATCTCATCGAAAGTCCTTATTGCTTCTGCATACCTTTCCATTTTTCCGAGGATAACTCCTCTGTAATTCATGGACTGGACATCGCGCGGGTTTATCCTGAGCAGCCTGTCAAAGGCTTTCAAGGCTTCTTCATACTTGCCAAGTTTGGCAAGAGAGATGCCAAGATATCTCAGAGACTGCTCATGCCAGGGATTGATGGCAAGGGCTTCGTTGAAGGCCCTTGAAGCAGTCTCATAGAGTTTCTGTTTGAAACAGACCACTCCTACATTATATATCGCCTTGATATTTTCAGGGTCTTTTTCCAGCACCAGGTCAAAAGATTTCAAGGCTTCCCTATATAAATCGAGCATGCAGAAGGCAATTCCCCTGTAATTTAAAGCATCAAGATTCTCAGGAGAGATGTCAAAGATGCGGTCAAAATAGCCCAGAGACTCCTGCGCCCTGTCGAGCTTGATAAGAGTCGTAGCTGCATTGTACAGGGCTTCTTCATTCCCGGGATTGAAAAGTGCGGCTTTTTCAAAGGCTATAAGAGCTTCTTTGGGGTTATTAAGTTCGAGGAGACAGAGCCCAAGATAGTTCAGGCTTTCCGGGTCTTCGGGAGTTGCTTCCAGTAAGATCCCAAAGGTTTCGGCAGCATCTGCGTATTCTCCAAGGTTGAAAAGCACAAGAGCCCTATTATAGAGTGCATCCCTGTGGGTGGGGTCGCGTTCCAGAATCATATCAAAAGCTTGCAGGGCTTTTTCATAGTCCTGAAACTCTATTCTGGCAATTCCGAGCCTGTAGCAGGCTTCAAGATAGTCCGGAAAATCCGGAGCGAAAAGGAGCACTCTTTCCAGATCCCTTGCAGCTTCCTTGAAGCGCATGAGCTTGAAGTTAGCCACTGAGCGGCTATAAAGAGCATTTACGTTTTCAGGGTCCAGTATAAGGACCGAATTAAAGGCTTGACGGGCTTCTTCGTACCTGTTTATTCCGAGGAGGGCAAGCCCCTTCTGCTCCCAGGCGGCTTCCAGGGAAGAATCGAGTTCAAGTGCCCTTTCAAGAGCTCCTACTGCATTCTGATGCTGGCAAAGCCCTCTGAAGGCAAGCCCCTCCAAGTACCATATATCTGCAGCCTCCGGTTTCTTATCAAGAATCTTCGCAAAAATCTCAAGGGCTAAGTCATAGGATCCCATTTTTAGTTGCGAAATCCCCAATTTTGTCCAGGCATCCTCGATCTCGAAATCATTTAATCTAGAACCTTCTACATTATTGTCGAGGACAGCCTGCTCAAAGGCCTCAAGGGCTTCAGCATATTCTCCCAAAGAAAAGAGAGTGAGCCCGCTTCCATACCATGCTTTCTCAAAGTCAGGATAAAGTGAAATAAGTTCTGAAAATATCTCAAGAGCTTCTTCCAGTCTACCGAGTTCAAGAAGTACAACTCCTTTGCTATAAATAACCTCTTTTGAAGCTGATTCGCTTGCTGTAAGTTTTCCAAGTGGCAAAAGGGCTTCTTCGTACTTCCCAAGTTCTATCAGGGAGAATGCAAACTTTTCAAGTAGTTCTTCAGAAGCCTGAGAGTCTTCTTCTGCATTTTTCCCCCCAATTTCTTCTACATTCTCTCCATCATTTTCTCTGTCAAAATTCTCAACTGCAAATTCAAGAAGATAATTAACTGTAGAAACAACTTCTTCTGCCTTTCCTAGTTCAAAGAGGGCAAGGGCTCTTTTGTGCAGAATCTCGGAATCAGGTGCTGTGGTCTCAAGGACAATATCAAAGTTTTTCACCGCTTTTTCATATTCCTTAATTTCGAAGCAGGAAATTCCCGTATAATAGGGAAGATCTAGCTTCTGACAGCCCAGGTCAAAAGCCTTCTCAAAGGAATCCAGGGCCTCTTCAAAGTTACCCAGCTTGAAGAAAGCAATAGCTCTACAGTAATGTATATCTTCCTTCTTCGGGCAGTATTCCAGAGCCGCTTTAAACGCCTTAACTGCCTCCTCGTATTCATCGAGTTCAAAATGAGTGTATCCCTTCTGTTCAAGGGCGTAAGTACAATCAGGCTTCAGTTTAAGGACTGAATCAAAGATAGATGAAGCCTCCCTGGTATTTCCAAGGGCTTTTAACGCAAGCCCCTTTCTGAAAAGGACTGTTTTTCTCTCTGGAGTTTTTTCGAGAACCCTGTTAAATACCCCAATGGCCTCTTCGTAAATTCCCATTTTGAAGCAAGCTGTGCTCAGGTGTGCAAGGGCTTCAGAATTTGACGGATCTATTTCAAGAACGTCTTTGAAACCTGAAGCAGCCTCTTCGTATTTTCCTAACCGCAGTAGAGAGAGGCTCCTCATGTAAATGGCATCAAGCTTATCGGGGTTTGTTTCGAGTACTGCCTCAAAAGCTCTTAATGCACCCTCAAAGTTCCCCAATTCAAAGCAGGAAAGCCCAAGCTGGTAATAGGTATCCTGAAAGGTAGGATTAATATCCAGCACTTTATTGAAATCCTTGACTGCATCTTCGTGCTGCTTTAGCTTTGAATGGGATATGCCTCTCATGTACCAGGCTTCTGTAAACAGGGGATTCTGTTCGATAAGTTTAGAAAAAACCCCAAGCGCTTTTTCGTAAGCTTCAAGCCGGATAAGCACAAGCCCTTTCCAATAAAGTGCAGAAGAGTTTTTCCTGTCTTCTTCATTTATCTCTTCAAAAACGGAAAGAGCTTTATCATATTGTCCTGATTCGAAGCTGGCAATCCCAAGATTAAATTTTGCTTCTTCCCTCCTGCTAGGATCAAGTTCCAGCACCCTGGAAAAGATTTCAACTGCTTCTTCATATCTTTTTAACTGCATAAGGGAGAATGCGGTTTTGTGGAGGGCAGAAAGGTTCAAGGAGTCTCTTTCGAGCACGGCATCCAAAGCTTCCAGAGCAGCTCCATACTGTTCGGTTTCAAAGAGGCAGAGAGCCCTGTACTCAAGTGCCTCCTTCAGCTCGGGATTAAGTCGGAAAGCTGACTCAAAGGCAGGAGCTGCTTCTTCTTGCCTGTGCATTCTATACAGGCTGAGTCCTTTGTAGTACCAGAGAATATCCGAATCCGGTTTTTCCCCGATAACGCTCTCAAAGGTTTCAAGGGCAGTGGTATACTTTTCAAGCTGCATCTGCGCAAAACCTTTGTAAGTCAGGGCTTCTTCATAATTAGCATCTTTTATAATTACTTCATCAAAGGCTCTTATAGCATCCTCAAAACGTTCCAGTTTTATCAGGGAAAGCCCTTTTCCGTACCAGGCTTCTCCGGATTCCTGTTCTTGACAGAGTGCCTGCTCAAAAGCCTGCAGGGCAGTTTCATATTTCCCAAGTTCCATTGCAAGTTTTCCTTTTCTGCACTGGATTTCCGAATCATCGGGATTCTTTTCAGCAAGATTGTCAAAAGTTTCCAGAGCTTCTTCTTTCTTTCCAAGTTCCAACTGTGCAATCCCAATGCTGTATAAGAGATCGGGATAATCCGGATTGAGATAGATGACTTTTTTAAAGCATTCCAGAGCAGCTTCCTGTTTTCCTAATTTGAGCAGGGATATTCCTCTGTTATAAATGGAATCGAGATCTCCTGGATTTGCTTTAAGGACTTCGGCAAAGGCTTCCTCTGCTTTTTCGTATTCTTCCACGGCCAGTAAAATAAGCCCTCTGTTTCTCCAGGCGTCCTCAAAGTCGGGCCTGAGCTTTATAGCTTCATCAAAAGCTTCCAGGGCTTCCTCTGTCCGCCCAAGCTTTCCGAGCACTATCCCTTTTTTGTTCCAGCCTGTCTCTAGATAAGGATTCAACTTCATGCCCTCTTCAAAGGCTTTAAGAGCTTCTTCATAGCGTTCCATGGAATAGAGTGCGAAACCTTTATTCATCCAGCAGACTTCGTAATCGGGTTTAGTCTCCACAGCCTTCTCAAGAGCTTTTAGAGCATACTCAAATTTTCCACTTTCAAGGAAAATTTGCCCTTGTTGAAGCCAGAGATTATAGTTTTGGGGCTCTTTTTCAAGGCTCTTTCTCAGAGATTCAAGGGCTTCTTCAAAGCGGCCTAGCCCAATAAGCACCGTGCTCCTAAACTTCTGGGCTTCGGTAAAATCAGGATCGTATTCAAGCATTGAATCAAAGGCTTTTAGGGCCTCTAAGTATTTTCCTATTCTAAAAAGCAGTCTACCTTGCTGGAACCAGGCATCCCCATAGGCAGGGTCCAGTTCAGTAACCCTGGAAAAAGACTGGGCAGCTTCCTCAAAGCGCTGCAGTTTCAGAAGAGCAAGAGCCCTGTTGTACCAGATTTCCTTCATTTCAGGGTAAATTTCAAGCACTGAATCAAAGGCTTCAAGGGCTTCCTCATAGACCTCAAGTTTCATGAGAGCAAGGCATTTGTAGTTCCAGGCGTCGAAGTAAGCTGGATCCAGCCGGATGGCTTCTTCAAAAGCGCCAATAGCTTCATTAAACCTTAACAGCTTAATCAGAGCAAGACCTTTCCCGAGCCAGACTTCTTTATTCCTCGGATTTAATTTTAGCACTTTCAAAAAGGTTTTTTCGGCATCCCCATAGCGAGAGAGTTCGTTTAAAAGGATGCCCCTGTGGTAAAGGGCGGTCTCGCTGTCAGGAACTTTTCTTAAAAAGGTATCAATGCATTCCAGAGCTTCTTCGTTTTTCCCGAGCTTTGCCAGTGAAAGAGCTTTTTGCTCAAGGGCATCCGTATACTTCGAGTTTTCCTGAATTAAAGAATTAAAGCATTCAAGGGCTTTTTCGTGTTCACCGAGCTTTGCAAAAGCCAGCCCTTTTGCGTAGCGGGCTTCTGCATTTTTCGGGTTGCTCTCAAGTGCATGTCCGAAACTTTCCAGAGCTTCTGCACACCTGCCTGATTTTCCGGCAGTTATCCCGATTTCATACCAGGCGATTCCGCATCCGGGTTCAAGCTCAAGGACTTTCTCAAAGCAAAGAACAGAGGCTTCAGTCCTTCCCAGTTCGACAAAAATAAGCCCTTTTCTGTACCAGGTTTTTGGAGCATCTGGGTTTATTTTAAGCGCGTTGTCGTAGACTTCCAGCGCCTCTTCTAGCCTTCCGAGGGAATCCAGAGCAGTTCCTTTTTTATACAGGGCATCGGAATTTCCTGGCTCTAACTGCAGGACCTGATCAAAAGAGTTGAGGGCTTCTTTGGATTTTTTAATTTCCAGCAGAGCAAGGCCCTTATTAAAAAGGGCTCCTGTGTGCCTGGGGTTTTTTTCCAAAATTTTGTTGAAAACACTAATCGATTTTTCGTACCTTTTGCGCTTGATCAGGTCAAGGCCTCTTTGAAAGGCTTCATCGTAACTGATAAGTAATTCCTCCGATCCCTTTTTAAAAATGTTTCCTGAAGGCTCAGATATATCTGAGTACTTTTTAATATAGTCTTTTTTCTCCGGGTTTCTGCGGTTTCAGGGCTTTTGCGAGTATTCTGCCTATTCCCCTACTAAAAAATCCTTTGTATAAGTGAGAAAGTATAATTACGTTTATCGGTAGGCTTATTAACCTGCTTAAAATGTACAAATCTGAAACACACCGAATTATTTCTACATTTTGCCTGTTATGAGCGGTATAAAAGGAAACACCTTTTTTCTAAAAGCTTTTTCCGAGACAATCTTCCCTTATTAACTGCTAAAATTTAGTACTGAGTTTCCGGGCTAATCCATATCATTATTCGACTCTGTTCAGAATCTAATCTCCTTACATTATATATAAACAATCCTCCATAAATGAGAGTGGAAGGATACTTTCCGATTTAGTTTTTTAATATGCTTTTTGAAGGATATATAAAGTAAGTTTTGAAGGCAGCTTACATTGCAAAATAAACTACAAATATACACTTTATATATAAATTAAATTTCAAATATATCCTTCAAGGCTTTCCGAAGATTCCAATATGTCTCTTCATTGAAACAGACTAGAAAAATTGTCTCAGGCAATTCATTTTCCTGAAGAAACTGCTTTATCTCAGAGACTGCAATTCCTGCAGCCCTCTCTGAAGGAAAGCCATATGCACCTGTGCTTATGGCAGGAAAAGCAATATTTTTTATGGCGTAATCTCCGGCAAGTTTAAGACTTTTTCTATAACAGGAAGCAAGCAGGTGGTCCTCCCCATTCCCTCCTCCTTTCCATACAGGGCCGACAGTGTGTATTATCCATTTTGAATGCAAGTGGTATCCCTTTGTAATTTTTGCTTCCCCTGTGAGGCAGCCTTTCAGGGTCCTGCATTCTTCCAGTAGTCCGGGTCCTGCGGCTCTGTGAATAGCCCCATCAACCCCTCCGCCTCCGAGAAGAGTAGGATTTGCAGCGTTTACAATCGCATCTACTTCCAGTTTTACGATGTATTCCTGAACTACCTTTATTCTATCTGAAATGTGCATATCCGGCTCTCTCGATTTTCTTTCTTTATACCGTTTGTCCGATACTTTCCTGGAGTGTTATATTATTTAGGCTCTCTGCTGTTTCGTGTGGATATCATCACAAAAACCAATGCGGGTAAATTGAAAAAGCATCTTATCCATAAGGAATAGCGAAGAGCCATTATTTATTTTGCTTTTTTCTTTTGCTTATTGTTCTTTGCTTTTTTCTTTTGCTTATTGTTCTTTGCTTATTGTTTTTTGCTATTGTTCTTTGCTTATTGTTTTTTTGTTTTTGTCTTTTGCTTTATCCTTTTTCTTTTTTTGGAAAACTCTTATCTTTCATTTTCCAGTATTCGGTTTGTGTACTCCCAAACAATCATATAGCATAAAACATAGATATACTAGTCAATCTGAGCATGGGGATTTCGGTTTCCTGAAGGCGATTATTTGTCTGTGACGGAAATCCTGAAAACTTTGACGTTCCTCAAAGGGATTACCAAGGCTATCTTCAAAACTGATTTTTAGGTCAGTAATATGCTAAAGATCAGTAAAGCTGAAAATAAGTGAGATCATAAAACTTTAAATTGAAACTTAAAGTGGGGAGATCAACTATGGGTGACATGACACTTAAAGAGAGGCTTTTAAACGCGCTAGAGGGAAAGAAAGTTGACAAAGTACCTGTTTGTTCCGTAACCCAGACGGGAATTGTGGAATTAATGGATGAAGTGGGAGCTTCCTGGCCGGAAGCTCACTCTGACCCTGAAAAGATGGCAAAGCTAGCAATTGCAAACTATGAGCTTAGCGGGCTCGAAGCTGTAAGGCTTCCTTATTGCCTGACTGTACTTGCCGAGGCCATGGGCTGTGAAGTCAATATGGGAACAAAGAACAGGCAGCCTTCTGTTACTGCACATCCCTATCCTAAGGATCTAGAAGGCATGGAAATGCCTGAGAACCTGCTTGATAAGGGCAGGATTCCAGCAGTACTTGCTGCAATTAAAATCATAAGAGAGAGAGTAGGGCCAGACGTACCTATTATAGGTGGATTGGAAGGCCCAGTGACCCTTGCGTCGGATCTGGCGAGCGTAAAGACCTTTATGAAATGGTCTATTAAAAAACCCGAACTCTTAGGACAGGTATTGGATTTTGCAACCGACGCCACAATAACCTATGCAAATTCGATGGTTGTTGCAGGAGCAGATGTCATTTCCATTGCCGATCCTGTAGCATCTCCTGACCTGATGAGTCCAGATTCCTTTAAAAAAGAACTCCAGTCGAGCTTGCAGAGATTTTCCTCAAAAGTCGATTCAGTTACAGTTCTGCATATCTGCGGTAATGTAAGCCATATCCTTGACTATATGGCAGACTGCGGTTTCGAAGGCCTGAGTGTTGAAGAAAAAGTTGGCAGCATCAAAAATGCTAAGGAAGTGCTCGGGAACAGGGCAAGACTAGTAGGAAATATCTCAAGTCCCTTCATTTTACTGCCCGGCCCGATTGAGAAGATCAAAGAAGAATCTAAAAAAGCTCTCGCAGAAGGAATAGACGTACTTGCTCCTGGCTGTGGAATCGCACCTATGACTCCTCTTTCCCACATTAAAGCTATGGTCGAGGCCAGAAACGAGTATTACGCTTGAAGATTCAAAAAAAAGCCAAAATAATCTTTTAATTTTTTTTATAGAATTTAAAAATAGCTGGGTAAAAAAAGCCCGGAAAATATCAGGCTTCATAATACCCTATTTCTTCTTTTGTAAGGTAGCAGGCAGGATCATCCGCCCAAACATCCCCGTATACGGCTTCAGCTCTTACCCTGAAGTTCCCATTGCAGACGTCGAACCATTTACATCTGGCGCAGCTGTCTCCATGAGCTTTGATCAGGAGTTTCCGGTTTTTGAGCCCGGCCATTAGTTCATCACTGAGGTCATTCCAGATTTCACTGAACGGACGTTCCCTTACATTTCCAAAGGAGTAATGTCTCCAGAACTGGTCAGCGTGCACTGAGCCGTCCCATGATACGCATCCGATCCCGATTCCTGATGAATTACCCTGGTTCATGGAGAGAAGCTCGAATACCTCTGCAGCTCTTTCCGGATTTTCATTAAGAAGTTTCATATACAGGTAAGGGCCGTCACAGTGATTGTCCACAGTCAGAACTTCGGCAGGGAAGCCTTTTTCGTGCAGTTTTTTTGTCTTCTCCATGATCAGGTCCACAGCCTGCCTGGATTCCTCGAGGGAGAGGTCTTCACTTACCATTTTCGAACCTCTGCCTGCATAAACCAGATGGTAGAAACATATTCTAGGAATTTTTTCTTCTTCGAGAATGTCAAAAATTGCAGGAATATCTCTGACGTTTTGCTTATTGATGGTAAAACGTAGCCCCACCTTTATGCCTTCTTCCTGGCAATTATGCAAGCCACTGAGGGCTGCATCAAATGCTCCTTTCATTCCCCTGAACCTGTCATTCGTTTCCCTTATGCCGTCAAGGGAAACACCAACGTAAGAAAGCCCTACATCCTTCAATCTTTTTGCCAAATCTCGGTCTATAAGCGTTCCATTTGTTGAAATCACAGCTCTCATCCCTTTTTCGCGAGCATAGGCTGCAAGTTCTGGCAGATCTTTTCGAAGGGTTGGCTCTCCTCCTGAAAAAAGGATTACCGGACTTCCATAATTTGCAAGGTCATCGATGAGAGCCTTGCCTTCTTCGGTCGAAAGCTCGTTTTCAAATTCGATATCTTTTGCCTGGGCATAGCAATGGACACATTTCAGGTTGCATCTACGGGTCATGTTCCAGACCACTACAGGCTTTTTATCTTTTGAAAACTGCAACAGGTGAGATGGAAGCTTCTTTGATTCTCTTCCATAGCGGAGGGCATCAGAAGGCTCCACGGTTCCGCAGTAAAGTTTTGAAATGCCTATCATACGATTCACGTCTCAAAATCGGCTCTTGATAGCCTTTAACAGCGCTTCGAAAGTAAACTCTTCTGGGATAACGTTCGCGTTGACCCCATGTTTTTTCAGGGTATTTCCTGTAGGGGTTCCAATGGCTCCTACAACAGCCCTGTTAAGATGCTCTTTTATGGTTTCCCCTGCTCCCAACCGATCCGCATGCTTCATAAAGCCTTTAACCATCATTGAGCTTGTAAAGGCAAAAGCATCCACTTCTCCTGCAAGGGTGCTTTCTATCAATTCTTTCTGTACCGCTCCTTCAGGAATGCTTAGAGTGTACACATGGGTATCATAGACTGTAGCCCCGCATTTTCCGAGCCCTTCTATTAAGAGTTTAGCTCCAAAGGCGCTTCTTGCAAGGTCCACTGTTTTCCCTTTTACTTCAGGGCAGAGAGCTTCTACAATGCCTTCGGAGCTATAGTCTCCAGGCAAAAAAGGATTGTCAACTCCTATTTTTATGAGTTCTTTTTCAGTGTTGGGGCCAATTGCTATTACCTTTCTTTTTTTCAGCGCCGCGATAAAGTTTTCTTTTTCGTTTTCAGAGAGCTTTTCCAGAGTAAAACTGATTCCGTTTGCACTGGTAAAGACTACATAGTCAGAAGTTCCTGCCAGAACTCTTTGTACGAAGGGCTCAAACCCTTCATCTTTCATGCCTTCGAGCCGGATCATGGGGGCATATAAAGGTTCAAAGCCGTAATCCCTAGCAAGAGCCTCTGATTTTTCCCTGTAGTTTTCCGGCCTCATGATTGCAAGGACAGGTCTTTTTTCTTCTGCCATATTCCTTTCTCCTGTTATATTCCCGTTCCTTTTGTGCCGGGTTAAAAGTCTGCTTCTGTCCTCTGTTCTCCGAGGATCTCGTGTAGGTTTACCACATCTCCTATAACCGTGATAGCAGGAGCTTTTACTTTTCGCTCGTCTGCCAGGTTGGCGATGTTTTCAAGGGTTCCTACTGTTACCCGCTGGTCAGGCCGGGTTCCCCTTTCAATGATCGCAACCGGGGTTTTTGGATTTTTGCCGTGCTTCATGAGTTCTGCGGTATTTCGCCTGAGCATCTTGACTCCCATAAAGATCACAAGAGTTCCCTCGAATTTTGCCAGGGTCTCCCAATCAAGTCCGCTTTCCTCCTTTGTGGGGTCCTCATGCCCTGTTATGAATGTGACCATTGACGTGCTTTCCCTGTGGGTTATCGGAATTCCAGCATAAGCAGGAACTGCAATTGCAGAAGTTATTCCTGGTACGATTTCGAACTCTATGCCTTCTGATACAAGCACTTCAGCTTCTTCTCCTCCCCTTCCGAATACGTAGGGGTCTCCTCCTTTAAGCCGGACCACCATCTTTCCTTCCTTTGCTTTCTGCACCAGCACTTCATTTATTTCTGTCTGGGACATGGTGTGGTTGGCAGCATATTTTCCAACGTCAATTTTTTCCGCACTTTCCGGCATGGAGCTCAGGATAACTTTTCCCGGAAGCTGGTCGTAGACGATGACTTCTGCACTGTCTATGAGCCGACGGGCTTTAAGGGTAAGGAGTTCGGGGTCTCCTGGACCCGAACCCACAAGGTAAACTTTTCCGTAATTTCCTGACATGTGACGAGGTTCCTTTATTATTTTGGGATAGAAATGTGTAATCTGGAGAAGGTTAACGAGTTTTTAGAATATATAATATCCTGAAAATAGAGTCAAAAGTGGTGCATTATGTTTGTACTCTAGAAACCCAAAACTTCGGTATTCTTTTGCTTTTTACAATTTGGAAATTTCCAGTTTTTTGGCTTTCATTCGCTGAAAATTTGAAAATCGGTGGATAAACTCTCAGGAGCATTTTTCAGAAATCAGGTTTCGAAAGTTATATGGATTCTTAATTCTTATTATATTTAATTTTTATTCTGATATTGTAATTTATTTGATGCATACATAATTGTGTGTATTGGAGCTCCGACATGTGAGTCAGAATTCCAAAATAACTTCGGAGCTCAGGATCAGGTAGTTTATTTCAAATTTCCACTTAGCGGCAACTACCGGGAAGAACTTCACGGCCTGGATAATTTAAAGGAAGTTTCTGCGGGGGGGAATTGCAAATTATCGTTCCAAGTAACTATGGGAAGATCTGGACATTGGAAGTTTGATACATATGCTGACACAAATATATTTCTGAAGATGGAGGTTTAGCTTAAACATTTTGAATGTATTAGGATTCTCTGGTACTTTCAGGTGGTAATCAATAAATACCTCTTAAGTATTAGTGAGTTCATCATGCTTCGCATAATTTTTCTTGGTACTGGAGGTTCTCTTCCGACCCGCAATAGAAACCCATCTGCAGTAATGGTCAACCGAGAAGGGGAACTTATCCTTTTTGACTGCGGAGAGGGCACCCAGCAGCAGATGATGCGGGCAAAAACAGGAATGATGAGTCTTTCCTCTATTTTTGTCAGTCATTTCCATGCGGACCATTTCCTGGGAATTCCAGGCCTGATCCAAACCATGTCTTTCATGGGAAGAAAAGAGCCTCTTATGATCTACGGCCCAGAAGGGACAAGGGAATTTACTGAGCTTTTTAAAGCCTTTGGCTATTTCAACCTTAAATATGAAATCCGGGGCATACAGTTAAAACCAGGAGATGTTGTGGAAGGAAAAGATTATCTGATACGTGCCTTAAAGACAGAGCACAGTATCCCGAGTCTGGGATATGCACTTGTAGAAAATCCTCGCCCCGGGCGTTTCAACAGGGAAAAAGCAGTTAAACTAGGAATCATTCCTGGCCCCCTTTTCGCAAAACTGCAAAGGGGAATCCCTATAGAAGTCAATGAAAAACTCGTAAAACCGGAGGATGTAATGGGAGCCATGAGACCCGGAAGGACTGTCGTATACAGCGGGGATACCAGACCCTGCGAATCCATGCTCGAGGCTAGCAGGGAAGCCGACGTCCTGATTCATGACTGCAGTTTTGCCGACGAGATGGCAGACTGGGCAGAAGAATCCAGGCATTCGACGGCTGGGGAAGTTGCAGCCCTTGCAAAGGAAGCCGGGGTCAGGAAATTGATCCTTACTCATATTAGCTCGCGCTATACAGATGATGTTGAGCCTATCCTGACTGATTCGAAAAAGATATTTGAAAATGTGATTGTAGCCGAAGACCTGATGGAAATTGAAGTCCCTTACAGGCCGGAATGAAGCTTTAAACCTTCATATTTAAAAATCGTAGACTAAAAAGAAGCGATATATTATTTTGAAAAAGTATTTTTAGAATCGAATTAGAATTTTTTGAAATAAATTAAAAAGTTTGAAGATCCTTTAAAAAAGGACTAAGAATTATCAAGGTTTTTTGCCAGGAAACTGTAGTGTAAACACACATTACAATGGAATCTTATACTCAGACAAGAGTCCAATCCAGTTTTTTGTCCTCAGCATCATAGAGTGTAACTCTCATGGTTTTGTCTTCTACCTCGTAGACAGGCCTGATACCTAGATGGAGGGTGTCGCCCTGGTTAATGTCGAGTTCACCATTAACTCTCCCGAAATATACCCGGCCTCTAGTATTTTTTTCTTCGACTGTTATACCTTTCCAGATCAGGTTCTGAATTACATTTATAACCTTGCATTCAAACCGGTCAACTTCGCGTATTTCGTTCATAGGATCCCTTTTGATGCTTATCTCGTGTCTGATTATAGACCTTATTCAAATACACTTTAGATAGACAATATCGATTTCTGTACATAAAACTATTCCCAAGCTTTCAGGAAAAGAAGAAAAGCGTGTAAAAGTACAGTACTCTACAAAATCTCTTACTTTTAAAGTATAATACCTTAAAAAATAGCATACTTTAAAAGTGGCGTACTACAATTAGTACAGTACTCTACAAAATCTCTTACTTTTAAAGTATAATACCTTAAAAAATAGCATACTTTAAAAGTGGCGTACTACAATTTTTATGACTTAAACATAAGTTTTTGTGGTTTAAACATAGAGTTCAGAGGGATCATGTGTGAGATCTTTTCTGCCAAGTTTTGCAAGGGCTTTTTCGAAATCCTTAACTGTTACTATTTCCCTGTCTTCGATAATTGCCTGGTGAAGGGCCGTTTTCAAAACTTTTTCCACAAGGTCTCTGCCCGAAAGTCCTTTTGTTTTCTTTGCAAGGGCCTGGAAATTACAGTCCTCTACCTGCAGGGGGAAGGTCTTTACATTTGATTCGAAAATGCGAAGGGCTTCCTCTTCTCCCGGGAGAACAAATTCAATCTCTTCTTCAAATCTGCTTCTTACAGCAGAGTCCAGCGAGTGAATACGGTTTGTGGAGCAGATGGTACAGACTCCATCACGTTCGACTATACCGTCCATTTCGGTCAGAAGAGCGTTTACGATTTCACTTACGTCTCCCCTTAACTCCTGGAATTTTCTGTCCAGAGCTATAGCATCAAGTTCGTCAATGAAGATTATGCAGGGAGCCATCTCTTCTGCCCGGTCGTAGAGCTGGTGGATCTGGCGGGCTCCATCTCCAACATATTCTCCTATAAGTTGGGTAGCTTTAACAGGGATAATAGGCACATCGGTCTTGTTTGCAAGAGCTTTTGCAAGCATAGTTTTTCCGGTTCCCGAGGGCCCGAAAAAGAGGATGTTTCTTGGCGCCCATTTCCCGAAGCGTTCGGGATCTTCCAGGAAGCGTTCGATTAGCCTACACTTTTGCTTTGCAAGTTCCTGTCCAATTACATCTTCGAAATTAACTCTACTTTTTATTTCTGTCGAAGAAGGAAGGCCGGTCTCCTCTTCAGTTACAATAATCGAAGTTGAATTCCCTATCATTGATTCTGCAGGTTCGACGTCTATAATTCGATAAGCAAAATCAGGGAACATCCGTCGATCAAAAAGATAATCTCCCTTACGTGCAACATATCCATTCCATTGTTCTCGGGCATAGAATTCAAAAACATCCCTGTTCTCAATCACAGGATATTCGTCCATCATGCCGCTTAATGGATAGCCTTCAGGCTTCAGAATCAGAAGCTCTGACGTAGATTTTCCAAACTCGGTATTGGTTTCATGAGTCTTTTTCACGTTCACTCTTTGTGAGACTGGTCGCACTTTGTTATCAACTCGAATACTTTTCTATACCTCTATAGTAATCAGAAGAGCTAATAAAATTAACCCTATAAACCAATACGTATATTCGATTGCGAAAGCCTCAACTTTTACGAAGAGCTTAGAATGAAATGTCTTCTAAAAAAATTCAAATTAGTCATTCTTGAAGTGCTTACCCTTCGTATCTATTTTCAGGGCTCAGGTATCATTTTATATTCAAATATTCAATGTACAAATGTATATATCCCGGGAATAACTTAAGTGTAAAATATTTATATGAGTAAATAAATAAGTGATCTATCGTTCGAAGTATGCTTGAATCATCGGTTATGTAAAATGACAGGCTTTCTAAAAGATATGAAGCTAAAATTTTGAAATACTGGCCCTTGTAGTGTGCATGAATGTTTGACTAAGAGATAAAGCTAATATATCAGAGGAATAATATAAAAGTCTTAATTATCGAATCAAAATTTTTTCGAGAATAGTTTAAAAACCTATAAATATATTTAATTATCGAATCAAAATTTTTTCGAGAATAGTTTAAAAACCTATAAATATATTCAATAAAGTACCAGACTAATATCTATGTATAACTAAATTTATACAATGGTATTATGTCTGTGATATGCAGCCTGATAATTTAAGAATCTTAAGTGCCTAGATAAGGTAAGTTTCAGAGTATGATTTTTATGTTTACTATGGAGAATACAGAAGGTTTCGACCAAAAAACTCTTGATAGGATGAATTCTGAAGTCAAGAAAACGATGAGCAAGCATGATCCGAAATCAAAAGATTATAAAAAAGTCTGCGAGCAGGTTGAAGATCAGGTCTTTGACAAATACTGTTCCGAAGTTTTCAGGCCATCTCTTAAACTTTGAAATTTACCGTCTGTAAAAACTGTGTTTTTCGGTAAATTTCTATTTTTTATTTTACCGAATTTGACAGATTATACTAATTAGATTTGACAGATTATACTAATTAGATTTGACAGATTATACTAATTAGATTTGACAGATTATACTAATTAGTACAGGGTTTTCTCACAAAAAACGCGTTGCTTCGACACAGCATTTTTGGAAAAATGAAAAGTGTCAAAATCAAAAAACACACGATAAAAATTTGAATTTTATGAGGAAAACAGAAGCATGAAGTCCATTTGCACATTATATAATGTATGCTTCTGTCAAACTCGGGTTTTTATCTAGCTTTTAATTTTTATTTGGAATTCTGTTGATAATCTTTTTATATTCCTGCTTCTTATTCTCAATTATGGTACCTTGTAGTAAAACCAAGGCTTTCAGTATTTTCCTTCTCATCATACTTTTTTTTGTCCCAATAGCAGGTGCAGTTAGTTCAGTTAATGTCATAGAAGCTGACCTCTTTAAAGCCTCTGATAACCCTCATGTTGAAAATGATCTCTTTACAGAACTGAGCGTAAAAGCCGAACTTTATAATCAAAAATTCGATAGGGTCCCCACAATTCTTCAAAGGCTTGTGGGAAGTGAACAAATCGCCGCAAGAATCAAACTTGAGAACGGCGAGATGCTTTATACGACTTTACTTATGAGAGGAGGAAAAGTAGGAAAGTTTTACAGGTATGAAACTCCTACGGACTCTAACTTAAAGTTCGAGCCTTCCATAACCGTGGAAACCGATGAAAAAACAGTAAGAAAAATACTTGATTCGAAAGATCCTTTAAGGGAAACTGTAAATAGCATGAATGAAGACTCTTTTAAGGTAGAAGCTGAAGGATTCTTCCGAAAGGCAGAAATTTGGACTTTCCAGCAAGTTTTTTCTTCATAAGCTATAAAAGGATTTAATCTTAAAATGCCCCTTTCCTCTTCTTTCGAGGAAAGGAGTCTGATCTCATTTTTCAGTTTAAATCTTATTTTTCAGTTTAAATCTTATTTTTCAGTTTAAATCTTATTTTTCAGTTTAAATGTCAGGCTCAGCGCTTGACAATTTCTCCCGGAGATGTGTATTTACCTTTTTCTATCATCACACCGACATTTATACTTGTATTGATACCAGTATGCACGTCGTCTCCCATAATCACTCCGAGTTTTCTCCTGCCCGAATCAAGAATCTTGCCTTTCATCCTTACTTTTATATTTTTCCCGTCGTGGCGGAGATTTGCAACTTTCGTGCCCGCTCCGAAATTACAGCGGCGCCCGATTATGCTGTCTCCTACATAACTCAGGTGCCCCACATGGGTACCTTCCATGATTATCGTATTCTTGATTTCAACGGCATTTCCAACCCTAGCGTGGTTTCCAATTGCTGTGGAAGGGCGGATGAAGCAGTTAGGCCCTATATCGCAGTTTTCCCCTATTATAACAGGTCCTTCAATGTAAGAACCGTTCCTGATAAGAGCTCCTTTTCCAATAACAACTTCGCCTTTTATAGTGGCATTCGGTTCCACTGTACCTTCGCACCTGCTTTTAAGGTCTTTCAGGAGTCGTTCATTTGCTTTCAGAAGGTCCCAGGGATATCCGATGTCTATCCACCTGCCTTCCAGAGGGCTGTAACCCACAGCTGCTCCACTATCGATCAACATCTGGATTGAATCCGTAATCTCGAATTCCTTTCTCACCGAGGCCTGAGTTCTATCAATGAAATCAAATATGGATTCTCTGAAAAGGTATACTCCGGCATTTGCAAGTTTAGTGGGAGGGTTTTTAGGTTTTTCAATTATCCTCACTACTTTATTATTTTCAACCTCAAGCACTCCGAAATCAGAGGGGTTCTCTACTTCTTTTACGCAGATCACAGCTTCTTCTGTCCTTGAAAGTAAGGCTTTTAAGTCTTCCTGTCCGATAAGCATGTCTCCATTAAGTACAAGGAAAGCCTCTTCAACATGTCCCTTTGCATAACCTATCGCATTTGCAGTGCCTAACTGCTCCTTCTGCTGTACGTAATCTATGCTTACCCCCCATTTGCTTCCGTCCCCGAAATACTCCCTGATCTGCTGTTCCAGGTATCCGGTAATGAACACAAAACCTTCGATTCCTGCTTGTATGGCTGAGTTCAAGATATGCTCGAGTATAGGCTTGTTTGCGACCTGGAGCATGACTTTAGGGCAGTCAGAAGTTAAAGGCTCCATCCTTGTGCCTTTGCCTGCCACAAGGACAACTGCTTTCATTCAAGCGCCTCCCTCACTATTTTTTCAGCCATCTCAAAAATCTCATCAACGTTTTCCCGGGCTTCAGCCGTAATTCTCACTTTTGCCTCTGTGCCTGAGGGGCGGACAAGCACCCAGCCGTTCTCCATCTCCACGCGGATGCCATCGATATCAAGGACTTCTCCCAGCGGCTCGAGCTTCGCCTTTACTTTTTTCATAAACTCTGCCTTTTTTTCGTTTGCACAGGGTAGAGTCCCTCTTTTTGTGGCATAACAGGGAAGTTCTTCCCTTAGCTCGCTTAATTTCTTTTCTTTCACAATCTCAACAAGTCTTGCGGCTGCATAAACTCCGTCCGGGCAGTAGGAAATTTTCGGGAAAATCCAGCTTCCTGAAGGCTCGCCTCCATAGATGGCTCCGCATTTTTTAATCCCTTCTGCAACATAGACATCCCCAACCCTAGTCCTCACGATTTCCGAGCCTTTAAGGAAGTCGTCAACCATCATGGAGGTGTCTACTGGCACAACCACAGTCCCTTTGCTGCTTCCGCATTCATACAGCCCGAAAATTGCAAGTAGCTCATCTCCTGATACGAAATTGCCTTTCTCGTCTACTGCCATCATCCGGTCTGCATCACCGTCGTGAGCTATTCCCAGATCGGCTCCGAAATCCACAACCGTTTTTTTGAGCATAGAAAGGTTTTCGTCTGTTGGCTCCGGATTTCTCGCAGGGAAGTGTCCGTCAGGCTGAGCGTTAAGGGTTATGACCTCGCAGCCCAGTTCCTGGAGCAGATAAGGACTAATTGTCCCTCCTGCCCCGCACCCACAATCCAATACTATTTTCAGACTGGAACTCCCTACGAGCTTTTTGATCCTATTCATATGGGCCCGAATGGCATTTCCGTCTTCTTCGAATTTTCCTATCAAGTTCCAGGGAACCCTGGTAAAGTTTTCTTCTTCAATAGCTTTTTCAATCTCATCCTGCTGGGCCGAATCAAAAGCCATACCGTCAGGATTCCAGAGTTTAATTCCTACATATTCAGATGGGTTGTGGGAGGCTGTGACCATTACGCCGCATTCATAATCTCTTGCCGCGTATGCTAGGGTTGGGGTGGTAACAAGGCCTACCTCTGTAACATCACAGCCTGATGCGGTAAGTCCTGCAATCAGGGCATGCTCGATCATGGGGGCCGAAACTCTTGGGTCCCTGCCAATAACTGCAGTTTTTTTACGGCTTCCCAGTACGAGCCCGACCTTAAGTGCAAGTTCAGGCGTGACGTCTTTGTTTGCTATACCTCTTATTCCTGAAGATCCGAAGAGTTTCATATATCCCACTCCTAAATTTCTTGAAGTGTATTTTTCTTGAATTTTTGTTATTTATCAATCTTGATATTTTCAATTTTTTTCATCATTCTACAGTGACGCTTTTTGCAAGGTTGCGCGGTTTGTCAATAGAGCAGCCACGAGCAAGAGCAGTGTAGTATGCGAGCAACTGGAGGACTACAACACTGAGCATCGGAGACAGTAGTTCGTCACTCCGAGGAACTGTGAGGACGATATCTGCATACTTTCCGATCTCGGTATCTGTATTATCTGCAACCGCTATAACGATCGCATCTCTTGCTTTTACTTCTTTTATATTGCTTAGCACCTTGTCGTAAGTCTGTCCCCTTGTTGCAATTGTAACTACAGGAGTTCCCTTTTCAAGCAGGGCTATTGGCCCGTGCTTAAGCTCTCCAGCGGCAAAGCCCTCTGCATGTAAATATGAAATTTCTTTTAGTTTGAGGGCTCCTTCAAGGGCAATTGGATAGTTAAGGTGCCTGCCAAGGAAGAAGTAGCTCTTTGAATTAGCAAAGTTCTCTGCACATTCCTTTATTGCTTCTTTCTGATTGAGAATCTGCTGAATCTGGCCCGGCACCTTCCTGATTGCTATAATGAATCTTTTAACATAATCAGGGCTTAACTTGCCTCTTGCGAGGGCAAATTTTACGGCAAGCAAATAAAGAAGGGTAAGCTGGGTGCTGAAGGTCTTGGTCGCCGCAACTCCTATTTCCGGCCCAGCTCTTGTATAGAGCACACTATTGGCTTCTCTTGTAATGGTGCTTCCTACAACGTTCGTGATTGCAAGAGTAGGGCAGTTGTAAGACATGATCTCTCGAACAGCTGCGAGGGTATCTGCAGTTTCTCCTGACTGGGTGATCGCGATGGCAAAAGTTCCTTCATTCATAACAGGGCTTCTGTACCTGTATTCCGAGCATATATCTATATCACAGTGGATTCCTGCCAGCTGCTCAAAAAGGTATTTGCCAAGCAGACCTGCGTGCCAGGAGGTTCCACATGCCAGGATCTGGACCCTTGATAGCTTTCTGATCTCCTCATCGCTCATGTTAATTTCTTTAAGAGATATGGTTCCTTCAAGTTCCGAGACCTTACCTGCAAGTGTATTATGAATTGCACTCACCTGCTCATGGATCTCTTTAAGCATAAAGTGTTCATAGCCGGCTTTTTCAGCGGCTTCAAAGTCCCATTCTATTTTTTCTATCTTCTGTTCTCGGATTTTTCCATCTCTGTCAAAGATCTCTACACTGGAAGGAGTCAGAACTGCTGTCTCAAAATCATTTACGAAAATGACATCTCTTGTGTAATTCAAAAAAGCAGTTACATCTGATGCGGCAAAGTTTTCCCCTTTCCCAAGTCCTATCACAAGAGGGCTGTCTTTTCGGGCAAGCACAAGTTTACCAGGTTCGTCAGCACAGAGAATCGCAATGGCATAAGAGCCTTCAATTTCCCCCAAAGCTCCCCTGAGTCCTGTAAGGAGTTCACATTTTGCTTCTTTTCCGTCGGGTCTTTCGTATATGTGTTTGTGCAGGAGATGTGCGATTACTTCTGTATCTGTTTCCGATTTGAATTCATATCCTTCTGCAGTCAGTCGCTCTTTCAATGCCATGTAGTTCTCGATGATTCCGTTATGTACAACCGAGATCTTACATGGATTTCCTGAGTTATGCGGATGGGCATTTACCGTGCTCGGTCTTCCGTGGGTTGCCCAGCGGGTATGCCCTATCCCAATATTGCCACCTAATCCTTTCGGGACTACGGCTTCAAGGTTTACAATTTTACCTACTGATTTGTAAGTGTCGATTCCGCTGCCCAGAACCGTAATACCAGCGGAATCATATCCGCGATACTCGAGTTTTTTGAGGGATTCTATAATGACAGGCGCAGCAAAATTCTCCCCTGCATATCCTACAATTCCACACATTTTTTTACCCCTTTTTGAAATTAAAGGACCACCGAATGACGGGGCAGATCCTTGTATATAGTATTCCCGGATTCCACCTGGCAGTCGACAGCTATCGTTACTCCAGCTTTCACAAGTACACTGTTTCCGATCCGGTTATCGTCTCCGAAGATAGTACCGAGTCTGGGGGGTCGATGAATAACTCCATTCATAATGATTAACAGACCGTCTTTTTCTTCAACAAACAAACCTGACCCAATTGTATTGTTGCTTCCGATTATTGAATTAGAGATCTGCCCATGCGAGTATATTCTGCAGTCGTTCATTATGATACTGTTCTGGATCTCGGTAAACGACCTGATCGATACATTACTCCCTATTGTTGTGGAAGGCAGGATAACAACGTTAGGGCCAATATCACAATTATCTCCAATGACTACAGGACCTACTATGTAGGTTCCGGAGCGAATCTTCGTATTTTTCCCTATTGCTACCTTTCCCCGGATTACTACTCCTTCTTCCACTTCTCCTTCTACCTTCATATTTTTGGCAGAGTTCAGGACGATGGCGTTTGCTTTTAACAGATCCCAGGCATGGATAGCATCCAGCCATTTAGATTCGGTTGGGACGGAAGTAACTGTTTTTCCCTCATCGATCATAAGCTGCAGAGTGTCTGTTATTGCATACTCTCCATTTTCGGATATCGGGGTCTTTTCAATGGTTTCAAAGACTTGCGCCGTGAAAATATAAATTCCAGTATTTACAATACGACTTATATCCCCAGGCCTTTTTTCCAGGATCTTTGTAACTTTTTTCCTTTCTTTCAACACCACGCCGTAACCTGCTGTATCTTCCATCCTGACTGTTAAAATACTCGCATCTCCATCATAATTATTCAGAAGATCAGCTATAGTTTTCGGTTCCACCAGATTGTCGCCATTTAGAACGAGAAATTCTGAATCCTCGGGGCCGATCAATTTCTTTGCCTGCTCGATTGCATGTGCGGTGCCAAGCTGAGCTTTCTGTTCTACATATTTTATTTTTACTCCAAAGTTCAGCCCATCTTGAAAATAGTCCATTATTCTTTCTTTTTCATATCCGACAATCAATATAATTTCATTTATTCCATTTTTTTCAAGCGAATCTATAACATGTTCCAGAATTGGCCTGTTGGCGATAGGAAGCATTACTTTTGAGCGCGTAAGAGTTAGAGGCCTGCAGCGCAGCCCTTCACCTGCTGCGAGGATAATAGCTTTCATAAACTTAAAGAACCTTTTTTAGAATTTATACATTACCTTTGGAAGTCGAAACAGAATAAATTTACTCTAAATATATGTAGAATGTTATATCATTCTAAGGGGGAGCTAACAATAAAAGGTTATCCTTTTTGGATTAGGGGATATATTTATCCGTAGAAGGAAATCTCCCTGCACATAAAAAGATAAATTCCAAAATCATGCATTGTTTCAGCATTTATATCTTTTTCAGCAAGTCTACAAATTATAAAGACCAGAATAATTATAAAATAACCACAAATTATATCTACAAGATGTTGCGCAACCGGAAGCCTTTGAATCTAAGCCGCAGCCATTAATCATGGCTACATCCATAGTATTTGCCGTGAGTGCCATCCCCATGAAAAGTCCTGATTCCCTTATTCGAAGGAAACTGTTTAAACTGCGAGTCCTGGAAAGAAAACCCTATTTTAGGCTATTGCCAGAATGTCGATTGCTTCCTGGACGCCTATCCACTCGCTTATTTTTATTCCGCCGCAACTCCGATTTTCTTTGGAAAAATGCCTTTAAGGTAGACTCCTGAAAACTCGCACTTATATATTCAGTGCCTTTCAAGATGCACGTAAAAAACGCCAGACTGCTACAACATATTTATATATTTTTCCCTTTTTTTATTTACAGAATTTCTTAACATATAGAGTCGTAAGAAGTTATAACTAGTATCGACAGTAAATCTGCAAATACATCAAAAAGGCTTTCCGGGCTTCAAAGAAGTTACTTTTATACTGAGGGGATTGAAATGAAATTTGGGGTTTTTGTGATTTTGCTGCTTGCAGCCTCGCTTCTGGTTAGTGGCTGTACAGAAAAGAGTCAGAACGAACAAAATAATACACAGAATCAAGGAACAATTGTAATAGGGACAAAACTCTTCCAGGAATCCTATATTACCGCTAATATAGTTTCGCTTTTGCTTGAAGACAAAGGATACAAAACAGATGTGAAAGAAAATCTGGGGGGTACGCTTGTAAATTATGAAGCCCTGAAAAAAGGGGATATTCAGTCCTACGTTGAGTACACCGGAACTATCTACAGCCAGATTTTAAAAATGCCGCCTCTTCAGAAATGGGATCCAGCGGTAGTGTACAATGAGTCCGAACAGGGCATGCTTAACAACAACGGGGTCGTAATTGCAGCTCGCCTGGGTTTTGAGGACGCATATGCCATAGCTGTTGATAAGAAGTGGGCTGAGATTCACGGAATTTCCAATATTAGTGACCTTGCTCCTTATGCACCTAACATGATGATGGGAACTGACCCAGAATTCGCCACAAGAGAAGACGGGCTCCCACAGATAGCTCGCGTCTACGGGTTCACATTTAAAAACTATAAATCTATGGCTCCGGGTATCATGTATGAAGCCATAAAGAATAAAGATGTAGATGCAATCAGTGCCTATACTACAGACACCCGCAATGACCTTTACGGGTTGCAAGTTCTTGACGACGATAAGAGCGCCCTTCCTCCCTACGATGCTGTTGTCCTTGTTTCTAAGGATTTTGCACAGAAAAACCCAAAGGCTATGGAAGCACTGGCGCAACTTAACGGCAGGATTGATCAGGCTACCATGAGGCGCCTCAATGGGGAATACGATATCAACGGCAGGGAAGCAAGGGATATTGCTCATGATTTCCTGGTAGAAGAAGGTTTGATTTCGGCCTGAGCCTTTTTAGGCCTGAATAAGGCGTTTGCGTATGGTATCCAGAAAACCTTTTGACCGGATAGATTCTTGCCGGCTTGAAAAAGTCACAAAGAAGTACGGAGATCGCTTTGCCGTCAAAAACCTGAATCTTGAAATTCAGGGAGGAGAACTTCTTATCCTTATTGGGAGAAGCGGTTCGGGAAAGACAACAGCCCTGCGGATGATTAACCGTCTGATAGAGCCTGATTCGGGCAGCATCTCTGTAAACGGGATCGATGTTAGGGAATTTGATCCGATCCTGCTCAGGCGGAATATCGGCTATGTAATCCAGAATATAGGGCTTCTCCCTCACCTGCGGGTTTCGGAAAACATAGGGCTCATTCTGAAACTTGAGAGCTGGAAGGAAGAAAAAATTAGGGAGAGGGTAAAATACCTGCTAAATCTCGTCTCACTTCCTCCGCAGATTTTCATGGAGCGTTATCCTCATGAGCTGAGCGGGGGTCAGCAACAGAGGGTCGGGCTTGCCAGGGCTATGGCTATGGACCCGCCCCTTTTTCTGATGGACGAGCCTTTCGGGGCACTGGACCCTCTACTTCGATCTCAACTTCAGGATGAATTTTGCAAGATCAAAAAAGAACTTGGAAGAACTATTGTCTTCGTTACCCATGATATCAATGAAGCTTTCAGACTTGGAGACCGGATTGCGGTCATGAACAATGCCGAACTTGTCCAGGTGGGAACGCCTGAAGAGCTAATATTCTCTCCTGCCAATGACCTGGTAGCTGAGATTGTGGATTCAAAAAGGAAATACAGGCATATCGATGCCTTAAAGGTAAGGGATATAATGCAGCCCCTTGAAAAACGGTATATCCTCTATCCAGGTATGTCCGCAGCGTCGGCCCTCGATTATATGGTCAAGGTAGGGCTTGAAGTTGCTCTTGTTTTCTGGAACCCGGAGAACACAGGAAGGGTTTACTTAAACGATGTCTTGAACGCCGTATCCTCGGGAAAAAGCCTTGAAGAAGCCGCAAAGCCCCTTCCGTTATTCTCTCCTGAGATTTCACTTCTTGAGGCTCTTGCAAGGCTCAAGGCAGAAGGAGAGTCAATGGGCCTTGTCCTGGAGGCCGACAAACCTGCAGGAATCCTTTTTTCAGACAGGGTTCTCGAGAATCTGATTTAAGCTTGACTTTAAGTCTGAAAGGGTGATCTAGTGGCAATTCAGAGTTTCAATGACATTCTTGTGGAAGTAATGAGGGTATGGACTTCTCAGTTGCTCTCTCTGCGTACACTTGAGCATCTCTATATGCTTTTTGTTGCTCTTTTTTTCTCTATTCTGCTCGGTGTGCTTATTGGAGTTTTGACCTACAAAAACAGGAAGCTTGCGGCTCCGGTCCTTAACAGCTTAAATGTTGTGGAGACGATTCCTGATGTTGCGCTCCTTGTACTTCTGCTTCCTATATTCGGGATTGGGGTAGGACCAACAATTGTGGCATCTATTCTTTACTCCATCCTTCCAATTGCCCGGAATACCTACACAGGTCTTTCTAACGTACCCAGGGAATATATCGAAATTGCCGATGCTCTGGGATTGACACAAAGAGAAGTCCTGTTCAAAGTCCGCTTTCCTCTATCTCTCCCTTTAATCGCAGGCGGAATCAGGATTGCTGTGGTATTTACCATGGGGGTCGTAACCCTCGGAGGGCTGATTGCTGCAGGTGGGCTTGGGGCTGCCCTTCAGAACGGAATACAGCTCTATGATATGGGAACAATCCTGGTTACAGGCGCTTGGGTAGGGCTGATTGCAGTGATTCTGGATGGGATTGCAGGTATGATAGAAAACATTTTTAAAGCGAGGTACGGGAAATGGTCTTAACTGGTGAAGTTCTACAGGCCACGCTTGAGCATCTTCTTCTCGCCTACGCAGCTCTTGCTGCGGGAATTCTTGTTGCGGCTCCATTGATATTCTTTTCTCTATATAGTGCAAAATTGGCTTCGCTGATAATGAAGTTTTCAAACCTTGTCCAGGCAATCCCCAGTTTTGCGGTTGTGGCTTTAGTTGTACCTCTTATAGGAATTGGCTTTACACCTGCAGTTATTGCCATAATGCTGAGAGTACTGCTCCCTATCATCAAAAATACCTATATCGGGCTTTTTAATGTGGATCCGGCACTTATTGAATCCTCAAAAGGGATTGGACTAAGCGAGTTCCAGATCATCAGACATGTAAGGCTTCCAAATGCATACCCTGCTATATTTGCCGGAATAAAATTTGCCGCAATCCTTGCAAACAGCATTGCAGTCCTGACTGCACTTATAGGAGGTGGAGGTCTTGGATCCATTATTTTCGAAGGACTTACAAATTTCAATACTAGCAAAGTCCTTGCAGGAACCCTGCCAGTCATAGGTATAGCCCTTTTTTTGGATTTCTCCTTTTCCAGAATAGAGCGCTGGCTGACTCCGGAATATCTTCAAAAATGAGCTTTCATGTTACACTACTGAACAGGCGATACTATTTTTGGAGCGCCCTGCCAATCAGTTCGTAAATGGGTACTGCTCGTTTGCAGGGCTGACACACAATCAAATTACAAAACTTTTTTATTCGACATTGAGCCCCTACAAACTCCTGTAAGAAACCTGAAGAAATCTACGGGAAAATCGTTTTTCGCTCAAGTATTTCAAAGCTAACTTTTCAAGGTTTTAAAATAAACATCGATGAGTACTGAAGATTAGAAGATTTTTTACTTCTATAACTTTATATTGGTCATCGATTCTATTAACATACAGATAATTTCGATAAACCTCTGATTTCAATGAATTGTTTATATACTTATTATAAGCAACCGACCAAAAATTGGGGTTTTTCGAAATATTCTACTGCATTATAACTTATTTAAAAAAGGTTCTAATATGTAAGCAAATTAAAATTAATATGATTTGGTGTTGTTATAATAAAATCCGAAAATATCCGGGCTTTATAAACGGCATTATGTGGGGGAAGAAAATGAAAAATAAAATCCTTTCGATATCTTTAATTTTTATTTCTTTTGTCGTGTTAGCGACAGTAGCGTCGGCTACACAAATGACGAAAATTGGTAGCGGATCTGAGCCTGCTATTTATGATAGCAAAGTGGTGTGGACAGATGGCGGTGTTATTCACGTTTATGATCTGACCACTAAAAAAGATACTAAAATCAGCTCTTCTGCAGCGTCTCATCCATCCATCTCTGGCAATAAGTTAGTGTGGCATGACAAGAGTGCCGGAATGTCCAGGCTTACTGTATATGATATCAAGACCAGGGCTAAGTCTTATATTATACAAAATATAGCCGCTAACAGCATTCCTGCTATTTACGGCAACAGAATCGTCTGGAGTGCAAATGATAACGTCTACATGCGTGATATATCAACGCACCTTCAAACAAAAATAGCGGTGGGTGATAATCCGGACATCTATGGTAACAAGGTATCATATGACTCCTACCCTGCTGACAATACTCCGCAGATTTACGTATATGATATTACCACAAAAAAAGCAAAAGATGTCAGCCAATATGGTGATAACATAGCTTCACACATTTATGGCAATAAAGTCATCTGGTCAGATTTCAACATCAAACTGGGCAATATCCGCATGTATGATATTGTTACTAAAAAACAGATAGAAGTCACGACTGGTGATGATATCACTGGTTACGACACTGGTGGTGCAATTGACATAAACGGAAACAATGTTGTGTATTTAAAACACAACAACCTTGCGAAGATGGATTTCGGTGATGTATATGTGTACAACATAGCTACCGGAAAGAGCAAACAATTGTCTTTTGGTAACACTGCACAAACACCGGTCGTGTCAGGCAATGTTGTAGTGTGGTCAAATTCTGGGAGTATCTGTATGATATATTGCTAAGAATAGTACAGGCGTAAAACCGTATTCCTGGTATCGGGACTTTGTCCATGTATCAACTCTAAAAGTGCAATCATCGCGACTCATACCACACCAAAGCAGGAAAATACACTGTTAGATTAACATTAAACAAATGGTGCCTGTAGTAATAAACTGAAAAAGACGAAATTCATTACAGTGAAGTAAAGCAGCAATTCTGCTACTTTACATTTTTAAGAATTATAAGTGCAAAGGAAAATTGTCCTCTTCAATGACTTTTTTAGTTCTTTCTCTCATATCCAAGTTAAACGATTCCGCTCATTGTGTTGGTAGGATCGTCCATTTCATCAAGCTCTTTCTTTATTGCGGCGTTTTTGATTTTGGGATAAGCCAATGTAGTTTTATACTTTGTTTTATCCGGAATCGGCTATTTGCAGGAAAGCGAAAAGAAAGTATTCTGGATAGATAAGTTTAAGTACAGCTTTAGAATATATCTATTAAAAAAAATTTCAAATGAAAGGTTGAAATAATTTTGAAGTGGAAATCAAGCCGGAAGCGAATTATATTTCTTTAGGGAATTTCAAAACGACCTGAAAAAAGTAAATTTTCCTTATAGATGAGTGAATTTCAGGGGCTAAATCTCTTTAGGGCTTTGCAGTCCTTAAGACAAGCTTTTCCACGCATTGGCTACTGCCCTGCGGTCAAATACTTTCACTCCGCTTTCCTTAGCTTTATATCCTCTGACGTAGTACCTTAAAGCGCCTCTCTACAAAAATAAAAATAACCAAGAGGCTTGAGGTAGAAATTATGAAACAAACTGCAGAATCTATTAGAGAACGGTTTTTAAAGCTTGGCATCGATGTGCCCATGGAGGACATCGAAAGCAGACTCGACGAATTGATTACAAAATTCAAGGTCCCTTCCAATGAAGCCCAGCGCAGCGTGACCAATTTCTTTTTGAAGAAATATTCTATTCCTAAAAATGAATTTTACGTGAGGCAGGCTGAACCCCAACTTACCAAGATTGTAGATATCTCGGAAAATGGGCAGTGGGCAAACCTTAAGGCAAAAGTTGTCCAGTTCTGGGAAAACACTCACGATTCCATATCTCAGGTAGGGCTCCTCGGAGATGAAACAGGAATTATAAAGTTTACAGAATGGAAAAATGCTGAACTGCCTAAGCTTGAGCAGGGAGAGAGTTACCTCTTCAGGAGCGTCGTTATTGGAGAGTATAACGGCAGGTTCCAGGTTCAACTCAACAAGAACAGTTCAGTAGAAAAGCTTACTGAAGCCGTTGAAGTAGGCAGTGGCGATTTTACGCTAACTGCTAGGGAGTCCGAACTCAGGAACATTGCTGATCTTGTAGGGGGCCATTGGGCTACAGTTAAAGGAAAAGTTGTTCAGCTCTGGGAGAATTCTCATGAATCGATTGAGCAGGCAGGGCTTCTAGGGGATCCGACTGGCGTTATCAAATTTACTAACTGGGCCAGTTCCGAACTTCCGGATATGGAAGAAGGCAAAAGCTATCTGTTGAAAAATATAGTTGTCAACGAATGGGACGGTAAAGCCCAGATACAGCTTAACAAGTCAAGCTCCATAGAAGAACTTAATGAAGATATCGAAGTCCGAACATCCACTTTCACATATTTCGGAGCAATGGTGGACATTCAGACAGGTTCAGGTCTTATAAAGCGCTGCCCTGAATGCAAGAGAGCCCTGGTAAAGGGTGCCTGCGCAGAGCATGGGAAAGTTAAAGGAGAATACGACCTCAGGATAAAATCCGTCCTGGACTCGGGAACTTCCACTCAGGATGTCCTTATTAATCGGGAACTTACCGAAAAGCTTGTCGGGCTTTCTCTTGATAGTGCAATTGCCATGGCTGCAGATGCCCTTGATCCAGGAGTTGTGCTGGATAAATTGAAGCACGAACTGGTAGGCAGATACTACACTGTCAACGGGCACAAGCTTGACCGTTATATTCTTGCGGATTCTATTACTCCAAGGACCTCTCTGGACAGGGAACTTCTTGATGAAATGCTTACTGAACTGGAGGTGGAGTAAATGGCAGGCTTTTTCAGAGAAGTGGCCCGCAGGGTCTTTGCTCAAGAATTGAAAGATTCGAACCTGGCTTCAAGGGATGAAAGTGACCAGTATGCCCCGCAGTACGTCATGACTCCTACAGGCGCTAAAGTAAACCGCATTTTCCTTGTGGGCACACTTATCGAAAAGGAAGACATCGGCACTGATTCCGAGTACTGGAGGGGCAGGATTTCAGACCCAACAGGTTCCTTCCTTGTCTATGCCGGACAGTACCAGCCCGAAGCGGCTCAGTTTCTTGCTGACTGTGAACTGCCAGTTTTTGTGGCAGTTGTGGGCAAGACCAGCACCTACACTACAGACGACGGCAATGTCCTGACCTCTATCCGACCCGAATCCATCCAGGAGGTAGACGAAATTACCCGAGATCTCTGGGTACTGGATACTGCAAAGCAGACTCTTGAGAGGATAAGGGCAGTTGAGGCAGAGGAAGACCCGAACTCAAAACTCGCAAAAGAACACTACTCTACTGACACGGATTACTACCGAGTAATGGTTAAAAAAGCTATCGAGTCCCTTTCTGTACCGAAATAAGAATCTTGAGGGAGCCGAATTCAGGGGTAAAGTGCCCCTTAATTTTTTCAAATTTTGAAATTTCTTCCTTTTTGATTTTTCTGAGTATTTTTTTCTACTATTTCTTCTTTTCTCCTCTCCTCTCCTTTTTCTCTTCGCCTTTTCATGTATCTGGCTGATTCAATTTTTCGGATTTCTAATGTTTAGTAAATATTTTTTTGCTTACTGGTTTCAGACAAGAAGAGGCAAAATATAGATAAATAAACGAGACATGGTATAAAATGAGTAATATATGATTGAATGAGAATTAATGTTAAAATAAATTAATGAATTTATATGCGAGATGATCCTGTGAAAACCTATCTTCTGGTCTGGTTCAGCAGTGAAGGGGCTCGTCCGTCAGAGATAAACAGACGGCTGACGTCTCTGGGTTTCGAACCCATGCAGGGCAGCTACGATTTTGTATATAACTGGAATAGCAACGTTAGTATCGATAAAGTTCTCGAGTTCGGAGACAAGGTATACCTGAGTCTTCAGGGTACAGGTGTCATGTTCAAACTGGAGACAACCTGAACTGATAAGGGCTCGCCAAAAGTAGAGTTCCTACCTCCCTTAGCTAGGCATGTGCCGGAATTCAGGCAACAAATAAGCTAGTGTCGCGTCAATCCTCAAAGATTGAATGATTCTGAATAGTCGTATTCTATTTTATACGACGTTTTTCTGTTGACTCAACACTAGTGCTTCGATTCCAAAATATGTGGTAAAATAAATTTATGAAAACCACGGAAAGCATGGAAAACACGGAATTAAGAGGCTGTCTTAAAATTCATTTTTCTCATTTCTTAAAGATTTGATCCGACCCAGTCGTCTAATCATAATATGTATC
>MCHG01000174.1_pt1 | contig 32754 bp, 26 predicted proteins | sample 787351 | NCBI WGS metagenome assembly MCHG01 (sample SAMN05430296, study PRJNA330682) | permafrost metagenome | biome: Cold desert; feature: permafrost; material: soil; isolation source: enrichment culture inoculated with soil incubated with H2/CO2 at 20 degrees... ... | reverse complement strand
AAATTTTTTGCAAAATAAGCTATACTACCAAATATTATTGGAAAATAAGGAATATTGTGGAAAATGGCAAAACCTCAATTATTTAGGTTATACATCTTCATTTTTAGATTAATGGATTCAATTTTGATTTTTAGTTTATATCTATACATAAATGAAATATATAAATCCAATAGAATAAATTCCTTATGATTAAAATTCTAGAAAACGTAGACAATATAACGGAAATGAGATAATTTCTCTATGGTTTGGTCACTTTCCAACTAGTAAATTATTTTCAACCAACACAAAACAGCGAATAACGGTAGAGCAGCCTGATTCGCTTATTTTGCAAGGGTAGATTTGTTCTTCTAGTTCATGCCCATCTTTTTATTCTATATTCCGCAGATGTACACAGATATAGGATTTGTTTGCTTATTTTCCCATTATTACTCATAAGGTAAAACGAATTTTTAAGCTGCTACCTTATTGAGAAAATAGGTGGTATTTTTGTGGACTTCCGCGGAAAATGGTAAACGTGTTGAAACTTTTTTTCAATGTTGTTTATTATTGGGGACAATGTGGAAAAACAAGTTACCTGTTGAAGATAGGTTCTATGGTAGATGAATACTGCATGAAATATATTTTAAAAAATATATATTAGGGAGAAATCTGATTTAAGAGCACCACATATCTGGGCCAAAAAAACAAGAAAAGGGAAATAATCCCTCTTAATTAGCTCATATAATCCTTTTTAATTAGCTCATATAATCCCTTTTAATTAGCTCATATTTCAGGCAAGCTCATATTTCAGGCAGTTACTGCCACTCTTTTAATTCCATTAATTTTTGCCTCATTAACCAGTGAAATCACTTCAGCGGGAATATAGACCTTACCAGTTACAGGAGCGTAGACAACTGTTCCTTCAAGCTCATGAGTTACGCCATTCTGGACAAGAATGTTCTTGCTTACTGGCAGTTCGGCATCTCCGATTCTCAGCACAGGGTTTGAGGAATCTGTCATGTCCACCATATACTCATTTTTATCCAGTTTCCCGTCTCCGTTATCCTTGGAGAAAACTTCACCTGCTTCGACAAACAGGCGCGAGTTGGTTTTGTTCAGGTCAAATCCGAGTTCTTTAGCTATACATCCTGCAATTTCGGTATTATCCATGTGACCTGTCGGATAGTCTGGGCCATAGGCCCACAGGGGAACATCATCGCCAGAGTGCCCGTGGGTAGTCCAACCAATTACGGTGTGGTTTCGGCTGATTACCTCGCTGATCGCATAGCTGAGCGAGAGGCCTTTCCCATTGTTGTAGAGTCCGATAATTTCGGTTATATCATCGTCAGTTGCAGTAATGCTCCACCAGATTTTAAGCTGCTTTTTGATGTTTTCAGATGAGATGTCAATTCCTATTTTTGCCGCAATACCTGTAGAACTGAGTTTCATTCCTTCGAGAGGCGCAATGACATCTTCTATGGTTGTGGATGTGTAATTAGAGTCAGAGTTACTGCCAATAGTCATGCCGCCGGTGTTGTGGTCCGGGAAGACCAGCACTAGAGTATGCCCGTCATTTTTAGCAAAGTCAACTGCGACCTTAACAGCTTTGTCAAAAGCCAGGAAATCAGTGACAGCATAGTTAGGGTCATTGGCATGGTTAGCCCAGTCTACCTGGCTGCCTTCCACCATGAGGAAGAAACCATCCTTATCCCTGGATAGAAGCTCAACAGCCTTTCCGGTCATCTCCCCAAGAGAAGGCTCCTCAGGTGCAAGTTCGGTACGATCAATGTCCGGAGCCATGTGACCGCTGGCAAAAAGACCCCAGGTTTTACCGGAGTTCAGGTTTATCATTTCATCTCTTGTGTCAACATACTGGTAGCCTCTGTCAAGAAGTACGTTTGTCAGGTTTTCTCCGTCAGTTCTTTTTCCCCCCTCAGCTGCAGGTACTAGATAACTGGAACCACCTCCAAAGACCACATCAATGCTTTCATAAACCATCTGTTCCATTATCTCGGTCTCGTTATCTCTGTTATCAACGTGAGCAGCAAAAGCCGCAGATGTAGCATGGGACACTCGAGAGGTTGCCACAATACCGGTGGCCTTGCCTTCGAGCTTTGAAGCTTCAAGCACTGTTGCAAGCGGCCTGTATTGCAATTTTTCATGTGGAATCTCCAGCGTGCTTAACACAGAACTATTGCTCGGCCCGACGCTTACGAAACCGTTGATAGTTTTATATCCCGTGGAAAAAGCAGTTGCAGCTGAAGAAGAGTCGGTGATCACTGAGTCAGTGCTGTAAGTAGATACCGTTCCAGTCACCATATTGTCAAGCTCTAGAGGCTTTCCGCTGTACCAGCGAGCTAAAGTCTCTACACTCTGGGAACACCCATCAGGAATCAGGACAATGACATTCTTTATTTTAGCTTCCGATCCTGCAAGAGGTTTGCAGTAAGCGGAATCAGTGAAATCAGCATTATGATTCAAATCAGATTTTGCAGCTACTGCAGAACCAATATTTCCCAGCAGCAGAAGCCCTATAATAGAAAGAATAAGCACAGTGTTCGTTTCTTTAATTTCCATGTAATTACCTCAAAATTGAGAATAATTTTGAAATGTCTCTTTATTAGGACCTTATAAAGAATGCAAATCTCAAGTTTGAAGAAGGAGCCAGCTGTATTTGAATTTTTCACATATAAAATATATGTGACCCCATATTAAACATTTGAAAAATGTAGCTATATAACTCTATTTTGTGGTACTTGCTGTTTGCCAAAATATTTACCCTATCTATACCATTTACACATTGCTAGTCTCCATTTAACTATAGACCCCGAATTTGACCGAAGCATACATTTTATAATGTATAAATGGGCTTCATGCTTCTGTTTTCCCCCATAAAATTCAAAATTCGATCCTGTGTTTTTTGATTTTTGACATTTTTCATTTTTCAGAAAGAGTCTGTGCCGGTACAATGCGTTTTTTGGAAGAATATATTATATTAATTAGTAGAATCTGTTAAATTAAGATTATAAAGTGACTATAAATTGCCCACTCGAAATAGCGAAGAGCCTTATCCCAATATACTAATGCGAGAAAAGCGGGTTTTATAGTGCCCCCATTTCCTTCGAAACACTTAAAACCATCTCAGGTTCTTGGAATAATGGATTTACTGCCAGTCCCTCTATGAATTCACACACTTCAGACCCTCTTTTAAGGATGTATCGGTCTCCTACTCCCCTCTCGATCAATTTTGCATCTACTGAACTGCAAACGAACCTGACGATATCATATTTTCCAAGAGCATCTTCCTTCTTTTTGACTAGCTGGTCTACAGAATTAGACCTGTCTATCTCATACTCAAAAGCTACAGTTTTGCCGTTAATTTTCGCCTCGATATCTACTTCCTTATCGTGGTTTATGTGGATTCCTTCAAAGCCGTATTGATATAGTAAGCCGGCCAACTGTACCACACTACTGTAATGGTCTAGCGTTTGTTTGCCGAAATGAGGAAGATCAATAAGTCCATTCTGAACCATTCCGGCAGGAAGATACGCGGCCATTGTACCTGATTCTGCTATTCTTTCTACCCTGTGTTTTTCATAGCCCTCACTGGTAAGATGTGAAAGATCGCCTGTCGTCCAATCTGAAAATATAATTTTCTGGTCTTCTACCAGCCATTGAAGTTCAGGAAAAACCAAAAAACCACTAGTTAGAGGTCTGTTTTTTCTTCTGTAATTACCCTTAATTACATCCATTTCCAGGGTTGTAGGTTCGAATCTTATAGGGATTCTCTGGCCTTTAACTATTAGAATTCCCTCTCCTTTATCTGCGCTTATTAAGATCTCTGTTTCTTCTTCTGAGAGTTTAAAATAGTCTTTTACATCGTCTATGGCGTTCTCCAGGTTAGCCCCTAAAACGATATTAATAAACATGTTTGTTTTGAACTCTTCTTTTACTCCGTTTTTGGCAAAATCTCCCGGTTGATGTGTAGCCATCCAGAGGGAAACTCCATGACTGCGCCCCTGGGTCAACGTCTTTAATAAGAAAAGGGAAAGTTCAGGATTCCGCAGGTAAACTGCAGCTTCATCTACTGCTATAATTGTCTCTTTTTCGTTGTCTGTGGAAAACCTGCTGCCTAACATCCCTGTAACCAAAACGTTCATGGCTTCCTGAATAAGTTCAGGAACGTTGGATAGGTCAATTATTATGAAATCTTTTGAGATATCAATATCAGTCGGTCGATTAATATAATTTAAAGAACCTTTTTCACTGACATGATATGTCCTGTCAAAAAGTACTTCTGCTATTATTTTTTTTGTTCCGAGGTCTTTATTATTCATATCTTTTTTCCAGACTTCCCTTAAATTCCTCAGAACAGGGAAAGGATTATTCCAAGTCTCCGGCCTGTCTCTAAAGATTCCTGCCTGCTCATAGACAACGTTAAGGGTTTCATCGAGGTATGAATCCATATTACTAGAAACTTCAGAACCGAACCAGACAGAACAGAACTTAATAAAAAGATCTTTGTGCCGGTCGTATGCTTTTGCATAAGCATATTGGCTTGACCCCATGTTTTGAGAGTCAAAAAGGATTTGCAAGGGGTTTATGTTGCTCCCACTTGGCCCTATATCCACTATACAGGCACCCTCGCCGTAATAGCCCGCTACTGCCCTGTAGTCTGTGCCCAGATCGGCTTTAGGGGTCGTGTACACGATTCTTGTATTCAACAAATCGTGCATTCTCATTAGGAGAATAAGGAAAGAGAAGGTTTTTCCTGCGCCTGTAGCTCCCAGGAAAGTAAGGTGTTTTGCCGGTAATGTATCAAGATCAATAAGGATTTCAGCATTGGTTTTTAAGTCCTTGCCGAAGTACAACCCTTTTTCATCAGTCCGGCTATTCAAGTTTGTAGCTGTACAGAGAACCGCTGCGGTATCGCTCCTGACTTCTACCCACGCTTTAGAATCGGATACAGGGAAAGGAAGAGAAGCCAAAAACATTTCAAGCATTTTCCCTTTTGGGATATGCACTTCCATTAACTCAGACTTCAAAATTGAAATAATGTAACTCTCTGCAGTGAAAGTTTCTTTCTCTCCTCCCATCATTGTAATTATAAATGCACTATGGAACGACCTATGAGAGTTGAAGTAAATCTGTTCGTAGTTTGAGACTACGTCTTTCTGTTTGCACATCAAGCCTAAATCCATTGAGCCGCCAGGATTTACCTGTCTTGCATGTTCCTGATTGACATTGACGGCAAAAGATGTTTTCTGCAGGGTCTCCCTTGCTTCTTCATTCGGGATCTGTATGAGGCTGTGAGAAATCATAATCTTGCAGCCATCGAAACTAAGCTCCTGGATTCGTTCTATTGCCTTGCTGGTCATATCCCGGGGATAGCCTTCTCCGTTCTCCTTCGGAAGCCCTACGACGAGGCAACGAACATACGTCCTCTGATCTATAAGGAGGTTAGTATCGAACACTTCTATGCGGTTAGGGGCAATGATTTTGCAGTACGAATCCCACCAGATTTGATTTTCTGCTGTTTCTTTCACTTTTCTTGATCTTTGTTTTGATTCTCTTCTTTTTGCCAAAAATTTTCCCCATAATGACATTATACCACCATCTCTGAAAACATCGTTCTATAAGCTGTTGCAATCTCATTAGGATCTTCATAGATTCGAGGCTGTAATTTTGCCCCTCGCATGTTTTTCAAGAGCCCTGGCATTACTGCCCCGTACTGGATCCTTGCAGCTTCTAAGTTAGGCTGTTTCCCTAAACTCTGAAAAGCGTAATACTTCCAGGAAATGACTGGTGTCCCATCCTCTGCAACTTTAGTATAAAGTCCTGCCAGATGTTGATCGGTTGCTCTTTTTCCATTGGAATTGTTGGATACTTCGAGAAGATAAGACTGAATAGGTTTTCTAGGCTGTAGTCTACTGCATGATATCGTTTTGAAGTGAGTATTAGCAGGAATCCCGTTTACAACTTTCTCAATCTTCTTTTCATGAGCTGCTCTTTCTTCGTCTGAGATTCTCATAGGATTTGTCTCCATCAGTATCCCCCATTTGTTATCTTTGAATTCAATAATACCTCCTGCGTGAATCGCTACGATGGGCACGATTTGCTCAAGAAACTGAACAGGAATTTCAAATTTGTTGATTACATGTTTTCCTCGCATGTCGGCCCACTTAAAACCGTAAATCGTAAACTGTTTTTCCACTTTTTCAGAGGTAGAGAAGTATTTCAGCCAGATGTAAAGCCACATGACCAGGATTCCCACTAAAGCCGTCTGTATTTTATCATTCTGAATGTTTCCGATTTTGGAAATGACGAATAAAGAAACCCCTACAAATCCCATCAAAACCCATGTAAAAGGACTTGTAAAATCAAGATATTCATCATCTTGTATTTTTGTAATCGTCTTCGGGGGCTTTGGAGGACTGTACGGTGTATCGCTCATAATTTTGCACCTACCTTTTCCAGAATTTTACCCCCTTTCTTTATCATTTCGAAGTTTCCGAAAAGGAAATACCAACAAATTAGAGCTACAAAAAGAGTCAAGCAGATGTATCCAAGAGGCTGTGCTATCATCGGCATGTTTTTCAATCCGAGAATTCCAGCACTTGTGGCAAATATGGCCCCCGGTTGCAATGCCAGAATTCTTATGATCTTCTCTGTTGTTTGCTGTGCAAATTCCCGCGTTGGTTCTGGAACCCAAAGAACGGCCAGAACAGTGCAAACAATGGCAACGGCTATTATTATATAATATCTTATGATAAAAAATATCATAACGCAAAGATCACAAAAAGCCATTCCTATATAAGTTACAAAGTTATCGGGACTCGGAGCAATGGAACCCATCACAGAAAACATTGCATATTGGCTGAGAGCTTCCGTTACTTTCAAAGCTCCCATAAAAATAAAGTTAGCTCCGAGTCCGATAAAACACATCGTAATCCCACCGATGAATTTTGAAGTGGACAGGTCTTTTTTCCCAAAAACGCTCTCTGTTACTTTCATCCTTGCCAGGTTTCTGTTCATGAATTCTCCCAGGATGAAAAGGACTACAAAAAAGATTGCTAAATTATAATAATTTGTATAGAGTGCTTTAACCTCTGGAATGCTGTAAGGATCCGGAATGTGAGTAATAACCGTGAATAGTGCCCCCCTGGCAGTCCCGAACCTTTCGGTTACTGCGCTGTTATTATCGTAAGCAGCATACATGTTATCGGCTACTGCAATGAAAGCTTTCTCAAATCCCTTCGCAACCATGTCCGCGCCTGCATCCTGCGCACTATAATCACTCGCTAAAGCTGTACTGCAAAGCAGAAGAAGTCCTGCTATAACCCAAACAACTTTTACCATTTTATCACTCTTTTTCCATTCCTGTATATTGAAATTCCAAAAACCGTAAGAGTCCCGACGAAAGCCCATAGTCCAGGATTTAGAATTGCTCCGCTTTCGTCAGGGATTTCAACATAAGTATAATTTGTCACTTCGATAGATTCATAGGGTGTTGCCACTTTTATGTTCAGTTGTTCAGGCTGCAACTTCCCTTTTATATAGAGTTTATTGCCTGATCCAGAAAGCTGATTCCCTGAGAACTTCCATGTATTAACTTTAGAAAAGTTGGTGTACTCTACACCATTTGGCTTTGATGTTTTCCAACCTATCAATTTAAAATGAGTTGCTGTAGATCCATTATACTGGAAATTTTCTTCTACAATTCCGGGGATATTGGAGAGATCGACTATTGTATGCGGATTATAAGAATTATTGTAATAAGTAACGTAAGCGTAAGGCTCTTTTATCTTTGGAAACTGCGCAGGAACCGGAGAAGTAATAGAAAATTTTTCAGTTTCACTTTTGGTACTAATCGAAGGAACTGAAATACTCATCCCTTTTACATGGATAGTTGAGGTTTTTTTGACATAATATGAAGTTTTAACGGTCAAGATAGTAGTTAAACTGTTATTGTTTTCCTCATACGATAAGTTGGAAGTTTGTCCTGCTCTGAGTAGTGCTGTGTTTCGTGTTTCATAATGAACTATTGCGTTATCCTGTGAGCTCCCATTAATGTATTCAATGCCATCTATTTCTGAAATACCTTTAAAATCTTCAATTGAGAGAGTTGCTTCAGTATATTTCCCCTTTTTCTGCCAGTTTTCCGAAGGGATAATGACTTTTTTCTGTTCGATTAAAGCTGTAGTAGAAAACTCTTGATTGAGGATTCCAAAAATATCTTTTATTTCGTGAGTGTCTGTATCCGTTGTATTCCTGGTTGTTGTTGCTGCAATGCTTCCCAATTCCATCGGAGGCACAAAGGCACATGTCCAGGTCGTCCCGGTCCACGTCCAACCGCTTGAAGTTGCATGAGTTTTAGGGTTCTGTAAATCATCTCCTGAAGAGGTGCATTGATACAGGTTTCCGTTTTGATTATTATAAAAACAATTATTTGTAATTGAAAGGGCAGCTCCTGCTAAATCGGCTATTCCTTTTCCGGTAGCAGTCTGAGAGATACCTGTATGAGAAACCGTATCAGTAATAACATTGTTACTAATAATCGTTCCTTGACCTTCTCCTTGATTCCTGAAAGCATCATTTTTAGTACCCTCGAAAACATTATTATAAACCTGCGTTCCCTTCATTCCATCATTTACAATTCCACCCGTATATGGAATATTATAAGACTGTCCAACTTGATGGAATAAATTATGATGAACTAATACACCTTGTGTGTTTTGGCCTCCATTTTCATAACTTATGAGCCATGTTCCTGCTCCCCATGTTTGAGAAATTATATTGTTGCAGATTTCAACATCCTGCAAGGTCCCTTTTGAATCTTCGATTTGTAGTCCTGCGTTTCCTCCGAGGCTGTCAAGCTGTGCGTTTATGACGTTACTATAAAAGCGTACATGAGCAGAGTTCCAAAGTCTCAAAGCTGAATTTGTCCTGGTTGTAATCCTATTATTGTAAGCTTCAATATTTTGTGAATCGATCCCATAAAAAACATCATGTCCTAGCCGGTAAGCAGTATTATTATAAAATTTAATATTTGTACTTGTTTTTGTTCGGACCCCGTCTCCTAGAGAGTCATGCATCAGGCAGTTATTGACATCTACAGAATCACAATCAATCACATGGATAAAATTATAGTACCCCTGGCCCCACCTTTTACCTTCTCCCTTTCCGTCATGCCCGCTCCATGTCGGGGTATTGTCTTGATTTTTGTCATTTCCATTAATTTCTATATTTCTTATAGTAGCATTCTGAACACCAATTCCTGAGATTAACGGTTTCCATTGAGGCCATCCGGCATTATCAGGAATTGTAATTATAGTTCCAGGCTCACCTTCTAAAACTGAATTGTCCTGAAGGATGATAGAGTCAGTGATTACATAGGTTCGAGCCGAAAGGGTGGCATTACCACTTTCTCTGAGCTGTTCATTAATTTGGACTTCTGCGCCTGCGCTAGCTATCGATGGGAGTAATAAAAAAGAAAGGAAGATAGCGAGAAGGCGACTTATATCTAGTCCTCCATTTTCACGCCTATTAAATCTGCAATCCCTAAAGACCCGCCTTCACATTCATGAACATACATTTGAGGAATGGCGATATTTACAAATCTAAGATATCCAACACCGTTTATATTTCTCTCAATATCGAGAGCTAACGAGGGGTTACTTTTGTTATAATATAAAATAGTTAAGTTATGGATAATTTGAGAGCATCTTCGCCATTTGTATTCAGGCGATGCTTTCATTTTCACACCATTCCATTCAACTTTGGGACAACGTACTCAAAAAGAAACGCTAGGCCGAGAATTACGATAATACATTCTACAAACCAACCTTTCATATTTTCCCGAGTATTCAAAACATCATTAATTCTCTCTCTCATCCGGGCGATATTTCCAGACATCCAGAGGAACAGAATCGAGATTATAGCAACAAAAATAGCTCCCCATTTTGCAAAAGATATCATATCACTTGCTATATCTGAAGCCGGACCCAGGTTCCTTACCACGGAATAATTTTCCGCTCCTAAAGCTGTACTGGCAGTAAGCAGAATCCATCCTACCTCCAAAACGAACTTTCTTATCTTATTCATCATATTTTTTTAAACATCTTCATATTTATTATATCTTTCTATATTTGCTAATATATTAATATACTAATACTAATTTAGCAATATAATAAATAGATACTACTAAAAACTCATTATATTACTATATAGCCTTAAATATCTAGTAGTAAAATAAGTTCATCTATTATTGGAACCAAAATATTATAGAATTTAGAATAAAACATATTTAACTGCAGTACTAAAGTTATAATATCAAGAAAATATACTAAAAACGAAATAAAATTTTACAAAGGAATAATTATAAGATTTAAAGAATTGATCAGCAAATGGAAAGCGTTCGATCAGTTAGATCCATGATAGGAAATATATTCAAATTTTTTGCCATAAAGCACTGTTTTTTAGCTTTATTTTAATATTCTTGACTTTAAATTATCGGATTGACAAAAGAAATAAACTAAAAACCTTTTTTGAATAAAGAAATCAAATTGCTTTCGGCCATCCTACCCCAAACAGGCTGCCCGACAATTCAATTTAAGGGTAAAAAGATTGCAAAAAAGCATTTAAGACCTTTGAATTGAAAAAAAAGGAATTCTTTTATTACTGATAGTAATTGTCGGACAACCTCTTAAGGTAGGGGTATTCGTAACCCTCCGCACTTCCAAAGTAATAAAGAGGAGGCTATATCGTCAGCAGGATGATATATAGAATAGAATCGATTTTTTTAATTATTCAGCCTAGATTAAACAGCCTCAACAGCCATCTTTCTTAAGATACAATGGGCAAATTTCTCCGAATTAATCTTCGTCAATTGTTGGCGATTGGTTGCGTTTTTCTTTTTGGCTCTTCGCTATTTCGAGTAGGTAATTTAGAGTCACTTTATAACTGCGATCCGACATCTATAATGTTTAAAAATATTTAGTGTGGAGAAATCACATTCAGAATCGATAATTTCTCTGTGGCGTGGTCACTTTTCAACTAGAGAATTATTTTCAACCCACGCAAAAAAGCGAAAAGTCTTCTTTTTTATTGGTTAGTTATCACACTTATCTGGATATCTAAATCAATATCAATCAACGGATTTTGGGTAGGCTGAATAGTTATCGATTTTATTAGGATCTGTTCCATTAGATATTTAGAATCCGATTAAGGGCCACCAGCGGGGAGCCTTATTCGGGCAAGGGGAGCTGTTGGGTCACCTTCAGGGAAGAGATTAATTGATTTCATGAGCAGGTTTGTACCGATCAAGCGTAGTTCTCAGGCCTTCTTTTGAAAGATGCTCTTCCCCAGGCACAGAAATATAAGAACCCGGGGTTTTTTCAGGAGAATACTTAACAGCCAACACTCTCATTACACCCAGTACGAGCAGTAACGTCGCCAGACTTAAAACAAATTCGTACGCGAATTTTTGGGAATAAAGTCCAATGGCGATTTCACGCAGGACTATTAAAATTGTGGCATCCGTTACATCCGTGAGTTTGATCCGATCGTTTTCGTGGTAATCGACAAAAGCTTTGAAAAGGTCAATGACAATAAAGACCGTTAATACACTTGTTACCATGCGATTGAATCCGCTTTCAAGGGACTCAAACAAAATGAAGCGAATATCCAGTAAAGTTTTTGCCATCCCCACAACTAAGGCTAGCAGCAATATATAAAGAAAGATTGTACTAATTATATCCGTGACTTTTTTAAATAACTTAATGCTATCCAATTTATCCCTCCTAATATTGACTGTAATATCCATACTTTTTAGGTTATATAGAGTTTTCCCCATTAATCTCTATAGTTATATTTTATAAATATAGTAATACATAGATATATGTTCATTCTTTTTCATTTACTGGATATGGTACTTTTGTTCTCTCTTCTTGTAATCATCACTCTAAATAATTCATTAAATAAGATTCCACTACTTTTTACAAGATTCATTATTTTCAATAATATTTGATAATAAAAATTTATTTTATAAAAATCGATTAAACAATTTAAAAATAAAAATAAGTAACATTAAGATTACGGCTCTTCGCTATTCCTTATGGATAAGATGCTTTTTCAATTTACCCGCATTGGTTTTTGTGATGATATCCACACGAAACAGCGGAGAGCCTTAATTACTCTGACCAAAAGAGACTTCAAATATTTATTATTGAAAAAAACTGAAAAGCAGTGAAAAATAAGATAAATTTGCCTTAATCTCACATTTCGATTTTTGGATTGAAACGGTAGAAAAAAAGTGAGTTTTTAAATATTTGTAAAAATAATCGCCACCCAAAAGGGCAAGAATTACCAAATCAACGAAATTCAATGAAAAAATTAAAGGGGGATCGGAATGTAAATTATATCACAAAAGGGGTGGATAAGATGGAGAAAAGTTTTTTCAAAAAGATTTTGGTCGCAACAGACGGCTCAGAAAGTGCCGTAAATGCAGTTTCTCATGGAATAAACATCGCAAAGGCGACAGGAGCTGAAGTGCATGTCCTTTATGTTATTTCTACTGAGTATGCAGTAACTACACGAACGGTTAGAGGTTGGACAGATGAATTTGAAGAATCTCTTGCTAAAAGGGGAGCAGTTGCAATTGATTATGTAAAAGGGCTTGGAAAAGAAGCCGGCATTAAAGTTGAGCCTGTGTTTCTGAGAGGCACCCCGGCTGAAGAAATCCTTGACTACGCAGAAGATAACGATATTGACCTGATAATGATGGGCACACATGGCCTTACAGGCGTCAAAAGATTCCTGATCGGCAGTGTGGCAGAGAAGGTTCTCAGGCACTCAAAGATTCCTGTAATGATTATTCGATGAATGCAGGCCCTAAGGCCTGCCAATCTCTATTTTTAATAATGGTTTTCCCTGAGATCACAGCTTTTCAATCTGCAAAAATCCCTGACCCTTTAAACACGGCTTTTGCTTCCTCAAAACTCAGGTCTTCAGGGGGCACAATGATGTCGGATTTAAGGATTTCTTTCGCATCAATTGCCTCTCCTTTTTCCTTGATCTTGGAAATCAGCTTCGCAAGCTCTTTTCTGAACTCTTCAGCTTTCCCCTCAGAAACTAGGGCCACAATCCGGTTATCTATCTTGTTTAGCTCATTGCAGAGGGATTCAGGCGCCTGATACTGCCCTTCGCCCATTATCCTGATAATCATTTTCAGACCTCCCTTTTTTCTTCTGCACTTTTGCCTTCTTCCTCAATTTTCGCTTTTTCGGGTCCCTTTCCAGCTTCGTATTTGAGCCTGGAAAGTTCAGATTCGACATTGCTTTGCGTACTGATCTTTGAAAGTTCCCGGTCGATATCGTCCTTGCCACCCGTGAGGTCCTGGAGTGTGCCGGCTTCCATAAGCTCATCAATTGCCTCAGCTCGGGCTTTCATGTCTTCAGTCTTATTTTCGGCCCTCTCAAGAGCAAGGCCCACATCTGCCATCTCCTCGCTGATCCCGGTAACTGACTCGTTTATTTTCACCTGGGCTTCAGCTGCTGAGTACTGAGCCTTAATGGACTCTTTTCGTGTCCTGAAGATTTCCACTTTGGTTGAAAGACGCTTTTCCGCGGCTATTAATTTCTCTTCCTGCTTTTCGAGTTCTATAACTTCTCTGTCAATCCCTTCTACCTGTTGAACAAGGGCGGCTTTCCTCTCAAGGGCCAGCCTTGCAAGGTCTTCTCTGTTAGCCGCAATTGCGTCTTTTGCCTGCCCTTCAAGCTTGTCTATGTTCTGCGTCAGTTTTGCACGCTGGAGCTGAAGGCGCTTTTTCGAGGTTGTAACCTCTGCAACTCCCCTCTTAACATTCTGAAGAAGTTCCAGCTGCTTCTCATAGGAATAATCAAGCGTTTCACGTGGATCTTCCATCAAGTTAAGCACCTTATTCATCTTTGATTTGATTACTGTTTCCATCCTTGCGAATAATCCCATAAATTTTCCCCTTTACTTTTTAAAAGTCATCAGGTTGGTAGATTGGGGTTTCATGCTCTTCTGTAACTTATGTTGAAACCTTTCTACATTTTTTTCGGCATTTTTGGAATACATTGCTGTCTATTTGTTTTGGCTGGAGTTATATTTTTAGTTTACCTATTTTTCATTTGTTGATTGAGATTCAGGCTCATTACCCATAAATTTATCATTCTCTCTATATTTCCGGTGCTTTCGTAATCAACTAGTTTTATAAGTTATTTATTATATATACAATGAAGATATTCGCCGCCATGCGAACGATTTATATATTCAAAATGCAACTTATCTAAAGATATTATGGCAAAACCTGAGAGTAAGACGGAATTTTATTATACTGAAAAAAAGTTAATAGCAGTAGACAGTCCTGTTAAACTCCAGATTCTTAATTTGCTCAGGGAAGAGCCCAAATCGTTTGAAGAAATCGTAAAATTTACGGCAAAAGCCAAATCAACTATTTCTGTGCATCTCAACAATCTTAGAGCATGCGAGCTTGTAGAAGAAAACTACGATCCTGAAGACCGCCGCCGAAAAATCTATTCCCTCACTTCTAGCTATATGGGTTGCTCTCAGGAACCCTTCATCGAGCATTATAACAGTTTGCTGGAAAAGGTCGCAGCAAACGGAAGTGACCGGTTTTACTTCACTGAAACTCTATTTCATGCCCTGCATTTTGGCTTTGAAGCGTACGGGATTGATAATGCGCCTGTCGTAAAAATGATAGGGAGCGATATTGGGAAGCACCTTTCTCCTAATTTCGAGGCCGAAAATTCTGAAGAACTCCTGATAGAGATCGCAGGCTTTCTGGAATTTCATGGGGACTGTCGGGTTTCCTTGCTCCTTAAAAACAGTCCTGCTCTTGAGATTGAAGATAATTTCAAAGCCAGATTGATGCCTTTCATTGGAAAACCTTTCTGCGCCCTCAAAGAGGGCATCATTGAGGGAATACTCAAGGAAAAGTTAGGAAAGGAGTGCAGGGTTCTCGAGACTGAGTGTTACGGGACAGGGCACAAGCACTGCCTTTTTGAGATTACAATATAAATTCTTTTTTTAAATTCACATTATTACATATAAATTATTATTAGGAATCCTGCCCTTTTGAATTGCGCTTTGGTTTCACAGCCAACTGGCTTAAATATTTCTCGGAAAACTCTGTCTTCCCGCTCTCAACAGATTTTTCCAGGAATACTCGTCAGCGAGCATCTCCGATTACGACTCCCATCTCAGATTTAAGGCGGGGACCTATCGCTGCAACTATTCCCGGGCCATCTGTGTTTTCCTTGCATACGATTGCATGTTCCAGCAGCCCAAGGCGCTCGATTTCATAAATATCTCTGCCGTGACCTGTCTTTTTTATTGTACTTTTGATTTCCGAACGTGTGGCTGCATTAACTATAACCCTGTCAGTACCAGCCTTTTTCCAGTTCCACCAGATATCAAGCTGCTTTTTGGTGAAACGGGCTTTTACCTTTTTGTTTGCCTCAAAAACCTCGATTTCAACCGGCAAATGGGGTATCAGGCCGAATCTGGATGCAAGCTGTTTTGGCTTTCCGCTTCCCAGATCTTTCAATTCTTCGGTTTCGACCTTAACAGGTATGCCGATATTAACCCGAAAAGCATCTTCTCCGAAAGCTTGAAGAAAACCCAGATATTTCTTACCGGCTTCAGCTTTTACTGCAGGCGTCCCATACCTGGAAATAAGGAAATTCGCAGATATCTCTTCATCCTCACCTTCAAGGGAAAACTCGGCCCAGTTTTCCGAAGTAATGGAGATCTCAACCTTTACTTCAAGGTCTTTCAATTCGTTCTCAACAAGGGTTTTCAAAAGGTCAGTCATCCTTTCCCGGTTTTTCCCGTAAATATGCTGAAGGGTTACAACTTTGATCATATTTTCCTGCCTGTTATTCCGGACACCGTGCTGCCGAAATGGAATTCGGCTGGCGTTACAACTTTGATCATATTTTCCTGCCTGTTATTCTCTGCCTCTTTTTTCCGGGAATTGGACAATTCCGGTTAACTCTTCAGGTAAGATTCCAGAAGCCTTTCACTTTCGTTCAGGGATGAGATAACAATTTCGCTAATAGGACTCTCTGCCCTTGCAATCTGGTTCTGGAGTTTTTTAATATCCCGGCTGTAAGGGCCGAGTTTTCGGGATATTGTATCTCTGCTATCTCCCTGCTCCAATGAACCCCTGTGAATGCCTTCTATTTTACTTCTAAGGCTCTTTATTTTTTCAAGGATTTCAGCATTTAGAGGGTCAAGCTCTTTTGCCTTTTCAAGTTTTTCCTTTTCTTCCTCTTCTGTAGCTTTTTCCCCTTCGCCTTCTTCTGCAGCTTTTTCCCCTTCACCTTCTTCTGCAGCCTTCCTTTCAGACTCCTCTTTCTCCGCAGTTTCGATCAGAGGCTCCTGTGCGATCATATCCCTGAAATCTTTAAGGGCAGTTTCTACATCTCTTCCGTATTTAGTAAGTTCAACAAATTTTATCCGTCCCTCGAATGTGAATCTTATGAGTCCGCACTGTTCCATTTTCGAGAGGATCCTTGTTGTATGGGCAAAAGTTGAATCTATCTCTTTTGAAATAACGGAAGCGTAGGTCTTTCCCATCGAGCCTATAAATAGCAGCGCAAGAGTGGGTTTTTCCTGCAAAAATAACTTTTCTGCATTTTCATCGGACATAATATCACATTGAAATTTTTAGCGGATTATTCCAGATTTGAGCTAAGGCCTTATTATTCTTTAATGGTTTATATATAACACTGGAGCAATCCTCAACCTTCAGGTCTCTATCGAATTTGTTCATCCCGAAAGAGCTCCGATTATTTTTTTTATTTCGGGAATTGGCGCATCAGTCTTGAACGAAGTTCCGCTGAAGTGAGTTCTGGAAGCTTCAAACCCATGGGCCTTAATGGCTTCGATTAGAGTCTCTATTCTGGTTGCAGAAGCCCCTAGTTCTTTACAGATTACATGCTGATCATAGAACATAGGAATATCGAGTTCATCCCTACAGAAGGTGATTAATTTTTTTGCTTTATCTTTTGTATTTAGAGGATGTATTTCGAGTTCTGAAATAACTTCATCACAGAAGCCGGGTTCTCTGAAAGGCCCAAGCCACAGAGGGCCTGCAATTTGTGTGAGCGCCCCGCATACCGGGCATTCCCTGTCAATGTGCACTGCAAGCCCGTATACAGGTCCCCTAAACCCGCATTTAGGACAATGAATAGTGAAACCCATTGACTTCAGAGTTCTATTAACCTGTTTTGTTCCGGGAATAACTTCAAGGTAAGTGCGGACATAATGACGTGTCACATGAGAAAGCAGAGGAAACATCCCTTTTTCATGTTTAGCAAGTTCTCTGGCACAGGCTCCCAGAAGAACTCGCAAGCCCATCTCACTGTGATATTCCGTATTCAGAGGCACAGCAGCATATTTCCTGATCCCGGCATTCAGGTGAGCTCCGCATAAGGGAGCCGTATCTGTTGCCGTAACCGAGAGCATACTCCACACCGAGGCAGAAGCTGCATCCATGAAAGGTGAAGGAGTGCCAAAAGGATCAACATCGACGATATGGAACTTTTGTTCGTGAAGTAGCACATTTGCGTTCTTACGGGTAGCCAATGTCAGTTCCTCAAGCCCGTTAATTTTGATATTTTCCTTTATCAGTTCAAAAGCATCCGGACTCCAATCATTCAGGGTCGCATGGATTCCCACTTCGCCTGCGATCCGAAGTCCCCTGATCCCTGAAGCTGAAAAGGCATCAACATAGCGAATTTCTTCCCTGAGGATCTCTTTTCTTGAAAGAAGCCTTTCAACAAATGCCGCCGTGGCTGCGACATTGATATCGCGGTTAAGTTCCATCTCAGGATTATAAAAAACCGCAGCTGCCGAGGGAGGAAAGGTTGCATTCGGAGGCGGTAACGGAACCGAAACCTTTGTTGTGCCTTCGACTATAGTTTTACAGATCATCTGAAGTTGCTATTCTTTGGGATCTTATTTTACAGTGATGGTTGTCTCCATTCTTGGATATTCTTTCATACTGGAACTGTAGCTTCCGGCCTTTGGCTTTCTGTTTAACCGCAGCCAGACTCCTGATCGTGCATTTCTTCTCTTTCCGAACTCAGCAGCCTAACATTATAATTGACAGGACTACCTGGAGCAGGATTATTTTTTGTTACTTTTTATCTCTCCTATAACATTACTTACCCCCTTATAACAAATCTTCCTGTCGTATTCTCAGTTATATATAAGCATTTATAAATAATAATGTTTTCATATAATAATCCTTTATATCTGAATTAATTTTGACTTTAGAGCTTTGCCACCCCTGCTTCAAAAAGCCTATTTTTAGGAAAAATAGTTTGACTACGTGATATTTATTCTTAATTTAGTATCTAGCTATCTCGAATGCTCTTGAAAAGACCAGGAAATCGATTTGGTTATTTTGAAGTAATATCAACAAACTGCTGAGGAACCATATAATTAAAAATAGAAAGATAATAGAAAGATAATAGAAAGATAATAGAAAGATAATAGAAAGATAATAGACCTACGAGGACAGATTTCCTTTGCTTCCGCTTAAGTCTATTTACCTATATTTCACAAATTTCTTTAGAACAATTGAACTAATCGATTATTTCTATTAAGAGTTATTCCTGGAACTTCGATTCCCGGTTTTTTGTAGCTGTTTTCTCAGGGTGTGACCACACTGACGCTAACATCCATCTTCGGCTGGCCGACAACAGTGAAGTTATAATCTCCGGTTTCATTGAATGTATGAGTAAAAGAACGCTTGTACACGAGATTTGTGTTCTCAAAAAGGCCTTCTTCACTGACAAGTTTAAGGTTTCTCTTCGGGTTTTCCTGCAGGTTCATCCAGGCAACTGTTTCTCCTTTTTTAATTTCAAGACTTGTTGGACTCGCCTTGAAATTGGCCAATCTTATTAGATAAGGAGTTACCCTTATATCAGGAGATGATATTCCACCAACTCCTGGAGTTACATTTCCATCCGGAGTTACGGCCTCTGCGGGGGTTGCATTTTCTTCTGGAGTTATAGATTCTCTAGGGGTTGCATTTCCTTCTGGAGTCACGGTTTCTGCAGGAGTCGCATTCTCTTTTGGAGTTACGGTTTCTACAGGAGTTACATTTTTATCCGGTGATGGCTTTTCATTTCCCGCGCACCCTGAAAGTAAAACGGCGCCTAATACGAGAAGCAGAACGATAATCTTTATTTTCATTTTATTCCCTTCATCTTTTTACAGTAGCTAAAATTCGGAAATTTAAAAATTATTCCTGAGTCTCATTAAGTTTAATTTCCTCATTTTCTAATTATTATTACACTAGCTGTTATGCCTCTGATTTATTTAATATTCCTGCATAGGGCAGATTAAACATTCAGAGGGATTTTCGTTTTATATAAAACTTGGAAATACTTAAATTCAGCTTTATATTTATTCATTACTCGGGCTGAACTTTTAAATATTGTTCAAGGACTTTAACCACATATTAAGCTATTCCCAAATTATAAAGATATTTCCGAGCTGAATAAGGATTCTTGAAACCGAGTCTGTATTTTACTCTGAATAAAGAGTATTTTAGGACTGAATATCGCCTTTTGTCCTGAAAGGGAGACGAACTTTGCCCTGAAAAAGAAATAGAGAAAATTGGAATTATTTTATAAAGGATTTATTTCCTCCAGGTTTTTCTTTCGTCTTCTCTTAAATGTAATTCCATAAAAGTAAAGCAACAGTCCCTATAATAGCAATTACTCCGAAAGTGTTCTTTGAGCTGGAAAATAGGGTATCGGAACCGGAAATTTTCGAAAGCAGGATTTTGTTAATCGTGCTGATAAGGCTTGCAAGTACTGCAGTGTTTGCTGCGGTTGCGTAGGAGATGTTTCCACTTACGGCAAGGAGGGTTACCGAAACTATCACTCCCGAACTGCTGACAAGAGCCCCAAGAGCAGTGGCGTAAATTCCGGCAGTCCCTCCAGTGATATATGCAAGGTTTCCTATGATAAGAATCAGGGTAAAGGCAATGCCGAATTTAAATGCCTGACCAAGTGAGAAAGGAGACTGAATCTTAAGTTCTCCCCCACTTATAGGGCAGAATTTCTTATTACGTTTGAGAGTCATCGCTATGGAAACAAGGATGATTGTAAGCTGGGGAGGGAGCATAAGCAGGGTTGTCTGACCGGTCGGATCAACTATTAGGGCTAATGCAAGGTTTCGAATGAGCATGGAGATATTACAGAGAAGTATTCCTGTAAGGACAGGATCGGCCATATCTACCGCTCTTTTTGAGAGACCTGCAAGTGCTGCTGTTGTGGCTTCACTGTTAACAAAGCCTCCCAGGAAACCTGAATAACATATCCCGCGTTTTGTCCCGTACTTTCTCAGGAGCACGTAGCTTGAAAAACTGATAAGTGAAACAAGAATTACGATCAGTATTGCATACCTGAGGTTTACAAGTCCGAAAAACTGTTTATCCGGCATCACCGGATAAAGTATAAAAGCCACAGCCAAAAATTGTATTGCGTTGAAGAGTTCTTCTTTTGTCAGGTTTCCTGCAAATTGGTGAAGGGGTTGTTTCTGAATCAGGAGAATAGCGACAACTATTGAAGAGACAATAGCAAACAGCCAGTAGTCATAGCCAACAAGGATTCCCATAAGAAAAATAAAAAAGAGGCTTATAGGGCTGGTAACTCCGATTCGCTTGTAAAGAACTATCTTGGAATAAGTTATTATAGAACAGATTGCTCCGAAAAAGAGCGTGACTACATAGACAAAACCTGTGCCTGCTTCTTTGCTTACGAGAGCGGTGAGCATGCCTATTATGCAGGTTATAGTGTAACTCCTTACACCCGCAAAAATTTCATGTTCAAGGCCTCTGTGCTCCCGTTCTATACCTACCATAATCCCTATCAGAAGGGTTATAGCCAGTTTTGTCATGAAATCCAGAAAAACCGGATCGAAACCGAAATCTTCAATTGTGCCCGTATCTCAACCTCTGATGTTTCTTCTTTAAAATTCTGATGTTTTTTCATTAAAATCAAAGTTAGGTTCCTAAGAAATTTCGATTTAACTTATTTAAGTATTCCATTTATACATCAAACACTTATATTCACATTTATCGAATAGTTTCTTCTCCAGGTTTTAGTTGTCTGCGAATAAAATAATACTGACAAAGTGAGCGATGTGATAGTGAGCGATGTAATAAGTGAGCGAAGTAATTTAGTGCTGGTAAAGACAAACGATTGAATAATCTGAAATAAAATATAATTATATAGTAGAGATATTCATGCTAATTAAAATAGCCCCTTAAAGTAGAAAAAGGCTCAGAGTACACAAGGGCCTGTGAAAATTCACACCTATGACTTGAAACCTGATTAAAGTCCGCTAATCTGATTTAACTGGCTATTTATACTTCTATGAATTCAACATCAATAGGTTTGTTTTCTGCCTCTTCAATAGTTATAATAGCACAAGAACCCTTGCAAGCTTCTCCAGGGTTTACCACTACAGTCTTTCCGACTATCTCGATACCTTTTGCTTCATGAATGTGCCCGCAGACGATCAGGTCAACCCGGTCAACAAATTTTTGGATAGCTTTGCTGCCGACGTGCCCAAAGGGAAGCTCATCCCTGGTTCCGTGGGGAGGGGCATGGGTCAGGAGCACTATAGTCCCGCAATCATCTGTATTTTCAGCGGAGCAGACCATTCTTTCAAGGGTGTTTTCGATATATTCTTCAGAAAGTTCGAAGGGAGTCTTGAAAGGCGTGGGATTCGAGCCTCCTAGCCCTATAAACCGAATTTTTCCTATCTGCTCGGCTTTCCCATGTAGGTTTATGGCTTTTGAGGCGTCAAGTGCTCCCAGAATACTCTTCTGGTCACAATTTCCGGGAATTGCAAGCACAGGCTTGTAAAACATTTCCATCAATTCTTCGACTTTCTCATCGGGTCCGAAGTTGGTAATGTCTCCGACAATCACGGCAAGGTCAAAGTCTCCGGCTCTTTCCATTATTTTCTTTATCTTCGAATAATCCCCGTGGGGATCAGAAATAGCTAGTATCTTCATCCATGTCCCGTCCTTATTATATGTAATCCCTTTTCAGATTTTTAATTCCAGGTTTTTAATTCCAGGTTTTTATCTCCTGTACATGATAATCCGTGCTTGCCTTTGAACATGCATACATCTTTTATATCCCTTACGTAAATATAGTGCCCATGCGCGATATCGTTATCATAGGGCATAAAGCGAAGACAAACGGAGATTTTTCTTTAAATGATCTCCCTGGTTCTGCGGGAAGGATGGATATTCTCTGCCGTTGCGTAAGCTCTGCCCTTTTCCTCTCTTTCGGAATGCGCAGGGATGTAAATGTACACCTGCTTCTTTTAGGGGATCCTGATCCCGGAAAAATCATCAGATTCGAAGGGCTTCACCTGAGGTACCTTAATCCCGACGAGCGAAGCAGTGGTTCGCTCATCAACAAAGCCCTTCAGAAAGACGCTACCGAGCAGGATATCCGTTCTACTCCAGGTGTCTGGATTCGCAGGGGAGATCTCAAGTCACTGCTCTCAGAGTTTGAAGGGCGCAACCTGCTTTACCTGAGAGAGGACGGGAAGGATATTCGAGAATTTGCCCGTGAAATCCGGGATCCGGTTTTTATTCTGGGAGACCATACAGGGGTTACCGAAGAAGAAGAGGAGCAGCTCCTGGAGGCAGGAGCAAAAATCATCTCTGTAGGCCCGATTTCTCTTCATTCCAACCACTGCATAACCCTTATCCATAACGAATTGGACAGGGCTGAATCAGAAAGAGGGGAGTTACCGGGAGAAGTTGATTGTAGGGTTGAGGAATAAGCTACAATCGGGATTTGCCAAAGAGGCTCTTCGTCATTCTCGATGGATAAGATGATTTTCAATTCAAGACCTCGTTGGTTTTTATGAGGATATCCACACAAAACAACAAAGAGCCCAAAAAGCTATATTCCATTTATCTGTATCAGGATAGAAGCTTACCAGGCTGTATCTTCAGGATATTTACCTCTCAAAATATTGGCAGTCAGGCATTAGCCTTCAGGGAATTTGTTCTTACCCTCGATTTATTTCTTACTTCCTGATTATCCACTCCCAGGTCTATTTCCCAAATAAAAAGTGAAAGAAAGTGAAAGAAAATGGATGTACTTGAAATTTCAAAAAAGATTATGCATGAAGGCCCCATATGTGACCACTGCCTGGGCCGTCAGTTTGCAAAACTATCTACAGGCCTGAGCAACAGAGAACGCGGACAGGCCTTAAAACTCGCTCTTGTCCTGGAAGGGGACCGCATTTACAAAAGTGAAAACAATGATTCCCTTCTAAAGGAACTTGCCCTTTGCAGTGCATTTGCAAGGAAGACTCTTGGAACAGGGGGTGAAGACGAGCAGTGCTTGGTCTGCCAGGATCAGTTCAAAAAATTGGACAGATGGGCAGATGAAGCGGCAAAGGCTCTTGAAGGTCTTGAGTATTCTACATTCCTTGTGGGCACGAAGGTCAGCGGACTTCTGAGTGAAAACGAAGAGATTCTCTGGGCTGAGGCAGGAACTGCATATGCCGAACAGCTTAAGTCCGAGCTTAACAGAGAAGTGGGCAAGCGGATCGCTGAAAAAGTTCAAAAAGAAGTGGATTTCGAAAATCCGGACATTACAATTACCCTTGACCTTGCAAAAAGCAAACTTGAGCTTCAGATCCGCTCTGTATATATCATTGGTCGCTACCGTAAAATGGTCAGGGGAATTCCGCAGACACGCTGGCCGTGCAGGAAATGCAAGGGCAAAGGTTGCGAAAGCTGTAATTTTACAGGAAAACAGTATCAGGAGTCCGTAGATGAGCTGATCAAAGGTCCTGTAGTTGAAGCTTTCCAGGCCGTTGATACGGCTTTCCACGGTTCGGGCAGGGAAGATATTGATGCCCTGATGCTTGGAAGCGGCAGGCCTTTTGTAGTGGAAGCAAAATCCCCTAAAAAGCGCAGCGCAGATCTTGAAGAGCTTATGAGAAGTATTAATGAGAAAGCTGCCGGGAAAATAGAGGTAAGAGAGTTTTCTTTCATTGGAAAAGGTATGATTGAGACCCTGAAAAGCGCAAAGGCGGATAAAACTTATAAGCTTAAAGTTACATTTAAAGAGCCTGTTTCAGAGGAAAAGCTTAAATCCTGCCTTGGGTCTTTGAGTGGTACAGAGATCTCCCAGCAGACCCCAAGGCGTGTAGTTCATAGGCGGGCTGACCTTGTCCGGAAGAGACATGTGCACAGTATCAGGCTTGATGAACTGACAGGAGAAGGTTATGTTTACATAACAGTTAACTGCGAAGGCGGTCTGTATGTAAAAGAGCTTATTTCCGGAGATGAGGGCAGAACAAATCCAAGCCTGAGCGGGCTTTTAGGTGTTACTGCGCTTGTGGAAGATCTTGACGTTGTCAATGTTGATATATGAACAGATCTGAATCAAGTTTATATAGAAGGTCAGTAAAGGATTGCCTGACTAAACATCTTATTTACATATTATCCATCTTATCTGGAATAAATCTGCATTAATATAAAGAAATTAATCGAGCATTCTAAGGAGGAACATGCGATGACAAACTCACACGGTGAAAGACGTTGCACAAGATACAAATTACAGAAGACGGTTCGTGAAAGAGGGATTTCCCCTGTAAGCAAGGCAATCCAGGAATTCGAAAAAGGGCAGATGGTTCATATTGACATCGACCCGAGCATTCAGAGAGGCATGCCCAATGCAAAGTTCCAGGGTTCTACTGGAAAGGTCCTCGGACAGCGCGGCCGTTCATTTATGCTCGAAGTCCGTTCCGGAAATGCAAAGAAGGTAGTTATTTCCCTTCCTCAACACCTGAAAGCGCAGAAATACTAATCCCAGTTCAGGCAGTTAGGTTCTAAACCTAACCCTTTTATCTTGAGTTTACGGTTGCAGGCCTTTTACCGCAGGCTTTGGCTCCTGCCTAAAAGCTTTGATAAATTGAGGGATTAATTGCCTGCTAAATAATTAATGTGAAAACTTAATGTCCCCTGAAGAGCCTGCTAAAGAAACAAGCTCAGCTGGGGATAAAAAGCTGCTTTTTGACAACCTTATCCCGATACGGGAATATCTATAATTATATATCGTTTGTCAAACATATACCTGAACCATATCAGGATAATGTTATTTGGAACAAGCCCGGCTATCAAATGCAGGTTGAATTTCGTGCATATGGCAATCTGGATAAAGCTTGATCAATTTCAGCATGAAGAATGCTACAAAGGCTAATTCAGACTGCCAGGTTCAGGGCACTGACGGGCAGGAATACTGATAGCTGGAATTATTAAAGCATTGAGAAGTGATATTAAAGCATTGAGAAGTGATCAAAATAGATCATTCTACAGAGAATGGCAATTACATACAGTTTTTAACTCAAAAAGAGTGTATTCCAATGATAGTTAAGGAAGTCATCAGCGAAGAATTATTGACGTTGGCCGAAGTCAAAGAAATACTTTCCAGGATCGTTGAAGAGCGCAGAGAGCAGGGACTTGAGGTAGGGTACGGATTTCGGAAAGCCCTGCATCATGCTGATCAGTTCTCTCAAATCAGCGGGGAAAAGTCAAGAGAACTGATTAACAGGCTACTAGAACTCGAAAAAATGAAGCCTGTAATCGCGGTCAGGATAGCAGACCTTCTACCTCAATCCAGAGACGAAATCAGATCAATTTATGCAAAAGAAAAGTATACACTGAGCAACGAAGAGCTGGACCAGATTCTCGATTACGTGCTGGAGACTATTGAATAAGTTAAAATCCAAAGAGAATAAGCTATATAGCAGTTTTTATCTTGTTATTTAGAAAGGAAGTATCCGAAACTTACAGTACTTAAAAAGTATAAGGGAGAATCTTGGCCTGAAGAAGTAAATACAGAGGATTCTTTGGGTTACAGACAGCCTTGAGTCCGGGACTCGGTTACAGGATAGTCACAAGTTTTCAGAAAACTGAAAGTTTGAGGACTCGACAGGTCTGGCTATTGGGGCAGGTCCCGAACTGGATAGTGTCATCAAAATAAGCTGAGTATATCCAGGTTTGGTAGATCCTGAACACAGATAGTCTATTTTATGGGATTTCATATTTATTGATAGGATGGGTGCTGATGAAAGAAGATAAGTCGCAATCTGGTAGACCGTATGATGGCAGGTCAGCTGCTGAAAAACCTTCTTATGGCGGCAAGCGTCCGACAGGCAGACCGCAATCAGATAGGCAGTCAGAAAGAGCTCCGCGCTCATCCGGAAAATCTATGGAAAGTCCGCAGGACAGGGAAGAATATGTGTGGGTTCTCGATTATCTTCCTTATGGGAAGTCTGTTGATGGAACTTCTACATTTCAGAAAAAACCTCTTGTCCAGGCTGTAGGAGACAAAAAATTTACCCTCATTGAACTTGTCCCCAAAACCGGTGTGGTTCCTAACATCCAATCAAGAGTCTACATTGGATCTGGAGATCGGGATGAAATAGACCATGTAAAGCAGAGAATAGGCTATTCGGACCTTACTACAGGAGCCAATCTTGAACTGCCTTTTATTCTTGAAGCCTGTGTCAGGCACCAGGAGGAGCGCTTCGTAAAGTTATTTAACGATGCTCATTCTATCACCACCCGCCTGCATATGCTTGAACTTCTGCCAGGAATAGGAAAAAAGCTTATGTGGTCAATAATCGATGAGCGCAAAAAAGGGGAGTTTAAGAGTTTCCAGGATATCCGTGAAAGAATTCCAAGTCTCCATGACCCGGCTAAAGTTGTTGCCCACAGGATCGCAGGAGAGATTAAGGATGACTTCATCAAGTACAGACTGTTTACCACCCCCCCGCGTCGCCAGAAACCCGAGTGAACTGTGGACTCTTTTTTTATTTTTTCCAATCTGGCTTTCACTGTTTAGCTTTTATCGATTCAGTTTTTGATTGTTTACTACTTTAATTCAAGTTGCTTTACTTAGCTTCAAACCAAAGATTTACTATATTCAGGAGGTTTCAGCTCTGGTACGTTCTCTTCTTGAAAAATATAACATAAAAGGAGGCATTTTTGATCAGCATTTTCTGATAGACGCAGGCTACCTGGATAGAATTGTGGCTGCCGCGGAGTTAAAATCCGAGGACGTCGTTCTTGAAATCGGTGCCGGCATCGGAAACCTTACTGAAAGGCTTGCAAGGAAGGCAAAAAAAGTAATTGCAATTGAATTTGATCAGGCCCTGGTTAATGTCCTGCATGTCCGTTTCGATAATGTCGGGAACATTGAGATCATTGCCGGCGATGCCCTGAAAGTTGATTTCCCGGAGTTCGACAAGGTCGTCTCAAACCTCCCCTATTCCATCTCTTCAGAGATAACCTTCAAGCTCCTTCGCCATAAATTCAAACTCGGAATCCTCATGTATCAGTATGAGTTCGCAGTACGCATGGTCTCCCTGCCCAACTGCAAGGACTATTCCCGCCTGACTGTCGATACCTATTATTTTGCAGATGCCTCCATTCTAATGAAAGTCCCGAAAGGAGCCTTCCATCCAGCGCCGGAAGTTGACTCCGCAGTCGTCAAACTTGTCCCCCGCCCGACACCTTTTGAAGTCAGAGACGAAGCCTTCTTCATGGCTTTTGTGGCTGCAGTCTTCAGCCAGCGCCGGAAAAAGCTGAGAAATTCCATCCTGAACACAAATCACATGCTCAAAATTCCCAGCATAAAAGAAGTAGTTGGCCATCTTCCTGAGGATTTGATGAACAAACGGGCTGAAAACCTGACTCCTGAGCAGCTTGCAGAGGTTGCAAATCTGATAGTTGATTCGAAATCAAAAGAAATAAACTAATTTTCTCAAACCTGATAAACCATGGTTGAAATAGAATACGGAAAAGTCAGGATCAAGCTCGGGGATACAGCTCATGTCTATGAGCCTGCAGAAGACTCTTTTTTACTTGCCGACGCAGCCCTTAAGGAAGCAAAGCCAGGCATGCGTATCCTAGAAGTCGGGGCAGGTTCGGGTTTTGTATCTGCTGTACTCCTGGCAAATCTAAAAGACATTCACCTGCTTGCAACAGAAATAAATCCCCACGCTGCTCGCTGTGCGAAAGCAAACGGTGTGGAGGTTATCCGTACCGACCTTTTCAGAGGTATAAAGCCTGAAAAACCGGAAAACCGCTTTGACCTTATCCTCTTTAACCCGCCCTATCTTCCCACTTCTAAGGAAGAAAAAGTTCCGGGATGGCTGAACTATGCTTTTGACGGCGGGATCAGCGGGAGAGAGACCCTGGAAAGGTTTCTGGATGAGGCAAGAGCTTACCTCAAGCCCGGAGGAAAGATTCTTGTGCTTATCTCTTCCATTACCGGGCTGGAAGCTGTTAAGGAGATAATGAAAAGTCTGGGGTTCAAGGCTGATGTCGTAGAAAGGAAAAAGGTTTCTTTTGAAGAATTGATTGTGGTCAGAGGAAAACTTTTGTGAACTTAATGAATACCCTTTTTATTATCGTCATTTCAAGATTAAAGTCTCATTTGAGGTTTAATCTAAGGAAATTATGATACCGTCCTCAAGTTTTTTCCACCCCAAATTCTATATCCTATAAAATGAATTAGCAACTCGAATATTATATTAAGAACTGGCAGATTATGGACGCTTTTTGACTCGAAAGCGCTTGCCTGATTAACTGGAGATAAAAACTGGATGTATTATGATGAAGCCGCAGAAGCGGTTCTAAAAACCCTGAACACGTCCGAAACCGGACTTAGTTCGGAGGAAGCAAGCATTAGGCTTCTAAAGTATGGGAAAAACGAACTTAAAGAGGAAGAAAAAATTTCAGTTGTTAAACTTTTCCTTTCTCAGTTCAAGAGTTTTCTGATTATTATCTTGTTGGCTGCGGCACTGGTTTCTGCCCTTCTCGGAGAGTTTATTGATGCCTCTGTGATACTGTTTACCGTGATCCTGGCCGGCGTGCTCGGCTTTGTCCAGGAGTACAGGGCAGAAGAGTCAATCAAACTTTTAAAATCACTGACCAGCCCCGAAGCTCTGGTCGTAAGGGACGGGAAGGAAGTAAGAGTCCCTTCATCTGTGCTTGTCCCGGGCGACATCCTGCTTTTGCAGGCAGGAGACCGAATTCCTGCAGATGCCAGGGTGTTTATGGCTCCTCTCCTGAAGGTTGACGAATCTTCCCTCACAGGAGAATCCGTTCCGGTGGAGAAAAGCACCAAAATTTTTCCTTCCGAAACCCCGCAACCTGACAGGAAAAATATGGCTTATACCGGGACTGCAGTCGTCTATGGCAGAGGAAAGGCAGTAATTACAGCAACAGGTATGAATACTGCTTTTGGGAGACTGGCCGGGCTTCTAGGGGAAATCGAAAGGGAGAGAACTCCCCTTCAGGAAAAGCTTGACCAGTTCGGGCGCTGGCTTGGGGCTGCGACGCTTGTAGTTGTGGCCGTTGTGGCAGTATTAGGAATATTACAAGGTTTCTCTCGTTTTGAGATGTTTCTATGGGGTGTTGCCCTCGCTGTTGCGGCAATTCCGGAAGCTCTCCCTGCGGTTGTGACTGTCGGGCTTGCTCTCGGTGTTCGAAGAATGGTGAAGAGACATGCTCTTATCAGGAAACTACCTTCTGTAGAGACCCTTGGCTCTACCAATATCATCTGTACGGACAAGACCGGGACACTTACCCAGAACAAGATGACCGTTGAAAAGGTGTATGTAAACGGGACCGTATTAAACGTTACAGGCGGAGGGTATGAGCCTGTCGGAGACTTTTTCAGCGGAGACGGGCCAGTCTCTGAAGATATGCATCTTCATAAACTACTGGTTGCAGGGACTCTTTGCAATGATGCAGGTTTAGTCCAGGAAGAGGGGTTATGGGGTATCACAGGCGACCCTACAGAAGGCGCTCTTGTGGTTGCGGCAGCCAAAGCAGGAATCTGGAAAACTGCCCTTGAGGAAAAGCACAGGCGTGTCGGAGAAGTCCCGTTTTCTTCAGAGAGGAAAATGATGACTACCCTGAACACCTACGAAGAGTGTCTGTATGCTCATTCAAAAGGAGCTCCAGAGGTTATCCTTGCTTCCTGTACGAAAATCTTTCTCAGGGGACAGGAGGAGCAATTAACCCCTGAAATAAGGCAGGAAATCCTGAATAATCTACATGACATGGCAACCCAGAGTCTTCGGGTGATGGGATTTGCGTATCGCAGGTTTACAGAAGAAGTCCTTCCCGAAGAAGCTGAAAAGGATATGGTTTTTGCAGGACTTACGGGTATGCGCGATCCCCCAAGGGAAGAGGCAAAGGTTGCGATTGCCACCTGTACTAGTGCAGGAATCAGGACTATAATGATTACAGGGGATCACAAAACGACTGCTTTTGCAATTGCAAAGGAACTTGGGATTTTCCGTGAAGGAGACCTGATCTTTACCGGCACTGAACTGGATGCCATGGATATCAGGGAATTCGAAGAGACTGTTGAGAAAATTTCAGTCTATGCAAGAGTGTATCCTGAACACAAGTTAAAGGTCGTTGAGGCTCTTAAGAAAAAAGGATATGTGGTTGCGATGACCGGGGATGGGGTAAACGATGCTCCTGCCCTGAAAGCCGCAGACATGGGCATTGCCATGGGCATTACCGGAACGGATGTCAGCAAGGAAGCGTCAAGTATGATCCTGACAGACGACAATTTTGCATCAATTGTCTCTGCAGTGGAAGAGGGCCGAAATATATTGAAAAATATCATGAATTTTATCGGCTACGGCCTTACCTGTCACATAGGGTTGGTCCTGATTGTTCTTGTAGGGGTGCTTACCTGGCAGATCCTGCCTGTTATTGCCGTCCAGATACTCTGGATCAACCTCATCACAGACGGCCTACCTCCAATGGCGCTTTCTGTGGAAGCTCCGGACAGGGGACTCATGAAGCAGAAACCCAGAAAGTCAAAAGAAGGGCTGGTTTCCAAAAGAATGATTGTATCAAGCCTGGGATTAGGAATTTTGATTGCCCTCCAGTCGCTTGGAGTCCTTTACTGGGCTCTTAATGAAGGGGTGTCTCTTCCAAAAATCCAGACTGTGATCTTTACTCTGGTGGTAATTTCTTTGATGTTCAATGCCTTTAACTGGCGCTCGGACAGGTATTCGGTTTTTTCCCTGGGAATATTTACCAACAAGGCCCTTATCTATGCCGTCCTGAGCACAGTGCTTCTGCAGCTTGCGGTAATCTATATTCCGATTCTGCAGACGGCTTTCCGGACTGTGCCTCTCTCACTTTCCGACTGGGCGATGATCATTCCTCTGGCTTCGACAACCCTTATAGCCATGGAGCTTGCGAAATATCTGGAACAGAAAACTAACAGGCAAAGTTAAGGAATAGGTCTGCTTTTAAGCATACCTTTTTCCGACTTTTTAGAATCTGAACTTATTCGTGATTGTTAAATCTTTTTTTATTTCTTTTTCTTGAATAGTGATGTCTTTTTTTTGCAATCCCGTCTTTCAATAAGTGCGATATATCAGCAATGAATCAGCTAAATATCGTTGGTTGAAAACTTATCATTAAATTCACAGGCAGTTGACTGCATCAATCAAAATTCGTTTACACACTTAAATGAAATTTTTTCAAAGTTGGATTCAAATTTGGATGAAAGATAGAAAAAGAAAAAAGACAATAAAAAAGTAGCGTAGAAGAAGCCCAGAGGCGCTGTTACTGTATCCCCCAATACAGTTTCTTCGAAATATTATGCTCCCCCAAGCATGTTAATTCGAAGAAGGATCAGCGACCTCCAGGAAATTCTTTTATTTATCTTGGTGATACCCCAGCTTACGTCCCAACTCCAGAATATAATAATATAATAAATTATTTTAAATTAATTATACAAAAAATTGTCTTCAATCAAAACAGATTCCCAGATAAAAAGTTTCAAAGCAAGCATCGAGTTCTATATTATTTATTTTGTTGAGCACCCTGTAATTTTGGTCTTACTTTCAAACCAAGAAATCCCATTTCTGATTCTTTGCAACTTTAATATCATGTTTGTAGGAAGTAACATATTTTAGGCATTTTGATGTTTTATGCTACTGATTTATAATTTCATCACCAATTTCATCACCTTTAGCTATGATAAACACCAGCGAGCATGGAAAAACTCAATCCAGATCTATAACCGCAGAAAACGCTGAAAGAACTGAAAAAATGTGCCCTCATTTTCCTTCTTTCTTGCCTTACGCGTTTTCCGCGTTTTCCGCGTTTCGTCTCTTCTTTTGGATTAGTGAAGGAAGTAGGTAATTCACTAATAAGAAGAACCTTGGAGATACAGGAAGAGCCTGAGAGATCCGATCAGGTACATTGCTTTCTTTTGAAAAAAAGAAATGTAAAAGAAATGTAACAATGAGTTACGGAAATGTTACATAGAATTAGAGAAGTAACATGGAATTATAGAAATATATATGGAGTTTGCGACAGAGGAATTGTTTTCCAAATGCAAACCCATTAAATAAATCTGTTCAGATCCTCCCGTATTTATCCTCAAGTCTTACGATGTCATCTTCTCCAAGGTAATCTCCCTGAGCGATTTCAATGAAAACGAGATTTTCGTTGCCTATATTTCTAACGCGATGCAACTCATTCACAGGAAAATCGACCGAATCTCCGGTAAGAACCCTGATTTCACTCCCATTTTTAGTTACAATTCCTTTTCCCTTGACTATGTACCAGTGCTCATTTCTATGAGCATGGCGCTGAAGTGAGATTTC
>MCHG01000173.1_pt1 | contig 32766 bp, 26 predicted proteins | sample 787351 | NCBI WGS metagenome assembly MCHG01 (sample SAMN05430296, study PRJNA330682) | permafrost metagenome | biome: Cold desert; feature: permafrost; material: soil; isolation source: enrichment culture inoculated with soil incubated with H2/CO2 at 20 degrees... ... | reverse complement strand
AACAAACAATTAAATAATCAATAGGGATGTTACACTTTTGCATTGCATTTTGTTACAGAAAATGCTTGCAATAAACAACTAAGTATATCTCTTCATATAATTATGTTAAAGTAATAAACATAATTATATGAAGGATTTTCAAATGGTTAATAATCATATATACTAGATAGTATGAGTCTTAAAAGGAGAAATTTTATGGAGAAAATATATAAATATTTATTATTACTTATCGGGACGATATCACTTGCTTTAGGACTAGTGGGCATTGCCTTACCACTACTGCCCACGACACCATTTCTTTTGCTTACTGCAGCCTGCTATTATAGAGGTTCAGATAAAATGTACAACTATCTCATTACCCACAAGATCTTTGGAAAGTTTATTGATGATTATAGAAATAGAGGTGGCATTGCTTTACACGTAAAAATTTATACACTAATTGCTCTATGGGCTAGCATCTCCTATTGTATATTTTTTCTTAATATCTCAACAGTTGCAAATATTGCACTATTTTTAGTTGCTACTACGGTTACTTATCATATTTCATCAAAAAAAACATTAAGAGACTGATTAATCCCTATGAACACAGGTCATTCGTGAATCACCCCTATCCAAATAAGAGGACAGTGGGTGTTCCTATAGGATAGAAAATAAAGAAGAAGTTAATGTAAAACATTAGCTTCTTCTTTATTTATCATCTTTATTTTTATGGTAATTTCGAGTACTTTTTAAAAAAACATGTGTATCTAGCTACTCACTAAATACGGTATTGTGATATCTCGTATAACCTTAGATCTTCTTCTTTTATCTGTGCGTGTAGAATATCTACTATGGCTTTAGCTTTATCTAAGCTGGTCATTAATTCCACTGAAGACTCTATGGCAGTTCTTCTGATCATAAATCCATCTCGTTTAGAATCATTTCCTTTTGTAGGTGAGTTAAATACCATATCTATATTGCCCGTTCTTATGGTGTCTAGGATATTTGGGGTTCCTTCTCCTATTTTTTTGACTACTTCTACATCAATTCCAATGCTTTGAAGATATTTAGCCGTGTTTTTTGTTGCTAAGAAATCATAACCCATATCCTTCATTTTAAGCGCAATATCTTTAAATGCTTCCTTATCCTTTGGTCTTAAGGTTACGAGAATTTTTCTTTTTCTGTGACTTAGATCCATTCCCGCCGCAACTAACCCTTTGTACATGGCACCTAAGAGGGTATCACTTACTCCTAATACTTCTCCTGTTGATCTCATTTCTGGTCCTAGACTTGCTTCTACTTTTGGTAATTTCTCAGTAGAAAATACAGGTACCTTCACACATATTAGGTGTGACTCTGGGTATATACCTACTCCATAAGGTAAATCTCGTAGTTTTTCTCCTAACATAACTCTAGTGGCTACTTCGATAATAGGTACACCTGTTACCTTGCTAATATAAGGGACCGTCCTGCTAGATCGTGGGTTTACTTCAATAATATATAGCTCTCCATCGTAGTCAATAAATTGTATATTAATCATGCCCTTTACGTTTAGCTTCACGGCAATTAATTTGGTGTATCGTAAAATCGTATCTTTAATATTTTGTGGTACATTTTGTGGTGGATAGATGCTGATACTATCTCCAGAATGGACTCCAGCTCTCTCTAAGTGCTCCATAATACCTGGTATTAGCACCTCTTCTCCATCACAGATTGCATCCACTTCTATTTCTCTACCTTCTAAATACTTATCTACAAGGACAGGGTTCTTTTTGTCTTTAGCAAAGGCATCGCTTAGGTAATATTCTAACTCAGAATCATCATAGCAAATCTCCATACCTTGACCACCTAGTACATAAGAGGGTCTGACTAAAATGGGATATCGTAATTCTTTTGCCATATCTAGGCCCTCTTGCAATGTCCATACACCCTTGCCCTTTGGTCGTTTAATATCTAATTCTTCTAATATTTCTTCAAATTTTTCCCTATTTTCAGCAGCATCAATGTCTCGTGGTGCAGTTCCTAGGATAGGTACTTTCTTTTCTTCAAAGAATTTAGCCAGTTTTATTGCTGTCTGACCTCCAAATTGAAGAATAACTCCTTGAGGTTTTTCTTTTTCGATAATATTATACGTGTCTTCTTCTGTTAGAGGTTCAAAATACAGTTTGTCTGACACATTAAAATCAGTACTGACTGTTTCAGGATTATTATTGACAATAATTGTTTCAAATCCTAAATTTCTTAAAGCCTTTACACAGTGTACAGAGCAGTAATCAAATTCAATACCTTGCCCTATTCGAATAGGCCCTGATCCTATAACTAGTACTTTATCTCTATTTGAAACTTCTACTTCGTCTTCTTTATCATAAGTGGAATAATAGTAAGGTGACATGGCTTCAAATTCTCCTGCGCAAGTATCTACCATCTTATACACTGTATTTATTCCCCACATTTTTCTAAGTTCATAAATATGATTTGGAGTAATGCCAATTAAATCGGCGATCCCCTTGTCTGAAAATCCTTTTTCTTTTAAATATTTTAATTTATCTAGTGTTAATTCTTCTATCTTCATATGTTTTAACTTTTCTTCTTCATCGACGATTAGCTTGATTTTATTAATGAAAAACTCGTCCATTCCTGTTTCTTCAGATAATTTTTGTACTCTATAGCCTCTTCTAAGCATTTCTGCAAGATAAAATAGTCTTTCATCATTTGGGTACATGACCTTTTCTTTTAATTCATGTAATGAATATTTTTTTACCCCTTTGTGATCTAATGAATATTGCTTTAATTCTAATGATCGGATTCCTTTTAAAAGAGCACTTTCAAGGTTATTTCCTATTGCCATGACCTCACCTGTAGCCATCATTTTTGTCCCTAGTTTTCTATCTGCACCGTAAAATTTATCAAAAGGCCATTTCGGAATTTTAACAACTACATAATCTAAGCTAGGTTCAAAGCATGCAAAGGTTTTCTTTGTGACCGCATTTTCTATTTCATCTAATGAAAATCCTAAAGCAATTTTAGCGGCAACTTTAGCTATTGGATAGCCCGTCGCTTTGGAGGCCAATGCAGAAGAACGGCTTACTCTTGGATTAATCTCTATAACTGCATAATCGAAGCTTTTAGGATGGAGAGCCAATTGCACATTACATCCACCTTTTATTTCGATAGCTTTAATAATGTCTAGCGAAGCTTTTCTAAGCATTTGGTATTCTTTGTCACTTAATGTTTGACTAGGTGCGACTACGATACTATCCCCTGTGTGAATCCCTACTGGATCAATGTTTTCCATATTACATACAGTGATGCAGTTACCCTTGTCATCTCGCATAACCTCATATTCAATTTCTTTCCAACCTTTAATGCTTTTTTCAATGAGTACTTGTCCTACACGGCTTAAATGTAGTCCCTTTGATGCAATTTCGATGAGTTCGTCAGAATCTTCTGCAATTCCTCCACCTGAACCACCAAGAGTATATGCTGGTCTAACCACAACTGGGTAACCAATGTCTTCAGCATAAAGTAGGGCTTCTTTGATTGTAGATATTGTTTTACTTTCAATAACCGGCTGATTAATTTCTTCCATTAACTTTTTGAAAAGCTCTCTATCTTCACCCTTTTTAATGGATTCAATTGATGTACCTATGACTTTTACGTTATATTTGTCTAATATTCCTTTATCATGTAGCTCTAAGGTGATGTTTAATCCTGTTTGACCACCCATACCAGGTAGTATACTGTCGGGTTTTTCTGCGATAATAATCTTTTCTATGGTATTCACATTTATAGGCTCTATGTATACTTTGTGAGCCGTTTCTTTGTCTGTCATAATGGTTGCTGGGTTGCTGTTGATGAGTACGACTTGCACTCCTTCTTCCATTAATCCTTGACAAGCTTGAGCACCAGAGTAGTCAAACTCTGCAGCCTGCCCAATGACAATGGGACCTGAACCAACAACTAAGACTTTTTTAATATCATTTCTCTTTGGCATAATTTCCTCCTACATTAGTTCCATAAATTCGTCAAAAACACCGTGGGCATCGTCTGGTCCAGGTGAAGCTTCTGGATGAAATTGCACTGACAATACTGGTTTTGTCTTGTGTTTTAATCCCTCTATGGTTTGGTCATTTAAACTGATATGCGTGACTTCCATTTCTTCAGGGATCTTATTTACAACATATCCATGATTTTGAGAAGTAATATATACTCTATCCTTCTTTATATCTTTTACTGGATGATTACATCCTCTATGTCCAAAGGCTAATTTACCTGTATCTCCTCCTAAAGCTAAAGCGATGAGTTGATGTCCCAGACAAATTCCAATGGTTGGCTTTCTGTCTAGTAATAACCTTACATTGTTAATAATCTCTTTATAATCCTTAGGATCTCCAGGTCCATTTGATAAGAATACGCCATGTGGATTAACTGCTAAAACCTCATCAGCAGACACATTACTAGGAAACACGGTAACCTTTAGTCCTTTGTTTTTAAATGATTCTAATATGTTATTTTTGATGCCAAAATCCATGACAGCTATATGTTTACCCGATCCTTCTATGGTGTAAGGCTCTTTGGTACTAACTTTCTGAACTGCATCAGAATTGTCATATTCATTTAATAGATCCATTAGCTTCGTTTGAGGAAGTCTTCTCAACGTGACAAGACCTTTTAGTGTACCACTTTTCCTAATGACTTTTGTAAGTGCCCTTGTATCTACACCCTCTAATCCCATAATATTGTTATATTTCAAGTAACCCTCTAAGTCCAATTCACATCTAAAATTATTGGGGAAATTCGCTTTTTCCCGCACAATTAATCCTTTAATTTTTGGACCATTAGACTGATCATCCTCTAAATTAATCCCGTAATTTCCTATCAAAGGATAGGTCATCGTAACAATTTGGCCATAATAAGATGGATCCGTCATAATTTCTTGATATCCAGTCATTCCTGTATTAAAAACCACTTCTCCAACAGTATCTTCAATTCTGCCAAATGCTCTGCCTTCGAAAGTGATGCCGTTTTCCAATTGCAAATACGCTTTCATGAATTCCTCCTATTTAATTGTTTCTCTACTTCCTGGTTTAACTAAACTTTCGCCTGTCCAACAAATCGGGCAAGTATCTGGATCGTATATTTCAATATTTAATTTTACAGCTGCATAAACTGGCATATTAATATTTACCGTTTCGTGCCTTCTATCTACGATACACGCAACTCCTAGAACTTGTGCACCTAGCTCCTCAAGAGCCTTCTTGGTTTCTATAGTAGATCGTCCAGTGGTAACTACATCTTCTGCAATAATCACCTTGTCTCCTTTATTAATCTCAAAGCCTCGTCGCAGTTGCATCTTCCCGTCTATTCTTTCAGTAAAGAGAGCCTCTTTGTTTAATTGGCGTCCTAGTTCATACGCTACGATAACTCCACCCATAGCTGGTCCTACTACCTTGTCTATCCCTAAATCCATAAGTTGATCTACTACAGGTTTTAGTACCTGCTCTGCTTTATCAGGAAATCTCAAGACTTTAGCACATTGCATATATCCTCCACTGTGATTACCCGAGGATAACAAGAAATGCCCTTCCAGATACGCTTCCGTTTCTTTCAAAATTTTAATAATATCTTCACTCATAATTTATCCCTCCATGTGTGTTAGTTGTTAGTTGTTAGCTGTTGGCTGTTGGCCTTTAAATGCGGAGATGTTTCCCCGATAAACGGGGCACAGCGACACTTCGCTCAACATGATATGCACGCATTCTGAGATCTCTTAATTGTTAATTATTAATTACCTTTTAGCCGTTGGGTCAAGCATATATCTCAATACTTATACTATCAATATTATTTTCACTACTATCCTTGTTTTAAACTTTACATCTTACAATTTCAACTTTACATTCACTAAATAATTCCTACTATTTCGCTAATATTCTCCAAATTATTTCCTAGGCAATAATCTTCTAATCCTTTAATGATCTCTATAGGGGTCATAGGGTTTATAAAGTTTGCTGTGCCAATTTGAATACACGTTGCTCCTGCCATCATAAACTCTAAGGCATCTATCCATGTTGCAATACCGCCCATGCCCATTATAGGTATCTTTACATTTTTATATACTTGATTTACCATTCTAAGGGCTATTGGCTTAATTGCTGGGCCAGATAATCCTGCGTATACATTATTAAAAATAGGTTTTCTTTTGTAGATATCAATGGCCATTGCTTGAAAGGTATTTACTAATGAAAGTGCATCTGCACCGCTATCTTCACAAGCTTTTGCAATATCTACGATATTTTCAGCATTAGGCGAAAGCTTTACCATAATTTTATGGCGACTTGCTTTTTTTGCTTTTGAAGTGACTTCTGCAGCACAATCAGCTTTAATTCCAAAGGCCATTCCACCCTCTTTTACATTGGGGCAAGAGATGTTGAGTTCTATAAGATCTAATTCACAATCATTTAGTAATTCCATAGCTTTCACGTATTCATTTATGGTATTTCCACCTACATTAATAATTTTAACCGTATCTAACTCTTGCATTTCTTTCAAGTATTCTTCTATAAATCTGATTATTCCAGGGTTTTCTAATCCAATGCTATTTAACATTCCACTTGGAGCCTCATGAATTCTCATTCCTTCATTTCCAGGCTTTCCATGAAGCGTCAACCCTTTGCTACAAACCCCGCCCAGTAGTGAAGGATTATAATAATCTAAGTATTCTTTCCCGTAACCATAAGTTCCGGATGCGACTACTACAGGGTTTTTATACATTTTATCAAGAAATTTCATCTCTACTTTATTCATAAATAATTTCATCTCCTAAAAAAACGGGACCATCTTTACAGGTTCTTTTATTCCCTTTAGTCGTTTTACAGGTACACCCAAGACACGCACCAACTCCGCAAGCCATATTTTTTTCTACAGACGCGTATACCGTTACTCCTTGCCTTGCACCCTCTTTACAAATTTTTTCCATCATTGCTTCAGGTCCACAGGTATAGATGATTGTATCTTTTTCATAACCTACATCATCTGTAATAATTCCACCTATATTTACGATTACTTTAGGAAATTGTTCTTTAAACTTATCTATTAATCGACTTTCTCTACGGAATCCTAGGTAGACGGTTAATTCTCGTTGGCTATTGATCCTTGTTAACTCTCTTGCCGCATAAAACATAGGTGCAATACCCATTCCTCCACCTATCAGCGTAATATTTTTATCTTTTACATAGGGAAATCCATTTCCATATGGTCCATGAAGTGTAATATCATCATCTTGCCTCAACTTAGATAATTTTTCAGTACCCTTGCCTATGACTTGGTATAGAAAATGTAGTTCTCCATTGTTGTAGTCAAATACACTTATAGGTCTGGATAACAAAGGATCTACATCCCAACATCTAAGCATAAAGAACTGACCCATTTTACAAATACCCGTAAATTCTACAATCAATAAATAAATATTATCCTGTACATGTACATTGCCTTTTACTTTAGCCAATGTGCTAAGTCCTCCTTCATGTGTATTGTTGCACTTCTGATTTTTTCCCAATAATTACGCCCTTCATCTACACCCTTATGTGCAGTAATTAGCCCTCTTGAAGAGTTAATGACTGCACATCTACTCTTGTTTAGGATCATCCCTATGTCTTCACCTGTTCCCCCTTGGGCACCGTAACCTGGTACTAGGAAGAAAGTATTTGGCAACATTTCTTGAATTACCTCAAATTCTCTCGGGTAGGTTAATCCCACGACTGCACCTATAGCGCTAAAACCAGAATTCCCTATGTAGCTACTACCCCATTTTTCAATGAGCTTTGCCATGTGTTTGTAATAGGACTCTCCCTCACAAACTACATCTTGAGTCTCTTTTGCGCTGGAATTTGAAGTTTTCAACAAGATGAACATCCCTTTGTTCTTATCTTTCATATAGGGATAAAAAGGTGAAACTGCATCTTCTCCCATATAAGCATTAATTGTGACTAGATCTGCTTCAAAGTCGCCTTCGAAATGTCCTTTGGCATACATCTGTGCTGTAGCTGCAATATCTCCTCGTTTAATATCTGCTATGGAAATTTTATTCTTTTCTTTAATATACTTTAGGGTTTCCGCGTAAGCTTGTAGTCCTTCTATTCCTAGCGCTTCATAATAAGCAATTTGCACCTTGTAACAAGCGACTAAATCTGCTGTATGGTCGATTATATCTTTATTAAATTGAACAATTTTATCTCCAAGGTTCATGTCTCCACTTAGCATAAACTCTGGCAAATAATTCTTCTGTGTATCTAAACCTAAACATATAGGACTACACGCTATCGATTCTTGGACTAATCTATCGATTATCATATTTAACTTCACCTCTTTTAATGGTCATAAGCACTTCTCCTTTAACCATTCTCCCATAAAATGGATTATTATTAGATTTTGATAGAAATTTATTTATATCAAGAGAATACTCTTTTTGGGTATCTACTAATATTAGGTTTGCTTCTTTGCCTACTGTTATTTCTCCACAATTTAGTCCTAGCATTTTAGCAGGTTTATCACTCATCATTTCGCTTAATTTATTTATAGGTATATTGTTGTCATCAAAAATCTTCCAATACATAGAGAAAGCAACCTCTATATTGCTAATTCCAGGAGAACCTTTTTCTTTATCTTCTTTCGTGTGAGGAGCATGATCAGTGGCACAAACATCTATAGTTCCGTCCCTTATGGCCTCTATAAGTGCTTTTCTATCTTGTTCCTTTGCAAATGGTGGATTTACCTTATAGTTTACATTACTATCAAATATATGATGAGGTGTAACTTCACAAGTTACTTTTACTCCCTGTGACTTTGCACACTTTATATGTTCAACAGTTTTCTCTTCGCTCACATGACATATGTGTAGATTCCCTGGCGTTTTTTTAAGAAGTTCTAAGTCTCTATTTACAATGTCCACCTCTGGTTCACAGTGAGATAAAATTAAAAACCCTTGTTCCTTAGAGTAGGTTAGTGCTTGCTTCATCATTTCTCTGCTGTCTACATTTGCTCCGTCATTAGAAAATACTTTTGTCACTTGCATTAAGCTTTTGAACTCTACAAACTCATCTCCAAATTTCTTTGTCAGGGCACATACTTGCGTCAGGTCACATAAATCTAGTAATTTGCTCTTCTCGTAATTTCTGTGTGCTAATTCTATATTATCCATAATGGGATTTGTATTTGCCATTGCGGCTAAGTGAGTATAACCACCTCGTAGAGCTGCCGTCATTCCACTTTTCATATCCTCTTTGTATTCATATCCTGGTTCCCTAAGATGGCAATGCATATCAATAAAGGATGGCATGAGGGTGTATCCTAAACCGTCTATTACTTCCTCATCGCAACAATCACCTGTGTAATCCAAATCTCTTATGATTCCACCCTGTATCAGCACATTCCCACGCTTAGACCCATTGACATCCACAATTTCTACATTCGTTATAATCATACTCATTCTCCTTGCTGACTTTGCTCTTAAATTCATAATTTACATTTTACAATTTACAATTGTTAGCTCTGCTTTTAACTTTACAATTTACACTTTTAACTTTTAACTATAAAGATGTTCTCGTATCACAGTATTCGCACTTGTACTCTCTTTTTTTTGCATCTACTAAATGAAATTGTATGTCAGGCACATGCTCAAAATTTGTAATGCACCTAGGGTTTTTACACTGTAGTATGCCTACTACGCTTTCTGGTAAAGTAAGTTTAATTTTTTCCTTTAATTCTCCATTTTCAATAATATTTACCGTAGCATTTGGATCAATTAAACCAAGTACATTAAAATCAAGATTCAAATCCGTTTCTATCTTAATTAGATCCTTATTCTCCATCTTATTGCTTGGAATGTTTCTTAGTAACACAACTACATCATCTAATTCATCAAGCTTTAACTGTTTAAAAATTCTATACCCATGTCCATACTCTATATGATCTATGACGATGCCTTTTTTGATTCTAGATACATTAATCATTTTACACCCTCCAATCCCAATAGTTTGATAATTAGAGCCATTCTTACGTACATTCCAAATTGCGCTTGCTTAAAATATACTGCTCGCTCATCATCATCTATTTCTTTGGCTATCTCATTTACTCTTGGCAGTGGATGCATAATAATCATAGTTTTCTTTGCTTTCTCTAATTTCCCTTTATCTAATATAAAATAATCCTTTAGCCTTTGGTATTCGTATTCACTGACAAACCTCTCACGTTGCACTCTCGTCATGTACAAGATGTCTAACTGATCTATAACTGATTCTAAATTACTTGTCTCCGTATAACTAGTGTTTGATAATTCATCTTTTATATACTGGGGTATTGTCAATTCATCTGGAGATATAAAAATGAACTTTACATTGCTATACCTTTTTAACGCTTTGACGAGAGAATGGATGGTTCGACCAAATTTTAAATCTCCACAAAGACCTACTATGTGATTTGAAAAGGTGCCCTTAAGACTTCTAATTGTAAGTAAGTCTGTTAACGTTTGGGTAGGATGTTGATGCCCTCCATCTCCTGCATTAATTACTGGCATTTGACCTGCGTATTTTGATGCTAACTTAGCAGTCCCTTCCTTTGGATGCCTAATCACTGCTATATCTGCATAACAAGCAATAGTTCGAATAGTATCTCCTAGTGATTCTCCTTTTGATGTTGATGAGTTTCCTGGATCATCAAAGCCTATTATCTGACCGCCTAATCTAAGCATAGCAGCTTCAAAGCTAAACCTAGTTCGAGTCGAAGGTTCATAAAAAAGGCTAGCCAATAATTTTCCCTTGCAAATATCCAAATAGTTTGTAGGATTTGCAATAATCTTATCAGCTAGCATAAATAGTTCATCTAATTCGTCTACATTAAAGTCACATGGTTCTATGAGATGTTTTACCGTTAGCATAGAAAATCCCTCCTAAGTTATACAAGAATGACGTCTTTGACGCTTTATTCAAGTATGATTGGAAGGTTTGGACTCTAGTGAGTCAGTGGAACTTCCAATCATATAAAAAAAATGCCCTTGTACAGATACAAAAGGGCATATAGAATTTATGACAGAATTTCCATATATACCTTCTCAGTATCTCGTACCAAGTTAAAAGTAATTTTATTATTCATATTTTATATGAATAGCCCCACCTTGTCAACAGTATTAGAATAATGAACTTATCCAATCTACTAAACCTTTAAAGAAATCTCGAACACCACTTAGAAATGTTTTTCCTTCTTCTGAGGATAAATATTTTGAAGTTTTTCCTGAAATGTTTTCTATCTGATTTGAAACTTGGTCCCAATCAATATCTAAATTTTTCATCTTATCAAATAAAGCTACCAACTGATCAATTTGTTCTTGAGTAAGATCAACATTAAAATTATTAACTACATTAATGACAATATTTTTAACATCTTCTGTAGTCTTAGGGTTTTTCTCGGCAATCTCCTTCTTAATTTCACTGATGATGTCCGCTGACTTTTCATCCCCAATCTCTTTCCCAAGTTCAGCAGAAGTAACCATTTCTTCGTTGGCAACTTTTTTTACGTCTTCGCTAATTTTTTCTCCCGTAGATACTTCATAGGCTTTCATAATACCTGTTAAGGCAGCTGTTCCAGAAACGTCAAAAGGTGCAGTAATCCTAATATCCGCATTTTTAACACCGGCTGTCATCAAGGCATTGGTATAGGTGGATTCAGTAATATAGTTGATATGATTTGTAGATACTTTAAGACCAGTACCTTCTGCTGTATAGGTCACCATTACAGAGGATATGGCTTTTGACCCAATTTGCGCTGCTGGAATAACTCCACCTAAATATTTATATTCTTCTTTATTCGAAGTCGTAATTTGCTGCGCATCTTCAGGTGGATTGAACTCATCTAGTATGGCTTGCTTTTGGACCTGAGTTAAATTTTCTCCTAAACTCACAATAACATCTCCAACAGCTACATCTGCTAAAGCAAAAGCTGGAGTGAGAACTAAAATCACAAGTACCAATATACTGATAAATTTTTTCTTCATATTTACCTCCTATTTAGTGGTTAATAATCTTCCAATAATTATATCATAGATAGAATAGGTAATCTATAAATTAACATTACTATGATTGATTATATATACATAACTCACCATATCCGTTATTGCTTTCACGACTACTTGTGATCCACAAAAACAAATTCCGAATAACATTGATTTAGTGAGTAATCATCTATGCAAAAACCTAACACGTAACCATTACCTTCTAATTTATTTGTAGATACTTTCGGTTCTTCCTCTAATATAAAGGATTCTCCATTTATGCTCTTCTCTTCTTTTGTACGCAAATCGTATTCCTTTAAAATCGGCTGAACTTTATCTCCTCTTTTGATCTTAATTATTTCTTTTCTAACAATCATATTGTCTGGAATAACGCCGTGCCATGCACCAATTATCTTGTAGTAGCCCTCTTCACCTCCTACCCTGTACCATACTACTTTAATATTTACATATTCGTCGTTTAGTATTACTGGAATAGAGTAAGTTGTATAATTATCTTGTACTCTTGTAATACAGGCATAGATTCTATGTCCATTGAGGGATATCCACTTATGATCAAATTTTGTTTTTACTTGTCCTTTCTTCTCATTATAATTTGCTGTAGGGCTCCCTCCATATAATACAATTTTATTATTGTCTATTTTCTTACCTAAAACTGTACGGATTTGACTTACATTTTTCGTATCAATGGTGTCAATATTTAGTTTATAACTATCTCCTTCTTTATCAATATTATCCTTAGCTAGCGCAACCTCATTTATATCACTTGCTGCAACTTCCGTGTAATTTTGCAAGAATTGATTATAGATCGTTGAAAAACCTATGTTACCATAAATAGGTAGTTCGTACTTAATAACCTCCTTATTATAGTATGGAAAATAGACAGATATACCACTGCTATCACTTTTGGCATTGCCCTTTACTTTGTAAACAACAGCTTCTTTGACGTCCTCACTTATTTTTGTTTTATCTTGTGAATAGTCGTCACTTAAATTTCTAGCAAGATCACCAAGGTCAATCATATTACTATATCCTTCATTAGGAGATTGACCACCGTAATTCTCTGATCGACTTACACTTCGTGAAAACTCATTAAATGATTGGTTGTTGTAAATATCTTTATTGGCTCTAGTAATAAATTTTTCAAAAGATGTTTTTAAGTCTGATATTTTCTCAGTATCAATGACAGATAATGTAGAAACATCACTTACGCCAGATTTTATCGTATCTTTAAAGAATCCATTGGCAATTGCTTGACCTAACTCCTTACCATTTAAAGTTCTTTCTGAAGCTTGTTTTAGAAAAGAACTATACTCCCATCCATTAGCCGGTTCTAATTCAGTGGATCCAACTAAGTAATTCGCATAGGGCGATACAATAGCTGCCGTTTCTAATGACGCCATTAAGCATGCATCGAATCCAATCACTTCTAATTTCGTATTTGTCTTAATATATGCATCTTTTAGCGCTTTTTGTAATTCTGCTAAATGTAATGTATCGTAATTATGTTTTTCATCATATCCAAATCCTGATATAGAGCCCCCTCCATGATTCCATAATATTAAAACAATTTTTTTTGCTGGATAATTACGAGTACCCCAAATCAAAAAGTCACTTAAAGTATTTGATACTCCCATATTTTTTGAACCTAAATCCTGAAGCTTTTCTAGATTATTTTTTTTCACCATCCACCTTTGGTTTTGCGTTGGATCTATATAGTGATTTTTCCACCTTTTCGTACCACCTGTTTCGATAATTACATTCGTGGTGTCGGTAGTTCCCACCTTCATCATCTCATATAAATCTGTGGTGGCTGCGTTATGTTCACTCTCTAAATCTGATCCATTCATGTAGATTAAAAAGGTATAATCTTTATATACGTCACCTTGTGACTTCGTTTTCTCACTATCACTTACACATGCTGGACATAATAGAACGATGAAAACAACCATTATTATCATTTTCTTCAAATGAAAACCTCCTAAAGTTATTTGTTTATAGTATTGGTTATTTTCATAAATAATAATATGATCATTAATACATAATAGATTTATAATTTGATTTAGGAATAGGAGTAGGAGTATCTTGTTTTACAAAAAAAACGAAAGAGTAGCTGACGCCACTCTCTCTTATATGATGAACATTAGATTATTAAAGGGGGATAACCTTAATGATGCTTCTATTTTAAAGTATAATTCTTAAATAAAACTTAAGTAATATTAAGATAAGGAGATTTACTATGAACTTTATAAAATATATGTACCATGAGTATGAAAAAGATAACTTAGGTTATTTATCTGCTCAAACATCTTACTTTTTATTATTATCATTTATTCCTTTCCTCATTTTCCTATTAACGATTATCGGAAGTTTGAATTTACCTAGTGATGAATTATATCTTTATCTAAACTCTATTTTACCCGCACAGTCTTATACATTAGTAGCTGGCATATTGTCAGAAATTTTAGCAACAAGTTCGGTAAATATGGTTTCACTCATGGTAACCTTATATTTTGCTACAAAGGGAGTCCTCGCTATTGTAGTTGCATTAAATAAAGCGTATTGTGAACAAGAATCTCGTAGTACCATTCATTTGTTGTTTCTCTCCTTTGTTTTCACCCTTATATTTATTTTTATTCTAGTTTTAACACTATTTTCCTTAGTTTTTGGTAAAATAATAGGTGAAATAGTCTTCAACTATTTTCATTTACACACTGAATTCATAATTTTATGGGAATACTTAAGATATATTATTACTATGTTATCTATGATCGTGGTATTCAGCTTTATCTATAAACAAGCACCAAGTTGTAAAGAAAAAATAAAACTTAAAGATATTCTTTTAGGGTCCGCTTTCACCACCCTAAGTTGGACACTTACCTCATCTGCTTTTGCCTATTACGTAAATAATTATAACAGTAGTTATGTAAGTCTCTATGGGAGCCTAGGAGGAATTTTCGCCCTACTTGTATGGCTATATATTTCTAGTACCATTATTATACTAGGTGGTGAAATAAACTCTTATTTATATAAAAAAAAGAAGCATATTATATGAGGTAGTTCTTAGCTTTTAGCTTTTAGCTTTTAGCTTTTAGCTTTTAGCTTTTAGCTTTTAGCTTTTAGCTTTTAGCTTTTAGCTTTTACCCAACTGCCAATAGCTAACCGTCAAAAAAGCAGGTTCCCTAGAGAACCTGCTTTTTTTACTTTAATATAACAAGAGGCATATAGTCTGTAATAACATCTTCCCCTTCTATTTGATTGTCAGTTAATATTTTTTCTATTGTCGTACCGTTTGCTTTCGCAATTTCCCATAAGCTTTCTCTGGGTTGTTTATAGTGCGCTTTTATGGTATAGAACTCGCCAACTTCTTCTACTTCTTGAATCTCTACTCTATTAATGGCTTTCACTAAGTTTAGTTTAATCTTCTTAAACAGATTTCCTTTTATTGATATACTTCCTTCTATCTCAATAGAATTTCCCCTTAAGTTAGCTTCAATCTTATCCACCGTAGTTATAAAATCTGATAATTCATGATCAGTATTACTTATGTTTAGTGTATAAGAGAAAGGAATCTCCTTTTCAAATTTTTCAATCATCTCTACTTCTGAAACAATAAATTCTGCTTTTACGATTCCTTCAAATTTTATACTACTTTGTTCCACTTCCCTCGATGTTATTAGTGCCTTAGATCTAACGACAAGAAGGTTATCTATTGGCATTTCTGATGATATAATAACTTCATCAGTAAATTCCACTACACCTTGAAATGTCTCAGCTAATGAATAAGTCTTAATCACATCTTTTTCTATATTACTTTTTATTTCTGGACTATATAAGTCTTGAATATTTTCAATCTCGACATTTTCATAGAATATAATATTTGTATCTAAAGTTAAATCATAATTTAATGATATAACTTCACTTTCAATATCTGTAGAAAAATCAATGTTATGACCGCTAATTTTTGGTACAAAGAAGTAATTATCAATATTATCTACACCTGACTTTTCAATAAACTGACTATAACTTACAGAGTGGGCTATAGTCCTGTACTCTTTTCTCTCCTCTGTGTCTTCAGAATACAAAGTATTGACTAAGACTTTTCCAGTGATGAGTACCCCGCTTGGAGACTTACTAGATTTTATATCTGTAAAAACAAATGAATTGTCAATTAATTTTAAAGAAGTTTCATCTTGCTCTTCCATAACAATGGTCTCGCGTAATACAATTTTTTCATTTTCTTTTGCTGAAGATTTAGTGATGATTATTTTATTTTGTAACTTTTGAATATTATCCATCTCTTTTACATCAACTAATAGTGGAAAATTACTCTTTTTAATCATTTTTCCTTCAATATTCATAATACATCTAATATTAACTTTACGACTATTGGTAATTCTGAAATCTACATGCTCTAAATTAGCCTTAATTGAGCAGTCTATATCCCCTTCTAAGTCATTTAACTCCACAGAGTAATCAAATGGAGCTACTGCTTGAGCACAATCTAAATAACCGCCCTCTGCTACATAATAAATTTTGTATTCTACGTCCCCTTCGATGCTTAATACATTTCCCTCGATTGCTTTGGATGAGGCATTTACTTCCCCATCAATAAGAAGTACGCTTCTCATATTTGGCTTGAAGTCTGGAATTTTAATGATTTCTTCTAGGCTTGTTTGTGTATTAAAAGCGCTAACTTCTTGATCTAAAGTAATATACTCTCTAATTAACTCAAAAGGCATGCTACTTCCCCCTTATAATATCATCTATACGATAATTATGTTCTTATTATCTTTATTAACACCCGTTACAAAAAATACCCTATTATAAAAAAAATATGATTTTTTTTATAATAGGGTATTTTTTAGTTGTTAGTTGCTAGTTGTTGGTTCTTAGGGTTCGGGCACTCCTTTTGGGTCAAAAGATCTTTCGCTTCACTCTTATAATCAGCATCTAAGGCACGAGTCGATGAGCACATCGATTCCTACAATATAATCTCCGTGGGATTTGGTTTAACTAAGAACTAACAACTGCTTTTACAAAGTTGCTATCATGATGGCTTTGATCGTGTGCATTCTATTTTCTGCTTCATCAAATACTTTTGAGTGATGGCTTCTGAATACCTCGTCAGTAACTTCTAATTCTTTTAATCCGTATTTTTCATATATGTCTTTTGAAAATTCTGTATTTAAATCATGGAATGAGGGTAGACAATGAAGAAATATTACGTCTTTATTATTTGTATTTTTCATTGTTTCCATAGTTACTTGATAGGGCAGAAGTTGCTTTATTCGCTCTTGAACTTTATCTTCTTCACCCATAGAAATCCATACATCTGTATATATAACATCTGCATTTTTGACGCCTTCTTCTATCTTATCTGTAACTTCGATAGATCCACCACGCTCTACTGCAACCTTCTTCATTTCTTCTACTAGTTGATGGTCTGGAAATAATTCTTTTGGCGCTATAGCGACAAAATCCATCCCTATTTTAGCCGCTCCTATCATGAGTGAATTGGCCACGTTATTTCTAGCGTCTCCAATATAAACAAATTTCACATCTTTCAATGGCTTGTTCACATGCTCTTTAATGGTCATAAAATCGGCTAGGACTTGAGTAGGGTGATACATATCTGTTAAACCATTCCAAACAGGAACTCCAGAGTATTTACTTAATATTTCTACAGTGTTTTGTTCAAAACCTCTAAACTCAATACCATCGTAATATCTTCCCAGAACTCTGGCAGTGTCTTCTACAGATTCTTTTTTACCCATTTGACTATTTGTCAAAAATGTTACGTTAGCACCTTCATCATAGGCGGCAACTTCAAAAGCACAACGAGTTCGGGTAGATGTCTTTTCGAAAATCAAAACGATATTTTTTCCTTGTAATAAATTATTTTTTATTCCTAACATCTTTTTTCTTTTTAAACTTATGGACAAATCTAATAAATATGATATTTCTTCTTGTGTGTAATCTTTTAATGTTAATAGACTTCGTCCTTTTAGATTTATTGGCATAATAAAAAACTCCTCTCCGATATTCACTATTTATATTACTATATTCTATCCATTGTTTTAACGCAAGTAAATTGATTGAGGCTTGAAAAAAACAGCTTCGTTTTGAATAATTTCAGTTTCATATATTGTTAATTAGTATCAGTACTACTATTACACCAGAACACATGTACGCTAAAAATCTTAAAAAAGTTTTAGCTGCTACTACAATAAGAATCACTCTTAACAGAGTGGAGAAAATTCATCCCCCACTTAAAGAGTGGGCGTATTCTTTTCAATTTAGAATAAAAAAAAAACTGTATTATCTACAGTTTTTTTTTATCCACATAATATGATTTGCTCATTTTCACATAAAGTAAGTTCAACATTATGTGTTAATAAGTCTGAATAACAGAAAGATAGTTTTCGAGAACTTTTATTTTCTTCTTCGACTTTTATGATAAATATACTAGGATATGCGCCTTCTATTATTCCTTCTTTTATGACAACTCTTTTACGACTTTTACTTGCTTTTAATCTTACTCTGTGACCTACATAACTTTCCAAACCTTCTTTAATGTCAGAAATGGTCTTATTACTATTCATTTAATCACCTCGGTTATAATATGATAACACATGTCGTTAAAATTGTCAAATTTGTAATTATAACAATTATTCAAACTCATGTCAATACTAAATTATTCTTATTATTTACAAACTTATATTATACTATACATATAATATTTATATTTTTCACTATTCCTTTATTCATACTTGTATCATGGTAATATTGATATAGTAAAAGTATTAAAAAAAGTAGATGGATCGTAAAGTGTAGACTTTAGCAGATGAAACTTTACTATCATAAACTAAAAAGAGGGGTTTACCCCCTCCTTCAAATTATATAGTAAATATACAAATTAAAACTTGAGTTTTTATCTAAATGCATTTTGTAATTGGTTCCAATCAACATCAACTGTATCTCTTACAGAATTTATAAAATTATCTATTACACTTCTATCTTCTGTAAAATATACTTTTGTTATGCTAGGATCTGTTCTTCTAATTTGTGTACTAAGATCTTCTTTCATGCTTTCAGATAATTTAGCATTATTTTCTAAATCTAATCCAACATAACATTTGTCATCATTTATTGCTACAGACGCATCATCTACATTATCTTTACGAGTGCATACATCTTTTATAGAATCTACTTTATTGGTATCTCCTAATGCTGGATTACGATAATTATCATCATCGTTGTTAATATTACCATCTCCATCAGTTACATTGTTTTCTACGCCATCATAATTATAAGGTTCATCATTAAAAGTATCGTTGTTTCTTGTTATCCCATTATCTCTTGTTACCTCATTGTTTCTTGTTACTCCATTTTTTGTAGTATCTGTAGGTGTACAACCAAAACTAAACATAGTTAATAATGATAAAACAGATATTGTTGCAATAATTCTTTTCATATTTACTTACCTCCTTCTTCATTTTGAAACTACTATTATTGTGATTAGAAAGAGGTGTTAATATTCTTCCAAATTTTGAATGTGAAAATTTACATATTATTGTGCATGATATTTTTATTCAGTGGAGGTTTTACAGGTCTTCTAGGTATTACAATTTTACCTGTATGAACATCTACATATAATAGCCAATAGCCCATAGGATCTTCACTTACAACATCTGATGATTGCCAGTATAAATAACCTGTACTTCCTTTAAAAGGTTGTTCTTGCATATAAAATTTTCCTGGAATTCCATAAACAAAATATTTCAGGACTTCTTTTTCACCATAATCTTCTGTAACTACCCCAAATACCCATTCTTTATCAATCATACTTATATTTTTATAATTCATAAATGGATAAATCATTGGCATCATATATCCATTATACAAGATACAATAATATTGTATATCCGTATCATATTCTCTAATTTGCCACCACTTGTGTTTAGGTACTGGTTGCATAAAAGGATTTGCTGGATTTAAAGCATTATCTAATTTATCTAAATTTTCCCATAAATAAAAAATTTGATTATTATAAATAGCTCCTTTTTTGTTCACTTCTTTATTGGATTCTATTTCCATATGGTTATCCTTGTTTGCTTGTAATTCTTCATAATTAATGTCTTCTGTCACATTATCTTGATTTACTTCTTTGCTTTTATTTGATTGCACTTTCGACTGTTCACTATTATAATCATTCTTACTTGTTAAGTTTTCCTCACTAAAACGTTTACTTTCATTTGCATTATACTCTTCTTTTTTATCACTTATTAATTCTTTATTATTAGTTAACAATTCTTTTTCATCACTTATCGACTCTTTATTATTAGTTAACACTTCTTTTTCATCACTTATTGACTCTCTATTACTAGTTAACAATTCTTTTTCATCACTTAATAATTCTTTTTCCTCTTTGCTACCTTCTGCTTTCACTTGTGAGCTCTTTTTCTGCTGTAATTCACTAACTCGTGAATACCCAATTTCTTTAATATTCACCTTGTCCTTATCTCTAAGATAACCTACAAGCATTATTTTTTTTTCATCACTTAATGGATAAATTAAAATAGCAATTATTTCTTTTAAATTATCATTTACATAAAAAGTTTTTTCATTATTATTTTTACAATGAAAGTTTCCAATATTCGTGCATGTACTTTCTTCAAGTAATAGATCAACTCCATATTCTTCTTTAGCCAAGCCTTCAACGAATAACTTAATCATTACTTTGTTCTTCATTTCAGAAAACTGGGCATGACCTTTCAAATGCTTATTATTAACAGAATAATCATCTATAGCTTCAAGAAAAATAAATTTTCTTTGATGCATACTTATACCCCTCTCATAACTCATTTATAGTATTAATATGTATTTCAAGCAAGCCTCATTACGAACTTATTTGCTTCACTCATAACTCATTTATAGTATTAATATGTAGCGAGGTACAGATTTAGAATAAAAAATTCCTATAACCTAAAAAAAGCCCCTAAAGGACAATGTCATTAAGTTAAATGACATTGCCCTTTAGGGCTATTTTTAAATATTTTTAAGTATTATCTCTGTCATCTCTTTGGTTCCAACTACTTTCTCACCTTTAGATGCTATATCTAATGTTCTATGTCCCTCATCTAATGCTTTCTTTACTGCTGCTTCGATATTTTGAGACTCTTCATGTAAATTAAATGAATATTTCAACATCATTGCCATAGACATAATGGTGGCAATTGGATTTGCTTTTTCTTGTCCTGCTATATCAGGTGCAGATCCATGTACTGGTTCGTACATCCCTTTGTTATTTTCTCCTAAACTAGCAGATGGTAACATACCAATAGAACCGGTAATCATACTTGCTTCGTCTGATAAAATATCTCCGAACAGGTTGCCTGTAACAATTACATCAAATTGTTGAGGATATCTAATTAACTGCATAGCAGCGTTATCTACATACATATGCTTCAATTCAACATCTGGATAATTTTTTGCTACTTTTTCAACTGTCTTTCTCCATAAACGAGAACTTTCTAAAATATTCGCTTTATCTACACTGGTGATTTTTTTCATTCTTTTTTGAGCCATTTCAAAAGCTACTATAGCAATTCTTTCTACTTCCTTTTCAGAATAGATCATAACATCATAAGCAGATCTGCCCATCTCCGTATCTTTATATCCTCGTTCACCAAAGTAAATTCCTCCAGTTAATTCTCTTACGACGCAAATATCTAATCCGTCACCTATTATCTCTGGTTTTAATGGGCATGCATCAGCTAGAGCTTCAAATAATATTGCAGGTCGTAAATTTGCATATAATCCAAGTTCTTTTCTTAATCCTAATAGCGCTGCTTCAGGTCTTTTATCTCCAGGTAGATCATCCCATTTTGGTCCTCCTACAGCACCTAGTATTACTGCATCGCTATTTTTACACACTTCAAGTGTTTTTTTAGGCAATGGTTCACCAAAAGTATCATAAGCAATCCCACCAGCTAAAACTTCTTCATATTCAAATTTATGATTATATTTTTTTCCTATGGCGTTTAAAACCTCTATCCCCGCATCTACGACTTCTGGACCGATTCCGTCACCTTTTATTACTGCTATTTTGTAATTCATTGTATCACTCCTTATTTTTTCATCACGTATATTAAATTGTATGAAAAGAGGGCAACCACGAGGGTTGCCCTCTACTCCTCAATAAGTGGAGGAAAGTGAGTCATCGTCATACTCATCTTAATTCCTTCCATTTTCTAAATCTCTTGTTAATTTATATTCTATCGAATCCACCAACGCATGTACACTGGCTTCGATGATATTCGTTGAAACACCAACTGTGGTCCAATAATCCTCACCATCAGTTGATTCGATTAAAACTCTAACTTTTGCAGCAGTATTGGTACCATCTAGCACCCTTACTTTATAATCTGATAAGTGGAAATCTTTTAACTTTCCATAAAACAATCCCAAGGCTTTTCTAATCGCCTTATCTATAGCATTTACTGGACCATTTCCTTCTGCGGCAGTCATCTCTGTTTTACCCTTTACCATGACTTTTATCATAGCAGATGCTGTACATTCATTTTTGCTACCACTAGCTTCTTGTTCTTCAATAATCTTGTAGTACTCTAAGCTAAAAAACGGCTTATATAACCCTAAATGTTTCCGAATCACTAACTCAAAAGAAGCTTCTGCCCCCTCAAATTGGTAACCTTGACTTTCTAAGCTCTTTAATAATTCTACAATTTCTTTTGTTACCACTGAATCTTTAGTAATTGAAGGATCAATTTTATTAATTCTGTTGATGACTGTATTCTTTCCTGATACTTCAGACATAAGAAATTTTCTAGTATTGCCTACAACTTCTGGATCAATATGTTCAAAAGAACCTTTTGCCTTCATGATTCCATCTATATGCATACCGCCTTTATGTGCAAAAGCATTGGCCCCAACATAAGGCATAGAACGATCAAGAGGAATATTTGATACTTCTGCAATGTATCTAGCTGCTGGAGTTAATTCACTAATCATAGAATCTTCTATACAATGATATCCCGACTTAACTTGCATATTTGAAATAATCGTTGATAGGTTTGCATTTCCACATCTTTCACCGATTCCTAAAAATGTACCTTGAACATGGGTTGCCCCAGCTTTTACTGCCATAAGGGAATTGGCTACAGCTACGCCTATATCATTGTGACAATGGATACCTATTTCACAACTTAAGCTCTCACGTAAATTCTTTGTAATGTTATATACATCGTCAGGAAAACTTCCTCCATTAGTGTCACATAACACTAGGCAATCTGCTCCTGCGGACTGGGCTATTTTCAAGGTATCCATTGCATATGTTGGATTAGCCTTAAATCCATCAAAGAAGTGTTCTGCGTCATAGATTACTTCTTTTCCACAGCTTTTTAAATAGCAAATTGTGTCGTAAATCATTTTTATATTTTCTTCTAACGTAGTTATAATGACACTTTTTACATGAAAGTCCCAGCTTTTTCCGAAAATACTAATGGCTTTTGTATTGGCTGATAATAGATTTTGGATATTTATATCCTTTTTTACATCCACATCTTTTCTTCTTGTACTTCCAAAAGCCACTAGGGTTGCATTTTTTAAGGTTTGCTTATTCATAGCATCAAAATATTCTCGATCTTTTTGGTTTGATCCTGGATTGCCAGCCTCTATATAATCCACGCCTAAAATATCTAGTTGTTTAGTAATCTTTATCTTATCATCCAGGGAATATGATATGCCACTTCCCTGAGCGCCGTCCCGTAATGATGAATCGAATATATGAATTTTTTTATTCATTTGCCTCACCCCTTTTCTCAACGTTCACTATTTCTAATATTAACTTAACTACTAAGTCGCAGATCAGTTGGTCACTGATCAGAAAAGGAGTGCTCCATAATCAATACTGATCAATGATTAAATTTTCTATTGCTTCTCCTGGGGGTACAATTGGTAACACACAATCATCTTTGTCTATTTTACATTCTAATAATACGGGACCTGAAAGTACTTTTAAGTTATCTATAAAATGATCAAGGGCTTCTATATTATCTACTTTATGCGCTGGTATTCCATAGGCATCTGCTAATTTCATATAATCTAAAATATCTGAATTGTCTGTTTGCATATATCTCTTTTGACTAAACATCTTTTGCCATTGTCTTACCATACCTAATGTGCTGTTATTAACTAACACCATAAGAATAGGTAAGTTAAATTCTGAAATGGTAAGCAATTCATTACAGGTCATCCTAAAACCCCCATCACCTACAAATAATATTACAGGTTTATCAGGATTACCAACCTTGCTTCCAATTGAAGCTCCAATGCCAAAGCCCATGGTTCCCAAACCACCAGATGTTACAAAACTCGTGCTATTGTTAAAACTCCAATACTGTGCTGTCCACATTTGATGTTGACCTACATCTGTTACAACGATAGCTGCTTTATCAAATTTCCAGTTAATTTTTTCAATTATATTCTTTGCCACAAAATCTCTATTATTGCATCGTTCAGGAACTTTCCATTGACAAACAGTGGAGTTCCACTCTTCACGTTGATTAGTTTCCACTTTTTCAGTAATTAACTCAATTGAGCTTTTCAATTCACAAATGTATGATAGATAAGTGATCATATTTTTATCTATCTCTGCTTCATCGATATCCAGGTGGATGATCTTTGCATTAGGAGCAAACCTATCTTTTTTTCCAATTACGCGGTCACTAAATCTTGCTCCAATGGCTATAAATAAATCGCAATTGGTAACTGCTAAATTGGCCTCTTTAAAACCGTGCATTCCAACTAGTCCTAAGGATAGTGAATTCTTTCTATCTATAGTACCAAGTCCCATTAAGGTATTGACAACAGGTATGCCAGCTTTCTCTGCTAATTGAACCATTGCATAAGAGGCATGGGCTATTTTTACGCCTCCCCCAGCATATATAATTGGTCTACTAGACCCATTGATTAAATCTGCAATAACACGCGATTCTTCTTCTTTTATGATTTTTCCTACAGATTTAATTTTTTCAGGTTTCTGGGCTGGCGAAAAACTAATCTTTGTCATAAATACGTCTTTGGGAATGTCTATTAATACAGGACCTGGTCTATCTGAATTTGCAATATCAAATGCCCTATATATAGTCTCCTCAAGTTTATTAATGTCCTTAACTAAAAAATTATGTTTTGTTATTGGTATAGTAATACCAGTTATATCAATTTCTTGAAATGAATCTTTCCCAAGTAAAGAATTAGCAACTTGCCCTGTAATGACTATCATAGGTATAGAGTCCATATAAGCTGTAGCAATTCCAGTCACTATATTCGTTGCACCTGGTCCAGAAGTAACCATACATACACCTGTTTTACCTGTAGTCCTTGAATATCCATCTGCTGCATGGGCTGCGCCTTGCTCATGGGCTGTTCTAATTATGTTAAAATGATCTGTTTCATCATATAAGGCATCAAATAATGGTATTACTGCTCCACCAGGATACCCAAAAATCGTATCAACATCCTGCTTTTTTAAACATTCTAATAATATTTGAGCTCCACTCATTACTCCCATATTTGCTTCCTCCTCAAAAATCAGCAAAGTGTGCCCCTCGCCTAGGAAACATTTGCTTCCTTTCCAAGGCTGTTTCATTGCCTGATCATCCTGTTTGATACATCAGGCAATTACACCCTGAAACTCTTCTTTTCTTACAATAAAGTTATATTAATCGTGTACTGCTCCTGTAGATGCTGAGGATACTGATTGAAGGTATTTTTTTAAATATCCTTCAACTTCAGGCATTTTTATTACTACACTTTTTCTTCTCTCGTCTAATTCAATATCTTCGACTTCTACGTTTAGGGTTCCATTTATAATATCTATATTTATAATGTCACCTTCTTTAATTAGACCAATTGGTCCTCCTTCGCATGCTTCAGGAGATACGTGGCCAATTGCAGCACCTCTTGTTCCACCAGAAAACCTACCATCAGTAATTAGCGCTACATCTTTATCTAGCCCCATTCCAGCTAAAGCTGCAGTTGGTGCAAGCATTTCTCTCATACCAGGACCACCTTTGGGTCCTTCATATCGGATAACTATGCAATCACCTTTATTAATTTTGCCATCAAATATGGCTGCTGAAGCATCTTCTTCACAATCAAAAACCCTTGCAAATGTCTTTTTCTGCATCATTTCTTTTGCTACAGCAGATTGCTTCACTACGGCTCCATCAGGTGCAATATTACCTCTAAGTACACGTATTCCACCTGTTAGGCTATAAGGATGATCGATATCTGCAATGATATTATTTCCAATCTTTTCTCTACCTTTGATTTGTTCTCCAGCTGTGAGACCACTTACTGTTAAAGCCTCTAAATGTAACAGGTTCTTTTTACTTAATTCATTTAAAACAGCCATAATTCCACCTGATTCATGTAAATCTTGTATATGATTTGGTCCAGCAGGACTTAATCTACATAAATTTGGTGTTTTTTGACTAATATCATTTATTTTACTCAAATCAAACTCTACCTTAGCTTCGTGAGCAATAGCTGTTAGATGTAAAACTGTATTGGTTGAACATCCTAAAGCCATATCTGCAGTTAGGGCATTTTCAAAAGCCTTCTCCGTTAGGATATCGCTTGGTTTGATATTATTTCTAACAAGATCCATTACTTTCATTCCAGATAATTTTGCTAGTCTTTTTCTATCTGCGTAAACACTAGGTATGGTTCCATTTCCTGGCAATGCCATTCCTAATACTTCTGTCATGCAATTCATAGAATTTGCAGTAAACATTCCTGCGCAAGAACCACAAGTTGGGCACGCTGAATTTTCTAAATCAGATAGTTCATCTTCACTCATTTTGCCACTATTTACAGCGCCTACTCCTTCAAATACAGAAATAAGATCTACTGCTTTTCCTTTGTGCTTACCTGCGAGCATTGGGCCTCCACTAATAATAATGGAAGGTATATCTAATCTCGCCGCAGCCATTAACATAGCAGGTACTGACTTATCACAATTAGGTATTAGCACAAGACCATCTAGTCCGTGTGCTTTTACCATAATTTCTATACTATCTGTAATAAGTTCTCTACTTGGCAGTGAATACTTCATTCCTATATGATTCATGCTAATACCATCACAAACTGCAATTACAGGAAACTCCATAGGGGTCCCCCCAGCCATGATTACCCCTTTTTTGGCAGCCTCTGCAATAGTTCTAAGTTCCACATGTCCTGGTACAATCTCATTAAAAGAATTTACTATACCAATTAATGGTCTACTCAGTTCCTCATCCGTATATCCGCTGGCTTTAAACAAGGATCTATGTGGTGCTTTCTGATATCCACTTTTAACATTTTCGCTGCCCATTTATTTCAACTCCTTAGTTTTTTGCTTTTAGCCAAGGCATCATATTTCTTAATTTTTTACCTACTGTTTCAACTAAATGATTGCTTTCTATTTTTCTCATTGAATTAAAATATGGTCTATTAACACTATTTTCACTTAACCATTCTTTAGCAAAAGTTCCATTTTGAATTTCTTCTAATACCTTTTTCATTTCTTTTCTTGTATCGTCAGTTATTATTCTTCTACCAATTCTGTAATCTCCGTATTCAGCAGTATCACTAATTGAATATCTCATTTTTTCGAATCCGCCTTCAGCAATTAAGTCAATGATCAATTTCATTTCATTAACACACTCAAAATATGCACTTTCTGGTTGATATCCGGCTTCTACTAAAGTATCAAAACCTGCTTTCATTAATTCAGTTACTCCACCACAAAGAACAGCTTGTTCACCGAATAAATCTGTTTCAGTTTCTTCTTTGAATGTAGTTTCTAATACTCCTGCTCTAGATCCACCAATTCCTGCAGCATATGCTAGTGCAATTTCCTTAGTATCTCCTGTAACATCTTGATGTATAGCAACTAAACAAGGAACACCTTTTCCTTCTTGATACATTCTTCTCACAATATGTCCTGGACCTTTTGGTGCAATCATAAATACATTTACATCTGCAGGTGGAACAACTTGGCTATATAAAATATTAAATCCATGTGCAAAAACTAAAGATTTTCCTTTTGTTAAGTTTGGTAAAATATCTTCTTTAAATATTCTAGGTTGTATTTCATCATTTACTAATATCATAATTACATCTGCTTGTTTGCTTGCTTCAGATGTAGTAACTACTTTCAAGCCAGCTTCTTCAGCTATTTTCCAAGATTTACTTCCTTCATATAATCCAACAAGTACATTTACGCCACTTTCTTTTAAGTTTAACGCATGTGCATGACCTTGACTTCCGTACCCTATAATTCCCACTGTTTTCCCTTTAAGATAATCCAAATTACAATCTTGCTCATAATACATTTTACTCATTATTAATTCCTCCTAATAGTTTTTTATATTTTTGTATTTTTTCTGTATATATAGGGCAGTAATAAAAGATGCTCTATACCAACTTACTTTAGGGTAAAATAAAAAACCCCTCATTCCTACAAGTATATATATACTCATAGGGACGAAGGATTATAATCATCGTGGTACCACCCTAATTTTCAGTTAATAAACTGACTCATTTATTCAGGTCGGATTTACTCTACAACCCTATATATATATCGGTAAAAACCGCCTTTACCTACTAAGTATACTTTTCAGTCAAGGTACTCGGAAGTGAGTATTACATACCAATTTAACGCTAATTCCCACCAACCATTAGCTCTCTTCAGTTAAATATTCAGGTATTTTTCTCTTCGTCATCGCATTTTTGATATTAATTTATTAGACCTATTATAATTCTACTAGGGTAAAGTGTCAAGGCATTTTTTGAATATTCAGATTGTTTTCTGATTGGTTTTTGATAAATTTGTTGGTTGGCTCAAATATTACTTGTAAAGGTGAAAATTTAATGAAAAGTTAAAAATGTAAAATTGACGAAACTTTTGGCTGACGCCAAAACTTCTTTATCTCTTTAAATATAGAAGCTTTTTGTATAAGCGAAAAGCAACAAGAACTTTACACTTATAACTTTACAACTTACAACACTTATACTACTTAATTATTAATCGCATTCTACCTCTTCTTTTGCAACAAGACTGCTTTTATACAAACTTCTGCCCTCTAAAGAAAAGCTTCTCTCTGAAAACTCTCCTTCTTTAACGTTAGATAGAACCTTGTCCATTGCGTACATTCGTGCATCTATTAAATCTAGATAATGAAGTAGTTCTGCCTCTGGAATTAGCGGCTTTTTAGGGCTGCCGTATTCCGGGTGATAATGGTGGGATAATATCATATGTTGAATTAATAACTTAATCTCTTCATCTATATCTAATTCCCTTGCTACTCGATCTATTTCATTTATTCCTTGAATAATATGACCTAGTAATTTTCCTTGAGTCGAATAATCCTCTACAATACCTAATTCATTTGAAATAATTTCATCTACCTTTGAAAGATCATGAAGTATAACTCCGCTAAATAACAAGTCTGTATTTATAAATTCATAAGACTCACTAATTTTTTCTCCTAAATTAAGCATCGTGGTTATATGAAAAAGCAACCCTCCTTTAACTGCATGATGATGAGTTTTTGCAGCAGGATAGTATTTCAACTTATCTTCTTTGCTAGTAAATAAGGTCCTCGTTAGCTCTTTTATTTGAACATTTACTATCTTATCCATATATTCATATACTTCTTTTATCATGTTTTCTGAAGAAGTTGGAGCTGTTTGGATATAATCTTCTATATTTACTCCATCAGTATCTTGAACTAACCTGATTTTATCTATATTTAGCTGTTTCCTATTGTTATATTTTTGTACCATTCCTGAAACCTTAACCATAATTCCAGTTCTAAATTGGTTGAGATCGATGTCGGCAGCATTCCATATCTTACCGTTAATTTCTTCTCTATTGGTATCTCCTAAATTTATATCTATATATATTGATTCGTTTTTTGCAGCTCTCGCCTCTATATTTTTTATAATAAAAAACTCTTGAATTTTTTGATTAAAATTAAAATCTTGAATGTTCATCTTATTCTCCTTTATCTTCCATGATACAAAGTATCTGGTATTATTCACATTATACGTTGTTTACTCTGCTCAACTACTCTTCTTATTTTACTCATGATTTGCCTTACATTATTAAATTATAATGTTTTTTAAGAAAACATTCAACCCAACGACATCTTCTATTTAAACGATTTTGCCCTTTACCTTTATAGTTAACCTTATACTATACTAATAGTTTCATCTATTTTAAATTGTTATTCTATTTCACTCTTATTACCAAGGTTTTTAAAAATGGCATAAATTGCTTACTCACCCTAATAAACGTAAAAAAATCCACAAGTGTGGACTTCTTTACGTTTATTAGAACTGATGTCTAGATCTTCTACATAAGATCATACTGTAAAGATTTTAGGTAGTAACTAAGGTTGGGCATCTATCTATTGATTTTCAATTCCCATTAAGGTTACCTTAGTATTGTTCTTTTTTCCATTTAGCGTGTATTCTACTTGCACAGTATCTCCAGGAAGTTTATTATAAATTATTTCCCTTAATTTCAACATGGTATCCACTTTTATACCATCAATATGCGTGATTATTGCATCTTTTACAAGTCCTGCTTTATCTGCTCCGGAGCCCGCTTGAACATCCATGATTAGAATGCCTGATTCTAAATCTATGTTTTGATCACTAGCATAATATCTAGCAATTTCTTTGTCCAAACAGCTAATTCCCATTAGAGTCGGTTTAAACTCACCATTCTTTATAATCTGATTTACTATAGGTTTGGCTATATTAATAGGAATTGCAAATCCCATACCTTCTCCGCTATCTATTTTATACGTATTAATTCCAATTACATTGCCTTTATTATCTAAGAGGGGTCCCCCACTATTTCCATTATTTATAGAAGCATCTGTTTGAATCAAATCCTCTGCAGTCGTTAATTCGCTTATGATACTTCTATTTAAAGCACTAACGATACCTGACGTTACTGTTCTCTCAAATGTTAATCCTAACGGATTTCCTATTGCAATTGCCATTTGTCCTACAGATAAGTCTTCTGAATCTCCTAATACTGCCACTGGTAAATTTGTTGCATCAATTTTTATAACTGCAAGGTCTAAAGTTGCGTCCGACCATATTTTTGTTGCTTCAAGAGAACGACCATCCTTTAACGAAACTGAAATTTTTTTGGGATTCTCAGTTACCACGTGATGATTTGTCAGAATATAACCATCATGGGTTATGATAAATCCTGATCCTACCCCTGTGCTTTCACGCTCTCGATTAAACATATCTTGAGTAACTTCAACGGTTTGTATCCCTACCACAGCTGGAGTTACCAATTCTGCAACGGCTTCAACCGTGGTTGGGGGATCATCTTTCGTAGAAATAGACTCTAGCAAAGCTGTATTGTTGCTTTGACTGTGCTTAATACCTGTATTGCTAAAATATTTTATAGAAATCGCACCTACAATAACTCCACCGAGTAAAGCTCCTACTATTCCTACAGCAAAAATTTTAAAAAAATTAGTCTTATTGTATTTTCTGTTTTCATCCAAAACAATACCCTCCTTAAAAACTATATATTGTGCTAGGAGTAAATCGTGATGCCACTTCTAGCATTACGTCTTTTTGAACTTTTACATTATTTTCAACTAGTAATGAACTGGTCGTTTCGTATGCTAATTCCGGAAAATTATTTTCTTCACTAAGATGTGCCAAAAGAACTTTTTTAAGTCCATTTTTGACTAGTTTTAGAATTATTTTTGAAGCATCTTCGTTAGACAAATGACCTTCATCTCCTAAGATTCTCTTTTTTAAGTAATATGGATATCTTCCCACCTTTAACATTCCTACATCATGATTGGATTCGATAATTGCTAAATCACAATCCTGTAAACAAACCATGATTTCAGCTGTTACTTTGCCTGTATCTGTAATAATTCCAATTTTATTCTTCCCATTTCTAACGGAGAATCCTACAGGTTCCTTTGCATCATGGTGGATATGAAATGGCAAAATACTTAATCCATTTATGATTACCTCTTGATTTGAATGGAATATAACCATATTCTCCGGAGATATTTTCCCTAAACCTTTTTGTGCTACATCCCAAGTACCTTGATTTGCATAAATAGGTATATTGTAACGTCTAGATAAAACGCCAACTCCCTTAATATGATCAATATGGTCATGAGTTATCAAAAGAGCACTTATTTCTTCAGGTCTAACTTGAATCTTTTTTAAATTTTCTTCTACTCTCTTCCCACTCACTCCTGCATCTATAAGTATCTTTGTATCATTATCCTCTAAATATAAGCAATTTCCACTGCTCCCACTATATAAGCTACAAAATTTCATAATTCGCCCCTTTTTTCTGTCCCTTAAGTCATAATTATTCCTATATAATAATACCAGAGTTTATACATAAATAATATCTCCATTTCCTTAAACTAACCTTAATTTTTTTACCTTGTGCCTAGATCATTTTAATGAGTTCAATAGATGCTAGGATGAGGTATTAAAAATCGGAATTTAAGGACTTATAGATCGTATCTATACAAAAGCTATAAAAAAGTTTATTTCATTAATTTAACATTGAATATCGAGTAGAGGCTAACAATTAAAATGTTTCGCCCCTCTCACAACACCGTACGTACCGTTCGGTATACGGCGTTTCA
>MCHG01000172.1_pt1 | contig 32770 bp, 22 predicted proteins | sample 787351 | NCBI WGS metagenome assembly MCHG01 (sample SAMN05430296, study PRJNA330682) | permafrost metagenome | biome: Cold desert; feature: permafrost; material: soil; isolation source: enrichment culture inoculated with soil incubated with H2/CO2 at 20 degrees... ... | reverse complement strand
CCTCTCAAGAGCTCCTATAAAATGCCTGAAGAAATCTAAAGAAAGTCTCTTTTTTACTCAGATATTCCAGAGCTAACTCTTCAAGATGTTTTAAAATTAAAGTATAAAATTCTCCAAAATCATTGTGTAAATTGGGGATTCAAAATGCTTATTTTTTATAAGAGAGGGAATTTAGAGTTCTTCCTGTAAAAGTACAATTTAAAAATTCGATATTTAGAAAAGTAAGTCCTGTTTTTCTTTAAAATTGGTTAAAAGTAGAATAAAAGTGTGATTTTTTTAGAAAATTAGATTTATTTGCAATTGTGGCATACGATACCATTTTTGAGTATTCAGAATTGGATATTGAAAATAAAGACCATAAAGCCTTAAAAAGCAAAATTAAAGGTTTTTAATCTTTTAAATGCAATATAAATTATTAATCTATTTTACTTTTATTTGGGAAGCAATAAAGATATATTAAATTCATGAAAAAAGGCTGATTAGCCCGTAAATAACTGATCATTTTTGAGGACCCGGAATAAAGTAGAACTTTTACTTCAATGATTATATGTTAGAATATATGATAATAAATAACAAATGTAAGAAGACATTTTTCTCTTAAAGTTATATGCAAGTTATACAATTCTATTATGTTGATGAGAATCAATTAATTAAAAAATGACCAAACTAGTATAAAAATATTAGAATTTATATAATTGATAATATACTAAGAAATGGGGGGAAGATTAATGAAAAATATAGGAAAACTTTTTCCAATAGCCTTAGTTTTAGCGGTCTTAATTTTGGGATCGTCTACTGCATTGGCACCATCTGTTACACCAACTACATCTGTTACACCAATTACAGATGAATCAGATAGCACATTAACAGCACCCGTTGCTGCGTTCGCTGCAAAGCAGACAACCGGAAAAGCACCATTTAATGTGTCATTTACTGATAAAAGCACCGGAACAATATTTATGTGGAATTGGGACTTCGGAGACGGAAATAATTCAAACGAGCAGAACCCAACACACGCATATGCTGCAGCCGGAAAGTATAATGTCACACTAGAAGTAATGGGTATGGGTAGCAACGCAATAACAAAAGTCATAAGCGTTGTAGTTTCTAAACCTGCTGTAGCCGCGAAAACTCCCTGTGCCGCATTCTCTACAAGTATATCTGGGAAAACTGTGAAATTCACAGATAAGAGTACAGGATCACCTACTTCTTGGTCCTGGAACTTTGGTGATAAATCCACCTCAACAGTCAAGAATCCTACACATAAATACAGTAAGGCAGGAAAATACAAAGTGATTTTAACCGCTAAAAACGCTAAAGGTAGCAACCAAAAGACAAGCTACGTCACAGTGAAGTAAATGAACACTTTAATTGAGAGACAATAATAAGTCAGAGTTAAAAGGTAGTGAGGGTCATTGATCAAATTTGTATTTTGGTTTTTAGCAAATGACCCTCAATACCAAATATCAGAATTTAAAGTTAACATTGCCCATTATCCAATTGTAGAAATGGTTTGAATTTTAAGACAGCTCTAAGATGGTAACTTATACTCTGATAGTTGCAAATATTCTACTCATTCTAAAACCAAATGAATCTTATATTTTTGAATGGACAGTAACTGAAGGAAGAGCTGTCAGGCAGTTCGCTCCTTATCAATATCTGTTACTTTTTTGTTAAATAAGGCAACCCATCGCCAGACCTTAGTAACAACTTCACAGTCGTCTATTGCATGATTTCCGACGGCACTACGAAGGCGGAGATTCCACTTCTGATAAGTATCCAATTTAGGAAAACGAGACTTATCCGTATCCAAATGCGCATCCACGCCAGCTTTCACATAAGCGAGCGTTGGTAGTCAGAGGTTCAGGGACTGGGAAAGTAAAAGCAAAAGCAGAAAATTGTGAAGATTGGATTTTAGGGAAAGTGAAAAAAGCTTGATTTAGGCATATTCCCATCTCGTGCAGCCTGGCACATTGGGAGGCAAGCCTCAACATGAAATACACTTTCGTGAGTCCATGTCAGAAAGAACGGCATCTAATTAGACGATTTCCCATCTGACGCGCACATGTGAGAGGATGATAATGCGTTTATTTTATAATGCGTTTATTTTATAATGCGTTTATTTCCGGACACGTCTAATCAAATTTGCTCTAATTAATGAGCGGGCATCTGTAGGAGAAATTGGCATTGGTTCATCTCTAGTCCATAATTTATAGGGCATTCCGCCCTGGCTTTTGACACCTTCTATTGATATATATTCTTCATCACTAATCCATTTTCCACACATTTCGTTTTTTTTCGATCCGCCAAATGACCTAATTCCTTCGGCAGTTTCATCTGTCTCAAACTCGGAAGCTCTTTTTCTCCATTCCGATTTCACACTTTTTTTCGGTTCTTTTATATTGTATGGCATTTTCCCACTCCCATATGATACATTACTGATTTTGAAATATATATAAATTACCAACTATTTTAATAAGGATCTCTGGTTAGTTTTCTTGATTAGAATCTTTATTCAGTCTATTTGTTCAGGACCTCTGATTGGAGTGCTTTTGTAAGACGGTCTTGTTAGATGCTTATATTAGACGGCGTAGATCCTCGCGTGGCGGCCCTGTTTTGCAATGCCATCTCCGAACCTATTGTTCAAGTGAAAAAAAAGAAATGTAAATGAGATACTGTGACTTTAGATGTGAGCTTCTGTTAAATTTAGGGCTTTTTTGAAAAAAAATAGGTTGCGGGTATGCTTTTAATATCGCAGGCCATCAGGCTTTCTGCGCTCAGTGTATATCCGCTGTCTATTTCTTGTTTGTTGGCAACTTATAATGCCGCCGCATGGTCTGCATTTAGTCTTTGGTATTTATATTGTCTTTAAAAATTTGTGACTTTTGAGTGCAATATTCTATTTTCTACCACTATCAGCCTGACCTCTGCATCTAATAGTTTGTTTATTGCTTCTTCCCTTCTGATCTCTGCTTTTCTTATTAGTTCTCCAATACTCTGGATCTGTGAATCCAGTTTGTTAGTTATTGAATCTAATTTTTTAGATTCGGTCAGTATAATCTTAGATTCTGCTATTTTTCTCAGGCTGTCTGCGGCTCTTATTATATCCTCAAAATATACGACTTTTTCAGTTGCTAGTTCGAGATCTTCTTTTATCTTTTCAATCTCTTCTTCGTCGGTCTTTCTATTATGCTCTTTTTCGGTAATGTGTTCTGCATTCAATTATATGACCTCCTTATTTTATCAATATTGTTATTACAGCCTTAAATGTTTATAAATGTTTAGCTCTTGTAAATTGTGCTGTTTATATACTCTTAGGTAAGGCCTCTGCGCACTCTGATTTAGTTAGTAACCCCGATTAGAATCCAGAAAAGAGGCATTGAATACCGATTGGAAAAACCAGTTTATTATTGGTGAAGTAAATCTTCTTTCATATTAATAAGAAGATTATAAATACAACTGTATCTTTATATTTACTATGTAGAGAGGAGGGGGCAACATATGTCTCTAATAGAAACGTATCATAAGATCTCTTTGGAAATTCGTTTAAAGTTTATCAGGTCTGTATATTACATTGTTTATACTCTATTAATGTAAAGAAAAATAGACATTAATTGATATGCATAGTGAGCAGCCTATTCATGAAAGAAGAATAATGGCTTTTATAGGATTAGATGAGTGCCGACAGTCCCGAAACCCTTAAATTTATTTCTTTGTGAGATTTGATCTTCCAATTGATCTTCCAATATTACAAGATTGACGTTTAATATTATATTTTTCCAACTCTGTTGAAATCACTTTTTCATTTGATAGAAGCCAATCGGTTCCAGATGCTCCGAAGCGTAAGGCAGGGAAGATCGGAAAATGCGATCAATTTGCCCCGGAAATAGCAGCCGATAAATCACAGAACATCGGAGGTTATCTTCGAGTTTTATATTATATTCATGCTGATGAATAAAGGCTTGTTACTTTTTGTTTAAAATCCCTGACTAGGCTGAGAAGTGTTTCCTGTGGAAATCAGTTAAATACTAAAATAGAAATCCTTATAGGATAAAAATTAGAGACTGATAAAACCATGAACAGGGAAATAAGGATACTCCACACTGCAGACACGCATCTGGGATACAAGCAGTATCACAGTGAGGTCCGGAGAAAGGACCTTTTTGCGGCTTTTGAGATTGTAATAAATGATGCGATTGATATGCAGGTTGATGCTGTCGTGCATGCCGGAGACCTTTTTGATTCAAGGAATCCGACCCTTGAAGACCTTCTGGAAACTATCAACATCCTGTCCAGGTTGAAGGTTGCTAACATACCTCTTTTTGGAATTGTCGGGAACCATGAGAGCAAGCAAAATACGCAGTGGCTTGACCTCCTTGAGGAAATGGGGCTTGCGGCAAGACTTGGGAAAAAGCCGCGACTGGTAGGGGATGTGGCAATCTACGGGATCGACAGTGTTCCGAAGTCAAAGATTCCTTTATTCGACTATTCCGGATTTGAAGCTCCAGATACTTCACAGCTGGAAAACTGCAGGAAGCTGCTTGTAATGCATCAGATAGTGCAGCCTTTCCCATATGCAGAATGGGACTGCGCTGATATGGTTGAAAAGCTTCCTTTTAGGGTTGATGCGATTCTTCTTGGCGATTATCATAAATATGAAAAGATTAAGGTTGGAGAGACCTGGGTCACTTATCCTGGCAGTACAGAGCGAAACAGTGCTTCGGAAAGCGAGCCTCGTTCCTATAATATCATCACTCTTTCAGACAAAGGGCTGGAAATCAGCAGGCGCACAATTCCTACGCGACATTTCCTTCCTATTCCAGTAACCCTGAAAGGGGGAGAAAAGTCTTATGAACAGATTTTTTCTGCAATAAATGAGCATCTTGAGGAACTTCCCGGATCAGTTGTTTTCCTGGAAATTTCTGGAGATTCTGGATCTGTTCTTTCCTTCAGCGAAATTGAGGAATATCTTCTGAATAAAGGAGCTCTCGTACCAAGGGTTAGAGACCTGAGGATAAAGGAGTCCTTCCCCGACGAGGTTTTGAAAGTCACTTTTTCTGACCCTGACCATGCAGTTGCAAACGAAATCAAAAGGATGAGTTTAAACGACGGTGGGTTGATTGTTGATGAAATCATCCGGAACCCTAACGTTCCAAGATCAAGGGTGGATGAAGAGACTGAAGGCCGGCTTTCGAAGCTTATTGAGGTGATTGACTTCAAAGATCCGGATTTCAGAATCGAAATACCTATCAGCTCTGCCAGAGTTATGGAATCTCAAGAAGCTATACATGATATTGAAATCAGGTTGAATGAGGATATTAAACCAGCCACGGAAACTGAATTTGCCGGAAAGAATGAATTTATCGGGGCAATTACTGGAAATTCTGACATTCTGAGGGCTTCAGACAGAATTGAGAGCCCTGCAATAAAGAATCCTGAATTTTCTGCCGTGAGCCTGAAGAGTTCTGGTTCATCGTCTGAACCTTCACCGCTATCCGAATCTGCTTCTGAATCCGTATTTGAATGTGCGTCTGAACCTGTATCTGAATCCGTATCTGAATCCGTATCTGAATGTGCTTCTGAATCTGTATCCGAGCTTGTATCCGAACCTGCATCTGAACCTGCATCTGAACCTGCATCTGAACCGGCTTTTCCGCAAGAAATCCACGAAATTCTGACGAAAGGCCCTGAAAAAGAGATGGATATCCTGAAAGAAGGTGAAAACGAGCCTGAAAAAGAGGTTGTAAACTTGCCTGAACCAGAAGCTGAAGCAAGCCCCGGAAAGGAAGCAGGAAGCAAGGCAGATGAGCTGTCTGGAGGAAAGCCGATTAAGGTTTCGGATACAACTGGAAAAGCAGCAAAGAAAGGGCAGAAAAAGGGAAAAGGAAAGCCTGCTGTACCTCGACAGTATAACCTTGGTGATTACCTGTGAAGTTGAAAAATCTGCATGTCGAAAATATCCGGAGCTACAAAAAGCTGGATTTCACTTTTGAAGACGGAGTGACAGTCATTTCCGGCGTAAACGGGAGTGGAAAGTCAAGCCTGCTCGAAGCCTGTTTCATGGGGCTTTTCGGGAGCAGGATTCTTTCAAAGGATTTTGTGCTTGCAGATATAATTTTCAAAGGAGCTGAGAATGCTAAAATCAGTCTGGGTTTTGAGCATTTAGGGCGGGAGTATCTTATCGATCAGGCTTTCCGGTACTCGGTTAAAAGTGAGAACGCTTCAAGCTCGAAATGCGTGTTCTATGCCGATGGGGAAAGCATTGTTGATCAGGCTACAAGGACTTATGAGGAAGTCTGTGCCCTCCTGAATATGGATGAGGAGGCATACAGGAACTGTGCTTACATCCGGCAGGGGGAGATTGATGTACTTATTAATGCAAAGCCAAAAGATAGGCAGCGCATGATAGATGATCTGCTGCAGCTTGGCAAACTAGAGGAGTACAGGGAAAGGGCAGGCAGTGCAAAAACAGCTGTCAGAAGGCTTGAAAGGGACACTAAAAACAGCCTTTCGAGCGTGAAAGCTGAGATTGAAGGGATTGAAAGTACAGGACCTGTTTCCGTAATGAACGGACTCAAACAGAAGATAAAGGAAAGCGATGCTGCCTTAAAAGAGTTTAATGGAGTGAAAGATGCTGCAGCTGCCCGTAAAGAAAAGTTTGACCTGATGATTGCAGATTATCAGGGACGCCTGCAGGAAATTGATGCCTTAAAACAGGCTATTCGTAAGTCTCAGGAAAACAAGGCTGGCTGCTTCCGGGAAAAGGAAAACTTCTCAGAAGAAGTCCATCAGCAAAAGCAGGCTCTGCTTGGACTTGGAGAGGAAAACAATAGCATCAAAAGAGAATGCGGCTTTGAAGACCTTGATATTGAAGTTCTCATTTTGGAGCAGGAAAAAGAAGAGTTTCTTGCCAGGGAAAAGGTAAACGGAATTTCAAAAGAACTTGCTCTTCTCCTAAGAGAAGAAGAAGCCCTCATGCAAACCTTACGCGACCTCGAAAAAGAAAAGGCTGATGCTGAGCGCATTTTCATGCAGTGTAGAGCAGATATCGGGGCTGCGAACAGGGAAATTGAAGAAAACAGGAAAAATATACGGATAATCGAAGAGGAAAACAAAGAGCTTAAAGAAAAAGCAGAGTTCGGAGAAACTAATGAAATCGCTTCATTTATAAAGGAACTGGAAGAAAAGGAAAGCCTTCTTCGTGACAGGAAAAGCGAAACCTCGGCTAAGCTTGTCCTTGCCTTTAAAGAAAAAGAAACCGGAGACATAAATTTAATCGCGCTTGAAAAAGAACTGCAAAATTACAAAATTGCAGTCAGAAAGGGTAAAACAGAAATTGAAATTCTTGAAGAGGAACTCAGGGAGAATTCTAAGGCAGTTCTCGGAGTCCATGAACAAAAATCCGAAGCCTTTGTAGGGTTAAAGGGGCTGGGTTTTACCGGGGAGCAGCTCGAAGACCTGGAATATTTCAGTGAACTTCTACTGGAAAATAAAAATAGACTGCATGGACGGGAAAAGGAGCTTGAGGCTACCCTCAGGGAGCTTGAAAAAGTTATCCGTAAAAACCTGCAGTTGCTTGCCGAAGGAAAATGCCCTACCTGCGGACAGGAACTTAAAGAGTCCGAAATTGCCTGCACTACAGAGGAATCCGAGCAGAAAAAAGAAAAGCTCTCAGCAGAACTTATGGATATTAAGCTCCAGCAGGCTGAGATCGAGAAAAAACTCAACCGGCTCAAAGATGCAAAAAAGCTGGATAAACGGATTTCTGACTACGACCTGGAAACCGAAAAGCTCAGGACTAAGGCAAAAGATTCGGAAGAACGGATTAAGATTCACAAAGTCCGGATCGAAGAAGATTCCCTTAAGCTAGAAGAGCTTAATAAACGAAAACAGGAAATTGAAGTTCAAATGGGTCAGCTTCTCCCTGACATTAAAGCTCTGCAGGGCTGGGAGGAGGCGGCTCAAAAAGCCCATCGTGAAAGTGAGAAAGCTCTTAGAGAGGCAAAAGCCTTTGAAAAAAAGCTTGCTGAAAATGCCCTAGAAATTGAAGCTCTGAACGGAAAAATAAGGACTTCTCTTGCACTAATCGAAAATTACGGGCAGAGGCTTGGTGAACTAAATGAGAAATTAAAAGCGCTTGCAGAAAGGGAAAATCTGGAGAAAGAAAAGCTCAAGGCTCTGGGAGTTGATCTCGAAGCTCTGAGGAAAAAGGAAGATTTGGCAAAGAAAACACATCAGGACCTCGAAAAGCTCCTCTTGCAGGCAAAAAATATCCAGGCAAACCTGCTTCGAATGGAGAACATAAAACACAAAATCTCCCAGCTCGAAGCTTCGATCAGGAACCTCACTGAAAAGGTCGGTTTCTTTGACAGGGAGATCCTTGAACGAAGTGAGAGGATAAAACAGCTGGAAGAAAAGCTGGAGGGAAACAGGCTCGAAGACCTTCTGCTTAAGCGCGATCAGTTTGAGAAGGCTCAGGCAAATATTACGGAAAAAATTCAGCAAACCACTACTGCAAAAGAGGCTCTTTTAAAAGAAATCGGTATGGTCGAAAATAGCTTAAATCGCTTCAGGAAACTGAAAGATGAGCTCAGGGCTCTCGAAAACAGGCGGTTATATCTTGAATCTGTATACTATAATGCCGAGGAGCTTGAGAATACCTATATGCGCGTCAGGGCTGATATGCGGGCAAGAAACATAGGCGCCCTTTCCTCCCTTTTAAACGAAATGTTCAGCTTCATGTATGCGAACAATGCCTATTCTCATATAGAACTGGGCCCTGAGTACAACCTTACAGTGTACAGAAAAGATGGAACCCCCCTTGAGCCTAAACTTCTCAGTGGCGGTGAACGCGCTATATTTAATCTTGTCCTCCGCTGTGCCATTTACAGGCTTCTTGCTCTCGGTTTTGGAGGAGACAGGGCACATGGCCTCCCACCAATGATTCTTGACGAGCCAACGGTTTTCCTGGACCGTGGGCATGTAAGGCAGCTTTTGAAACTTATAGATATGATGCGCAGCATAGGAGTAGGTCAGATTATTGTGGTTTCCCACGACGAGTCTCTTATCGATTCTGCAGACCACGTCTATCAGGTAGAAAAAGACCCTCTTACTAATATGTCTTCTATTATGAGGCTTTAAAAGTCTGATTGAGTAAAGCTCTGAACAAATGTCTGATTAAGTAAAGCTCTGAATAAATGTTTGATTGAGAAAGGCTCTGAACAAATGTCGGATTAAGTAAAGATCTGAATAAATGTTTGATTGAGAAAGGCTCTGAACAAATGTCGGATTAAGTAAAGATCTGAATAAATGTTTGATTGAGGAAGGCTCTGAACAAATATTCAAGAATGGATTAATAATCTGTCAGCTAGCTTACCAGTACACAAGATAGTTAAACAACTCATCAATTTCCTCCGGGTACTCATTAAAAAAGCTGTGGTTTTTTACCAGGTAGCCGTCTGCAGGTAGATCATCGAGATAACCGTACCAGTAGATAACCATACCTTCTCCGAAAATATCGACGTACTCTCTAAATTGCTTTTTCACATAATGTTCGTGTTCGAAGTCGTCTCCGAAGAGTGCTTTGCTTTCAATCCAGCTGACCTTAAGCTCATCTATACATAAAGGGTTTTCCAGTACAAAGTCCGGGGTCTTGCCGTCTCCCTGAGCCCGAATTTCGTCTTCAGTGCAATAGGAAATTTTCCTGTCATCCAGCCATTTCCGGATAATCGCTTCTCCCATTTCGCCCTTCTTACATTGCATCTCGTGGGCATGGGGGGAAAAGAAATGGTCCACCTCAAGGACTTTTTTTACTTCTTTTCTCAGGCGGCGGTTTTCGATGAAATCAATATTCTTGAAAAGCCAGTTTATGTTTTTCTTAGAAAGATCACAATTTTTCATGATGAGAGATGCCATAAGGGTTGGGGGAAAACCTGTATAGTCAGCAAGATCAAGAATCGAACGCCCCTGTTTCCATTTTAAAAAAAGTTCCTGCTCTTTGGAATAGATCCTTCTGTGTTTGAACCTTGTCATTTTCACGACTTTCTGGTTCAGAATTGTTGCTAGCATGCCTGGGGGTTCTGCATATTCTTCCGACAGGCGGAAAACGTCTTTAAAGTCATGCAGTGAACTGTATATCTTCTGGTATGTCTGGCGGTCCATCCTTAATCATCATATCCCTGTTTTATGTTTTTCCGGAGCATGCAAAACGAAAATTAAGCAGCATGAAAAACGAAAAGTATACAATATCAAAAGTCTCTCAAACGTGCAATTTATTTCCTCGTCATTTCTTCTATGCTTATTGTTTATAATAATCAAAGCCCTGAGCTGTAATCCAAAAAGATTATTTCTTCAACAAGTCTCGCAGGTTCTCTTAAGGAATGCCGCAAGTGAAGAAAACAATCTTTTCCATTAGGGGTAAGATGACCCTTTTAAGGAACTTTGACCTGTATATGAATTATCTATTTCTTTCGGGCAGAGAGCTGTTAACTCCAGAACTCCTCATCATAGACTTCAGGAGTGTCTATCTTCAGGACTTCATCAAGCTTCCTTCGTTTTTCCTTGTCCTCAGGAGCCTTTTTTGTTTGTTCTTCCCTGCCTGATGAGTAAGGATCTTTCTTTGTTTGTTCTTCCCTGCCTGATGAGTAAGGATCTTTCTTTGTTTGTTCTTCCCTACCTGATGAGTAAGGATGCTTCTTTTCATCTGTATCAGATGGTGCAAAGATTGTTGTGTGCTTATTTCTTGAAACTATTTTTTCCGGAACTTTTGGCCTTTCCTGGACTTTTGGCTGAGTTTTTGCACATATAATTGGTTTTTCTTCAGCCGGCTCTTTTTTCAGTCGAGATTCGAGTCTCAGGGAAGCTTTCTCGGCCTCACTCGCAGCCTGCCTTTCTTTCAGCCTAACATTATGGTTTTTCTCAGGGCTTGAAGCAGGGTTTCTGACAACTGCTGTCTCAGGAGATGGGTTCTGGATAAATTTTTCTTCTTTCCTTTCAACAGGTTTTTCCCTGGGTTTTTCCGTGAGTCTTGTAGGGAGCCAGTCCCCCTTTTCGGAGACAGTTCTCTTTTTAGGGAGAGGCTGTCTACCTAATTTACGGAAAGTTTCTTCAGCGTAGGTATCTTTTTTGCGGTCATTTTTCCCGGACTTGATTTTGCTTGTTGTGCTGTAACCTATGAGGCAGGTAGGTTCTCTCGTTCTCCACTCAAGGCAGAAGAGGTGGCACTCCCGCCCTTTACATATCTGGTTTTCATCAAGCGGACAGACTTCTGGAAGGGTCATAGTACTAAGAATAGCAGAATATAAAAAATAGTTAACGGTGATAAAAATTGAAGTATATTATTGGAGATCCTTCAGAGCATCTGCAATCAAGGGGGCAACGCTTAATATGCTTTCAGATTTTTCGAGGGTATCGGTCGCGATTATGTCCTTTACGCCCGCATTAAAAAGCCTTAAAACCGCATTCCTTGCTAGGACAGGATGCACGCAGGCAAGGTAAACATCGACTGCTCCCTGGTCTTTCAGCATCTTGATAGACTCGGTCATTGTCCCGCCTGTTGCAATCATATCGTCTACAAGGACAACGTGCCTTCCGGTTACATCGATATTCTTTGTCTTGATTGTAACCGTATCTCCACTGAGCCTGGTTTTTTGCAGATGATCGTAATCAAAGCCCAGGCCAGAAGATACTTTCTTTACAAGTCCTTCTGCTCCTTCATCAGGGGCTACTAAAATAGGGCTTTCCAGACCAAAGCCTGCAATATACTCCCCAAGCAGTTTTGCTGCATCAAGGTTTTTGGCAGGGCATGGAAAATACCCAAGCACACTTTTTTCATGGATATTTACTGTAAAGACTCGGTCAGCATTTATACAGCGAGCAGCTGCACGAGCACTGATTGGTTCTCCGGGTTTGAACCTTTTGTCCTGCCTGGAGTATCCCATGTAAGGAATTACAACATTGAGTTCTTTTGCCTCATTACAGGCATCGATAAGCTGGAGGAGGGAAACAAAGTCGGAATCTGTTGGTGTGCTCTGGATAAGGGTCACACTCTCGTTTTTTATCTCGTCTGCAATTCGGAGGTAAAGTTCTCCATCAGGGAAACGATTAAACTCGCAGAGTACGGGCTCTGTCCCTAAAGCCCGCGCAGTGCGGCTGGCAAGTAATTGTGATGCTGGTCCACCTACGATCTTCAAGATATATACCTCAGTCTCCCGTCTTGATATATCCCATCCTTTAAAAAGCTTATTTTAATGACTTTAGCTTTTATGGGATCTAAAAAATGATTTAGTAAATTCTAGATATAGATTGCGTTTTTCATCACTTAGTAATCACACTTCTCCGTTACGTCAAAATCAATATCAATCGATTGATTTTGGGTAGGCTGAATTGTTACAAAATGTTTACCTTTGAGCTTTTCCAGCACTTTGATGTTTCTTATCGAAGTGTTGGGATAATTCCCGCTCTCGTCTTTTTCCGCTGACTTTACCATATCCCATATCGTAAGCAGTGCGGCCGAAACCCCTGTGAGAGCTTCCATCTCGACTCCTGTTTTACCGACAGTCCGTACCTCTACAACAGCCGAAATTACTCCTTCACCTATCTCGAAGTCCACATCTATGGCAGTAATCTGAATCTGATGACACATAGGAATTATCTCAGGAGTCTTTTTTATTGCAAGCACTGCTGCAACCCGCGCAGTTGCCAGCACGTTTCCTTTCTCTACATTTCCAGTCTTTATTTTCTCTATGGTCTCCTCGGAAAGTACGATTTCTCCTCTAGCCTGCGCTAATCTTGGGATATCATTCTTTTCGCTGATGTCAACCATATGCACTCTGCCGGCTGCGATATGAGTAAATTGCTTTTCCACTAAATCACCACGTTTTTCGTATTTTATCTTGATCGTATTTTCTTTTGATTCACTCTGGCTTTTAGTTTCATTTTTGTTCGGTTTTTCAGGGCTTTCCTCTCTGTTCAGTCAATCCTGATTTGTTTTCTTTTTGAATAATCATGAAGTGCCTGTCCAAGTTTTTCAGCAAGCTCTTCGGCTTCTTCAAGGTTAAGTTTTATAATTTCCTCATCTTCTCCGTGAAAAATATTTATTCTAATTCTGTTCCTTTCGATCTCTACCTCAATTTTCCTTTCAATTCCATGTACCATACCAGTCCCTCCCATTTCACGTTACATTCGCAGTATAGCAGTATTAATTGAGTATTGTACTATTCAGGATTAAATTGCAGTACCATTGGCACTTTTGATTTTATCTTTTTTATCCGATATCTGCCTCTTTAATTATTTCGGTAATCTTCTCTATCACGTCCGTTGCAAGCAGCCCATTTCCTGCTCTCTCAAAAGCCAGGTCTCCGGCTGTTCCGTTAATGTACGCGGCAGAGGCTGCAGCAAGAAATGCCGGATTCCTGGAGAAAAGAGATCCGGTAAGCCCTGCCAGGACATCCCCCGTACCTCCTACTGTCATGCCCGCATTTCCTGTCCTGTTCATGAGGGTCTGTTTCCCATCCGAAATAATGTCTATTTTTCCTTTGAGGAGCGTCACAATCCCTTTTTCCTCTGAAAACTCTCTGACGGCTTTAATACGGGCCTCATGGTCTTCGGGAGTCCCCATATCCCTCAAACGGGCGAATTCTCCTGCATGCGGGGTCACTATCAGTTCACAGTTGCCTGCAAGGGTTTCAAAGATAGAGCCTGAGAGAGCCGAGAGGGCATCTGCATCAAGGACGGCTTTCCTGCAGAAGGGTAGAATCTTTCGGACGGCTTCAAGAGTCTCTGAGGCTCTCCCTAGCCCCATACCCATCACGACCACATCATGGGAGTCAATAAGGTCAGGAAGAATGGAAAGGTCATCTGGGCATAGTATATTTGAAGAAAGTTTTCGGACTATCAGATTTGGAGAATAAGATGCAACAATTTCGGATACAGACTCAGGAACTGCTGCGGTTACCAGGTCTGCCCCTGCCCTCAGAGCTGCAAGGGCTGCAAGGGCCGGAGCTCCCGAGTATGGGCCTCCTCCTATAACAAGGATCTTTCCGGAATCTCCTTTGTGCCCTTCGGACTGCCGCCTGTGTAGCATTGTCAGGTCTCCGGGGCCTACATATTGCTCGGCGTCCGCACAGACTCCGATCTCTGCAACCTTTATTGTGCCAGTATATTTTTTTGCGTTCTCGCTCATAAGCCCTGTTTTCATGCGGTGGAAAGTGACTGTAAGCTCTGCATGCACAGCTTTCTCAAAGCCACCGCCATCAGGGTCAAGCCCTGAAGGGATGTCAACAGAAATTACTGTTTTCCCTGCTTTTCCTTCCCTGTTTATGAGGTCGACAGCTGTTGACTCGGGTTCCTTTATAATCCCTTTTACCCCTGTCCCGAATATAGCATCTACTAGCAAGTCAGCTTCCGAGAACCAGTCCGAAGCTAAAGCTGCAAGCTGGCTTGAATCTTTAATTTCGAGCATCTGCAAACGGCTGAACCTTAGAAGGGAAAAGTTATGGCAGGCTTCATTAGTTCTTATGTCCTGAGACTTTCCCAGAAGGATTACTTTTACACTGTATCCTGAAAAGCCTGAAAGCTGCCTGGCGGCAACAAAAGCATCCCCTCCGTTATTTCCCCGGCCTGCAATAAAAAGTACCTTGCCGCTTTCAAGTTTCTCCCTTATGCTCTGCGCAATAGCAGCCCCCGCATTTTCCATTAACTGGACAGGTAGCAGGCCAAGGTATTCGCAATTTCTGTCGATCGCCTTCATCCGGGAAGAACTAATGAACCTCATAATAATTACCTGCAGGTATATTCTCATTCGATTTTTATCGCCTACTGAATACTTCTGTAAATTCGAATTCATTTATATAAGGAGGTGTTATAGGTATTGTTGTATATCTCTCAATTGATTACTTTAGTTATTATATTTTTACACCGAGGAAAACTTATTAGATACTGTTACTATATACGTTATATTTCGATATAACATAATATACCGAAAGGAAAGATTATCCGGAAAAAACCGTGTTAATCAAGGAAGTAATTAAGTTCATCTCAAACGTCAATAGTTTTAATAAATTAAGAACGTTATGTTATATAGGAAAGTTGGTTTGCCATAGAAAAGTTAGTTTAATATGATAGCAAAGATTAACAAGATTAATAATTAATAAGAGAAATAACCTAAAAAAAATAGAAACGCCTGTATTACAGTCAACTACAGTTAAAGACTTCATAGAACTGTAAACAGAGAGGACTCTGATCAAATGTTTGCTTTCCTTTGCATGTGTTCGGATTTACATGAGATAGGGAGGACTATTTTTGTCTAATTTTTCAAAAGAGGCAGATAACAATATTAAAAGCACAGTCAAACCCAGATACCTGGTTCTGGGTAGTGGAAGTGTTGGTTTTGCGCTTGCAAAAGAGCTCAGGGAAAGCAATAAGCTTGTAATCATCGTAGATAAAGACGAAGCCAAGGTCGAAACTCTCAGGGAAGAGGGCTTCGAAACGATTGTAGGTGACATCTCTGACCCTGATCTCGTTAATAAGATTGATATTAAAAACGTTGTTGTCATACTTTTCCTGACTTCCAATAGCGAGGCAAACAGAAGGGGCCTTGAGAATTTCAAAAAGGTGATCAACCCTGATGTACAGCTTTTTTCCCGGGCCTCAGATATTATAAATAAGGAAAAGATGGAAGACCTTGGGGCAGATTATGTCTTTATGCCTTCTAAGCTTATTGCAAGCTCCCTTTCCCGTTCGCTTGAGAGGGCCGAGTCAGTCCATAGGGGCAACAGGCTTGCCAGGTGGTTAAAAGGAATAAGGGATAAAAAGCTTGCTATTGTTATTCATGATAACCCTGACCCGGATGCAATTTCTAGCGGGCTTGCGCTAAAGGAAATTGCAAAAAATCTTGGAGTAGAATCGAATATTCTCTACCATGGCAGGATCGGACATCAGGAAAACAAAGCCTTTGTAAACCTGTTAGGGATTGATCTCGGCAAGATAGAAGATAATAACCTTAAAAACTTTGATGAAATGGCCCTGATAGACTGCTCCATCCCGGGTGTTAACAATATGATCCCCCAAAACTCATATGTGGGCATTGTAATTGACCACCACCCACCCGGGGAAACCGAGATAAAGGCTGAGTATATAGACATTCGGCCTAATTTCGGGGCAACTGCCACTATCATGACAAAGTACCTGCAGCAGCTTAATATTAATATCTCAAAGACCCTGGCAACGGCTCTGCTCTATGGGATTCGGACCGACACCCAGGACTTTAAGCGTAAAACCGACCCTGCAGACCTCTCAGCTGCTTCATACCTCTATCCCCTTTCGAACCATGGCATCCTTGACCAGCTAGAGCAGCCTTCAATGGCTATTGAAACCCTTGAAGTGCTCGGGGAGGCCATTAGGAACCGGCAGGTAATCGGGAGTTACCTTCTCTCAAATGTCGGGAATATAAGGGATAGGGATACTCTCCCACAGGCTGCAGATTACCTCTTGAGTCTTGAAGGAATCTCCACAACAGTCGTCTTTGGGGTCACTGAAGACCGCATCTATATCTCAGGGCGTAGCAATGACATCAGAGTCAACCTCGGAGAAATTATGCGGCAAGCTTTTGGCGAAGATGCAGGCGGGCACGCAAATGCAGCAGGAGCCCAGATTCCTCTCGGGGTTTTCAGCGCTACAAAAGATAGACAGACACTGTTGAGGTTGGTTAATGAAGCAGTCGTCAAGAGATTCTTAAGCGCTGTAGGAGTAGAAAGCGCAGGAGAATAACATCTTTACAAAGTTATAGGTAAAAGTGTCTTAATAAATTAATAGGAGGGAAAAGATTTGTTTCTCTTTTTTCTCTCTCCTACTTTTTTCTGAATACAACTCGTAGTTTTATTCCATGGAAATTAGTAAAGGAATTTATAATTTATATTTCAAATGAACTGTTATTATCTGCCACTGCCTTATTCTGATACTTAAATTTTCAGCATCTGTTCGGTTGAGATCAAGTGTCGCAATTACTCTATTTCGGGCTTGCAATACCTGAAAGCCAAGTGTCGAGTCAATCCTCAAGGATTGAATGATTCTGAATAGTCGTATTCTATTTTATACGACATTTATCTGTTGACTCGACACTACTCATGAAACATATTCGGGTCGTGTCCGCGAGTTACTGGAAATCGTGAGTACAAGGATCTCTCTTCATTTTCATCAAATACAGGGGAAGTCCTCGTTTTTTCAGAATTGGTCAACAACTCATAGACACGACCCATATTCGAATACCTTTGCATTATTACTTTTGTGATATGCCGTCTCAGGGACGTTTCTCTACACGACCCACTTCTATTCTGTTTCCATTTAGAATGTCACTTTCTTTTACCTGGATTCCTGTTATGGTGATATTTTCTCCTGCATTCAGGGAATAAGCCGATATAGCACTGACTTCACTGCCAGTGTTTTCGGTCGGATAGGACACGGTTATTTCAAATGAACCATTCTTATCTGCAACTGCTCTATTCTGATAAATGAATTTTCTATCTGTGTTTGATTTGAGACCAACTGTCGCAATGACAGGCTGGTTCGGGCTTGTAGTACCTGAAAGCCTGGCTCCCGGAACATATTCGAATACCTTTACAATATTATTTTTGCGATTTGCCGCCTTCGGGACATTGCTTTCGTGGACCAGCAGCAGGTTTCCAAGGTTTGCTCCGTCATGGTCGTGAAGTTTAGAGATCTCAGTATTCAAAAGTTCCTTTTTAGCAGTCGCAACAGTCTGAGTACCTGCAGTTCCGTTAACTGCTTTGATATCGTAATAGTCACCAATGTTCTTTCCTGCGAGAGAAGCGATAGCCCCAAACTTGCCATTTGCCATCAGTGTGTCGGTTATTACGTATTTTACCTTGAGTTTGTCCATAACTGCTCTTGCTTCCTGCTCGGAGTCAGTCATGAAAAAATGTGCAGAATCTTCAACGCCTGTCTGGAAATTGTTCGAGACTGCAGGCCTCTTGGATATGTACACGATCCAGTTTCCATAGTCCCACCAGCTAAGGACTCCATATTCTGGAGTTTCTGAAGGCTGAAGGTAATAAGAAGTCTCAGGGCTGGAATTTTTGAGCCAATTGAGAGACTCTTGCCATGCAGGGTCAAGTGATCCTGAGCTTTTTGCAAAAGCAGTCCCCGTCCATATGCAGGGTACAAAAACAAGTCCTATCAACGTCAGTGATGAGACAAGTTTGAAGTAATCGGGTTTCGATGAATTTTTTGTCCCTGAAGCATTTTTTATCCCTGATACATTCTTTGTTTTAATTTTTGATTTAGTGTTTGAATTTGTTCCTTTTCCAGTTTGAAGGGCAGGTGCGGTACTTTTTTCAGTTTTTTGTCCGGATTTTACCAGTTTTCTTACTTCAGTTTCAAAATCAAGGGATTCGAGCAGAACCCAGAGCATATATGAGGTAAGGATTGCAACATTTACTGCGAGTAGATATGAAAAGCGCCTCTGTGAGAGAGCGAGATAAATTGAAAAGATTGTCCATAAGAGGAAAAATACTCCTTCTGGTTTTGATTTGTCTCCTTTCCATTCAAGACCGAGCAGTAACAAAGCTGCCAGAGCTACAAGCAAGCAAAGTCCGAAAGTATTTAATGCTGGCGTAAAGGTAAGCTTTCCTCCTGAAGTTAAAAATAGAGGCACAGCTTCGGAAATGGTACCCAGGTATTCACCTTTTCCAAAGAAGAATCTAACTCCCTCAATTACAAAAGAGTAGGATTCTGCGGAAATAATCCTGAGGAAAAGAAGACCTCCACCGGAAACCAGTATTAAAGCTCCGGGATAGTACTTCCAGTCCAGGTCTTTTTTTGAGATATATATGGAAATACCCCATAAAAGGACAGTTCCGGCTATCATGATGAGCACGTAGAATACCTGGAACCAGGAGAGGTACATCGCACTCATTTCCAGACCCGGGCGTATGTATCCTGCTGACAAAGGGATGGTGAACAGAAGTGTTGCAAAAAGACATGCAATTGAACAGATGAAAAGGTAATCTGATCGTTTTCCAGCTTTAAGGTCGATTGTGGTCTGTATGAATGCATACAATACGATAAGGCTTACAAAAACCGGGGCTCCTGTCCATGTAAAAATGAGAAGCGCTAAAAACAGTCCTGACGCCCCTGCAAAGGCCAGCGATTTTAGAAGTTTTTTTTCAGAAGAGATATTCTTGAGAGAGGGCAGGGAAAAGGATCCTTCGCTTGCCCATTTTAAGGCAAGTATAAAAGATGCATAAGCTGCCGTTGAGAGAAGGGCTTCTGCTACATGATGGTCAACTCCTCCAAAACGGGATATGTATATATGAGCTGGCAGAACCGCAAAAATGAAGGCTGCAAGAAGTCCTGTTTTTCGGTCAAGGATTGCAGAAGCTGCGATATAAAGTGGAATTATTGTCAGGACTCCGAGAAGTACCGGTAATAATGCTCCTGCAAACTCGATAGTATGCAGATCCGGCTGTCCTCCTCCCAGGATTATTGCCAGCAGAGCACCTAACAGGTCAAATAGAGGCGGCCATCCGATTTCGAAACCATAAGGATAATTGATATAAGAATCGAAATTAAGGGAATGGGGAAAATTGGAGGCCGTATAAAGAATAAGCCGCATATGATAGAAGTCATCGTATCCCATGAAGGTTATGCCTCCGTTTGCAGTAACTGGGGCATACGACAGCATACGTATTATGAAGGCGACTAAGAGAGCAGCTACGAGCACGAAAATATTTTTTGAATTTTTTACTCGTGCATTTTTGTTTTGACAGATCTTTTCTGACTTCTCCATTTCACTCACACTTAATTTTTGTAAATATTATAAATTTTAATTGACTCTATCCAATAATTCTCTATTAAGAGCAGCAGAATTCCATTAATTGACGGGGGAACATCTGTCAACTAATATAAATTTAATTTACTTACTTGATTAGCTGCATAGCGTCAAAATTCTCAAAATTATGAATATTATTTAATTTTCTTTCAATTGAGACATTAAATCCTTTTTCAGGAAAAATAATGATAAGGTTTTGGATTTAAGTAGCTTTTGTTAACAAAGAGAAAAATTAACTCTCGAAATCCTGTTTAAGTAAGTTTAAGAAATTCAGGCAAATTTTAAAATCCAGATTTAATTTCCATTTGAAAAATTAAACTCTTAAATAAAGAGGGTTTCTACAAGCACAAAGATATATTCCTACAGGCACAGAGATATTTCTCACAAATCATTTTTTACCATCATTCTGACGTGGACTGAACTTCGGTCATTTACTGAGTCTGTTATACCCAAATCACTTTTTATCATCATTCTGACCAGTTCTTCGAAACTGACCTTTGTTTTCCATCCAAGTTTTTCCCTGGCTTTTGAGGAATCTCCTATTAACAGGTCCACTTCCGTAGGTCTGTAAAACGCCGGATCAACTTCAACGAGTACTTTTCCACTGTCGACGTCCCTGCCTATCTCGTTAACTCCTTCGTTTTCCCATTCGAGGTTAATACCAGCCTCTTTGAATGCAAGTTCCGTAAATTCCCTAACAGAGTGAGTTTCCCCTGTTGCTACAACATAATCATCGGGTTCATCTTGTTGTAACATGAGCCACATGGCTTCTACATAATCACCTGCGAAGCCCCAGTCACGTTTGGCATTGAGGTTTCCAAGGTACAGTTTATCCTGAAGGCCTTTCGTAATGTTTGATACAGCTATTGTAATCTTCCTGGTAACGAAAGTTTCTCCCCTTAAAGGAGATTCATGATTAAACAGGATACCATTGCAGGCAAACATATTATAAGCTTCACGATAGTTTATGGCAATCCAGTAAGCATATAGTTTAGCTATTGAATAGGGACTTCGGGGGTAGAAGGGAGTAGTTTCTTTTTGAGGAACTTCTCGTACTTTACCGAATAACTCACTGGTTGATGCCTGATAAAACTTAGATTTTTCTTCAAGCCCAAGAATCCTTATAGCTTCAAGAATGCGAAGGACTCCAAGCCCATCCGAATTTGCGGTATACTCCGGGGTCTCAAAAGAAACCTGAACATGGCTTTGGGCACCAAGGTTGTAGATTTCGTCCGGCTCTATGTTCTTAATAAGTCTTATTACGTTTGCTGAATCGGTCAGATCTCCGTAATGCAAAAAAAACCTGGAGTCTTTATAATGTGGATCCTGCAGGAGATGATCTATACGTCCTGTATTGCTCAAAGACGATCTTCTGTGCATTCCGTGCACAGTGTACCCTTTATTTAACAGAAATTCTGCAAGGTATGCTCCATCCTGTCCAGTTATACCTGTAATTAATGCTACTTTAGACATTTTTACCACACAATTTTAACAAATATAAATTTTAACATTTTACGAGTTCCAGATCGTTTTTAACCATCATTTTGACTAATTCTTCAAAATTTACCCTGGGCACCCATCCGAGTTTTTCTCTAGCTTTTGACGGATTTCCAACAAATAAGCTTGACTCGATAGGCCTGTAAAATTGGGGATCCACTTCAATCAGGACCTCACCTGTTCCAGCATTTATCCCTTTTTTGTCGAGCCCTTCTCCTTCCCATTCGATCTCGATCCCAACCTCTCTGAATGCAAATTCCACCATATCTTTTACAGAATGTGTTTCGCCTGTTGCAATCACATAGTCATCCGGCTTATCCTGTTGCAACATCAGCCACATAGCTTCAGCATAGTCTCCTGCAAATCCCCAGTCTCTTTTTGCATTAAGGTTTCCAAGGTACAGTTTCTCTTGAAATCCTTTTTTTATTCTAACTGCAGCTTTGGTAATCTTTCTCGTAACAAAACTATCTGGCCTTATCGGGGACTCATGATTAAACATGATACCATTGCAGACAAACATATCATAAGCTTCACGATAATTTACACAAATCCAGTAAGCATACAATTTGGATACCGCATAAGGGTTTTGGGGGCGAAAGGGAGTATTTTCATTTTGCGGGGTTTCCAGTGAGTTTCCGAATATTTCTCCAGTGCAAGCCTGAAAAAGCTTTGTTTTCTTTTCCAACCCAAGGGTGCGTATGGCTTCAAGGAGGTGGAGGGTACCCAGTGAGTTAATTTCTGCTGTATACTCTGGTCGGTCAAAAGAAGTATGTACACTGCTTTGAGCCGCCAAGTTATATATCTCATCCGGGCAAACGTCTTGAATAATCCTTATAATTTTGGAATAATCAGTCATATCACAGAAGTGAAAATGAAGATTTACGTTTTTCTTCTCTTTGTTATTATCTTCTATTCTGGTAGTAGATGATTCTCTCTTTATTCCATGCACTACATACCCCTTATCTAATAGAAGTTTTGAAATATATGTGCCATCCTGGCCTGTTATGCCTGTGATCAATGCGACTTTTGTCAAGGAATCACCTTATTTTGCTTCAATTCTGATCCTACCAGAGATAGGACATCTAGTTCTTAAATAAGTAGCTCTCCCTTTGCAAAAAGCATATCTTCTTAAACTATATAAACTAATTGATACACAATATTATTGCTAACTTCCTGTCAAATTATTATTACTTAGTAACATCCAGAGAGCTGTCTCCAGGTTTGTCATGATATTCATGATATAGTCCTTTATTGAGGCTGAAACCGGCTGGCCGTTGGAGATAAAACAAAAAAAAGTTCACGGAAATTCGGCTAATCAAACTTAACTATATTAATAGTAAATAACCGAATTATTATTCAAATCAAAAATTGCTTCGAAACATATATAAACCTCTATTTAAATTTAAAGTGAAATAATTAAAAAAAGAGAACAAACATGAAAACAGCTATCTTTCATGATTACTTCGGAGCTATTGGCGGTGGAGAAAAAGTTGTCATTACTCTAGCAAACTTATTGAACGCTGATATTATCACCACAGATGTGGATGCGGTTAATAAACTGGATGCAGCAGTGAATGTGATATCTCTTGGACACACAAAGAAAATCCCTCCGCTAAAACAAATCTCTGCAACAAAAAAATTTTATTCTTGTGATTTTTCAAATGATTATGATTTTTTCATCTTTACAGGAAACTGGAGCCATTATGCAGCCCACAATCATCACCCGAATATGTGGTACTGCTACACACCTGTAAGAGCATTTTATGACCTCTACGATACTTTCTTACAGAGACAGGATTTTATAACCCGACAGGCTTTTCGTGCCTGGGTACATGGACACAGATGGCTGGATCAAAAATCAGTGAATAACATTGACCATATTGTCACGATTTCAAAAAATTCTCAGAAAAGAATTGAGAAATACCATCACAAGACTGCTGACATAATTTATCCCCCTGTTGATGTTTCAAAGTTTAAATTTAAGGAGTATGGGGATTTCTGGCTCTCGGTAAACAGGCTTTACCCTGAAAAAAGAATCGAATTGCAAATAGAAGCGTTTAGAAAAATGCCTGATGAAAAACTCATTATTGTAGGTGGTTATGCAAAAGGCGATCACGCTGAAAAGTATGCAAAAAATATAAGTAATAAACTACCTTACAATGTGAGCATACTTGGAGAAGTTTCAGAACAGGAATTAATTGACCTCTACGCCAGTTGCAAGGGCTTCATCTGCACAGCGCTTGACGAAGACTTTGGTCTAACTCCTGTGGAAGCAATGGCAAGCGGAAAACCTGTTGTCGCGGTGAACGAAGGTGGATTTAGAGAGACAGTTACAGAAAAAACGGGTCTTCTTATAAACGCAGATCTTCACAGCACTATAGAGGCTGTTAAATCCATATCGCGTGAGCCAGAAAGGTATAAGGATGCCTGTCTTAAGCAGGCAAAACGCTTTGATCTTTCGATTTTTAGTGAAAAGATGAAAAATGTGGTAAATAATGATCGTTAATCACCTAAAAGAACTCTATGATTACAGGAATCTTATTTGGCAACTAGCATGGAGCGAGTTTAAATTAAGATATAAGAATTCTATACTGGGTTATTTCTGGTCTCTTCTAGAACCTCTGCTTATGCTCCTGGTTCTATATATGGTTTTTTCGAACTTAATGAGGATCCAGGTAGAATACTACCAGCTGTTCTTGTTTATTGGAATAATTTTATGGGGTTTTATGAGCAAAGCTACTACCATCGGAATGTTTTCCATAGTAGGAAAACCAGGTATGGTTAAGAAAATTTACTTTCCAAGAGAAATCTTTGTTATTTCTTCATGCATCACAGCTCTGCTTATGAGCGTCTTCGAGTCTTTGGTATTTATAATGTTTATGATATATTTCAGGGTACCAATTTCCATCAACCTGGCATATGCACCTCTGATCCTACTCTTCCTGTTTATCATTTCACTCGGCCTCGCTCTGGCTCTTTGCGCATTGAATGTATTTTACAGGGATGTGCAGTTTATCTGGCAAGTATTTTTGCAGATTGGATTTTATATAACTCCGATACTCTATACCATCGACATATTTCCTAAAAATCTACAGAGATTTGCCTTATTGAGTCCAATTGCACGGATTATTACTTCTGCAAGGGATACTATTATTTATTCGTCTCCAGCTAAAACAGAGGACCTTTTATTTATGTTTCTTTCATCAATAGTCTTCCTTCTTGTCGGATATATTATTTTTTCCAAATTAGAACCCAGATTTGCGGAGGAGATCTGATGACGGCAATTAAGGTTGAGAACTTGCACAAAACATTCCGCATACCTCATGAAAAAAGAACCACTATATTTGAGACTTTGACCGGGTTCTTCAAACCTCCTACGTATGAAACTTTCTATGCACTCAAGAACATTAATTTTACAGTTGAAGAGGGAGAAGCTCTTGGGATTATTGGAGAGAACGGAAGTGGAAAGAGTACTTTATTGAAGATTATTGCAAATATCTTGCGTCCATCAGCAGGGAGTGTTACTGCCCTAAAGAAACTCACCCCCTTCCTTGAACTTGGAGTTGGCTTCCAGTCCGATCTCACAGCTGCAGAGAACATAAAAATTTATGGAACCATCATGGGTATGCAGAAAAGAGAAATTAATGACAAACTGGACGACATTATTGAATTCGCAGGACTTGAGAAATTCAAAGATACTAAGCTCAAAAACTTTTCTTCGGGTATGCAGGTAAGGCTTGCCTTTTCAACAGCAATTCAAACTGATCCGGAAATCCTTTTGATGGATGAAGTTCTGGCAGTTGGAGACATGGAGTTTCAGCAAAAGTGTCTGGATGTCCTTAGCCAGTATCGAAAAGATGGAGTTACAATTGTTTTCGTTTCACATGACCTTGGGGCAGTAAGGAGATTCTGTGATAGGACTTTACTTCTACATAAAGGAGAACAGGTAGTCTTAGGGGATACAGGAGATGTAATTGACCGTTATGTGTATGGCGGTGGAGAAGAAGCACCTAACTCTTCTGAAAATCAGAATGAATCAGAGGTTGCTGAAACCGAGGCGAAATCTGAAGACAAAAGCCCTAGATGGGGAGATAAAACAATTGAAATTACCAATGTAGAGTTTTACGATAAATTTGGCAATAAAGGGACCAGATTTAACTCTTTTGACCCAATGACAGTAAGGATTTTTTACAATGCACATAAAAAAATCTCTGATCCCGTATTTGGCATTGCTTTTTATTCCGAAAACGGAGAAAATCTGTTTGGCACAAATACGGAATTAAAAAACGCTTCAATTGATTCTCTTGAAGGAAAAGGGCATGTTGACCTGATGATAGAGAGAATTCCTATGATTACAGGAAGATTTCTGCTGACCGTCGCTGTGCATACTCATGATCAAAAACCGTATGATTGGCACGATAAACAGTATTCTTTTGATGTAATTCCAACGTGTAGAGATATTGGACTCTTCGATGTACCCTGCAACTGGAAGATCTGAGTCCCGGATGTGAGATCTATGGATACTTTTGAAATTAACAAAGATGGAACTGGTGAGAGAGAGATCAACGTTGAAGAGATAATGGGAAAAATAAGGGAGAGCATCCGTGAGCGAAAAGAACTAGCAGGTTTTCCAGTGAGCGACACTGGAGATCTTCAAAGAGGCCCTTCTGTACATATTGGTGACAGTAATATCCAGAGAGACCTTGAATATGTTAACTCAAACTGGGATACCAAGAATAACAGTTATTTCATAAGCTCTCATCGTCCTGTTGTCGGGAAATTCTTGATTAGAAGTAGGGAGATGGTAAATGGAGAAATCAAACGGTATGTGGACCCTATTTTCTGGAAACAAACTGAATTTAATGGGAGTACAGTCCGTCTTCTTAATTATACTGCTGGTAAGTTCAACCATTATAATAATGAGATAGAGCAGTTAAGATCTGAAATCGATTTTGGGATGAAGAAGCTAAGGCCTGAAGTTGAGGATAAGATCGAGCAGCTCAGACCTGAATTTGAGGATAGGATAGAACATCTTAAATCTGAGTTTGATAATAAAATAGGGGAGCTCAGGCCTGAAATAAATAATACTATAAGATCAGAGGTTAACTCTATAGTTACTTCAATGAAATTAGAGATTGAAAATATGGCATGGCTAGCCAGTATAATCGAAAGCAAAGCAAAAGAAAGGCATAAAAAACAAGAAATTGAAACTTCTGATACCGAAAATTTTGATATTAATTATTTTAGGTTTGAAGAACAGTTCAGGGGTTCAAGAGAAGACATAAAGCAACGACAGTTGAATTTTATAAATTATTTCACTGGCTGTTCCAATGTTCTAGATATCGGATGTGGAAGAGGCGAATTTCTTGAATTATTAAAAGATCTTGGAATTGGTGGAAAAGGTATTGATATTGATGATACAATGGTGGATTACTGCCTTTCAAAAGGATTAAATGTGGAGCAAGAAGAAGCAATTTCGTATCTCAAAAAACTTGAAGATAAAAGTCTCGATGGGATTTTTATCGACCAGGTAGTTGAACATTTGGAACCTGATTACCTGATTAATCTGCTTCAGCTTTGTTTTCAGAAGCTCAAGTATGGGTACTATATTTTTGTGGAGACTGTAAATCCTCTTTCTCTGGTATCATTCGCTAATTTTTATATCGACATGACTCATAAAAAACCAATACATCCAGAAACCCTTAAGTTCCTGCTAACTTCAGTCGGATTCAGAGATTTAGATACTAAGTTCCTCTCTCCTGTATCAGAGGAAGCAAGATTGCAAAAAGTCCCAATTAACAGTGGGGTGGAAGAATGGGTAAAAAACTATCTTGGCACCTATAACCAGAATATAGAAAAACTGAACAATATCTTGTACGGGGCACAGGACTACGCTGTAATTGGCAAAAAGTGATGGTGAAAGTAATGAGAATTGCAATTGTTGCACCGAGTCCTGTACCTTTTACCCTTGGAGGAGCAGAATTGCTTTTTCTTGGAATGCAAAATTCCATAAATAAAAATACATCTCATCAATGTGAATTGGTGAAGATTCCAATTAAAGAAAATAGTTTCTGGGACCTCATTGATTCTTATTATAAGTTCTATCAGCTTGATCTTTCTTATTTCGATATGGTAATTTCGACCAAGTATCCCTCATGGATGCTCAAGCATAATAACCATACTGTCTACATGGTTCATCATTTACGCGGACTGTTTGATACTTATCATTTTTGTAATGAAGCTTATGCGGTTGAGTCCAAACTCAGAAAAGGACTTGTTGAAGAGGTTCTAGATCTCATTCATAATGGTAACAAAACTGAACAGAATGTTGATAAAGTATTTGAAAGGCTCTTTGAGTTGAAAAAAGAGCAAAAAAACTATAATAAAGAGACTTTCAAATTTCCGGGACCTTTTATCAGGGAAATTATCCATTTTTTTGACGAATACGCACTTTCTCCGGTCAGAATTAACAGATACCTCACAATGTCAAATAATGTAAAAAAAAGAGCAGATTACTTTCCTCTCAATGTGCAGGTAGATGTAAATTATCCTCCTTCTAAAATAGAGAATTTTGAGTGTAATGAGTATAGTTATCTTCTTACTGCAAGCCGTCTTGATGGACCAAAGCGTATTAATCTTCTGGTGCAGGCAATGAAGTACGTCCCACACAACGTGAAATTGAAGATTGTAGGAACTGGTCCAGATGAAGAAAAACTGAAAAAAATGGCCGAAAATGATCATAGAATTGAATTTCTCGGTTTCGTTAGTGAAAACGAACTTATAAAATTATACTCAAATTCCCTTGCAGTCCTTTTTGTTCCCTTTGATGAGGACTATGGTTTAATTACAATTGAGGGAATGATGAGCAAAAAGCCAATTATTACTGCAAAAGATAGTGGGGGGCCTCTGGAATTCGTTAAAGATTCAGAAACCGGTTATATTATTGAACCTGAACCTCAAAAAATTGCTGAAAAAATAAATAATCTTATTGAGAATCCGGAAACTGCCAGAAAAATGGGCCTTGCCGCATACCAGAACGTAAAAGGTATAACGTGGAAGAATTTTGCATCTCATCTCATAGGCCAAAAGAAGAGTTCTACTTCTGATAAAAAGAAAATTCTGGTGTTGTCCACTTATTCATGTTATCCACCTAGAGGGGGAGGACAGCACAGAATATACAATATATATTCTCTACTGGCAAAAGAGTTTGATGTGACAATCTGTTCAATTATTGAGACTAATAAGCAATATCAGAATCTTGTTTTGGACAATGGGCTAAGACAAATATGTATTCCTCAGAGTATAGACCACGCAAGGTACCAGTGGGAGGCTGAGAAAAAAATAGGGGTAAACCTCTACGATGTGGCTATGATAGATTTCGTTGATCACTCAAAAGAATATGTAGAAAAAGTAAAAGAATTAGCAGTGGATTCAGATATTGTTATATTTTCACATCCTTATTTATACAAACTAAGGAGATTTATATCTGAAGCTAAGATTATAATTTATGATGCTATTGATGTTGAATACTCGCAAAAAACGAATTATATTAAAAATGAAGAATTTTCTGAAAAAATAAAAAATATAGAGCTTGAAGCCTGTCAAAAATCAAATATTGTATTTACTACTTCTGAAGAGGACAAAAATCAACTTGTTAAACTTTACAATATAAATCCCCAAAAAGTTTTTGTTGCCTCAAACGGGGTGGATACCTCAAAAATTAATTTAATCTCGCAAGAAGAAAAAACGATCTTAAAGGAGATTACAGGGATAAAAGGTCCTTCAATTCTTTTTGTTGGTAGCTGGCACCCTCCTAATCTTAAAGCTTTAAAGTTTATAGTTGACAATTTAACAAAAAAGTTAAAAGATTGTAGATTTTTAGTGGTTGGTAGCATCAAAGATTATTATCTTAACGAATATGGGAAACTACCACAAAATGTTTTGGCATTTGGCGTTGTTGATGAAGATGAAAAATATGAAATTTACAAAATAGCAGATATTGCTATCAATCCTATGTTTAGTGGTTCTGGTACAAATCTCAAAATGCTTGATTATATGAGCGCAGGCATCCCCGTAATTAGTACCGCTATGGGTTCAAGAGGGTTAGATGTTGAAAATAACAAACATGCAATTATCTGTAATGCTGATGAAATGCCAGAAAAGATAGTTGAACTCCTAGATGATGCCGATCTGAAGAACAAGCTGAGAATCAACGCAAGGACTCTGGTTGAAGATAAATATTCCTGGAAGATGATCGCACAATCCATTATAGAAAAACTAACGAAGGGTGCTAATCAATGAAACTTGCATTTGTTGTACAGAGGTACGGTGAAGACATAGTTGGAGGCGCGGAATATCTTACTAGACTTATTGCTGAACATGTGACTAAATATCATGAAATTGAAGTTCTCTCCACCTGTGCAAAAGATTACCACACATGGAAAAATGAGTATAAAAAAGGAACTGAAACTATAAATGGTGTCCTGGTGAGAAGATTCACAAATTCAAAAAAGCGTGACCTGAATAAACACAGTAAGATTCAGGAAAAGGCTTTTTTTTCTGCTCACAGCCGGGAAGATGAGATTTCATGGATAGATGAACAGGGTCCTTACTGTCCAGAACTGGTAGAATACATCTCAAAAAATAAAGACAACTATGACGCCTTTGTATTTTTTACATTCAGGTATTATCCTAGCTATTACGGAATTAAGGAAGTAGGAAACAAAGCTTTGATTGCTCCTTTCGCAGAAAACGACCCTGCTCTTGACTTAACTACAACAAAAGAAATGTTTCAGAATGTAAAAGGTATTATATACAGCACTCCTGAAGAACAAGACTTAATTAAAGCAAAAACAGGCCTCAAAGAAGAAGAAAAAATCTTTGATATTGTTGGATGTGGCATCGAAATTCCTGAAGTTATCCCGGAATACAAGAGTCTAAAAGATCAGGACTATATTTTTTATCTTGGCAGAATTGAAGGCTCCAAAGGATGTTACCAGTTATTTGAATATTATCTTAAATTATTTAAAGAGTTCTCAGGAATCCCTTCCCTTGTTTTAGCAGGATATGATGCTATAGGCGTTCCAAAGCATGATAAGATAAAATACCTCGGTTTTGTTTCCGAGGCCGAAAAATATTCTCTTCTTAAAAATGCTCAGTTTTTGATTATGCCATCTCCCTATGAAAGTTTATCCTTAGTTACCCTTGAGTCAATGGGTTGTGGGACTCCTGTACTTGTAAACGGGGAATGTGATGTCTTAAAAGGCCACTGCGTAAGAAGTAACGCAGGTCTCTGGTATCAGAATTATGATGAATTTAGTGAATGCCTTAATTTTTTATGCTCAAACAGTACTGTCCGGAATAAAATGGGAAATAATGGAAGAAAATATATTGCAAAAAATTATACCTGGGAAAAAGTAGAAATGAAATATTTACAGTTATTGGACGAGATGTTAAAAAGTGATTTCAGTCGAATACCCCGCAGCAAGCTGCATGGTATTTGATTAGGATCCACCGCGAAATAACATAGGCAACTTTTTAGACTGTATTCTCCAATTTTCACAAGCAAGCCCATCGATTAAATTCCAAAATAATTATGTGTTGCCGATGTTATTTCGTAACGAGTCCTTAAATAAAGGGGGTTATGCAGAATAGATTCTATCTAAAATAGGACTCTTTTGATAATAAATATTGTTGCTATGCAAGAAATTAACATATTAAGGCTACATAGGATTGGGGAATGATATATAATTTCTTTTATATTTACAAAATTACAGATATCGAGGTAAACTATAGCCTGCATCCTACTTTCGGGAGGTAGCTTGTTTTTTTCGTAATATTTTTACTGATAGCGTTTTTTTCTGGAAAACACATTATCCCTGATATTAAACATTATTGCAAAAGTGGTTCATTGTTTTATATGTCGTGAGATTTGGGTCATATGTTAACCAGTTCAAACCATACATATTTATATAATGCTTGAAAAACGCCATCATTAAAAATTCCCAAAATCTAATGTCGACCTGCCGAATATAGGTTAAATGACTAATATCTTTTGCAATTTTTGGAGAAAAATAAAACATGTCTATGAAGAAACGATTATTATTTATTGATATTTTAAAAATAATCGGCATTGGCTGCGTACTATTTTGGCACCTTTTTTTTAATACCTATAATCTCGTATGGTTCTTGCCACTTTATGGGATGTTACATCTCGGCGGTTTAGGTGTTATTTTATTTTTAATTGCAAGCGGTGCGGCTTTAACTTACAACCAATATAATTTTAATGATGTGAAAAATATTCTAATTTTCTATTATAAACGTTTAGTTCGTGTCTATCCTGCTATGTGGCTAACTACCCTGTTCACGTTTTTATTGCTACCTTCATCCTTCCAAAATATAGATTATATAAAATTATTGGAGGAACTGACAGGATTTTACTATTATTTCAATAAAACTACTCCTATAATCAATTCGTCAATATGGTTTATTGGGCTTATCATCATCTTATATATATTATACCCATTATTATATAATATAATAAGAAAATATAGGTATTATGGCTTTATCGTTATCTTCATAATTTCAATGGCAACTCGTATTTATTTATATAATAACCCTGGATTTTTTGGTTACACTAACTTATTTTATTTTGGGGTAATCCCGAATTTGTGGGCATTCTGTCTCGGCATGTTTATTATGTCAATAAATTTATACCCTAAATTCGAATCAAAAAATATCATTATAAAAGAACTATCCAATCTGTCATTTTACATATATCTTTTACAATTTGCAATTATACCCATATATACTCTTAGCAAACCTTTATTTTTAATAGAAATTCTATTTTTTTCTTATATGTTCATGCTGACGGATAACAAAATAAATGAATATCTATTGTCTTTAAGATTACCTTTTAGCCCGAGTTTGAAAGAATAATAAATTATATAATGTATAAATGTGTTTTATGCTCTTATCTTTTTTTCATATAATTTACATTCCGCCCCCTCCCCAAAAAACGCGACTTAATTTTTTTATTCATACAGTTTATTGCTGATTTTGTCCTCCATTTTGAATTAATTATTCAACCTTCATGAAATATCGCTAAAAATATGCCAACTTCTTGTTTTTTTTACTAATTTGACCGGGATTTTTTGGAAAATTGTGGGATTCAAGCCAAAATCATTGATTTTGTTAAACATGTGTCCACGGCAGATTCAATAAGTTTATTCAATTGTTCCGACATTCCGCAAATGTCCCCAAAAATAAAAATTATTTTTTATTAAAGGGTCAACTGTCCAATAATAATTGACCTTTGTTAATGGCAAATTCGTTGATTCTTTAGCACAGCACTAACTGAATTTGCCACAATACATTATTTTTCATATTGTAGAATTGGTATTTCCTGAATTCCATAACAGCATCCGC
>MCHG01000171.1_pt1 | contig 32938 bp, 32 predicted proteins | sample 787351 | NCBI WGS metagenome assembly MCHG01 (sample SAMN05430296, study PRJNA330682) | permafrost metagenome | biome: Cold desert; feature: permafrost; material: soil; isolation source: enrichment culture inoculated with soil incubated with H2/CO2 at 20 degrees... ... | reverse complement strand
AAAGAAATCACACCTATGGAAGAAGATTTCAGTAGATGGTATACAGATGTTATATTAAAAAATGAGCTTGTAGATTACTCACCTGTTAAGGGATTTATGGTTATTAGGCCATATGGGTATGCATTGTGGGAAAAGATTCAAGAATATGCTGATGGAAAATTCAAAGTAACTGGACATAAAAACATGTATTTTCCATTATTGATACCAGAAAGCTTATTGAATAAGGAAAAGGAACATGTTGAGGGCTTTGCTCCAGAGGTGGCATGGGTTACTCATGGGGGAAATCAGGAGCTAAGTGAAAGATTGGTTATAAGACCAACCTCAGAAACAATTATATGCCACATGTATGCTAAGTGGTTAAATTCATACAGAGATTTACCTTATTTATATAATCAGTGGTGTAGTGTAGTCAGATGGGAAAAGACAACAAGACCATTTTTGAGAACTTCTGAATTTTTATGGCAGGAAGGACACACACTTCATGAAACTGAGGAAGAAGCTCAAGCTGAAACATTACAAATGCTTGACATATATAGACAAGTAGCAGAAGATTTAATGGCTATGCCAGTTGTAATTGGGCTGAAAAGCGAAAAAGAAAAATTTGCAGGAGCCCATGCAACTTACACAATGGAAGCATTGATGCATGATGGTCAGGCCCTTCAGGCAGGAACGTCTCACAACTTAGGACAGCATTTTACAAAGGCTTTTGAAATTAAATTTCAAGGAAGAACTGGGCAGGAAGAGTATCCATACCATACTTCTTGGGGAATTTCAACTAGGCTTATTGGTGGACTTATAATGGTACACTCTGATAATAGAGGACTTGTTTTGCCGCCAAAAATGGCTCCTGTACAGGTGGTAATTATACCTATTGCTCAAAACAAACCCGGAGTCTTGGATAAGGCAAATGAACTATATGATAAGATGAAATCTAAGGGAATTAGAGTTGAACTTGATGACAGCACTGAAAATTCTCCAGGATGGAAATTTAATCAATATGAAATGAAAGGTTATCCAATACGTATAGAAATTGGACCAAAAGACATTGAAAATAATCAAGCTGTTGCTGTTCGAAGAGATAGGCTAGAAAAAGAAATAATATCATTTGATAATATCGAAAATACTATTTTTGAAATGCTCGATACAATTCAAAAAGATATGTTTAATAAAGCAAAAGAACATAGAGAAAAAAATACTTATATAGTTGACGATTATGAACAATATAAAAAGGATTTACCGAACCGTCCTGGATTTGCAAAGATGATGTGGTGTGGAGATAGAGCGTGTGAAGATAAATTAAAAGAAGAAACAGGGGCGACTATTAGATGCATTCCTTTTGAACAGGAAGATTTAGGTAACAAATGTCATATTTGCGGCAAGGACGCAAAGCACATGATTTACGTAGCAAGGGCGTATTAGTAAAAAAAAGTAAAAAAATAAATAATTAAGAATCTTATAGTAATAAATTATTGAAATTTTCATTTTAATTATTAAATCTTGATTCATATCACAGTTTTTTAAATTTATAAACAATATAATGATTATAAAGTATAAAGAACAATTTTAAAATACAACTAATAAAATATTAGGAGGTAAGATATGATTGAACAAAATTTTAAAATGAGCTTAGGAATTAATGAAAAAGTAATTGAAAAGGTAATACAAGACGAAAATGTTCATTATCTTCATATGGTTTTTAATAAAAACGAAGGATTGCCTGAACATTTTGCAAATTCAAATGTTTATATGACTGTCTTGAGAGGCAAGTTATCAATTCAGTTAGATGATCAAGAAAACCACGAGTATATAGAAGGAAATATTTTAAAGATTCCTTTTAAAACAAAAATGAATGTTAGAAATTTACATGATGACACATTAGAATTAATAATTGTCAAAGCACCAGCTCCTAAAAATTAAAAAGATAATTAACATTAAATAAGAACCTATAAGATAGGCGCGGAATAAGCATATCCATATAGGTTCTTTTTTGTACTATATTGTTTATGGAGTGGTAACTTATGAGTTTCATTAATTTTATACGGTTATTACTTTTACACCACTTTTCAATTCTTCAGTAAGAACTGATCCCATAGAGATTACTTCTATATTTAAATTTTGTAATTTTTCAGTGACACCGTATCTGTTAGCGCAAGCAATACATGCTTTTATGTCTACTCCTACAAGTTGCATTGCTTTTAATTCTTCCTGTATAGTTTCATTATTTGCAGCAACTTCAGCAGATGGTCCCCAAATTACAAGATCTACTTCATCCCACCAACCTCTAATTTTAGAATTTTTTGCATACATAAAGGCCATATTTATAGCTGCTTCGGTATCTCTTGTAACCCATAAAACAATTAGTTTATTTTTCATCTTATACCCCTTTTTGTATAGTAATATTTGCAAGTTTTTGTGTAATATCTTTAGTGTTAATTTAGTATATCAAAAATTATCAACCAAGACAACATTTTAGTGATAAATGCATTATTTTTATGTAATGGGTTTTAATCTTCTATATTTAGATTATTAAGCGAATCTAAATCTGTAATAACAATATATTTTGCATCAAAATCAATTAAACCATCTTTTCTCATTTTGTTTAATTCTCGAGAAAGTGATGAACGTTGAACACCAAACTTTTCTGCTAATTCTTTTTTTGACATACTCAATTTTATTTTTTTATTATTTTGAGAATAGTATTCAAATAATAAAAAGTCAATAATGCACTGCTTTAATGTTTTCATTGTTAATGTTTTTATTCTATTTGACAATATTACTGCTTTATTGGAAAGTGATTGAAGTATGTATGTTAAAAAACATTCATTTGTTTGGCAAAATCTCAATATCAGGTCTTTGCTCATATGCATTATTTTAACATCAATTTTTGCCGAAACTGTCATGGGATATTTATTCTCAACTGAAAAAAGCAAATTTTCACCTACAATATCACCCTGTGTAAAATCGCTAATAGAAATAACATTTCCTTCGGAATCTATTTTTTGTATAGTTAAAGCCCCTTCTAATATTATATCCATACTTTTGCATATTTCATTTTGCAAATAAACTATGGAATTTTTATCATATTTTTTAATACTATAATTATTATTTTTAAGTATATAAGTTAATTCGCTTTCAGTAAAACATTTAAACATAGCTGTATTAGTAAGTAATTTAATAAATTTCTCCATTATTTGCCCTTTCTATTTAATTGGTATTTTAATTTTAAATAATTAAAATAATAATATTTAAAAATAGTTACCATAGTAACTGTTTTTAATGCTTTGTTATATTATGATTGCTAAAAGAAAGTCACATGAGGGCTTTCTTGATGGTAATCATATTATATTTTTAAAGTGGTAATTAATCAATACAAAATGGAGGTATTTATGAAAAAGTTTTTTAATATAGCAAAAGGAAAAGGGAAAATAATTATTGTGCCTGTTGTTATTATTTTTGTTCTCGGTGCAATTTATATTTTTAACAACGCGCAAAAAAATGACTCGGCAATTGTTTATGCTGATAACGGAACGTTTATTGAAGCATCAGGCACAGTTGAAAATAATTTAATATCAGTTAGTAGTGAGGTTACAGGAACAGTTCTAGAAACAATGGTAAACGAAGGTGACTTAATAAAAAAAGGAGCATCAATAATTAAAATAGAGAATACTGCTTTACAGAATCAATATGATCAAGCTTCAACTAACATGAAGATAACGGAACAGAACATAACAATGCTTGAAAAAAGCATAGCCAATTTGAACATTCAAAATGTAGATGTGGTTAAGCAGTCACAAAGTGCTTATTTATCAACTAAGGCCGAATATAAAAGAGTTATGGATGGAGCAAGCCCTGATGAAATAAAACAAGCTGGAGAAGTAGTAAATCAAGCAAAGATAAATTATGATTATGCAATAACTAACCTTGAAAGAAGTAAAGAACTTTATGAACAACAAGCAATATCAGAAAGTAAGTATGATGAAGCTACTAAAGCATATAGCATAAGTGAAGCCCAGTATAATGCTGCAAGTTCACAGTTGAACTTAATAAAATCTTATCCTACAGAAACATCTAAAGCTGCTGCTGAAAATAAGATGTTGCAGCTTAAGGCAGGGTATGATCTTTCTATAGCTAACGGGAATACACAACTTACCCAATTAGAAAGCCAGCTTGAAATTGCTAAGATACAATCAGAACAGTCTAAAAATATTGTAGAGCAAACTAAAAAAGAATTGGATAAGTTGATAATAAAATCGCCTTTTGACGGCATTGTAAATTCGTTATTAGTTAATGTAGGAGAGTTTGTTACAATGGGTAAGTTGACATCTGAAATATACAATCCTGAAAACGTAGAAATAAAGGCATACGTGTCCGAAGCCAACATAGGGCGCATTGTATTAGGACAGGAAACTTATATATCAATAGATTCATATAAAGATAAGACATTTGCAGGCAAAATAACAAAAATTAACAACCGTGCTGAATTTACACCTAAAAACATTCAAACAAAAGAAGAAAGAGTAAACACAGTATTTGAGGTAACTGTTAAGGTTCAAGATTCAGAAGGTGCATTAAAACCCGGCATGCCAGCAGATGTAAATATTAAAATAGATTAAACAAGGGGTAGAAGAATGGAATATGATATTCAGATATTTTCTCTCACTAAAAAATTTGGCAACAATACAGCCGTAGATGATTTGAATATACAGGTAAAGAAAAATACAATTTTCGGATTAGTTGGACCAGACGGTGCAGGTAAGACAACAACTATGAGAATGCTATGTTCGCTTTTAACACCAGATAGCGGCTCGGCTAAAATAGGAAATTATGATATTCTGACAGAAAATGAAAAAATAAAAAGTCATATTGGATATATGCCTCAGAAATTTAGTTTATATGGCGATCTCACTGTATTAGAAAACTTAGAATTTTATTCTGAAATATATCAAATACCTAAGAAGGTAAAAAAAGAAAAAATTGAATATTTGCTAAAATTCAGCAATCTTACTAATCACTCCTATAAGCTAGCAGATCAACTATCTGGTGGTATGAAGCAAAAATTAGCCTTGTCATGTAATTTGATTCATACTCCCAAGTATCTTCTTTTAGATGAACCAACAATTGGTGTGGATCCTGTTGCAAGAAGAGAATTTTGGAAAATATTATTTGAATTAAGAGATATAGACACAACTATATTTATAAGCACTCCATATATGGATGAAGCTGAAAGATGCGATGAGATAGGTCTAATGAGCAATGGTAGAATAATCAAGAAAGATACGCCTGCTAATATTATTAATAGCTTTGATAAACATATAATATGTGTTTATTCTGATGATAATCATATTGCAAGAAAATTAGCACAAGAAGAAGAGAGTGTTTTAGATGCATATATGATGGGAGAAGAACTTCACATTATAGCTGAAGATTATGATTATACTTTAAAAGCATTGCAGGAAAAATTTCATTTAAATAATATTTCAATAAATTCTATTAAAGAAATAGAGCCATCACTAGAAGATGTATTTGTAAATACCATTAAAAGTGAAAAGAGATGATGTAATGGAAAATGCAATTGAAATTAAAAATTTAACTAAAAGATTTGATGAATTTGTTGCAGTAAATGATGTTAGCTTTAGTGTAAAAAAAGGTGACGTGTTTGGATTTTTGGGCCCTAATGGCTCAGGAAAAACAACTGTAATAAGAATGTTGATGGGATTAATAAATCCTACTTCAGGTACAGGAAAAGTACTTGGTTATGATATAATTAAAGAAAATGATAAAATAAGGTCACATATCGGTTATATGTCGCAAAAATTTAGCTTATATGAAGATTTAACCGTAGATGAAAATTTAGATTTCTATGCTGGTGTGTATTGTGTTCCTAAGGATAAAATAAAAAAAAAGAAGCTTGAAATATTAGAAATGGCTGATTTGGTAGGAAAAGAAAAAATGATTACATCAAACCTTTCAGGTGGATGGAAACAAAGACTTGCTCTAGGGTGTGCTATTATCCATGAACCTGAAATTTTACTTTTAGATGAACCAACTGGTGGGGTTGATCCCATAGCTAGAAGACAATTTTGGGATATTATATATGACTTATCTAAAAAAGGAGTAACTATTTTAGTGACAACTCATTACATGGATGAAGCAGAACATTGCAATTCTATAGGTTTTTTATATTATGGAAATATCCTATCATTAGATAGCCCAAATGCAATGAAGGATAAAATAATTAAAGGTGATATTGTCGAGATTAAAACAAATAATACATTAAAATCAATAGAATTATTAAAAATGAAAAACGGTGTTAAAGATGCCTCTGTTTATGGAGCAGGAATTCACGTTATGACAGAGTTTAATATAAATTTAGAGGAATTAGAAAAACATTTAATTCAAAATCACTTGGAGGTACACAGTATAAAAAAAGTAAGACCTTCATTAGAGGATGTCTTTGTTTTTCTAGTAGATAAAGAAAATGACAAAATCAATTGATATGGAAGTGAAACTATGAATTATAAAAGAATATTTTCAATTATTCGTAAAGAATTTTTTCAGATAAAAAGAGATAAAAGAACCATAGCTATTATAATAATGATGCCTATTATGGAATTATTACTGTTTGGTTATGCGGCTTCAACAAGCGTAGATCATATACCAACGGTTGTTTACAACAATGATATAGGAATTGAAAGCAGGGAGTTATTAGGCAGTTTTGTTAATTCACAGTACTTTGATTTAGACTTTAATGCACAAAGCATACAAGAAGTTCAACAGTATATAGATAACGGTGATGCTAAAGCTGGAATAGTTATACCACCGGAATATTCTAATGATATTAAAAGTGGCAAGACGGCACAGATACAGCTTATAGTTGATGGCTCAGATCCGACAACAGCTCAAACTATATTATCAAGTGCCAGTGGAGTTGTTCAATCCATGTCTGTAGAAATAATAAAAGACACTAAAGGAATATCTATGCCTATGGCTTTGGATTTAAGAAGTAGGGTTTGGTATAATCCTGATATGAGTAGTATAAATTTCAATATTCCAGGTCTTATTGGAGTAATCCTGCAGACGGTTACATTAATGCTAACATCTTTCTCAATTGTTAGAGAAAGAGAAAGAGGCACAATGGAGCAACTTATTGTAACTCCAATTACAAAAATGGAGCTCATGGTTGGAAAAATTGTTCCATATGTAATTATAGGTTTTGTTGATATAGTATTGGCATTAGCCCTTAGCGTATTTTGGTTTAGAGTCTCCATTGCAGGAAGCATAACCTTACTATTATTGTTTTCTATAATATTTTTATTTGGATCACTTGGAGTGGGCTTAGTTATTTCAACAATATCAAAAAGCCAGCTTCAAGCTATGCAGCTGTCAATGTTCATGATAATGCCAAATGTATTGCTTTCTGGATATATGTTTCCAAGAGAAGCAATGCCAAAGGTTATAAATGCAATTAGCACAGTGCTTCCGCTAACATATTTTATCAAAGTTCTAAGGGGTATAATATTAAAAGGAAACGGATTTTCTCAGTTATATAAAGAATTTATAATACTAACTGCTTTTGGTTTAGGATTTCTTATAATCGCAACCATAAACTTTAAAAAGAAAATAGAATGAAAGACAGGGGGACGTTTAATTTGTCTTCCAAAAAAGACAAATTAAACGTCCCCCTGTCTTCACATGTTTTAATTGACTTTGGAAAATGGAAGTGATAGAATTAAGCAAAACTGACCAGTCGGTCGAAATTTTAGGGAGGAAGTATTTTGAAAAGATTTTTGACATTATTATTAGTTATGGCATTTGTATTATCCGGATGCAACACAAAAGATGCTGTTGTGACAGAAGAAGAAACTTACACAGCTGTTGAAGTTGAAACTATAAAGCCAATGGAACTTTATATAGAAAATATAATGACAGCAAAAGCATACGCTGACAAGGACGTCTATGTGATACCTTTATTGGCTGGGAAGGTTGATAAAATAAATGTAGAAGTTGGGGATAAGGTTCAAAAGGATGATATCTTGTTTTTAATGAATAAGGAAGATATTAATAAACAAGTTAAACAAGCATATGCTGCTTATAATTCAGCAAAAGCAGGTTATGATGTGAGTGCAGGACAAATCCAAACAGCGAAAAATTCATTTGAGAAAATTAAAAAATTGTTTGAAGAAGGCGTTGTACCGGAAACTCAGTTTGAGCAGGCAAAACTAGCTGCTTCAGATAATACATTGCAAGCAGCAAAAATGGGAGTTGAACAAGCTAGAGTTGCTTATGAAAATGCTGCATCTATGCTAGACAATGCTGAAGTTAAGGCTCCTATATCAGGCGTAGTATCAAGTGTAAGCATTGTTGTAGGAGAATATGCCACGTCTTCAAATCCTCCGATTACAATAACGGATTCAGAAATTGTAACAATTGAATTTGGAGTACCTGCCAATATAATAAATAAAATTAAAAAAGGCGATAAGGTTAAGGTAGAAATAAGTGCTGCAAAACATAACGAGGATACTGTTATTAATAGCGTAAGCTCATCTGCTAATTTAATGACTAATTTATACAATGTGGACATTGTTTTAAATAATGATGGAACAATAAAACCTGGTATGTTTGCTAAGGTTTATTTAGACACTGATAAAATAGACAATGTACTTGCAGTAAAAACTGAAGCAGTTAAGGAAAAGCAAAATAAGAAATATGTATTTGTGGTTGAAGGTGAAATTGCAATTGAAAAGGAAGTCACAACTGGACTAGATACAGGAAGATATATAGAAATAACCTCGGGTTTAACTGAAGGAGTCAAGGTCATTATTAAAGGCCAAGATTATGTTAACGATGGAAGTAAAATTAAGATTGTAAGGGGTGAATAAGCATGTTTGCAAGATTTTCAGTTAAAAAACCCGTTACAATTATCATGATGATATTAATTGTGATTGTACTAGGAGTTGTTTCCTTAAGCAAGCTGCAAATTGACCTGCTTCCCCAAATGGAGTTACCATATGTTATGGTTCAAACCAGTTATCAAGGGGCAGGACCAGAAGAAATAGAAAACCTGGTAACAAAGCCCTTGGAGCAATCAGTTGCTACAGTTCAGAATATTGAAACAGTAACATCATATTCAAGTGAAGGTAGCTCAATGGTGTTATTGCAATTTGCCTTTGGTACTGATATGGATCAAGTAATGCTTCAATTAAGAGAAAGTATTGATCTTATAAAAGGATTTTTACCGGAAGGGTCAACATCTCCAATAGTATTAAAGGTAGACCCAAATGCCATGCCTATAATGCAATTGGCAGTATCCAGCAAAGGTGATATTATAACCACTCAGAAGATTGCAGAGGACATAATTTCTCCTCGCATCGAGCGTATAGAAGGAACAGCCTCAGCAGGAGTATCAGGAGGTCTGGAAAGAGAAGTTGAAGTAATGCTAAAGGAAGAAGCGTTAAAAGGCTATAACCTTAGTTCTACATACATAGCACAAATGCTTCAAGCTGCCAACATAAATTTACCTGGTGGGACAGTCAATAAAGGTAACAATGAGCTCACAGTAAGAACTGTCGGAGAATTTAAGTCAATAGAAGAGATTAATAATTTAAATATACCACTTTTACGTGGAGGAACAGTAAGATTAATTGATATTGCAGATGTAAATTTTGCAAACAAAGAACAATCTAGCATTGCGAAATTAGATGGTAAGGAAGTTGTTCAAGTATCAATAATGAAACAGTCAGATGCCAATACAGTAAATGTTGCTAAGGCAGTTGATAAAGAAATAGAAAAAATCAAACAGGAATACCCTGATTTAAATATAGTAACCATTTTTAATCAAGCCGATTTCATTAATTTTGCAATTCAAAATTTAATTAGGACTGCAACAATGGGTGGTATTTTAGCTATAGTAATTCTTTTGATTTTTTTAAGAAGCATTAAAACAACATTGGTTATTGCACTTTCAATTCCAATATCTATAATAACATCATTTGTTATATTGTATTTTGCTAAAATCACCTTAAATATGATGACTATAGGTGGATTAGCGCTTGGAATAGGAATGCTGGTGGATAACTCCATAGTTGTTCTTGAAAATATATATAGAAACAGAAGCCTTGGGATGGACAGGATTAAAGCATCAGTAGATGGCGCCAACGAGGTAACAATGGCCGTTACTGCTTCTACATTAACAACAGTCGCTGTTTTTATTCCAATAGTGTTTACTGGAGGACTTGCTGCCACTATATTTAAGGATTTCGCACTTTCAATAGTTATAGCACTTTTCAGTTCATTGATTGTAGCTATAACCTTGGTTCCGATGTTAGCATCAAAGCTAGTTTCAGTTAGAAATTTGGAATCAGAAGAAGCGCAGGAAAAAAAACATGGAAGGTTAATTACTTTTTATAAAAGAACTTTAACATGGAGTTTAAAACATAGATTTATAATAATTTCAACTAGTATAGTCTTGTTTGTAGTTAGTGTCATAATGCTTACAAGTGTTGGAGCAGAGTTTTTCCCTGCTTCAGACGAAGGGATAATTAATGTTACAGTTAACTTACCACCAGGGTCAGAGACAACAGAAGTGGATAATACATTAAAAGAAATTCAGTCTTTAATACAGGAATTACCTGAAGTAAAGTCGATTTTCACTTCAGCAGGAAGCAGTGGGATGATGGGTATATCAAGTGGCTCTAGCACTGGTTCTATGACTGTAATATTAAGTGATTTAAATGATAGAAAAAGGAGTGCAAAGGAAATTAGTGATGAAATAAGAACAATATCTAAAGATGTTCCTGGTGCAGAAATAAGTGTTGCTGAAGCATCAATGATGATGATGAGTATGGGTTCAGAAGCTATTAGCATAAGTGTTAAAGGCGATGATATAGATACTCTAAAAAGTATTGGAAATGATTTTAAAAATATAATAGAAAAGGTAGAAGGAACAAGAGAAGTAAAAACCAGCTTTGAAGACGGCATACCACAGGTTAAAATTGTAGCAGACAGAGGTATTGCATCTCAATATGGACTCACTACTGCTCAAATAGGTGCAGCAGTTAAAAGTACATTGGTAGGTTTGAATGTCACAAAATTTAAAATTGATGGCAATGAACTGAATGTTGTGTTAAAGGGTGACAACATATACGGACAAAGCATGTCTTTGTTGGAGATGCTGCCTATTCCTACACCTTCAGGAAGCAATGTTCCTCTATCAGAAATTGCTGATATAAGCATAGAAGAAGGACCTATAAGAATTATGAGAGAAAATCAAACAAGAGTGCTTACAGTGAGTGGAAGTGTTGTTGGCAGAGACACTCAATCTATTTCAAACGAAATAGAAGAAATCCTTAATAAATATGAAATGCCAAATGGCTATGCATACAAATTCGGAGGAGAAACAGAACAAATAAAAGATACCTTTACTGATTTGGCAATGGTTATGGTGGTGGCAATAGTACTTGTCTACATGATAATAGCTGCACAGTTTGAATCATTAATTCAACCTTTGTCAATAATGTTTTCTGTACCATTGGCATTGTCCGGAGGATTTATTGGATTGTTTATTGTAGGTATTCCTCTTAATGTAATTGGTATAATTGGTTTAATAATTTTGGTTGGTATTGTTGTTAACAATGCAATAGTCTTGGTTGATTACATCAACAACAGACGAAGTCGAGGCGAAGAAAGAAATGTAGCAATCATGAAAGCTGGGCCTATAAGAATAAGACCAATAATGATGACAGCTCTTACAACAGTATTAGGATTAGTGCCTATGGCTTTGGGGATAGGAGAAGGAGCTGAGCTTACTCAATCAATGGGTATTGTAGTAATAGGAGGATTATCACTTTCAACGGTTTTAACACTAGTTGTAGTACCTGTTATGTATACAATATTTGATGATATCTCAGAATTTTTCAAAAAAAGTTTATTAAAAAAGACAATGTAACAATAGAGCAAATTTGATAGTAGAGGGATTACCCTTTGCTTAAGGAGGAAAAATGGCGGAAACAAATCAAAAAAGAACTGATATATTAACATCTGCCAGAGCTCTATTCAGGGATAATGGATTCCATAATACAAAAATGGAGGACATTGCACAAAGAGCAGGTGTTGGAAAAGGAACATTGTACGAATATTTTAAAAACAAACAACAAATATTTGATGAAACATGTGTTGAATGTATTGAAACAGTTCTTGTGGATGTTGAAGAAATAAACAACATGGATATTTCCTTTAAAGAAAAGATTGTTCGTTTATTTAAAGCAAGAAAAGAATCGATTTATGAGGATTTTGAAAAAAATCCAATTGATTATATAATGTCATATAAAAATATAATATCTCAAAAAGTATTAATGACTATGGTTGAACATATTTCAGATATGAACAGGATTATCATTGAAATGATAGACCAGGGAAAAGAGGAAGGAGCAGTAAGAAAGGATATACCTTCAGAGATTATAGCTTGTTTTATAGTGGGTGCACTAGGAGAGTGTTTCAATTTAAAGATGTACAAAAAGGATTTTGAATTATGTGAGGAAGAAATTATATTTGATTTGTTATTTAATGGCTTTAGTATGTCCTAACCCTATTTTTCAGAGTGCTTTTTTCAGAAAGATAGCTGTAGGTCAACCGCAACGAGTTCCTAAATTATGCGAACGTCAGTGAGTAAATAATTTTGTGAACGAGACTGCGCATTACAATTTACAATAAATTGCTATAGAATTATAAATAAAAATACGGAGGTTACTATGAAAAGAAAAATATCATTTTTGTTGGTAATGGTACTTATGTTAAGTACTTTAACTAATATAGCAGCAGCAGAAGACACAGCAGTTACAATAAGCACAGCAGTAAATTTAGAAGAGATTACAACTAAAGTAAACAAGGTATATGAATTAACTATTGAAGATGCTGTAAAAATAGCAACAGAAAATAGCAGGGAAATGTGGAAAATTGATGATGCTATTAAACAAATGCAGGATGCTAGAAAAGCTGGCAAGGATGCTAAGGATCAAGCAGAAATTCTTATATCTTTGCCATTGGAAGCAATTTCAGCTATGAAAATTGACATAACCAATAATTATGTAGACACATTGTTAGCAAAAAACGGTTATTATATAACATTTGCTGAAACCCAAATGAAACAATTGGAAAAGAGTAGAGAACTTTTAATTAAGGGAATTGAAATAGAAACAAAATCACTTTATTACAAAATATTGCTTTCCAATAAAGCCATTGAAATAAATTCAGCAAAACTTAGTAAAGCAAATGAACAGCTTAGAGTAGTTAATTTAAAATTTAATAATGGTTCTGCTACAAAGGCAGAGGTATTAAGTGGAGAAATGGCCGTACAACAAGCAAAGACTGACTTAGATTCAGCTATGGATGATTTAAGCATTACTAAGTTGGATTTGTTAAACAAATTGGATTTGTCTTTTAATGCTGAAATGGTTTTGACTGATACAGAATTAAAATATATTCCTACAACAGAAATTAATTTAGAAGCTGTTATAATTAAAGCAAAAGCGGAAAGGCCTGAAATTCTAGCAGCAGCAAATGCTCTAGAGCTTCAGAAAATTGAGACCCATGCATATACTGCATATTACACTTCTAATTTAAGACAAAATAAATCTGCAAAAGAAAAGCTAAAAGATGCTGAATTAAACATTCCACAAGCATATAAGAATGTTGAACTTGATGTAAGAAAGACATACTTGAACTTAATAAAAGCAGAGAGAACTCTTGTTAATATGGATAAGACTGTTGAAATATCAAAAGAAGCAGCTCGTATAAACAAATTGCTTTACGATAACGGAATGGCAACATCGCTAGATGTATTAGTATCTAATACAAATTTAGCACAAGCTGAAATTGGACGTTATCAATTACTAGCAGCATATAATTTAAGCAAAATGATGTTTGATAACTCAAACCTAATAGGTTCAGGAGCAAATAAGTAAAAAGTATAAATAAGGGGCTGCTATTTACGCGGCCCTTTATTAAATAATTCTGAAATTATTTTTAATAATGTTAATGAAAATCCTACATACAAATTAACTCCGAAAATAAAACCTCCAAAACCATAAAGCATTAGTTTTTTGAAATATTTTCCTGCAAATGAATCAAATAAATCATGAATTTTTTCAGGTTCCATTTTTTCAATTTCTTCTTGTGCAATTTTATCAAATTCTATAGATTTTAAAATTTCATTTAGATTTCTTTTTAAACTGCTGATACATGATTCTACAAATACATTCAGTAAATATTTCTTTGTTTCATTGTCTATAAAACTAAAATTTGTTGTAATAATTTCATCTATTACCGCTTCAAAATGATTTGTAACAACTTCTTCAAATTCTGAATTGTCTATCAAATCTACCATATATTTCTCTATAGTCCTTATAAATTCATCTCTATCAATGAATTCGCTTGTATTAGCATTAAAGTTATTTTTAATTTCATTTAATGTTGAATTTACAGTATCTTCAAGGCCATTCTTACTAAGCTCTTCATAAATTTTTTCTTGGGCATATTTTATGTCGTTTTCAGAGATACCTGCAAATGCATCCTTAAGTCTTGATTGTAAGAATCTATCAGCAAGCGAATCAGTAAAGGTTGAGAGCTTTTCAATGATTTGTGATTTATTATTATTGATATTAAGTTTCAGTTCACTTGTAAAAGTACTGATTTCTTTATTGTATGTATTTAAAAGCATGTTTAATTCATCGGCATAAAACAAATTTAAAATACTACTTAATTTAGCATCTTCAAGTATTGTGAACAAATCACTGATTATAGTATTTATTTTATTTTCAATTTTTAATGAATTATCACTATTCAAATAAGAATCAATTACATTGTCTAATTGCAGCTTGTTTATACCAGTGTATAACAATTCAACCTTTGCTTTATATAATTTTTGTTCAAGAAGGATGTTTAGTATGCTGTTAAGTTCTAATTTTTTATCATCCAAGAATTTTGGAATTTTAACTAATATAATTTTAGAAAGAAGTTCATTGACAATTTCATCACCACCCATTAAGGTGTACATACTCTTTTCAATAAATCCAAGTTGGTTTTTAATTTCAGATTGAATCATTAAAGATATTTTTAATTTACTTTCTTTTATATTATTTATAATAGCAACAGACAAACTAGTAAGTAGCTTTGGCGCTTGTGAATCAACATAATCCTTAAATTTTCCATTAAATATTTCTCCAAAGCTTTTGTTTCTGTCTACTAATTTATTAACTAAACTTATAGTTTTATTAGAAATTAGACCTCTTAATTCTTTGGAAAAAATGATGTTGTTTAATTTCCCTGCTACTGACTTAGCAAGCTTATCTTTATTTTCAATGTCAAGTATTTCATCCATTGATTTATTAATATAATCACTATATTTATCTTCATAGTTTAAAATAAAGTTATTAAATTTGTCTTCATTATTAAGCATTAGACTTGTTTTATTTAAATAACTAGCTGTGATTGAATTTAAATATTTTTTCACTATTTTTTCTGTGAATAAACTTTTAATAGCAACGTCAGAATTTATTAATGAATGTGCCTTTTTATATATTTTAGGGCTAAGAAATGCTTCAGTCATTGAGGAGTTGAACTTGCTTTTTACCTTGTCATTCATTAAAGAAGATATTTTTATACTACTTATTTTATTATAAAAATAAAAGCTTATTTTATTTACATTTTCTTTAGCTTTAGTCTTCAAAAATAAATAGACACCTTTCACTATACTGTGTTTGTTGTTATTCAATAAAGTGTTAATTGTTTTGTAGTCATTTTCTGCAATTGATTTTGTAAAGGAAATTTTAATTTTATCATAATATTTATTAAATAACTCATTAATGCTTTTTTTGCTTAATAAGCTGTTATCTATAAAATGAGCCGTATTTTTAGCAAAGGTTCTTTGATTTTTAATAATATAGCCTAATGAAAAATTTCGTAAAAAAGGTATTTTTGATAGTAGTTTTATTTCTTTATAAGGTTTAAATATCATATTAATAGCAATTACATTTGTAACATAACCTACGAAAGAATATACTAACATATTCACTACATTAAACTTAGCAGGGTCAAGTGTAGGGTTTTGAAATGTTGCTAAAATCAATCCTGCAAAAACTCCTAAAATTCCTCCAAAATACATGATAGGTTTAAGCTCTCTGCCTATAAAATCATTAGCTAAATCAACTAGTTCATCATCATTAAGCTTGTTTAGATTATCTGTAGCAATTGCTTTTATTGAACCACCGATAATTATATCTGTATTTTTTGTTGCAAATGAACGAATAGATTCAGAGCTGTTACTTGATAAATTATCAATAGAATTCAATTTATCTAAGGCAGTTGAAAGCTTAACATTTATTAATTCATTGGATGATTTTTCAAAATTTTTATATAATTCTTTATTTAATCCATTAATTAAATCAGGATGCAATTTTATAGATGAAGTTTTAACGATACTTTGAGCTTCTTTTATAATCCATGCTGTTATAAGGTTTTCATTTAATCTTATCTGATTTAAAACAAAATCCTTTGTTTTATTAGCTATAATTTTTGCTTTTTCTTCATCAACAAGTTCTCCTAATTCCTTAGATAAAATAAGTTCGGCAAACTCATTTGATTTTTGAGTTAAATAATTTTTAATAATTTTAGAATGAGCAAGTTCTTTTAATTTATTTATTATAGAAAATTTGAGCCTATCATTTATTAAATCCTTAGGCAGCAATTTATTTATTTCAATTTCAGAAATATAATCAACGATACTTTTAATTATTGTATCAGTATTTTTGTTTGTGTAATTTACAACAAAATCCCCTATACTTTCGGGAGTTATGTTATTGTTTTCTGCTTCGAGCATTATTTCTTTTATAGTCAAATTGCTTAGTATTTCTATTAATTTATCACTTAAATTCTTGCTTAATTTTTCAGGCTCTGCAGTATTCTCAATATACGAAATAATCTTATTTGCAATACTATATTTTTTGCTTAAGTTTTTAAAATAAGAGTTTTTAATTAAAGACAATAACTTTGCTTTTATTCCATCAGATTCCTTTATAACTTCATCTACGGATTGTTCAATCAGATCATCAATTAAATAACTATTTAAATTAACCCAAGCAACAACATTTTCAGTTACAGAAGGTATAATATTAATAAGATAAAGCTTTAAATTTTCCTCAAATGAAGTATCTAAAAGTTGAAATATTGATTTATTACTTTTCTTGCCATATGAAAACAATGAGTTTAACAAACTATTTACTAAATTAACGCCTTTATCAGAATTAATATAGTTTAAAAAGCTTTCATTAATACTGTTTAAAACATCGCTATCAAAATTTATAACTTTCTTTAACTTTTTGTTGCCAAGAATCTCTTTTGAGCTATTAAAGGCGTTTCCCATACCAATTGAAGTCATGAGCTCGACGATCTTCTCGTTATCACTTTCTGACAAGGCATTTAAGAATATATTGATAGCATTCGAAATAACCGTAGTGTAACTCTCTTTATTTATAATGTTATTTAATACTGACTTATCATTGCTTTTAATAATGGATAATATAAAGTTTTCGAAAATATTATTGTCAATTAAAGTATTTAATGAATCATATAAAGAACTGCTGATTTTATTAAGCTGCGTAATGTTAAAAAAATCATTTAAATTAATACTGTCCGCAATTAAATTAAACAAATTTGGCATGTGTTCATCAATAATTTTCGCAGTAAGAATATCAATTGTTTTAATGGATTGGTCAAAGCCATCAATATTACCAAAGGTAAAGGTACCTACCTCTTCATAAAGACTGTTTTTATAAAAATCGGCTGTTAAATTTTCAAATTCTTTAATAAAACTATCATCACTTAGTATTTCTTGAAGCTTATCCTTGTTTATTATGTCATTTTCAACCATATTACTTATGTTTTCAATAAACTCATGTCTTGTTTTTTTAATGACCCCCCCAATTTTTAATGGAGTGTATTCCTTAAAAAGCATATTAATGGCATAATCGTTAGTAATATACCCGGAGGCGCCTCCAAGTATTGCTTGTATTATATAATTAAGTAGTATTTTATCCATATCTTACCTTCCAGTATCCGCATATCATTTGCAAATTATATCATCAGCAAAGCAAATATGCAAAAAAATATTTTTGAGTATTAATCAAAGCAATTAATCTTGAGCCGCAGGTGCTCAATACACTCTTTTAATATTATTTGCATAAATTTGGATTTATAAACATATAATTAAAATTGTATTGATTTTCGTAGTAATTTAATGTAAAATATAATAAATCAGCATAACTTTGTTAGGAGGAATAAAGCAAATGAAAACGTATAACACTGATCAAATTAGAAACGTTGCCTTAATTGGCCACAGTAACTGTGGCAAAACATCATTAACGGAAGCACTTTTATTTAGTACTAATGTTACAAATCGTATGGGCAAAGTTGAAGACGGAAATACAGTTTCCGATTTTGATAAAGAAGAAAGAGATCGACAAGTTTCTGTTAGCACATCTATCATACCTATAGAGTATGAAAATACAAAGATTAATTTTCTTGACACTCCTGGATATTTTGATTTCGTAGGTGAGGTTTATGGAGCCTTAAAGGTTGCAAGCAGCGCCGTTATTCTTGTAGATGCTAGCTCAGGAATAGAAGTCGGAACTGAAAAAGCATGGAAATATGCTGAAAGAAAAGGTTTGCCAAGAATTATATTAGTTAACAAAATGGATAAAGAAAATATTAAATTTGATGAGTTACTGGATAGTTTAAGAGAAAAGTTTGGTAAGAAAATAGTTCCATTTGCAATCCCTTTAGGCAAAGGAGACAATCACGACGGTTATATGGATATATTGACTAGACAATGTTATATAGGACTAAATCCAGTTGATACTTTACCGGATACGGCAGAAAAGGCTGAAACATTCAGATCAATACTAATGGAATCAGTTGCTGAAACAGATGAAGAATTGTTGGAAAAGTTCTTTAATGGAGAAGAATTCACGGATGAAGAAATACATAAAGGATTAAAAAAAGCGGTTCTTACCGGTGAGCTTGTTCCTGTTGTTTTAAGTGCTGTAACCAAAGGCCTGGGTTCAAATTTATTAATGAAAGTAATAAAAGAGTATATGCCTACAGAGAAAGATGCAGCAAATGTAAAGACTGATTCAGATGCACCATCAGCGTTTGTATTCAAGACAATCGTTGACCCATTTGTTGGTAAAATTATATTATTTAAAGTAATGTCTGGATCTTTAAAGAAGGATTTAGATATATATAATGCAAGAAACCAAGAAACTGAAAGATTAGGAAATGTATTTTTCGTAAGAGGAAAAGATCAAGTTGAAGCTTCTGAAATAAAAGCAGGAGATATTGGTGCTACTTCTAAATTACAATATTTTACTACAGGAGATACTATTTCCACAAAATCAAATCCAGTAGAATATGACGGTATAGATTTCCCAAAACCATGTTATTTCATGGCTATAAGTGCAAAAACAAAAGATAATGATGAAAAAGTTGGATTAGGTCTTCATAAGCTTAGTGAGGAAGATCCTACCTTTACAATAGAAAGAAACTCAGAAACAAAAGAACAAGTATTAGGTGGTCAAGGAAATATTCAGCTAGAAGTAATAGCAAGCAAGCTAAGAAATAACTTTAAAGTTGAAGTAAATCTTACTCCTCCTAAGGTTGCATATAGAGAAACAATCAAAGGAAAATCTGATGTTCAAGGTAAACATAAAAAACAATCAGGTGGTGCAGGACAATATGGAGATGTACACATTAAATTCGAACCTAGCAAGGAAGAATTTGTGTTTGCAGAAGAAATATTTGGAGGCTCTGTTCCGAGAAACTTTATTCCTGCAGTTGAAAAGGGGCTTAGAGACTGCTTAGACAAAGGTGCATTAGCAGGCTGTAAAGTAGTTGGAGTTAAAGCTATATTGTATGATGGATCCTATCACGATGTAGACTCTAATGAAATGGCATTTAAAATAGCTGCTTCAATGGCATTTAAAAAAGGAATAGCTGAAGCTAAACCAATATTGCTTGAACCAATAGCTAAAGTTGATATAAGCATTCCAGACGAGTATCTTGGTGATATCATGGGCGACATGAACAAGAGAAGAGGTAGAATCCTTGGCATGGAACAACAGGAAGATGGCACCCAATTAGTTATGGCAGAAGCGCCTATGGCTGAAATGTACACATATGCCATAGAATTAAAATCCATGACTCAAGCAAGAGGAAGTTTCGTAATGGAATTTTTAAGATATGACGAAATGCCATCATTGATGGCAGAGAAAGTTGTAGCTGATTATAAAGCAAAGACCGAAAACAATTAAGTGTAAGAGTTTGATTAAAAAAGATGCATTGGGGAAAGTCCCTAATGCATCTTTAGTATTATTTAAGTTTTTCTAGAATTTTTTCTATATCTTTTGGTTTTAATACTTTTCCGTAGGATACTACTTTTTCATCAATTACCAATGCCGGTGTTTGCATAACTCCGTATGATACAATATCTTTCATTTCCTGTACTTTGATGATTTCGGCTTCAATACATTTTTCTTTAAGAGCTGCTTCAGTATTTTCTTTTAATGCAATACAGTTTTTGCAGCCTGAACCTAAAATTTTAATTATCATTTTATTACTCCCTTTTTAATAATATTTATATAAATAAATACCCTAAGGCATTAAATGAATACCCAATTATTATGATGCCTATAGTTACTAAACCAAAGAAAGTCCATAAAAGTCTAGGTTTAACGACTTGTTTTAACATTATCATTGAAGGTAAAGACAACGCTGTAACTCCCATCATAAATGAAAGAGCTGTACCAAGTCCTACACCTTTTAAAACTAAAGCTTCTGCAATTGGAAGCGTTCCAAATATATCAGCATACATTGGGACACCTACAAAAGTTGCTACGAGCACTGAATACCATTTGTCTTGACCAAGTATTGCACTTATCACTGATTCTGGAATCCAATTGTGAATTGCAGCACCAATGCCCACACCTATTAAAATATACAACCATACTCTTTTTATTATTTCTAGCACTTGTTCTTTGCCAAAGGATAATCTGTCATTAAACGACAATTCTTCTTGTTTGATATCCGCAGATTTATTTCCGTAAACAAAGGGTTCAACATATTCTTCAAGATGCAATTTACTTATTATAGTTCCACCAATAACAGCTAGCATAAGCCCTACTATGACGTAGGCTATTGCAATTTTCCAATTGAAAATACTTGCAAGCAGAAGGACAGATGCAAGGTCAACAAGTGGTGAAGATATTAAAAATGAGAATGTAACACCTAATGGAAGCCCTGCACTTGTGAATCCTATAAACAAAGGTATGGAAGAACATGAGCAAAAAGGTGTGATAGTTCCTAACAATGCACCTAGTATATTGCCTGAAACACCACTGAATCTGCCCAATATTTTTTTTGTTCTTTCAGGAGGGAAGAAACTTTGTATATATGAAATAATAAAAATTAAAACTGACAACAGTATAAATATTTTTATAACATCATATATGAAGAAGTGAATACTTCCACCTAATCTTTCTTGTATACTTAATCCAAAAACATTTTCTACTAATACCTTTATTAAATTGGAAAGCCAATCCATTTTAAGTAGTTGGTTATTTAACCATACGAATATATACAATTTTGATCTCCTTTAATTTTGTAATTATTTATTATTTGAGTTTTCACCTATGATATCAATGAATTTTTTTAAATTATCAACATTGTCAATGTTAATAAAATAATTCGTCCAGATTCCATCTTTTCTACTGGAAATTAAACCGCTATCGCACAAGATTTTCATATGATATGAAAGTGTTGGTTGAGTGATGTCAAACTTTTCTAAAATCTTACAAGCACATAGTTCTCCGTGGGAAAGCATTTCAAATATTTTAATTCTCGTTTCGTCTGAAAGAGCTTTCATAGAAAGTGCATAATTTTTATAATTATTATTCAATTTTTATCTCTCCATCGTTTCATAAGACATAGATAATCATCTATACAATATTGTATTCTACATATTGATAATTGTCAATACGTTTTATTTTTTTAAAAGACAAAAACTACTCGTTACTTTTTAAAGTCTTAGAGGTCGTAGAAAATGTTTAGTATTCATAAATTTGAAACATTTACATAATGTTTACAAAAAATACATAGGCATATGTCAATATGTTGATATAATTATATACAATATAAAATTTTAAAAAGTTATATATTTATTATTTAATTAAAAAGGAGAAAATATGAAAAATAATAAGATTAAAGTAGCATTTATCTGTGTTCATAATTCCTGCAGGAGTCAAATAGCCGAAGCCCTTGGTAAGCATTTTGCGGGAGATGTTTTTGAAAGTTATTCCGCTGGAACAGAAACAAAGATGAAGATAAATCAAGATGCAGTAAGATTAATAAAAGATATTTATAATATTGATATGGAAAAAACTCAGCGTTCAGAATTAATTACTGAACTTCCAAAAATTGATATAACAATTAAAATGGGATGCAATGTCATATGTCCGTTTGTTGATAGTGACTATGAAGAAGATTGGGGTTTAGAAGACCCTACAGGAAAAAGCGATGAGGAATTCAAAAATGTTATAGGTGAAATTGAAAAAAAGATTAAAGAGCTTGCAAATAAAATTTCAACACAAAAGCTATATTAGCAATAAAAAGACACTGCAAAGACACGGGGACGTTTAATTTGTCTTTTTTGTGTTATTATAATTTGCTTGTTGGAAGTTATTACAAATAAATATACAATGGAAATTTGTCAAAGAATAAATTATATTTTTGTAAAGCACGCTTGACATAAAAATAATTATATGTTATCATTATGTAAAGTTAACTTTACATAATGGCGTGGAGGTGAAATGTTTGAAAAATCGTTTAGAGGAGATAAGAAGTGAAAAAGGGATTAACCAAGAAGAACTGGCAAAATCATTGTCTGTATCTAGACAAACCATTAGTTCTTTAGAAAATGGTCGATACAACCCATCTATTTTACTTGCGTTTAAAATAGCAAAATATTTTTCAATGGCAATAGAAGATATTTTTATTTATGAGGAGGATATAAAATGAATAAAGTAAAAAGAGCAACTATAAAATATTATTTATTTGCAATATTAGGTTTAATTATGTTTGTTGCATCATTGGTGTTTAATTTAATTGATTCGTTTTGGAGCGGAATGGGAGTTGCCTTTATTGCGATATCAGCAACAAGAATAGTACAATTATATCGTTATAAAAACGATGATAGTTATGCAGAAAAAGTGAATATAGAAAACAGTGATGAAAGAAATAGATTTTTAGCTGAAAAGGCTCGAAGTATATCTTTTTATTATTATATAATGATTGTAGCAATCTTAACAATTATTTTAAGATTGCTTAATTATTCTGAGATAAGTTCAATTATTGCATATACCATTTGTATTTTAGTAGTGATATATTTGCTAAGTTATTTGTGGGTTAAACATAAATACTAGTATTTCCAAATGGGTATCTTCTATTGTTAATTAAAGTTATCTATTAAAGCGACTTTAATAGTTCTAATGTCTTTTATACTTGATAGTATTTTTATTCTGATGTACAATACAATAGAAATTGTATATTGAATAGAAACAGAGGTTTTTATGACACAAAAAGTTTATGACTCCAAGGTTATAAGAAAGCAAATATTCTTTCTTATCATTCCGGTTATGCTTGAAAACATATTTCAGGTGTCTGCAGGGCTTATTTCTGCTGCAATGATTGGCAGATTAAGTCCTTCTTTGATTTCAGCGCAAGGCATTAGCTCTAGGGTTACGGGTATATTATGGTGTTTGTTTAAAGGTATAGGTATTGGTGCAACAGTAGTTATTGCCAAGAGCCGTGGCGAGAGCGATATAACTAGGTGCAAGAAAACTTTTGAACAAACATGTTTAACAGGTTGTATAATTGCAGCATTAATAATTATTATTGTGCTTTTTAATTTGACGAATATAACTGCATTCTTCACTTCTAATGCAGAAACATTACATTCTGCTATAGAATATTTGAAAATAGTAATTTTAACAGCGCCATTTCTATTGATTATGTCTGTGGTAACAGCTGCATTTCAAGCATGTGGCAATACAAAGACACCTATGTACATTGCAATAGTTGTCAATATAATTAATGTTATATTGGGATATTTGCTCATTTACGGCAAGTTTGGATTTCCGAATTTATCACTCATTGGTGCAGCAATAGCACTTTTAACATCACAAGCTTGTGGAGCTTTATTGGGAATTTATCTTTTATATAATAAAAGGCACGGTTTATTCAGCACGGTATTAACTAAAAGAAACCTATTTAAAATTGATTTTGATCTTGTTAAACAGGTTTATTCTATCGGAATTCCAGCTGCATTTGAAAGCATGTTCTGGCAGTTTTCGGCTATAATAATGAGCAAAGCAATTCTTTCCTACGGTGAGGTTACTTTTGCAGCATATCAGTTAGGATTGCAGGCAGAGCTTATGTCTGAAATGCCAGCAGTAGGTGTTGGAATAGCAGCTACTTCAATGACTGCTAATGCCATAGGAAAAAAAGATGGAGAGCTGTTAAAGATTTATACAAAACAGCTGATTACAACATCAACGGTAATTAGCTTGTTTACTTCAATGCTTATTATAGTTTTTCCGGGATTTTTCATGGATTTCTTTACAAATAATCCGGAAATAGAAGATATAGGGATTAACTATCTTATAGTAATGGGATTTATTCAGACACCACAAAACTTATCAAAGGTTTTAAATGGAACGATACGCTCTGCTGGTTATAAGAATATTCCAATGATTATTTCATTTATCGGTATATGGTTTATAAGAGTTCCATTAGCGTTGTTGTTCACTTATGTTTTTAAGTTGGATATTATATTTATATGGCTTTGCATGGCAATTGACCAATTGTTTAAATGCTCTTTAAGTGCAATAGTGTTTAAGGTAAAAAGGGTTAATGTAATTAAGGATGAATTGTTGATAAATAATTAAAATTCCATGCAATATGTGGATACAATAAACAAAACACCTTAGATTAAATCATAAGGTGTTTTGATATATTTAAGAAATGGAAGTGTACCCGCTAAAATAGTCTATATGACAATTTATCGTATAATAGTACACCCCTTGCATATAAAGCTAAGTGGTGTTTTTTATTTTTTGTTAATTAAGTAAATACCAATTATGCTTAGAAAGATACCAATGGCATTTGTAAAATTAACTTTATCTTTAAAAAAATAAATACCTATAGGAACTAGAAGTACGGTTACAGCTACATTAGCAAATATTGCTGCAAAACCAATATTCCATCCTGAACGATAGGCTAGCAAAAACCCAAGCTCTAAACCAACAAGTGACAGCCCTAAAACATAACTTGCCCAATTTATAGAATTAAGTTGTGAAGATAAACTATTTTTTTCTAATGGAAATACAATAAAAAGAGCACAAGTCATAACAATTGCTACTAAATAAGTTACAATCATTGATAATATTGGATTTAATTCATCCACTATGGATTTTTGAGAAATATGATAAAAGATGTTTGATGCAACTACTATTAACATTGATATATAGTACATTCAAAGCCTCCTAAAAACTGATCGGATTTAAAATAGCTAATAAAAGAATAAAAATATTAGCTTTTTACAACTCAATAAATAATATTACATATATAATAGAATTGCAATGATTTAATAGTGAGATACTTTAATATCAAGGTAAATAATTAGACGATTGCACTTTTACAAAATTAAGATTAAAATAGTATTATAAATATTAATGTGGGAGTAAGTAATATGCATATAGATAAAAAAGTTTATGACTTTGAACAAATGATAGATAGAAAAGGTACATATTCGGTTAAATATGATAATGTAAAGAAAAACAACATGCCAGATGGGATTATACCACTTTGGATTGCAGATATGGATTTTAAATCACCTGATTGTGTCATTGAAGCTATGAAAAATCGTGTGGAACATGGTGTCTTTGGTTATACAGATTCTAAACAATCATATATTGAAGCTATACAAAATTGGTATTTAAAATACTTTGATTGGAAAATAGATAGTGAGTGGTTAGTCGAGGTTCCAGGAGTAGTCGTTGCTATTTGTACTGCCATAAGATCTTTAACCGAAAAAGGAGATGGCATATTGATTCAACAACCTGTTTATTATCCATTTGCAGAATCTATTGCTAATAATGAACGAAAAATAATTGTAAATCAATTAATTTATTCTGAAGGCAAATATTCTATTGATTTCTCAAATTTTGAGAGAAAGATTATTGATAATAATGTAAAGCTATTTATTATTTGTAGTCCTCATAACCCTGTTGGAAGATTGTGGGAAGAGGAAGAATTAATTCAAATGGGAGATATTTGTCTTAAACATGGGGTTATAGTAATATCAGATGAAATCCATGCAGATTTTACTTATCCTGGATATAAGCATAAGGTATTTTATACTGTAAAGAAAGAGTTTGAAGATATTGCTATCATTTGTACAGCACCAAGTAAGACATTTAATATAGCAGGTTTGCAAACATCAAACATATTTATTAAAAATATAGATATTAGAAATAAGTTTATTAAGGAAATTGAAAGTGCAGGAATGTATGGTGATAATATATTTGGGCCAGTAGCTTGTCAGGCTGCATATGAAGGTGGAGAAGAGTGGCTTAATCAGCTAAAAGAGCATCTTTTGGGAAACTTGGATTTTGTAAGAGATTTTTTGAAACAGCGCATACCACAAGTTAAATTAGTAGAGCCACAAGCAACCTATCTTCTCTGGCTAGATTTTTCTGAACTTGGTTTTTCTGATGAAGAATTGGATAAGTTCATGGTTGAAAAAGCTGGTCTATGGCTAGATGGAGGTTCTATGTTTGGTAATGGTGGTGAAGGTTTTCAAAGATTTAACATAGCATGTTCTCGTGAGATATTAGAAAAAGCCTTTGTTCAATTAGAGAAAGCTATAAATTCACTTTAGATAACCGCAATGCGTTATATGCTGAGGATAGACCTTAAAATGAACTGTTTCTTAAAATGTCAATTTTATTGTTGTTAACTATTAGAAATTAGTATACAATAAATTAAGATTATTAAAGAAGGAGTAAATCATGGTTAGAGCAATCGGTACTGCGAATTTTATTTTTAATAAGCAAACTAAATTCAGCAGTTCTGTTTCGAAAAATGGCATTTTCCCGATTTAAGGGAGAAGTGTATACATTTTTAGAGCAAACAATCGATTGTAAATCCATGTAGTCCATCTGTTAATATAATTACAGTATAATTAATAATTACAGGACTCGGGATTATTTTCTGAGTTTTTTTAATTAGATATTTCTCCCTGGCCTTTTTGCATTAAACAATTTATTGCAAGGGCATATTTTATTTAATAATATCTTTTTTGGAGGAAATATGAATCAAAATTTAAAAAGAAATATATCGATAGGCTATATATATAGCTTCTTTTTACAATTAAACATTACATCAGCAATTTGGGTTTTGTTTCTGGTATTTAAGGGCATGTCCTTGATTGAAATAGGAATTCTTGAATCAATTTATCATATTACAGGTTTGTGTTTTGAAATGCCAAGTGGCGCATTAGCAGATTTAAAAGGAAGAAAATTTTGTGTTGTTCTTGGTAGGGCGGTTAATGTGCTTTCATGCATTTTAATGATAACTTCAAACAGTTTTTTAGGTCTAGCTATTTCTTTCATATTTAGTAGCGCCGCTATGAATTTAAATTCAGGTGCGGCAGAGGCATTGATTTTTGATAGCTTAAAAGAATTAGGGGAAGAAGATAAATATAAGAAAATATGGGGGCAATTGGCATTTATAATGTCAATTGCACAAGGTATAGCGGTATTATTGGGTGGAATTTTAGCTGATATCAATTTTTTATATGCATATATTTTTGGAACAATTGTACAAATGGTAGCTTTGGTCATATCTTTTAATTTTAATGAACCAACAATAATTGATTATAAAGCTAATAAGCATGTAAAAAAAGAAAAAATGCTCATTAATCAGTTAATTACAAGTTACAATGTTCTAAAATTGAGAAAGAATGTGTTTTATACAATTATGTTTTCAGCATTGATGGGAAGCCTTCAAACCACTGTATTTTTCTATAGTCAGCAGTATTTTTCTAGTATGGGTTATACAAAGACTGTGATTGCAATCATATGTGCTGTTGGAAGTTTAATGGAAGCCTTTAGTTGTAAATATGCTTATAGAATTGAAGATTGTTTAAATTTCAAAGGATCAATTTTGGCCATTTCAATATTAAATATATTTGTCTTAGTAGGTTTGTCATTGTTTAAGAGGTATTCGGTAATTTTTTATATATTAACCTTTGTTACAGGCGGCATGGCATTTACAATTTTCAGCAATTATATAAACATGAGGATACCATCGGAACATAGAGCAACTATTTTATCATTTGAAAGTCTTTGCTTCAGTATTTTTATGATATGTATATTCCCTTTGTTTGGCGTAGTAGCAGAGTATACAGGTTTTACATTAACTTTTGTCTTAACGGCAATAACTTATATTCCAGCAATGATCTTCCTTATGATTAAATTAAATAACCATACAATCAATGATTTAGAAGAGATTTAATTTTTAAAATCTTATCCAATTATTTAAATAACTTGAATATTATACTTTTATAAAATATAATGTAGCTATAAAATTTAATAATTTTAATGAGGTGATTATAAAATGAAAAAGAAAATAGTAAGTATTTTATTGCTTGTTATATTAACATTATTTACATTTGGATGCAGTGCTAAAACTGCTGATAAGACGGATTATTCTGAGATAATTAAAAAACTTGAAGATGAAAAAACAAAACAAGATGCTAAGGTAATTGAATTAGAAAAGAATTTGTCAGAATTAGATTCGAAAAATAAATCTATGATTATTGAATTAGAATCACTCAATATAAGTTCTAACTCATTAATACAAACGTCAATAGATGTGCTTAATTCTATGGCAAACAAAGATATGCAAACACTATCAAGTTATGTGCATCCTAATCTCGGTGTAAGATTTACACCTTATTCTAATGTAGAAACTGCAACAGATTTAAGTTTTACATCAACTTTACTTTCTGCATTGCTTTTAGATACTACAGTATATACTTGGGGAAACTATGATGGTTCTGGCGAGCCTATTAACCTAAATTTTAATGACTATTTTGATGAGTTCATATATGATGAAGATTATCTAAATCCTCACTTGATAGGTATTAATAATATTATAGGAACTGGTAATACGACAAACAATATTACTACGGCTTATCCAAATAGCTCATTTGTAGAATTTCACTTTAATGGTCTTGATCCACAATATGATGGAATTGATTGGACTAGTTTAATTCTAGTTTTTGAAAGTGTTGGTGGTGATTGGAAACTAGTTGGCGTTGTACATAATCAATGGACTATATAGGATTAAAATTTAAATAATATGTTTGTAAAGTAGCAAAACAAAGTAATAACTTAATGAAAGGAATGATACAATGAGTGTCAAATTCACAGTGATTATACAAAAAGAAGAAGAATGGTATGTAGCTAAATGTATAGAAAATGATGTTGCTTCACAAGGTAAAAGCATAGAGGAAGCAATGAATAATTTGTCAGAGGCGATAACACTATTTTATGAAGACAATGATATAGAAAATATATCAAATCCAGTATTTATAACAACTATGGAGGTTGCTATTTAATGGGGTCAAAATATCCTGTGTTAAAACCTATAGAAATTATTAATTGTTTGAAAAAGTTTGGATTTGAGTATAAGAGTCAAAAGGCAGTCACGTAAAATATTCTAATGGAAATAGGAGTGCAATAATCCCAATGCACGATGAAGTGGCAAAAGGTACTTTGAAGAGTATACTTGAACATACAGGGATTACATTAGAAGATTTTATTAAAGAATTGTAAAATTAAGATAACTGAAACGTCCTGTGTTTGCAGAGGTGAAAGATGGAAGATAAATATTTTGAAGAAAATTACAAAATAATAAAAGCATTGAACGATATAAATAGGATGAAGATAATAAATTACCTCTCTAGTGGTGAAATGTGTGCATGTAAGCTATTGGAAAGCTTTAATATTACTCAGCCTACATTATCACACCATATGAAGATATTATCTGGGTGTGGTATGGTGAATTTAAGAAAAGAAGGGAAATGGATGCATTATTCATTAAATACAGAGATTATAAATAATTTCCATATATTTATTGCAAATTTAACTTCTAATAACGAATTTAATATATAAAAAAATAAGAAGGATTAGCCCTTCTTATTTAGCTTTTTCAAGAAACTTTAATATATCTTTTGATTTTAATACCTTGCCATACGATACGACTTTTTCATCAATTACCAATGCTGGAGTTTGCATAACTCCATAGGATATTATATCCTTCATGTTTTCCACCTTAACAATTTCAGCTTCTATACCTGATTCCTTTAATGCAGCTTCTGTGTTTTCCTTTAAAGCAGTACAATTTTTACACCCTGTTCCCAAAATTTTAATAATCATAATCAACTCTCGTCGTATAAATTTATTTTAATATAATTAAATAAACAAATAGCTAATAGCATTAAAAACATATCCAATAATTATAATACCAACAGTAACTAAGGAAATAAATATCCACAATAGTCTTGGTTTAACAACTTGTTTTAACATTATCATAGAAGGTAAGGATAATGCAGTAACTCCCATCATGAATGAAAGTGCTGTTCCAAGTTCTACACCTTTCAAGACTAAAGCTTCAGCAATTGGTAATGTTCCAAATATATCTGCATACATTGGCACTCCCACAAATGTAGCTATTAATACTGAATACCACTTATCTTTGCCAAGAAATTGCACCGATAACTGATTCTGGAATCCAATTGTGAATTGCAGCACCAATACCAACACCTATTAAAATATATAACCATACTTTTTTAATTATAGCAAGGACCTGTTCAATAGAAAATCAATCCTGTCCTTTTTAGTCATATCTTCTTGTTCAATATCTAAAGATTTATTTCCGTAAACAAAGGGTTCAACATATTTTTCAAGCTTTAATTTGCTTATTATAGTTCCACTTGTTACTGCAAGTATAAGTCCAACTACCACATAAGCTATTGCTGTCCTCCAGTTGAAAATGCTAGCCAGTAACAATACCGATGCTAGGTCTACTAGTGGTGAGGAGATTAAAAATGAAAATGTAACCCCTAAAGGCAGACCTGCACTTGTAAATCCTATGAATAACGGAATAGAGGAACAAGAACAAAATGGTGTGATGGTACCGAGAAGTGTTCCTAATATGTTTCCCCATATTCCAGTAAATCTTCCTAATATCTTTTTTGGTTCTTTCTGGTGGGAAATAGCTTTGTATATAAGAAATTGTAAAAATTAATACTGATAAAAGTATGAATATTTTTATAACATCATATATGAAGAAATGAATGCTTCCTCCTAATTTTTCTTGTACATTTAATCCAAAAACATTTTCTACTAAGAGCTTTACTAAATTAGAAAGCCACTCCATTTTAAGTAATTGATTATTTAACCACTGAAATACAAACATTTTTTTAACTCCTTTACACATTGAATTTAATTATTATACCTTTAACTATTAATATTATATTCCTCACATAGACTACTGTCAATGTATAGTTAAAAAAGTGCTAAGATTTTTCTCGGCACATTCTTTTTTGAAGCTTTTTTCAAGTAGAAGTCTCGCTTCTTTTTCCACTTGTGTTGCTCTCATCCGTAATTTTTAAAAATTAAAGATAATTAAAGAAAAAAATTGTTAAATGATGAAAAATACATGAATGAATATTATTTTGGGTATAATTAAGGTAATTTATAAGAAAATAAATATTGAAAGTTATAGAAATTATGATATAATAGTATTAAGGTCAAAGAAAGTCAAAGTAAAACAAAATCAGGATTAGGAAGTGGTATATTGTCTAATAACTTAAGCGATATAATTGAAGTCTTTATAAAGGAACTTCTTGAAGCAAATAACTTCAGTGCAATAGAAATACAAAGAAATATTCTTGCCCAACAATTTGATTGCGCCCCATCTCAAATAAATTATGTACTAACAACTCGTTTTAATAATGACAGGGGTTATATAATTGAGAGTAGACGAGGCGGAGGAGGATATATAAGAATATTTAAGGTTAATACAGCTATGGAAGATGAGTTTGAGAAAATAATAAATGAAAGTATAGGAAATAGCATAACTTTAAATAAGGCATTTGATTTGCTTCAATCTTTTTTGGAGAGAGAAGTAATTTCTAAAAGAGAATTAAAGATCATGCAAAGTGTTCTTAGCGATAGAGCTCTTTATAATGTGCAGTATGAGGATAGAAATAAATTGCGTGCTGTTTTTTTAAAAGAAATGATTTTATCATCAATTGAAGATTAATTATTAGGAGGATATGAAATGATATGTAATGAATGTGGAAAAAACGAAGCAAATGTTCATGTAACACACATCATAAATGGTAAAAAGACTGAAACACATTTATGTGAAGAATGTGCTAAAAGCAATCAAACATTTTTAAATTCTAATTTTTCTATGGAGAATTTGTTTTCAGCAATGTTAAACAATGCATTTAATTCAACTTCGTATTTGCCTGTGAAAAGCTGCTCAAAATGTGGAATGACATATGATGAATTCAGAAATATAGGCAAATTCGGATGTAGTGAATGCATAGAAACATTTAAATCAAAATTGATGCCAGTAGTTAAAAATATCCAAGGCTATGATATGCATACAGGTAAAATTCCTAATAGAGCAGGCGGCAGTTATAAAGTACAAAAAGATATAGAAAAATTAAAAGTGCAGTTAAAACATGCTATAGAAA
>MCHG01000170.1_pt1 | contig 32970 bp, 32 predicted proteins | sample 787351 | NCBI WGS metagenome assembly MCHG01 (sample SAMN05430296, study PRJNA330682) | permafrost metagenome | biome: Cold desert; feature: permafrost; material: soil; isolation source: enrichment culture inoculated with soil incubated with H2/CO2 at 20 degrees... ... | reverse complement strand
AACAAGGAATGCAATATTATCAAATACCCTCCCCAGAACTTGCATGCACAAAACTCCCAAAGACAAGACGGTGCACATGAAATGTGCCGTCACCCAGACGCCTCTTAGTTCTCCGTTCTCCGTTCTCCGTTCTCCGTTCTCCGTCTCCGTTCTCCGTTCCAAGCCCGGGACGCAGTGTGACACAGCGCGACGTCTTTACGTAAGCAGCCCAGCAAACTTCCGTTCAAGCTCCCGACCCCATATACGGGGTAGCGAACAAGGATGTGAGCTACCGCCATTGCGCCAAGGATGGCGCATTTGGCGGGAACCCCGCTCCCCAAAGACAGGAGCTTGAACGGTTAGTTTGCTCTGCGTCGTATGATCCGAGCGCTGTGACACACAAGGCCCACACTAGTCCCAGTAATTACTCCGAATAATCTCATCGGCAATCCCTACCCCAAGCACAGCCTCTTCTCGATCCTTATCACTTGGAAAGGTCCCGACTACTTGTCCACTTGATAAAACCGCAAAATCCCTATTCGTATTCAGAAGATTCCTACCCATTGCCGTGCCTTCATACTCTTTACGATCGATCCCCATGAGATAGGCCAACGTTGGTAATAAATCGATGTGCCCACCAGTCGTCTTGATCTCCTCGCCAGTCATCCCCTTAGAATAAATAATAAGTGGTATTTGGTTATGCCCCTCAAGCCACCAACTTTCAGGGTTCTTCAGTTGCTTTATCTCGTCATCATAGAACTTGTGCACCCCAGTGTGATCGCCATACAGAGCAATGACCGTATTATCAAGTAATCCGTCCTTTTCTAATTTATCGATAAACGCTCCAATTTGTTGGTCCGTATAATGTATGCTCTGAAAATACCCACCCAACTTAGATTCATCTAACACAGGGTCTAATTTCAATTCGCGGTATTGAATTGGTAAATCAAACGGAGCATGACTGGTAAGTGTGACAAGAAACGTATAAAAAGGTTGTTTTTCCGCCTTGATCACCGACCCTACCTGCCTAAGATAAGTTCCGTCACTAATTCCAAAGCCAATCCGTTCGTCCATTTTAAAATAGCCTTCATCAATCGTTCTTTGAAATCCGATGGAGGTCAGCGCTTGACGCCAGTTCCAGTACCCCCCCTTATCGGGATGAATAGCCAACGTACCATAACCATGGCTTTCTAAGATATTAGGTAGTGAATTGTAGGTATTGCCAGGGAAGCGGAAGAAAGTAGACCCCTGACGCACGGGATATACCGAAGTGTTAGCCATTAAGTCAGCATCCGAACTCGTACCATTCCACACTTGCTCATAGAAATTGGAGAAATACAAACTATTATTCAACAGTCGATTCAAGTTAGGTGTAATTTCCTCTCCATTAACACGCTTTCCAATCACGAAGTTTTCCAGGGATTCTACTTGAAGAACGATTAGGTTTTTCCCTTTAAATTTACTCGAATAGCTGTTCTTAGGAAGGTTCTCTCTTTTAGCTGAAAACCAAGCTTCCACTCTCTTTTTCTCCTCAGGGCTTATTGCAAACGGCTCACTATCTTCCCAATAGTTATAAGTATCAAAGAGATGATAACCGAGGGGTGAGAGGTTTGACATGGTTTGGTTCTGTGACCATGAGGACTTAAACAAGAATTTCTGATCATTTTCCCCAAAGACATCGACCATCAGATAATTAGCAAAGATATAGCCCGACGAAACAAGCATCAACATTAAAAAAATCAGAAAACTACGTAGAACAGATTTAAACTGCGGCGCTACTTTATAACCGACGATCATGAGCAACATTATATCGAATCCAAACACTAGATCAACCGGACGCAACATAGAAACAATGCTTGAAAAGAGATTGTCTAGATTGGACGTTTGGGATAACGTATAAACAGAAAGAAAATTACCAAATGCCCTAAAATTGATTAAGTCCACAATCATTGAAAACGATAGAAGGCCATTAATGATCATCAACGCCCAATAATGAAGCTTGCCTCTGAACAGAAAAGCAACGCTAAGAAACGCGATTTCAAAGGAGATATAGATCAAAACAAACGGCTGATTGGTAAACATTTCAAACGCTTTAGATAACTTAAAGTGAGCCCCGTCATTATTTACTAAGCCTAGAAAGAATATTGATTTGAGCAATAACGCAATCCAAGTATAATGAAACAGCTTTTCACGGAGTAGAATACGACGCAGACTTGTTAGCAGCGATTGCGTTGAAATCACAGGGTAGAACTCTTGCTTGTTAATAGTTGTTTTTTCTACTTGGTACAACTCCCTCAATTCCTTTCAGTAGTTTTTGCGGAAACTAGCCTTGCGCCAAGCCTTCACTATATGCCCATCGTTATATGCCCATCGTTTTGCTTGGCTACAATCAGAATTATAGCACAAGCTGTCAAAAAAAGGGGTTTAATCGTAGGAACGTCAAAAACCTCCTTTCAAGCAGATTCGCTCGAAGAAGGTTTCTAAGGACTCTAGGCACATTCAAAAAATATGCCTTAAGGGCATCTAAGGTCGATGTTGACTCAAAGTCTAGAGGAATTGTCTATTTTTTTGCAGACATATTAACTGGGTAGACTCCCAATCCATCTTTTTGTAAAACTCCAACGCGGGGATATTTTTTTGATCAGCTAATAACTGTAGACGCCTTACCCCTCGTGCAATCGCCCACTCCTCAACAGCTAATAGTAGATCCCGCCCTATACCTTCCCCTCTATGGGTGTCTTCGACAACCATATCTTCCACTAAGGCAACTATTCCGCCCTTGGCAGTAGAAACCAGAAGCTGCGCTGTGCACATTCCTATGATCTGTTGTTTCTGCTCTGCCACCATAATGCACCGTGCGTTGCAATCGTCGAGCATCATTTCAAGACCACTTTGTTGGGTTCTCTCCTCGAATGAAAAAGCCGTTTCAATATAAAACAAAATCCTTAACAGTCCAATCATACCGCTAACATCAGAGAACTTGGCCTTTCTAATAACATGGTTCACTATCTGCTCAGTCATTATTTGCCTCCTAGCGTCTTGATTCCATTGAACACCATTCCTATGTGACCTGCACCGACGTACTCATCATTCCGTTGGGCACGATAATCACGCCCCCATATAGCTATAAACCTCCTTTTAATAGGATCACACTATTAAAAGAAGGTTTTTGACTTTTCTCTATGTTGTTTCAGCATGCGCTGACCACGATTCCCATGATATCTTCTTCTGCCAAGGGCCTTTTGAGCTTATGGGTTTGGTGTAATATTTTGATTAGGAGTTCATCAATAGTTTCTTGATCGAGTTCAATCCCCTTTGCCTTCAATAACCTCAAGATGGTCTTGCGACCGGAGTATTTGCCAATGGAGGTTGAGTGTCTCCTTCCCACGCATTCAGGTGGATAGGTTTGGTAGTTCGCAAAGTCCTTTTGTATACCGTCGATGTGAATAGAGGACGTATGAGTGAAGACGTCTTCCCCAATAATAGGTTTGGCCCGAGCGATTTTACGATTTGTTGCCAAGCTCACCACTAAGCCAATTGAATTTAAACGTTTCAGGTCAAGTCTGGTCTCCTCATCAAGGGTATATTTCAGCGCTACAGCGACTTCCTCGAGAGCAGTATTTCCAGCCCTTTCGCCTAATCCTCCAACCGTTACACTGAGCGCTTTAAAGCCCGCTTGCACCGCTGCGAGAGAATTAGCCGTTGCCATTCCTAAATCGTTATGCGCATGAAACTCCATTGGTACTTTAGAGATTTTTACTAATTCCTGCAGAGTAAAGAAAACCTTAAGTGGCTCGAGAATACCCACAGTATCCGCAAATCGTACCCGGTCAACCCCTAACTTCTTGGCCTCTGCTAATATCTCTGCAAGAAATTTAAAATCTGCTCTACTGGCATCTTCCAAGCCGAGAACAATATAGTCCACTTCTTTTTTGGCATTAAGAACGCATTGTCCCATTTGTTCAAGCACCCAAGCTCTGTCTTTTCTCAATTTATTCTTAATTTGTTGATCCGAGGTGGGAATGGATATGGCGACGCCCTCGACCCCTGTTTTATAGCTTGCCTGAAGATCTGACAAAACAGCACGATTCCAAGTGATCAGACGAACTGGTAATTGGAGCGCCACTAATTGGGAAATAGTTTTGATTTCTCCGTCACCCATAGCGGGCACGCCTACTTCCAGTTCATCGATCCCTGCATCGGCTAAGGCCCTCGCGATCATTTCCTTTTCCGGCAGGCCAAACGCCACACCCGGAGCCTGTTCACCATCTCTTAAGGTTGTATCACATAATAAAATCCTTTGCCCCATCTTCGATAACTCCTTTCCTATCGTTAAAGCAACCCAATGGCATCTGCCCGACATTGTTGACAGTGCTTCATCTGAGGAAGGATTTCTCCGCAAGCCTCCCGGCAGTCTGCTATCAGTTCAGGAGCCGGTGCCGCTATGTGTGCAAGTTTCCCTTGGGGAATTATGGGCATGATATTGTGAATATTCGCACCCCTTTTTTTAATCTCTAAACCCAAGCTATATAAAAGGTTATCATTGATACCCGGCATAAGCACAGTGTTAATCTTTATGGTCATTCCAGCCTTGGAAGCCAACTCTATCCCCTCTAATTGATTGCGAATCAGCACTCTTGCACCCTCTGCACCGGTCAGAGTTTTGCCTTTCCAACGAACATAGCTGTAAATTTTGGCACCGACTTCCTCATCGAGGGTATTCAGGGTGACAGTGATATGGGAAACCCCAATTTCTACCATTTCGTTAATTTTTTCAGGCAAGAGAAGTCCGTTAGTGCTTAAACAAAGGGTCATATTTGGGAATTCTCTTTTGACCGCTCTAAGAGTTTCATACGTTGCTTTGTTTGCCAAGGGTTCTCCTGGCCCAGCAATTCCAACGACAATAAGTTGTGGTCCAATATCGGATACCTTTGCTTGCCTAACAGTTTCAAGTGCCTCCTCTGAGGTTTGCACACGACTGGTTACCCCCGGACGGGATTCATTGGCACAATCGAATTTACGCACACAATAATTACAAGAAATATTACAGCCAGGCGCCACTGCCAAATGGATCCGTCCAGTTTTACCATGCCCTGTTGTGGAGAAACAGGGATGCCCGAGATTCAGGTTCGGTGTATTTAGGTTTCCTTGTGTACATTCTTTATGCATCATAATCCCTCCAATCGTTCATTTATTTGTAATTTCACTGCCAAGACAATTCATAAGAATCAAGCTATTTTTTCCTTAAATGAATGACATTTTTTCACGCAGATGCTACCGCAAGCCTGGCAACCAATGCACTGGTCTTTATTAGCAATTATTGCTATGTGCCGTTCTGTTCCTTCATCATCCTCGAAGCTTTCAAAGCCTAAGCATTTTTGGACACATAATTTCACACATCGCCCACATCCCATGCAGAGATCGCTATCAATTTTTTCCACAAACTCGGGAGTCCAGGGTAATCCACCATAGGTTTCGTAAATCACGATTTCGCTCAATTTCCATCTTCCTCCTCTAGTAAGGTTGCCATCTTTAAGCTTCTGCCTTCTCCATTTTCTTCTTTAACCAAGGTGGCAGTTTTTTGGAAAGCAGTAATTTGTTTAATCGGTTAAGCTCATCGACGATCAGCGTTCCCTCTGGTACTTTCAAAGGATGAATACCACTTTGAACTAACCGTGCTGCCGCGGGACCGCCAATCTGGGTGCAATAGACGATGGCACACTCTCTAAGCATGTTTATCCGTGCATTGACTTTATCATCGGCTTCAGCAATGTCTTCCGCCTCAAAAGAGGTATGGATAACACCTAGCTTATCCCCTGTAAACTTATACATTTCAAACGCCGGCGCAGAGGCGAAATGTAGTCAATTGATTTTTTATTGGTACTGGCAAAGGCTACAAGCATATCTGTTCACTCCTAACTGACTGAATTTAAGGTGTCAAAGAGAAACTGTTGAGTGCCTTCATATCCGATCCAGCGTTTTTGCGGATAACCGGTACGATCAAAGACCGGTAAGCCCGCTCTTAAATGGGGGAGCTTCAGCAACCCTGCAGCTTGACGGCCGTTTGAGTTGGCAATAATTAACATACTCTTACCCGCTCGTTCCTCGAGTTCTTCCAAGTCACCCACCTCGATTGGGATCGGTAGGGATAGTTTGTGAATGCCCCCCTGGGATGCTGCCAAGGCTACTGTAAGCTCCGCACCTACCTCAACCAAACTGGAGCCTAGACTGTACAGCAGGTCCATCTCCAAGGCTATGGCTATCTTTAGACCGCCGAGTTGATCATGAAAATCCGCCAGTGTATCCAGTAATCGGCTTCTTTGCCGGAGTAGCTTCTCCGGTACAGCCTTACCTGATAGTTTAGCTAGGGTTAGAACCAACGCATCGGTCGCCTTGAGACCGGTTAATGAAGGAAAGTTGAAATGGGGGATTTCATGTATTTTCTTAAGGATTTCTCCCGCTTTCTCCATACTCAGTCCAAACGATAGACAAGCACTGCATTTTCCCAAACGCTGAAAATCCTCCAGTAAAGTTCCGCCCTGAACTACCGGGGCAGCTTCCAATTCGGCGTGCCCATCCAGCGAAATTGAAAGATCAGGAACTGTAATCGGTCTAAATCCGAATTCCATAACAATCTCTTTAAGTTCATCGACATCACCAGGAGTTAAATGACAACCTGGTATTAAGGCGATAGACAGCGCAGAATTTTCACTAGCGTTAGAGCCAAGGCCACTAACGATTCCAGAAACTGACGTTTCCTGCTCCCTGCTTGGATGCCCAGCCAGAGTCGTAAGTAGCGCCTCTACCGTCCGCTGATAACCTTCTTGCATTGAACCGATATAGTCCGGCGTACTTGCTAAAACCACAGGCATATCGTCTAAATCCGCTCTTTCTTGGCGAAGGCTAGCGAGTGCGCTCACCATGTCGTCTCCAAAGGTTTCGGTTAACCCAGTACTCATCACTCCGATAATTTGGGGCTTATATTTATCGGCTGCCACGGCAATCCCTTTTTTAAGATGTTCCCAGCCGCCGAAAATGACCGAATCTTCTAAGAGGGCCGTTGAATTGAGGGGAATCGGTTCCTTATAGTGCCTCGAAAGCTGCAAGCGAATGAATGAGGAACACCCCTGAGAACCATGAAGTAAGGCCAAAAGTCCATTGACCCCGAGGTAGGCTAGAGTGGCCCCAAGAGCTGGGCTGTTTTTCTGCGGATTCCCCTGATAATGTCTCATATTCGTCGTATTAGTTGTATTCGTCGTATTAGTTGTATCCGTCATCTTATTCATCCTCCTTCGGGGGGAAATCCTGTTTCAATAGCCCCCAAACAGGACTCAGCACCGTACGCGTTAAGGTCTCTGCAAATTGAATCATCCCCTGATAACCGGCATAAGGTAGTTTTCGACCGTGGTTAATATCCAGAAAAGGAGTTCTCGTTTTATGGGCTAGATATTTTGTCTTTCCACCAGCGACGATCAGATCCGGTTTCTTTTCCGCAATAATTTTCAAGAAGCCTGCTGAACTTGTATCCTCAATAATCTGAGCTGAAGGATCCATCAATTCTTTCATGCGCTGGAAATCCTCCGGAGTGGAGTTTTGTGTTCCTCCTGCTAAAATATTGATTCCTAATTCCGCCAAGGTAGACACCATAGACCAGGTTTTAACCCCGCCCGTAAACAAGATGGCCTGTTTATTTTCCAGTAACGCTTTGTACCCTGCAATAGTCTTGCGTGTTTCGTCTTCCCTCTTTTGAACATAGACTAGGGTTCTCTCTAGCAAATTGGGGTCCTTAAGTGCTTTAGCGATATTGATCAGCGTTTCAGAGGTGTCATGAATCCCGTAAAACGACCCCTCCATAAAGGGTATCCCATAGCGAATTTCCATTTTTCGGACTAAATTGGTAAGACTTTTGGAACAGATCAACACATTGAGGCTTGCTCTGTGAGCTGAACGTAAGTCGTCAAATTTGGCATCCCCGGTAATAGCCGTTTGCAGCGTAATCCCTAAGTTTTGCAAGTCGGGTATAACTCCCCAAATATCTCCAGCGATGTTATACTCCCCGATTAGGTTAATAGAAAGAGGAATTTTCTCGTCAGAACCCTCCCCAGTACCGATAACCCGATCAAAGAGGACTTCCCCTGCAATACGATTTCCAATATTTTTGTCTCCCAAGAAACCTGGGCAATTGACGGGAATGACGGGAATGGTCAGTTCTTTCTCCGCTTCTTCACAAACCTTATGAACGTCATCCCCGATCAACGAAGAGACACAGGTTGCATAGACAAAAATGGCTTTGGGATTATGACGAACGGCGATTTCCAAGATCGACTCTTTCAGCTTTTTCTCTCCACCGTAGATGACATCATTTTCCATGATGTCTGTGGTCAGTCCTCGTCGGAAAAGCTGGGAACCTGAAGAGCGAGCTCCTCTGTTATCCCATGAGTTTCCTGCACAAGCAATCGGTCCATGCACAAGATGAGCAACATCCGTAATCGGCATGAGTACAACTCTGGCCCCATCATAAGCGCAACTTCGCTCTGCGCCTTCCCCTGGCAGGGCCTTCATGCACAATTTAGGTGAACCGGCATCGGACAGGCACTTTTTATCTTTGAGATCTAACTTGGTAAGATTGGTAAACATGAAGCAACCCTCCTTCTGGTGGGGACATTCCTCTGAGCCACTTATCATTACTTTAATTGGGGACATTCCTCCGAACCACTTATTATTACTTTAATTGGGGACATTCCTCCGAACCACTTATTATTATTCCAAATGAGGAGGTGTGTCCCCTGACCTTGAAAGGAGGTGTGTCCCCTGACCTCTTATCGCATCATTTCAAAATGTGCCTCTGTGGAATTTCTGTCGACTTCGTCCAAAAAGGTATTCACGATCATGGTAATTAGGTTAATAACTCCGGCATACCCGATAATAGGCGAGCGATGAATATTCACCCGATCCGTGATTGGGAAACCAATTCTGACAAGTGGAATGTTAGAGTCTCGTGCTGCCCACTTACCATGAGAGTCACCCAGTAACATATCAACGGGGTCTGTAACCACTAGGGAACGAAGATGCCAAAGGTCTTTGCCCGCATAGAGTGTGGCTTGCTGGCCGTAAGGGCTCGACGCCAGTAGACTTTCCATAGCTTTCTTGAAGGTTGGGGTAGAATTCGTGCAAACGATATGGACCGGCAGTCCTCCCATTTCGAGTAGAAACGAGACAAGCCCTATGAGAAGATCCGGGTCGCCAAACAGCGCAAATCTCTTACCATGAATATAGGGGTGAGAATCTGTCATAGCATCGAGGGCAAGACCCCGTTCAAAGGTTATTTCCTCTGGCACATCCGTGCCTGTGAATTTGGCCACGGACTCAATGAATTTGTCCATACCAGCGATCCCGATAGGCATTGCAAGTGTTTCGACCGGAACGTCCAGACTGGCGAGATATTTGCTCGATGTCGGAGATGAGAAGGTCTGGAGGAATAGAAACTTGGCAGCGTTTAAAGCATCATTCATTTCCGTAATAGGTGTTCCACCGGGATATAGTTGGTAAGTGCCCAAGTTTGGTGCATCAAAAACATCACTATTGTCGGGTAAGAGGGTAAAGGGCGCTTTCATCAATTTGAGAATACGTTTATACTCTCTAAGATTGGCCGTATAGGTGTCAAAACCCGGCACGACATAAAGTCTGTCGTTAATTTTATCTTCCTGCCGTGGTGTTGCTAAGCATTCTATGAGACCTTTGAGCATCGTGTCATACCCCGTTATATGGGACCCCTTAAAACTTGGAGTATTGGCCAAGGCGACCGGGAAATCTTGAGGTATTGCGTCTGCTTGCTTGGCGTTTCCTAAATAAGCCTTAATATCGTCCCCAATAACTTCTGCCATACAACTCGTATAGATTGCAATCACCTTTGGTTTGTAGAGCGCATGAGCATTTCTCAACCCTTCGATAAGGTTCGTCTGTCCGCCAAAGACCGCTGAATCTTCGGTCATGGAATCCGAGACGGATGATACGGGCTCCCTAAAATGACGAGATAACGTGCTGCGGAAATAGGCAGTGCAGCCTTGCGAACCATGTGTAAACGGTAGGCATCCTTCGACCCCTAAGGCACAAAGCAAGGCTCCAAGGGGTTGGCATGCTTTAGCCGGGTTAATGACCAATTTTTCACGGGCAAAATTTAATTCTTTGTATTCCGCAGTATTCAACCAAGCTGTTGTTTCCTTAGTACGATTTTCCATGTGTAACATCCTTTCTGCCCAATTTATTTAGTCCACGGGGCTTTAATTAATTTCCAGGTAGGGCTGTTAATGGCCATATCCATATCCCGAGCAAAAACCGGGAATCCTTCGTAGCCTTGATACGGACCGGAATAATCCCAAGAGTGCATTTGACGGAAGGGAAGACCCATTTTCTCAAAGACGTACTTTTCTTTGATACCAGATCCGACTAAGTCGGGTTTAAGTTTTTGGACAAATTCTTCGAGCTCATAAGCATTCACATCGTCATAAATCAAGGTTCCCTCTTTCAAATCAGGGACAGTTACCTCATAATCTTCTTTATGAGCAAATTCATAACCCGTACCAATGACCTCCATGCCTAAATCTTCATACGCCCCGATCATATGTCGCGGACGAAGACCCCCAATATAGAGCATCACACTTTTTCCGGACAGGCGCGAACGGTAAGACTCGATCACTTTCGCCATCTCTGCTTCATATTTTTCAATGACTTTTAAGGTTTTTTCCATAATAATTGCGTCAAACTTCTCGGCAATTTTAAGGAGGGATTCTTTGACCTTCGTCGGTCCGAAGAAGTTAAATTCCAGCCAAGGAGTCCCGTAAGTGTCCTCCAAGTGTTGGACAATGTAATTCATACTTCTGGTACAGTGGATTAAATTCAGTTTGACCAGATGACCGTTTTGCAACATTTCCATCGTTGAGTCACCAGTCCAGATGTTCACAACGTTGAGCCCAATTTCCTCGAGCAGTTTCTTACTGGCCCAGGCATCTCCGCCAATGTTATAGTCTCCGATAATTCCAATATCGTACGGCCCGACTTCCCGACCTGGCCCCTTACCTAAGAGATGATCCCGAATAGCATCATTGGCAATATGATGGCCGAGGGACTGGCTTATGCCCCGAAACCCTTCACAACGAACCGGAATGACTGGCATATCAAATTGTTCACTCGTGCGTCGGGCGACACTCTCAATGTCATCCCCAATCAATCCGACAGGACATTCTGAAAGAACAGAAATCCCTTTAGCATTCGGGAACAGGCCCACAACCTCGCCTATTATTTTCTCCAGCTTTTTGTCCCCGCCGTAGATAATATCGCTTTCCTGAAAGTCTGAGGTGAAGAGAAACGGTACAAAGTTGTCAACGCCAATTTCACCGTCTGCTAAGTTTCGGCGATTGCCCCAAGAATAATAACCGCATCCGACGGGTCCGTGCGAAATATGCACGATATCCTTAACTGGACCCCAGACAACCCCTTTAGCGCCTGCGTAAGCACACCCCCGTGCGGTCATGACACCCGGTGTTGTTTTCGAATTCGATTTGACTGCGCAGCCTTCACACGCATCATCCTTGACTGCAAGATGTTTAGCCCGGTCCTTTTTAGCCTTTTCAGGATAAATTGCCAGAACGTCTTCCACAACTTGCTTTGCGAACTCCTTAGTATGCTTTCTGCTCATAACTCTGGCCTCCTTATTTATCTATTAGCTCGCTCTATGTGTCTATAAGTCTCACGAGCGTGGATACTACATATCCAGAATACCAAATTCCATCATTAGCTCTTCTAATTCATCCATGGTAAGGGGAGTTGGAATGGTCATGTGGGTGTTACTCTCAATTTTTTTGGCCAGCATTCTATACTCATCCGCCTGAGGATGGGTAGGATTATATTCAATAACGGTCATCTTACGCACTTCAGCGCGTTGCACCTCGTTGTCACGGGGCATGAAGTGAATCAATTGGGTATTTAATCCTTTGGCCAAGGCTTCAATTAATTCCAGTTCTTTGTCGGTTTGACGGCTGTTACAGATCAAGCCACCCAAACGAACAGTCCCTGTTGTCGCGTATTTTAAGATCCCTTTCGAAATGTTATTGGCTGCATACATGGCCATCATTTCTCCCGAGGTGACAATATAGATTTCTTTAGCCTTATTCTCGCGGATCGGCATTGCGAAGCCACCGCAAACCACGTCCCCTAAGACATCGTAGAACACATAATCTGTATCCTCTGTATATGCACCGTTTTCTTCTAAAAAGTTAATGGCTGTGATGACGCCTCGACCTGCACATCCGACTCCTGGTTCTGGACCCCCAGATTCTGCACACCGAACGCCTAGATACCCTTCTACCAAAACCTCATTCAGCTCTAAATCTTCAACGGTACCTCTTTCGCGGGCCAAGTCCATTACCGTCGTTTGCGCTTTACTATGCAGAATCAACCGCGTGGAGTCTGCTTTAGGGTCGCACCCAACAATAGTAACTTTTCTCCCCATTTCTGCTAGAGCGACGACCGTATTTTGGGTTGTCGTCGATTTCCCGATTCCACCTTTGCCATAAATTGCGATTTGCCTCATGTAAATACACTCCTTTATATCAAACTAATTAAGCGAACTTTCCTAGCTCCCGGCCTCTCATCTTTCTGGCGCATCAATGTATTTAACATCCAGGGCGGAGGTCTTTTCTAAATGTAACATCCTGTTAGATAACGGCCTCCCCTCCGCTTTCCCCCGTGCGAACACGAATAACCTCTTTTAAGGGAAGAACAAATATTTTACCGTCCCCCATGTGCCCGGTTTGATTGGCTTTGATAATCACCTCAACCACTTCATCGACTTGGTCATCTTGCACCACAATCGTTAACATTCGTTTTGGGATCCAGTTAAATTTAGTTTCATCAGGGGCAAGTCCTTTACTCATAAAAGCATTCAATTCTGGATCAACTTCAGCTGCCCAGCCTCCGATTCCGCCTTGTTTCCCGCGGCCTTCAACACTTTGAATGGTCAGAGCAGGAAAGCCAGCATCTTCAAAAGCCTTCTTAGTCGCAGGTACTTGATGGCGTCGAATCACCGTCATTATTTCCTTCATCTCTACAACCCCTTTGTTCCTTTACTCACTGTATATGCCGCTTCAACTTCAGTCACAAAGACCTTACCATCGCCCATGGTTCCAGTTTTGGCGCTTTCGAGAATAATAGAAATGGCGTTGTCCAGCTTGTCATCTTCGATAACTAAGAGCAGCAACGTCTTTGGAAACTCATCGTAAACAACGTCCCCAATCCGAATGCCCTTTGTCCGACCACGCCCAAAGACGTGCATTTTTGTCAGAGATGGCATTCCCGCCTGTGCTAAGGCCTCAGCCACAATCTCCGTTTTGTCAGGTCTAACAATTGCTCTAATCATTTTCATAGAATACATCCTCCTTAAATTTGAATGGATTTCTCCAATCGCCTATGATATTGGTACTCCAAACTCCGTTAATATGACGATAGTCTCTGGTACCGCATCACCTCCCTCAATTGAGCTTTCTATAGATCATATCCCTAGAATCTGACTCCTGACTGTATTAAAGAAAAAAACAAAGAGAGCCCTTAATTTTGTATAATTAAGGGCTCTCTAAAACACTTTTCCGCTCCAAATCCTTGATGGATTTGGTGCCCGGTTATGAAGTTGTCGCTTATTGAATAACTCAGATCACTTGGTACTCTATCACTCTAGCTTCTCTAGCTTCTCTAGGATAATTCAGATGACTCTAATCATAATACAATCTAAATAATGTAGTCTTAATACTTTGTACTTAATCACACTAAGCACTTCGCATTCTTAAGCCAGTTAATGCTAAAGATGCATGAATCCTAATCCCACGCGTGCATGTTCTAGTAGGGAATGAAGGGAAGAACGCCCATAAATTGCTACAGCAATCCATTCTGTGTCCGTAGTCAAACCAATTTTCAAAACATAACTGGCATTGCTGTTGTTATGAATGAAAATACTATTGCTGGCTTCCAACGTCGCATGGATCAAGGCGTGAATCTTTCGAGCGTCTTTTGGGATAACACCCGTGTTAAAGGCTGCTGCCAGAACTGAATTCGTTAGTTTCCCAGTATGTTGAAGATTTGTTTCAATCCCTCCGAGTTCCGTCACGCCACTCCGCATATTGTACGCTTCAAGAAGGTACTTCTTGAGCTTATCCTCTTCCTCTCTTGTCTCTGTTAAGGCTAGGCGAATTGCGGACCGTTCCAAGGAAGGTCGTCTTTTATTAACCTTTGTAGCATCTTGCAAAACATCCCCTCCTTCTCAAATAAAACATAGAAAAAGCCGCCAGATGTTGTTAGACATCTTGACGGCTTCATTGCCGAATGTTTTGCTAGGTGTTATTGACTATACTATATCACAATCTATAATTTGTCACTATGTAAGACACTCCCTATGGGGTGAAATACTGTATACATTTTAGCGCTTAATTTTCCGGCGCACCAGACCCATCGCCTGCTCAAACTCTTGCATTCTCAATAACTTCGCCATCCCCGCAAAAGCAAGAGCACCAATAAATGTACCGCTAACTAAAACGAGTAGCGAACCCAGCGTACGGATACCAATCAATGGGGTCAGCCATTCGCTCCACACCCAGATCACACCGGCCATCAAAAGCGAAGCAACTAACGACTTTAAGCTTGTCCAGAACATAGCCCAGCCGTCCATTTGTCCTAAACGCCGACGCAACATATAAAACAACAAAATCATGTTCACGATAGCAGCGATGGTCGTCGCGAAAGCTAGACCTCCATGAGCAAGGGGGCCAATCAACAACACCATAGCAAGAACATTAACTGCCATGGCGATGATCCCTAAAATCACGGGTGTCCAAGTATCTTGAAGAGCATAAAAAGCACGAGGGAGAATCTGAATTACAGACTGTGAAGAAATCCCGATCGCAAAATAAAACAACGGGATCGCCGTGGTTATGGTGTCCTCAGCTTTAAACTGCCCATGTTGAAACAAGACACGAATCAGAGGATAACGCAAAACAATCATTCCGACTGAAATGGGCACTGTAATAAAAACAACCATCCGAATAGCACTAGAGATCGTTTGGCGCAGTTTATCCCATTGTTTTAAGGCTGCTTGTTCCGTCATTGTAGGAAAGGTGGCAACTGCAATGGCTAACGCAAATATTCCCACTGGCAGCTGGAAAAGACGATAAGAATACCAAACCGCCGTGATACTCCCCGGATCCAGTAACGAGCCAAAGTTGGTACTGACCGCCACCTGAATTTGATTCAAGGAATAACTGATGATAATAGGCACGGCAAGAGCCCCAATCCGCCGGACGCCAGGATTATGCCAGTCAATAATTGGATAGTAACGCACTCCCACTTTCCGCAATGCAGGGATTTGAACTGCAAAACTTACAAATGCTCCCACGACAACTCCTACCGCAAATCCAGAAATACTATCAGGTTTAGCGGGGTTTGCTAAAATTGTCCCAAAAAAGATAATACAGGCGTTATAGAGTACTGCCCCCAAGGCGGAAGGCCAGAAAATTTTGTAAGAATTCAAAACTCCCATGATCAACCCGCTTACCGCCATAAACAAAGGCTGAATCAAGAGAATTCGAGTCAAGTGAGTAGCAAGCACCATATTCTCAGGTTCAAACCCCGGAACCATCAGACGGAGAAACTGGGGAGTGAAAACAAGCCCAATTAATATTAATAAACCTAGAGTAAGAAAGATCAAATTCACGACCGAGCTAACGACTTTCCAGCCCTCATCCTCTTTCCCTTTAGCTATGTATTCCGAAAAAACCGGAATAAAAGCGGCGCTTAAAACACCGCCCACAAGTAACCAATATAATAAATCCGGAAGAATAAACGCAGCATTATAAGCATCCGTAGCAGCTTTCTGTCCATAGAAACCAGCAATCAGTGATTCACGCAAAAACCCTAAAAGTCGCGAAACCAATTGGGCAGCCATTAAAAAACCGGCAGCTTTCACGAGTGTACGGTTGGTTGATGACATATTGAGCTAACCCCTTCTCCCCATCGCGCTAATCCACCCTTCGAATTATAGCATTTTTCGCGCGTTCTAAACAAGGATGAATTCAAACGAGACACCGAGACAGTGGGACGCAGACAGGGGGACGGTTCTCCTGTCTCAGACACAAGAACCGTCCCCCTGTCTCAGGTGACGACAAGCGAACCGGACGCAGACAGGGGGACGGTTCTCCTGTCTCAGACGCAAGAACCGTCCCCCTGTCTGTCCCTTTGTCTGCGATTAATGTCAAGCGAACCGCTCTAAGACACCTTCTTTAAATAATCCGCTAGAATCTCAGCCACAGCTTCAGCCGAGTCATTTGATTCCTCTAACGTATTAAACTGGCTCCCGAATTCCAACAACACTGCTCCGTCAGAAAGATGTTGATTATACCTCGCATCAGTTGCATAAGTTATATTTGGCGAAAAGAGCCCAGGATATTTTTTCTCTGCTAAAGCCATGAGTTCTTTAGCTAAGGCCTCATTTTTTTGCCAGTGTGGATTAAGTTTCCCAATAATCACCAACACCTGGCTAGCCTTTTTCCCCTTCAACGTGATTGTCCTCTTTGGGACCCCAGGAGGGTATCCATCCCTATGAACATCAATTAAAACCTTCATGGAAGGATAATCTTTGGTCATTTGGGTTGCAGTAACTACTGATTTACTATACGCTTTCATGAAATCTACCGCATCATGGATTTGCAACGAGTGCGCTGCACCAATTCCATTCTTTCCAAGAGACTTCTTAAGTGTTTCTCCAACCGTTACAACATCTCCATTCTCGCCAAACTCATGTTCCAGCCCTCCATCTCCTATATAACTCTCACTGTTATGAGTATTATAGATCCCTACCATTATTTCTTTCGCTCCTGGCTTGGGCATTGGGGAATTTGGATCCGGGTTTTCATTTGACTTTTGAGGTTCAATTGGTTCAAGAATCGGACCTTCAAACTCTGGATCATTAGGATTATAAGCCCACCCTAACCACACTGGACCTTGTGGAGGCGGAGAAAAATAGCCTAAAAAAAAGGTCCGTGGATCGGCAATATTGACACCAGTTAATAAAAACATACCGACCGCCGCCCCCTGACTCCTCACTAGATCCAAGCGCGCGCGCTCAGGCTGAGTATAGCCAGGAACCCCTTCCATTATAATCGCATCAAAGGGGAACGACTGTTTCGTTAGAAATCCAATCAGTTCACGTGAGCTCCCACTTTTGAGGGCATAAGCCAATCCCATGATAATTAGAATGCTTACTAAGCCTAAAAGGAATCCTCGCGCCCATTCCCTCACTCTCCATAACCGGAAATGTTTTTTTTGTCGATGATAAAAATCTTCCCGTAACAAAGGACCTGCCCCCCTTCCTCTTTATTGAAGAATTATGAGGGACAAGTCCATCGTAGAACATATCAAGAAGATTTTTAGTTGAATAGGTACTTAACCCAGCTTTGGGGCATCCACTAACGAAGCGTCGTTGGAACAAAGCTATCGACAATCCCAATGACGAGTGAGGCCAATAAAGCACCGATAACAGAAACAGTAATATAACCAGGAACAATAAACTGACTGAAATATATAACGACAGCAGCTGTAATAAACCCAACGGCTCCCCGGCCGGTCCGTGAAATTTTTTCACTGAACACCTTTTCAATAGCATAGCCGATTACAGCGATCACGGCAGCTGCAACCAATGCTCCTGTAAAACCATTCACACGAAGTCCCGGGACAATAAAACTTACCAAGAGTAAAACTAGAGCCGAAACAACAAACCGTACGATCATTCCTAACATCATTAGTACCCTCCATTCATTTTGTTGAATTTACTTTGTTACTTAAAACCCTTTCTTACTAGCATAGTTTAAACAAAAATAACAAATATTATTAATAAATCATTTATCTATTAATTTTCCTTGATAAATTCCCAGCCTAATGTTAAAATATAGTTTGTGTAACAAGCAAGGAGTATCAATAACCAAAGGGGGTGACTATTAGTGCCAAACATTAAATCCGCCATCAAAAGAGTTGAGTTAGGAAAAGCCCGCATGATTAAGAATGCTGCTGCGAAATCTTTCTTACGGACGACTATTCGTCGTTTTGAAGAATCAATCACAACGGATTCCGAAACTGCAGCACTCGCTTTGAAAAAGGCTATGTGTGCTTTGGATAAAGCCTCCTCCAAGGGTTTGATTCATAAAAACCTGTCAGCTCGCAAGAAATCTCGTCTGACAAGCAGATTCGTTAAGGCTTTTGCCCAAGTTGGGTAGAACCTAACGGGCCCAAAAAAGTAAGCTACAATTAAATTGTTGCTTACTTTTTTTGTCTGCTTTTATATTTTATTCAACCAATCGTATTTGCGTCAAAGAAGTAAACAGGGCCACACCTATGATGCATTCCGAACCGCGCTCTCACTTACACTCCCCTGTCTTCTCAGCCCAGAGGGCCCGTGATCACACGCTCCCACGCCTATGCGGTTGTCGTAGCCAAACTCGGCACCCTTATACATATAACGCACACAAAGCGTCTCTGCGTCAATAAACGCAGACAGCGCCACGGCCTCTCTCCGTCGTTCCTAATCTCCGTCGACCCCAGCCCAGAGGGCCCGTGATCACACGCTCCCACGCCTATGCGGTTGTCGTAGCCAAACTCAGCTTTAATCCTCTTTCCTATAGCAGGACGGGAAACAAGGATGTTTCCCGCCGGCCCTGCGACAAGGATGTCGCATTGGCCGGGAATCCTGCCCGCTTGCATTAAGGATTAAAGCCCTAGTTTGGCACGACAACCGCATGGCCGAGGACGTGTCTCACGGGCTCTCACAAAACTTAATAAGCATTATTTCCAGCAATAATCCCGGGTCGCCGCCGCCAGTTTTCATCGCCAAGTCTGTATTCAAGCATTCTGACAACGCCTTATAAAGTTGCTCTGTCGATAACTTAGCGGATTGTTGCCAGACCTTTTGAGCCTCATAAGGCGAAATTCCTAATACGGAGGGGGCCTCAGCAACATTCCCTCCGCGCTTACGCAAAGCGTCACACCCCAGTAATAGCCGGACTTGACGAACCAGCAACGCTAAGACCTTTAAGGCATGTTCTTTGCGCAACACCTCTCGTAAGGCTAGCAGGGCCTTTGCAGAGGATCGACTGGCTACCGCATCCAGAAGATCAAAGATGCTCGTTTCAATTGATTGAGGAGTAATAGTTTTAATATCTTCCGACGTAATCTTCTGACGTTCCCCCACAAATATAATGAGCTTATCTAATTCTTGAGATAAAACGCCGGTATGGTGTCCCGTCCATTCAATAAATTGAGCTGCGACTTGATTATCCATCGATTTTCCCCGTACCTTTAATTCCGTCTGAACCCAGGCAAGCCATTCCTGGGGTCGTTTCGGCGCGCTAAATTCCATAATCTCTCCGGTTTTATCTAAAGCCTTATAGAACTTTCTTCCTCTATGCACACTCTCAGCAATAAACAAAAGACACGTTCTAGGATTGGGGTTAGCAAAATAGTCCAAAAACGGCTCCAAATCAGCCGTCTGCCCGTCTTGAAAATAGGTCACATCTTCAACAATTACCAAGCGATTGGCAAAAAACGACATAGTATTAGCCCGCTCTACAATGCCCGCTGGTGACAACTCCTTGGCAGAAACTACTTCCATCCCACTTCCAGACGGATCCGTCATGAAATGGAACGACTTAAGGACTTTCAAGCCCTCTTGAATTAGAAAACGGTCCTCCCCATACCACAAATACACAGTTGCAACCTTCCCGCTCGCTACAATTTCCTTAATTCGTTCAATCTCACGCATGCTTGCCACCCCCTTTGCTTATTTTAATTGAGACCGCCCAAAAAAGCCAGACAAACGCAGAACTCGTTCAATTCATCCACCACTTAAACACTGCGGAGTTTTGAAGTTGGGGTCTTCTTGCTGATTACGATAAAAAAAAGCCCCCCACGGATCGTGAGGGACAAAAGAAAGAGGAGGAGAAAAGAGATGTTCCTTGCTATTGTTACCCAGTATTTCCTTTTTATACATTCAAGGATAATTTATTTATAATTTTTCTTTAACACAAGTATACCCTCTTAATTCTTCTCCAAAGACGATTAACGACCAGGAAGAATTTCCACTCCACGTTCACTTAACCTAAACTGAATAGTACCATGTTCATCCGTCCTATAAACTGGAATGTGGCGCTCTTCCCAATACCTTAGAATTTCTGGTGAGGGATGTCCAAACGTATTTTTCCCCACCGAAATACCCACAGCATAAGGATGAATCGCATCCAACAAAGGTCGGTACAAGGAAAACCGGCTTCCATGATGCGGTACTTTAAGGATACTGGTTTCTAAATCTACACCCGTTTCCAATATTTCTTCCATTTCTTCCTGCTCCGTATCCGCAGTTAGCAGAACACTTTGTCCCAAGTAGTTAAGCTTAAGCACTAGGGAATTATTATTTGGATCTGAATGCGTCCCTTTAAGAACCTCAGCCGGGCCTAACACGTCCAACCACGCCCCTGAATCAAGCTCAATGCGATCTCCAGCCTGAAGGGTCCGTAGTCTCTTAGACTGATTGAGTAGCTCAAAAGGAAGTCCTTCTTGCCATTCCTCATTATCGAAATGCTCTCCTACCGCAGGAATCCCCACCCAATCTGTCGGGATATTGGCAAGCACAGCACGAGCTCCGCCAATATGATCCTGATGTTCATGAGTAATCAATAACGCATCTAAATGCCGAATTCTGCTTTGCAATAAATAAGGAAGGACAATACGCTCCCCGGCATCGAACCGCTCACTTCGCGGCCCAGCATCCAGCAAGATAGCCTGTTTCTTCGGCGTTCGGATTAAGATCGCATCCCCTTGTCCCACATCGATCATAACCACTTCCAGATCATTTTGAGAATTCCAAGGGCTCCACAGGCAGAGAACGATAAACAGGATAACCGCAGTACGCTCTCGAAACCTAGTTCGAGTCAACATAGCCACCCAGCATCGTTGCAAGACAACGCGAATTCTCAAAGGGCATCGTTCCATTAGCTTCGCAACGCTTGTCCTTAACCCTCTGCCAAGCTGAAGTACCCTTCCTTTGACGATAAAAACCACGCGTTCTTTCCCCCACAAAACGCTTCCAATTGCGCCGTACCAAATTATCCAAAAAAGGTGCCCTGGGTTTAACACCCATACGTCAGCGTACGGTAATTCAGCCAACATCGTTAAAATCGTATTCGTCCCTGCCAAAAGCCATAAGCTCGCCTGAAAAAAAGGCGCAGACAACCACCCCGAAAAAGAGAGGATCACCCCGATGAGCCCCACTTCGAGCACACTACCTAAAATAACCAGGATAAAGACATTCGCAAAAAGACCGATTAACGATAACCGATGAAAAGCGGAGATCAGAAGCGGGAGCGTGGCAATTTGCGCAGCTAATGTACCCGCGACAGCGAAACGCAATAACTTAGGGAGGCGTTCAAGCCACTTTCCATTGAGAATCCTAGGAGTCAAGACCACAAGACCCCAAGCAGCCGCAAAGGAAAGTTGAAAACCAAGATCCCTAATAATTAGGGGATTATGAACGAATAGGGCTGCCGCTGCAAAGCACAACCAACGTAAAGACGCCACTTTTCCTCGTCCCAACCGACCTAGCAGAACGACTATACCTAAAACAGTCGCCCTCACAATTGGAGCATTTCCTCCACAAAGCTCAGCATACAGTAAAAGTACTGCGACCGTTCCCCCGATCCGAATTTGCTTAGGCAAAAAACCCAACACCATCCAAGAAAATCCAAGCACAAAGGCCACATTAGAACCCGAAGCCGCAAAGACGTGAAGTACACCCGTCACCTTGTAGCGTTCTTGAATCGCCGCCGGAATACGACTAGAATCCCCGAAGAAAATCCCCTCCAGAACCCCAGTTTCCTCAGAATCCCAGGCCTGTAGCCGACTTCGAACCTGCTGGCGAATCTTCCAAGTCAAACTTGACTCCCCCGCAGAAAGCAGTACAACATCCCCTTGCGCACTCAGCGTGCCACTTAACCCCCGAACCGCATAATAAAGGCGCAGGTCAAAAGCACCATGAGTTCCGACCGACTTCGGCCTCTCCAAACGCGCAAAGAAACTTACAAGATCTCCGGGCTGTACTCTCTTCCACTCTCCTGGAATCTGCCCCAATCTATCTGCATAAACCGTAAGCCGATAATTCTGTCCGTTTAATCCTACCAGAGGATCAGCCAGAACATCCACCGCTTCCTTTGACGTGCCGCCTACCCCTTCCTCGACACGCAGAATGCCAACGATTTTATCTTCAGAAATGTTCCAATCCTGAATACGTCCGACAATCCTCACCTGATCCAAAGCAATGGGCTCTGCCAAAGTACGATCTGCCAACCCACCATACACAAAACCCAGCAACAGACTTGCGCCTAGCAAAAAGATCTCTGGACGAAACACACGTCCAAAAAAATCCCGCGGCCGCCACGATACAAGACGTACCCCCAGCAAAACGAGAACGCCAAAAGCCCAAAGACGTACCTGCTCTGGTAAATAAGCTCCACTGAGGCCCCCAATCAAGAGGGCTGCCGATCGTCCGATCCAAGAATCTTTCATGGACCAACCGACACTTGTGAAGCCATTTTTTCATAGGTTTTTGCCCCGATACCTGAAACATTCTCCAAGTCTTCTGGCCGGCCAAACGGCCCGTGTTCTGTCCGGTATTGAATAATGCGTTCCGCTAACGCCGGCCCAACACCAGACAGTTTGTCCAGTTCAGCCGCTCCAGCGGTATTGATATTAATCTTCCCACTACCCTGCGCATTGTTAACAGCTCCAACGCCAACCGATCCAGCACCAGTCCCCTTTGTTGACCCACTATTATTACTCGCCCCGCTCCCCACGGCACCCACCGTATTTCCACCTCCTGTGGACTCCAAGGAAATCGGGAGAACCTTGAATGGCACATTAACCTTTTGCCCATCCTTAAGCTTTTCAGCCGGATTCATACTCTCTAGATTAGCCTCCAACAAAGGTCGCGCCTGTTTCAGAGCATCATCCAAGCGGGCATCCGGAGCTAAATGAACAAGCCCCGGCTTCTCAACTGCTCCGGCGACGTAAACAACAATCTCTCGGCTTGAAACCGTTTTCTCCAGATAAGCATTAGTGCCATTAGACCCATGAGGCAAAAAAAGCTTCCAAATAGCAACAAGCACAAGGCCTATCAGCACCATCCACCAAGCATAGCGAAGCTTACGTTCCATTCGCAGTTGTCCCCTTCACTCTCTTCTAAAAATCACAGTTAATTTCATTTCGCTTTATTCCTTCTTTTTCCTGCTGCGAGGTCTGATTTATCCTGTCGAAATAAGGATTAACCGGGATTTTTACACATTAAAAAGCTCAACCCGTCAGATATACTGATTGTTGAGCCTTTACGAAATCGTCTGAATGTATTCATGATCCCTTTCCAATGACGTCCGACGTGAAAATTAATACTCTTTTTTCTCAAAAATCCATGAACTGATCGCGAAAAATATCAAGGTGTAGGCCACCAGTAACGTCAATACATTTAAAAGGTTAGCAAGGGGCATTCCTGCTCCTATGAACAGTTTGTACCAACCTGTGTAAGAGGTAAACAGCATCGGAGAGATGCTCGAGAAAACGATAGAAGCTGCAAAAATAACGATATAGCCAAACACAGACAGCATTACCGCGCTGGAGCTGTTTTTACACAGTTGTGAAACAGTCACAGCAAAAAGCGTGATCGGAAGCATCGGCACAATGGATACTGCATACGCTATGAGTACTTCTGCGATATGTGATACCCCTAGACCATTAAACACAAGACCATATACCAAACTTGTTACAAAGCAAACCGCCAACACTAAAATGGTATATAAAACAATTGCCAGCACTTTCGAAGTCAAAATGCTGCTTCGACTGACGGGTCTTGTGATAACGGCCTTGATAGAGCCATCTTCCTGCTCCGCGGTAAACAGGTCAGCTGAAGACATAGCAATCATCAACGGTAATATAAATCCTGTGACCAAAGATAAGACCGTCAGCGGAGTATTCGACGACGAAAGTCCAATCAGCCCTTTGGTGAATCCGCCAAGCGAACCGATCCCAATACTGAGAAGACCGGTTAATACAAGAATTACTTGATATTTTCTTCGACTAAGCAGTTTACCAACTTCGTTCAAGACACCTGCTTTGAGCGCTTTCATAGGGACTTCGCCTCCCCACTTCGGACCGTTTCAAGGAAGTAAGTCTCAAGCGTTCCACTTTGCGCTAACACTTCCTCCATTGTGGCTGTTTTGAGTAGGTAGCCATCTTTCATGATGGCGACTTTATTACAGATAAGTTCTAATTCATGAGCGAGGTGACTGGAAATCAGGAAGGTGATTCCCTTTGATTTGGCTTGTTTCAGAATGATTTCACGTATGGCAACCATACCTTCAATATCCAAGCCGTTGGCAGGTTCATCTAAAATAACAAGCTTGGGATTTGACAGCAAAGCCAGCGCCAAACCCAATCGCTGTTTCATTCCTAACGAAAACTCTTTGACCTTATCATTTTGGTACTGTAGTAACCCTGTCTGGGTTAAGATATCTTCAATACGGGGTCCTAATATATCTGAATAGTAGGCTGCTGCATTTTCAAGATTTTTTTTCGCGCTTAAATAGTCATAGAGGGCAGGCGCTTCAATTAAGCAGCCCACCTGTTCCAACGATTTTTCTCGGTCATCTTCAACACAACTGCCGAATATTTGAACATCACCCTCATCCGCTCTTGACAAGCCTGTGATGATTTTCATCGTGGTGGTTTTTCCAGAACCGTTAGGTCCTAATAAACCATAAATGTCACCCTCCTGAACCTGAAACGAAATCCCCTTAATGCCCCGTCCGTTTCGATAGGTTTTGCTGAGGTTATTTATTTTCAGTACCATGGGTATTATCCCTCCTGATCCTAGAGAGGGCGGTATCGGCCACCCTCTCTAATGTATGACAATGACTATCTGTCACCGTGCTGCATAGCTCGCTCAATAGTCTTGACTTCTTTGCCTGCTGTATCAATTGCATCAATCTTGGTGTTTCCTATGTCTGTAATTTTCGCATTGATCACCATCGTTAACTCATGAACAACGCCCTTAGCATCAGTCCCTGAGATGGCGACTGTAAACTCATTGTCCTTTAGCGTACTTCCATCAACTGTCGCTGTCATGGCGATGGATTTAACCTCAAGGTTCGTTAATTTTGGCATTTTATCCATCATGGGTTTCATGCTTTCATTCGGGCCCTGCTTAGCGTTGGTGTTCGATGCCTGCATATGGTTGCTGTTTTCAGCAGCTGTTGAAAGTGCCAATTTTAAAAGTTCCGGAATCTGTGGACCTTCAAGGGTTACGCTGATGGCTTGGCCGTCTTTAACAAACTGAGTTTTAACGTCGCCAACCAACGTATCTGCCAACATTCCAGCAAGTTTCACCGAGTTGCTGGAGGCTGAGAGGTTTTCTCTCTGATTATTGTCAGCTTTTCCATTACCTTTGTTTGTGCTGAAATACTTACCATCAGCTTCTGTAATGAACTTCCCGTCGACTGCGCTGGTTTGGAAAGCTTTGGTCATACCGTCAACGGTAATGCTAGTTTTAGAGGATTTGTTTTTGTTGTCAAGCTTTTGAATGCTGTCCCCTGAAAGAATGATCGCTCCATTGTCTTTCACTTGATATTGTGCAGAAATGGTGGCGTTCTTGGCAAGCATAGTTGCTTCAACTGCAGCCTTATACTCCTCATATCCTGAACCCGAACTCGCAAATGTCGTTACACTTAAGGACAAAAGCAAACATCCTGCTACTGCGGAAACCGCCATTGTTTTAAAACGCTTTTTCTTCATTCCAATAATCTCCTTTATGTTTTGAAGTCTGTTTGTATAACAGCTTAGCTATAGTGTATAGGAGACGGATAACTTCCCAATAACGAACAGATAAACAAAGAATAAACTTTTTGAACATTGAAGCTAAAATAGCGCATTAAAAATCTCATCACCACTAGGGCAATGAGATTTTACATCGTGAAGAGTTAGATCTTAAACCGATACCCTGCGCCCCAGACAGTTTCAATATAGCTAGGATTACTACTATCCTCTTCAATTTTCTCTCTTAACCGGTTAATGTGAACAATGACCGTAGCAACATCCCCCATTGCTTCTAGCCCCCATACGCTGTTAAATAAATTGTCCTTTGTAAAAACGATATTGGGATTCGTCGCTAAAAATAACAGCAGTTCAAACTCCTTGCTGGTAAGCCTTATCTCCTCATCCCCCACATAAACACGCCAGGCCTTAGGCAGAATTCTAAGTTTACCAACAATAATCTCCTGCAGAGACGTCGGCTTATCAACCGATGTCAATCGATCATAGCGAGCTAAATGAGCCTTCACTCTTGCAACAAGCTCTGCGGGATCAAAGGGCTTGACAATATAATCATCTGCACCTAATCCCAGCCCTCTTATTTTGTCAATAGATTCCTTCTTCGCCGTGACCATCAAGATTGGAATCTCTGTTATTTTTCGAATTTCACGGCACAATTCAAAGCCATTCTTGCCGGGCAACATTAAATCCAGCAGAATTAAATGAAACCCTTTGCTGCTAGCGAGTTTAAGGCCCATATCTCCATCGGAGGCAATTTCTGTTTCATACCCGCTAATTTCAAGATAATCCCTCTCAAGCTCGGCAATCGCTATATCATCTTCAATAATCAAGATACGTTTCACTGTTGCTACCTCCTCATGCGACGGGTAATTTTATCATAATAGCAAGTCCATTTTTGTTCTGAGCGCTAATAGTGCCTTTATGCGCTTTTACAATCCGTTCCGCAATAGACAGACCCAAGCCACTGCTTTCAGTGGGATTGCTACGAGACGCATCCCCTCGATAAAAACTATTAAATAAGTTGGGCAGAATTTCTTCCGGAACGCCCGGCCCGTCATCACGGATCTCAATGACAACCTCCTCGCCGTTCCGACTGACCCCGAAGTCCACATGGCAACGATCCAATGATTTATATTTTGCACTGTTTTCTAAAATATTGATAAATACACGGTTCATTTGATCAGCATCAAGTTTCACGAACGTATCAGGAGGGCAACTATTGTGATAGGCAATTCTTAGTCCCTTCCCTGCGAAGTCCTCTGTTTTAAGGTTTATGAACTCGCCTAAATAATCTTTAAGCTTGACCTTTTCAAAATAGAAAGGGAGATGTCCTGTATCCAATTTTGAAAACAGAAACAGCGTATCGACTAAAACATCCATTTCACAGGCCTTGGTGTAGATAATATCACGATAGTGCTGTTGTTTTTCCGGTGTATTGGCAACACCATCCTTGAGTCCCTTGACATAGCCTTTTATAGCCGTCAAAGGTGTTCTTAAATCGTGCGATATTCCGGCGACCAGTTCCTTACGATCTTCTTCATATTTAAGTTGTGTCTGAATCGATTGACGCAATCGAGTCCTCATCTCATCAAAATTAGTAATAGCTGCCCCAAATTCATCGTTGCTATCATAATTAATCTTATAATCGAGATTTCCGTTCTTAATTTGTTCCGCGCCATAACTCAACAAATCGAGTGGCACCGTAATTTTTTTAGAAGTTATTGCGGAAATCACGCCATTTGTCACCGCAATAACCATGAGTGACAACCCAAAGATAATGATGATATAGGTCCGCATCCCCGTCATTCTCGTCTCCCAATCAATAGGCATGATCCTATAGTTTGGATTAATCGCCGTAACCACAAATAGGTTGCTATCTTTTTGAAAGGTATAACTGATCAGCAAGGCAGAGCCCGATTGCACTGTAAAGGAATTCGGCATAGCGCTATTTCCACCGCCCATTTTGATTGCACGGGTCTTAACGTCCTTTGGGAGATTGGAAGCGACAACCGCCTTATCACGGGTGATTTCACTATAAATACCATCCTCCAATAGTCGGTGTTGAAGCTCAGACTGCAACTCCCCTATTCTGTCACTAGTTTTTGAGTATTGCATACGATTAGAAAAATCTGCAATCATACTCTGCGCCTTGATAGATTTTCTCCCGTCATCTTCCCAGGGACCTTTAGGTATTTGATATATTTTTATATAAGACATATATAAAAGTCCGGAAACAATCATAATTAGAACCGCCGGAATAATAATCATAAGAACATTCGATATCAGAAGTCGTTTTTTTATTAACATGAATACTCACTTCTTCCTTTCTTCAGCTCTGTGTGTATATCCAATAATAAATGTCAAGACGCTTCTAGTCAATTTCTCTTTATGCAAGGTCGGGGGACTTTTGGACTTGCATTCTGCGTGCAGCGTTTGTTTTTGAGTTAAATGAGGATACGCGTTTGATGACGATCGGCTTGCTATTATTCAATGCAACCAAATATAATGCTTTACTATCATTTATATTGGCAACAATGTATGGGGCATCTGATGAATTGCATCAGATGTTTGTACCGAATAGGACTCCATTATTATCTGATATCGCTATTGATTCAACTGGAGTCTTGTTGACTTTGATCATAGCATCTCTATGGCTTCATTTTAGAACCAACAAAAAAATAGACCCCCGTTAAACGGGGCCGTATCGAACTAAGTTTCGCCACGGCCCCGTTTTGTGTCTATGTTTTGTCACAACCCCATCTAATGTCTCTCTTAACCTAAAAAATACACCTAGGTCCCCATTCAGCCCTGTCAAGTCCCTCCCGGGACGCAGTGTCACACATCGTCCCGTCTTTACGTAAGCAGCTAGCAAACTTCCGTGTAAGCGACCCCAGATACGGGGGTCCCTTCTCGCCATCCTTGGCTTCAGGGACACTCGGCCATCCTTGGCCAGCGCTCTAATCCTGCTGGACGGTGCTCTACCGCCAATGCGCCATGACTCGAACAGGACGTTCTAGATTAGTAGAGCAACCAAGGATGGCAAGGCAACGAGATGCGTTTTTGCGGACACACTCACTCGAGTTCCGTCTTGGTCTCTATGGTTCCAAGCCCGGAACTTCGCGCTTACAAAAGTGAATCTTCTTTGCTAGAGCAGTAATCAAACTTGACTCAAGAGCGCTTTCATACGGCGGGGCCGTGTACAAGGACGTACACGGCCGGCAACGGACAGGGATGTCCGATTTGCCGGGAACCCCGCCCTCTCACGGAGCAAGTTCTTAAGTCTTAGTTTGATCTGCGAGAGCAAGCAAGTGAACGTTGTAACGCAAGTTCCCTAGTTTGCTCGGCGTCGTAAGCACCGAGCGCTGTGTCACACAAGTCCCTTATAGTAACTTAGCCGCCCTAGTCGCCAGTTCACTTCGTTCACCGTGAACCAGCCTCACCTGACCATAGAAAGCTTGACCATTTAACCGCGCTGCGACATAGGCTAATCCGTTACTTTCCTTGTCCAGATATGGATGATCAATTTGATCTGGATCCCCGCAAAGCACAATCTTTGTTCCCTCACCCGCACGAGTAATAATCGTCTTCACCTCATGCGCAGAAAGATTCTGAGCCTCATCAATAATCATGAATTGATTAGGAATACTTCGACCCCGAATATAGGTGAGCACTTCAATTTCAAGTTGCCTCTTCTTAATTAGAAGATCGATGGCACTGTCAATAATAGCTTCACCGCCTCTCTCCCGGTCTTTCTCCCTCCGTGGCCGTAGTAAATACTCGAGATTATCATAAATTGGTTGCATATAAGGACGAACCTTCTGATCCTTCTCTCCCGGGAGAAACCCAATATCCTTGCCAAAAGGGACAATTGGCCGAGCACAAAGCATCCTAATATATAGTTCCTCATGAACCGTTTGTTCCAAACCGCTCGCTAAAGCCAATAAAGTTTTTCCTGTGCCTGCTGGACCCATCAAATTAACCAACTTTATTTCTGGATTGTTGAGCATTTCTAGGGCCCAGGACTGTTCCATGTTCTTAGGCCTAATATCCCAAGAGGCGTTGCTTGGCCCCATATGATAAACTAATTTTTCCCCATTTGGAGAAGAAACTAAGGGAAGTACTGAGTCATCACTCAAAACTGCTTTAACACAACGATTTGGCAGCAAGGGTACCTTTAAGGAGACATACTTACTCTTATAAAATCGATCAACCTCGACATCCTCAAGTGGCAGTACGATAATCTCTTCCATAATCGAGGGCAAAACAACTTTGTCATTATGGTAATCATCCGTCAAGATTCCCAGAGCATCCGCCTTAACACGCATAGCAATATCTTTCGTGATCAGTATAACTGGTCGAGTTTCCTCCCTCGATAAGCTCAAGGAGACCGCTAGAATTCGGTTGTCTGCCAAAGCCAAATCCGAGTTCAGCGGTAAAACATCACTAGAGTAATGATTTAATTCAATACGAACCTTTCCTCCACCTGGTAAAAGAACACCTTGCGAAAGCTTACCAATGTCTCGTAAACGATCAAGATGACGGATGGCTTCCCGAGCAGCACGCCCAACGTTTTCCATAAGACGTTTCTTGCTCTCTATTTCCTCTAAAACCACGAAAGGTATAACAACATCACTTTCTTGGAATTGAAATATCGCATTAGGGTCATGCAGTAACACACTAGAATCGAGTACATATACTTTTTGCAAAATATAGAACACCCCTTTTCTGTCACTTTAAATACTATATTCCAGATATTACTAATTTTCCTCTACCGAATGACCTGGTGATGACTTCACTCTCCCCTAAACTATATTCGAGAATGAACTAAGCATTCTCAAACCGCTGAGGCAAGTTTGCTATTATCTTTTGGGTGCCCCATGAAATTGTCACCAAGGAGGAAGATAGAAGAATATGTCGAATATTTCAAATAGAAAGAGTTTTTCATCTTAATATGCAGCCCAAAAGAATTGGTTTCTTAGGGAATGAAGATACTCCATCAAATATTGATGGAGTATAGAATATTAATGGACCATAGAATAGCCCCCACTTAACGATGGTAGGAGGATAAGAATGAATTTTTTTGTAGCTAGACAACCGATTTTCGATCGTACCGAAAAGGTCTTTGCATATGAATTACTCTTCCGTCAAGGGACTCAGAATTATTATGAAGGCCTAGATGGGGATCAAGCTACTACAGACGTAATTGTGAACAGCTTCTTAACTATCGGTATGGAGACCTTAACTCGAGGCAGGCGGGCATTTATTAATTTCACAGCCAACTTAATTAAGAATCAGACAGCTTATTTATTACCTTCTGATCTTGTTGTTATCGAGATCTTAGAAAATGTTGAGCCAGATCAGGATATTATCTTAGCCTGTCTGAAGTTAAAACAAGCTGGGTACCTCCTTGCCTTGGATGACTTCGTCTTAGAAGAAAAGTTCAAGCCACTCACTGCACTAATGGATATTATAAAAATTGATTTCACCATTACCAACGAAGAGGAGCGCATTAATATTGTTAAGCAACTGAGTTCGCATAACCTTACTTTCCTAGCGGAAAAAGTGGAAACAAGAGAAGATTTCGAGCAAGCACTTCAAGCAGGGTATAGTCTTTTTCAAGGTTATTTTTTCAGCAAACCCCTAATAGTTGTAGGACAAAACATTCCTCCCTTTAAATTGAACTGTTTAAGACTACTGCAAGAAATCAATAATGTTGACTATACTTTTGGGAAGATGGAAGATATCATTAAGCAGGATGTGTCGCTATCCTACAACTTGCTTAAATTCATTAACTCAGCAGCTTTCGGACTAAAGATTAAAATTTATTCCATTAAACAGGCTTTGGTGCTACTGGGGCTTACTGAAGTTCGCAAGTGGGCTTCGCTTGTGGCCTTGCAAACTGTAGGTAAGGATAAACCGAGTGAACTCATAATTAATTCGTTGGTGAGAGCAGCCTTTGGCGAAGCACTTGCCCGTAAAACTAAGCTCAGTCAAGAAGCGTCCAATATCTTTTTGATGGGGATGTTCTCTCATATGGACGCCTTTCTCGATCGCCCCTTAACAGAAGTACTAGAAGAACTGCCCCTTACACAAGAAATAAAGCAGACATTATTAGGAGAAGACAATCGATTTAGTCCCATTTTCAATTTGGTAAAAGCCTATGAAAAAGGTGACTGGACCCATTTAAGAGAATGTGTTCAGCGATTAGACCTAGATGAGTCTGAAATCTCTATACTTTACCTTCAGTCTCTGACCCTCGCGAATCAATTAGCCATATAGCTCGTTAGCCTAGCCTATCTAATACAAAAAGAAAAGAATTAATTTTCAGGAGAGAATGCTTTATGAAAAAAATTATGTATTTGGTCATATTTGTAGTTGTAGTAAGTTTCCTTAGCATAACAGGGTGTGCACAAGTTCAACCTAGATCTGAAAATAAAGCCACCTATCAAACTGTTTCCACTGAAACGGCGAAGAAACGTCTGGATACAGAAAAAGGAATTATTCTAGTTGATGTGAGGACAGTGGCAGAATACACAGAAAAGCATATCCCTGGAAGTGTGTTAATGCCTGTCGAGGAGATCAAGACACAGGCCTCAGAAAAACTTAAGGACAAGAGTGCAACAATATTCGTTTACTGTCGAAGTGGAAGTCGAGCCACTGTAGCCGCCCAAGCACTTGCTAATATGGGGTATAACAATGTCTATAATCTAGGAGGTATCAATAACTGGCCCTATGCAACGGAAGCCGGCGCAAAATAGCCTATTAATGTAAAAACCAAAAAAGGCAGGTGGATTATTTAAATCCATCTGCCTTTTCCATATCAATTTAATGCAAGTCCTCGGACCGTCCCACGACTTGCATACAAATCCTACCTTCTCCAAATCGCCCCAACCAAGACGGTTCACATGAAATGTGCCGTCTATCTCCAACGCAGGTCTATACGTCCTCCGTTCTCCGTTCTCCGCTCTCCGCTCTCCGTCCCCGGACCCCAGCCCGGGACGCAGTGTCACACAGCGCGACGTCTTTACGAAAGCAGCT
>MCHG01000169.1_pt1 | contig 32975 bp, 30 predicted proteins | sample 787351 | NCBI WGS metagenome assembly MCHG01 (sample SAMN05430296, study PRJNA330682) | permafrost metagenome | biome: Cold desert; feature: permafrost; material: soil; isolation source: enrichment culture inoculated with soil incubated with H2/CO2 at 20 degrees... ... | reverse complement strand
CTAGTGGTTGGTAACTACAGACCCCCACAGTGGACTTTCACCACCTAGTCAATTGCCATGCCTGGCACACAAAAAAAGGCCAAGACAACTAGTTGTCTTGGCTTCATTACCAAAATTGGAATATTTACTTAAAGTTAATGTTTTTAGTGCTACTAAATTTTATAAACTTATTATAGTGTAATTATTCCCTCTGGTCAAGTGCTTTTAAAAAAAATATTAAATGATTAAAACTATAGTTTTTAATCATTTATGATGCACTTGTTTATTTATTGCTATTATAGATAAATTTTTACTTGAGTTGTATAAAACGGATGAGTTTGTCAATACTTATAATAAGTGAATAATTTTACAATGAAGTAAAAAAAGTACAAGCATCTATTTATTTTAATGGATGCTTGTACTTTTTGAATCAAACCATCAAATATCTTTGGCATCTCCTTGTACGATATATGTCATCATGGACTTTTCAATCTATCCTTACCTTATGTATATCTGTATAATAGTAATATGTATAATATTAGATCAATCAGTAAACACAAAAAACATGACCACTTTATTTAGCAAGAGGTCATGCTTTTTTATTTCGCCACTACATATAGTAACTTTTTACAAATATACCTTATTTACCATTTACTAATAAACTCTAATTAAAACAGTTCACTATTTAAATAAAGATTTATCTAAATTGGTAAGTAGTTTGATTAAAGATTCATCTGGTTTTATTTCCCATTGACCATCTTTTTGCACTAAGGATATATCACCAGTTCTTTCTGTATTTTTCACATGTTCAAGACTTTCTACTACTAACGTGTCAATTAGCTTATTCATCTCTTCTTGTGTTTGTCCGTCGCCTGATAGGACAACTGAAAATTTATTCGATATTATCTTTTCAATAACTTCCCCTACTACAGCTGCAAGATCAGGTGCGTTAATTGTTACATTTACCGTTGCAGATTCACCCTGTATTTTCTCAGAATTTATGGTATATGTCATGGTTTTCATTATAGCAAGTAATTTTTGGGTAGATTCGTATGAGTTCAAGTCTCCAATTGTGATCTGATTTTCATTCAATGATTCTGAAACTAATGTTTTAAGTCCCTCAGTATCCCCTTTTTTGATTTGCTCTAGATATACTTTTACAGAATCACTTGGAGATTGGTTGGTACATCCATATAGCCCGCCAATTAAAGAAAACAATACAATAAGTGTTATCATTCTTTTTATTACATTCATTTTTTTCCCCTTTTAATTTTTTATACTGGTTATTTCACCAGATCCTTCTGATTATCATTCATTGCAATATATTCAATCGAAGTTACTACGTCATTTTCAATCATAAAAGAAGTCTCTCACAAATATCTATATTTACTTCGATATTTTAATACAAAACAGTATAATTGTCAATTCGAGCACAAACTGTGCCATCTACAAATCGTTGCTTCATCAGCTTTCTAAAGATATTTTAAAGTAGTAGCTCATTGTAGCTTAATTTTCAGTGTTACTCTATTTTTATTCTTTTACTTTAATAAATAACTCTTGGTAAAATTACATTATCTGGTATATCTTATGAATATAAATCACATATATATTATATATTTATAAATTACTTAGATCTAATAATATGATTCTTATTAGATTTATGCATAAAAGTTGGAATTAATCCCTCAACTTAAAAATATACTTAATACAGTTTAGTATATAACCAACCGAAAGGATTGATCATAGCAATGATATTTAAACCATTTCTTCCCTGCAAAAATTGTAACAATGATATTCGAATAATTGCATTTGATAAAGAAAATAAATCGATAAAGTACACATGCGAAAAGTGCTTAGCTACAGAAATATTGAGTTTTAAAGACGTCCAGATGAAAAGAGAAAATGTACATCCTTTTGTCATAAATGAAAAAGGAATTTTAACGTATAAGTGTTCTTGTGGCTGTCATTGCAATATGACAATAGATCTTGATGAAGATGATAATCAATCGATTTTAGATGCTGCTTATTCAGAATTTTGTGTTAATTGCTATTTAAAACATTTTGAAGGAATATCTATATGTGATAGTTGTAGTGTTGAATTTACTGATGAAATAAATATTTCTGATGAATTTACAAATTATCATTTTTGTTCAAAAGAATGTTTCTTAAATGTTTTAGAACTTGGTGAATATGAGGAACTTGATGAATATTACTCACAAATCGAAAGAGATATCCCTTATGATTTAGAAGAGGATGAGAACGAGGAAAATCAATTTTATTAGTTGGTTAGTTGGTTAGTTGGTTAGTTAGTTGGTTAGTTGGTTAGTTGGTTAGTTATCATTTTACCTTAGGCTTAGTGCAAACTATACTCTTATTCGTAGTTTAGATCAACAATGGTGGATGTTGTGGTCATAGTATTTTTGTTGTGCTATCCCTCTATTGTACTGTCAGCATACACTAAGTTAGAGAGTTAAAGTGTTACTTTAACTCTCTAATTTTATTGAAATACCAGAGTTTATAAGTTAATGCCAAACTTTAGCCCGTAGTAAAACTGCTTGTACTTTCTTCTAACTGATCGTAGTTATCTACATTTGCAAGCTCAAGAAACCTTCTTAATAAAATCTCACCGAATGAATTTTCATCAACTGGGTCACAAAGACAACCATCTACATATTCAGGATGAAACTGAACCCCCCATATTTTTTTACCATAACGAACCGCATGAGAAGCTTCAAAATTATTTTTTGCAAGAATTTGTGCATTTTTAGGCAATTTTGTCACAGTTTGTGAATGTGATGCATATGCATAAAATTTTGGTGGCAAAACACCAAGTAAGGGGTCTTTTTCACCTTCTTCTGTAAGATGAATTTCAACTTTTCCACTTTCCTCGCCTAACTCATGGTAATCAACAGTACCACCCATAGTTAGCGCCAATAGTTGGTGCCCAAAGCAGATACCTAATATTGGTATGTCCTTGGGAATAATATCTTTGAGCCATTGTGATGTAGCAATGCTCCAAGGTTCAAGATCTGTAACCATAGAACGTGAACCTGTTATAATTATTGCTGATACATCATCCATTAATGCAGGTCTTGTATTTTCATATACTGATATGACGATTATATCTTTATAAGGAATCCCTGCATATCTAGCTATACGAAAATCACAATCTCCACATTTTTGAATTACTGCTGAATTGGAAACTCCTGTTTTAATAATAAGCAATTTGCCCATAATGCTACCTCCACATTTTTTTCCTTATTATGCTATAATTATATATTTAACATTAATCTTATATGTTTAATATCAATCTTTGAACCAAGACAAGTCAATACTATAATTGTTCTTATCTATATCATACTATAAAAGGAACATCTAGAGGACGTGAATATTTAAAAACCTAAATACAAAAATGGTTTAACTGTAATTTGTAACCATTTGTTCCTTTTATGTCATCCTGAGCGAAGTCTGAAACTAAGTTAGGAGGAAACTTAAAAATCAAACTTCGCATAAAAAAGAATCCCCACTTCTATAAGTGGAGGGAGAGTTCAAAGTTTCTCTTCCATATCCAGCCCTTTAATTATTATGAAACTGAACCACTGGTCTATTGATTGGAATCTCATGGAAATTGGACCACCAAGTTGAATTAATTGGATATCTGTATAAGAGAATAATCTATCTTATAAACACAGTTCGCCCCTACCCATGAGGTAATAATGGTCATTCAAGTATGATAAAAATGGTAGTTAGACGGGTTTTATGACGAATTACTTATCTTTGACTAATTTCCCATGGACCGTTAATCTGGCATCGTCAAATTCATATGTACAAGTGAATAAGGTTAGTATTTTGTCTTCTTTAGATATCTCTATCCCTGTATCATAGAAGGATAGATTTTTTATCTCTTTTAAGAAGCTTTCATAATCTTCATCATTGGTAAAATCAGTTCTTACGTAATCATATGAAGCATCTGTAACATATACTGAAAAGATCTCCTATTAGGTAAATTTTCTCAAAGTATCAAATGCTATTTCTTTTTATTATACCATTATTCGAGATTGACAATCATGAATTACTAACGATCTAGTTCCCTACTATAATGATTCAAATTTCAATTTTTGAAATTAATTAATGCCAAAAAATGAATAATATCCTATAACTATATTTATATACTTGATATGTTTATCTCTCTCATGGAAAACATAATAAAGTAGCAAATAAAAATTAAAAATGAGAGGAGATTTTACTATGGTATTTAAAAAGTTATCGGGATTTCTAGCAACATTAATGTTACTTGCGACATTTAGTACAACTACTTTCGCAGCTACGGCAGAGGATGGAACCATACCAAGTCATGGACCTAATCTAACTAATGCGCAAAAATCTGAGATGAAGGTTAAATATGATGAAATGAATGAAAAATGGTCTACGTTAACAGATGCTCAACAAAAGAAAATTTATAAACTGATGGATAAGCAGATTGATATTAAAATTCAAACTATTGATCAATATCTTTCATTAGGTATGATTGACAAAGAGACTGCAACAGAGATGAAAACAAAATTAAATGAAAAGAAAACAAAAATGCGTGAGAGTAATGTATTTCCTATGTTTGATAGAGGTAGACACTAATATTTTTATATTTATTACTTAATATTTTACTAAAGCTATGTCATTAATTTGACATAGGCTTTAGCGTTTAGAAAATTAGCTGGAAAAAATAGTAGCAAAATCACCTCTCACGAACTGGAGGTATTTTGTTATCTTTCTACATATAAAATAAAATAACTACTGTTAGTACATAAATCAAGAGTGACATAATCATTGATTTTTTATACACACTTCTCTCATACAAGGTATCTCTTGTTAGAATTAGTACTATATCTTTTTTAAATAATCGTCCAACTCTTAGTGCAAAAACGATTTCTGTGATAATGTATACCACAGTAGGGAATAAAAATGCCATCATTGTAAGAATAGCTGTTTTTTCATCTCCAAATTGAAGAAATATACCTATTAAAACACTGATAATAGCAGTAGCTATAGTAATTAGTGTTAGCTTCCACCATATTCTGTAAACTCTTTCCCAACTGTCATCAACATAAGCAGAAGTTTTAATAAAGTTTTTATAACGGTTATCTTTATAAACGTGATTTAATCCTCTAATATCTAGTTGTTCCTTTATTTCTAATGATAATTTATGTATATCTTTCATCACTGTAGTAAAGCGAATTGTTTTTTCATTTGATTTAATTTTTATCCATCCACCTGAATACTTAATGGTTAAAAATTGAATACAATCAATATCTTCAAATTTTAATATTTTTTCTCCTTTGTAATTTTTGTAGATTATTTTTTCATCATCAATAGATACTCTGATCTTATTAAATCTACTCATAAAATACCATTCCATAGCTGCTACAAAAGTAAAGACTATTGCAATAATTATGAATACCCCTGATTGTTCACCAATTAATATGGCAAGAAAACAAAACATAATTATAAATATTCCTAAAATCACCACATTTAAATTTCTGTGTATTTTAATATGCTTCCGGTAATGATAATCATTCAATATGTCTACCCCCTTATTTTAAAATCTACTTAAATAAATATGACATTTTCCTAGATTATAACACATTTTATACTAATTAATGGAAACATTGTCCTTTTACTTTCAAAAACATATACACATATTATGCATTAATTATATTTATTCATTTGTTGAACTCCCATGTTACCTAAAAACAGCATACAAGTTTTTAGATAATTTAGGTAAAATAATTATATATGATAGTAAACCATCACTGTTAAGTTATAATGGTTTAAAGCGATATATTACTAATGAGTAAACTACTCTGGCATTAACTCAGTTACTCGTTGAAAGGTAGTGAAGAAGTTGAATATTGAAATGAAAAAAAGAAGAAGTATTCGAAAGTATAAAGACGAAATGGTAGAAAAGGAAAAAATAGATTATATCCTTGAACATGCACTAATCGCCCCTTCATCTAGGAGCAGAAAACCTTGGGAATTCATCACGGTAACTGATAAGTCTCTCCTTATAGAACTATCACAGTCAAGACAACACGGTTCATCATTTATAAAAGCTGCTCCTTTAGCAATCGTCGTTATTTCCGATCAAGAAAAATGCGATGTATGGATAGAGGATTCCACTATTGCAGCATATACAATTCAGTTGTCAGCATTTAGTGTGGGACTAGGCTCTTGTTGGGTTCAGGTAAGGGATAGAATAAAAACGGATATTGAATCTACCGAAAATTTTATTAAGAAAATTTTATTCATTCCTGATCATTATAAAGTAGAATGCATAATATCTTTAGGATACCCAGATGAGGAAAAAGAAGAGTATACGAAAAACGACATGGATTTTAGTAAAGTTCACACCAATAGATTTACTAAATAATTTGTAACTTATACTAATTTAATGAAACAGCAATGAGCTGCTAACATAGTTCATATTAAGAAAAACACTTTACTCTTATGTAGAGTAAAGTGTTTTTAATAGGTTTTAATTTTACTTGATTGAACTACTTATTAATCTTGAAAATTAGATAATTGTTCTTTTGCAGAGTTTAGTGATTGTATTGCTTGTTGAAGCTTGTTTTTGTTCTTTTCTTTCTCTGCAGAACTAACTGTTTGAAGTAATGTATTTACAGTGTTTTGTATTTGTGAAATGCTTTGGTCAACTGATTGTTTAGCTCTTCCTGGCATATATTTTACCTCCTATAAAACATCTTTAAAAATAGATCAATATTGTATCAATTGATAAAATTGAACTACTCATTAATCTTGAAAATCAGATAATTGTTGCTTTGCAGCGTTTAGTGATCGTATTGCTTGTTCGAGCTTACTTTTGTTCTCTTCTTTTTCTGCATAAGTAGCTGATTTTTGTAATGTAATCGAAGTGTTTTTTAATTCTGTCATACATTGATCAACTGATTGTTTAGTTTTTCCTTCCATATATGATGCCTCCTTAAATAATATTTTCAAAAATAGTATCAACATATATAAAGATATATATTCACATGGTCATCGTGCCTTACGTGTTAATTTGACTTAATTTTTTTAATAAAAAACGTCCTACTCGTAGTAACTAAGAGTAAAACGTTTTTTATTTGTTTTAATGAACGAAATTGGACTACTTATTAATCTTGAAAATCAGATAATTGTTGCTTTGCAGAGTTTAGTGATTGTATTGCTTGTTCAAGTTTGTTTTTGTTCTCTTCTTTCTCAGTAGAACTAGCTGCTTGTTGTAATGTATTCACAGTGTTTTGTAATTCTGACACGCTTTGGTCAACTGTTTGTTTAGCTTTTGGCATATTGACACCTCCTTAAATAATATCTTCAAGGAATAGTATCAACATAAAGGCAACTAAATATTCGTTTCTATTTAGGATAAATTAAATTACTTATACTTATGATTTAGTGTTGCTAAATTGATTATACCTTTGATTTTAATTATAGAGTAGAGTATTTTATTCAAATGCTTCTTTTACATTTTTCAATTCATCACGAATCAAAATCCCTTGTGGACAGTGAGTTTCACATATGCCACACTCCACACAATTGGACGCTTTTTGTTGAGGCGCGAGCCTCATATTATAGGCGTCTTCTTCACCAAACATTTGATAGTTGTTGTACATACTAAAACAAGAAGGGATGTTTACTCCCTCTAGACAAGGCATACAATAGCCACAAGCTGTACAATTGACTTTTATTTTTTCCTTAAAAATAGCTTTAACTTGATCAACCACTTCTATTTCTTCAACCGTAAGGGATTTTATTTCAGCTACATTTGCTGATTTTAAATTTTCTTGAACTTGATCCATTGTATTCATACCACTTAAAACCACTGATACTCCCGAATGATCCCATACCCATCTTAGAGCCCAATCTGCTGGTGATCTTTTTGTATTTGCTTGATCAAAAATATTCTGAACATCCTTTGGAAGATGGTGTGCAAGCTTTCCTCCCCTAATGGGTTCCATAATTGCAATTCCTAAACCTTTTTGTGTTGCATATTCCAAACCCTCCTTGCCTGCTTGGAAATTCTCATCTAAGTAATTATACTGTATCTGACAGAAGGACCAATCGTAATAATCGACTACATCTTTAAACAATTCAAGTTTATCATGGAATGAAAATCCTGCATGTTTTATTCTTCCATCCTTAATAGCTCCATCTAAAAACTCTGCAATACCAACTTCTTTTAAATTTGACCACATATGATTATTAATACTATGTACTAGATAGAAATCTATATAATTCGTCTGAAGCCTTTCTAATTGTTCATTTAAATATCGATCCATATCCTTTCTTGTTTTTATTAACCAACTAGGAAGTTTTGTCGCTAATTTCACCTTTTCTCTATAACCATTTTTTAATGCTTTCCCTACAAAAATCTCACTCTGCCCACCTTTATCCATGCCTGTTCCATGATATGGATAAGCAGTATCTATATAATTTACCCCTTCATCTATTGCATGGTGAATCAATTCTGTTGCTAACTCTTCATCTATTTCAGTAGGATTTCCACCAGGTATTAATGGAAGCCTCATACAACCAAATCCCAGGATAGAAACATTTTCATTTGTTTTTCCAAACTTTCTATATAACATATTCATTCCTCCATCATTTTATTGTAAAAACATGTAATCCCTCGTTATCAATTTTTACATCAACTGTATACTTTAATTATATAATAACTGTATACCTAGATGTTTAAATTTCTTTAATTGTATGATCATCAACAAGCAGTTGAAAAAGAGTTGGTTTAAACTGAAATTGATGATTAATAGCAAGTACTTCTGACAACGCTTTTAAACGTTTAGTATGAGAAATATTTTGTTTTATGGCACGAATTAAAATATTTTTTGGTGTATGGCTTAAGTCAATAAATTCAAGTAACTGGGTTTTATAGCCACAATATTCTAGTAAACTTCCTCTTATTGCATCCGTCATTAAAGCAGATACCCGTTCTTTAACTATACCGTATTTTGTAAGTATGGAATAATCATCACTCACTATTTGAGAATTAAGCTCATGCTGACAACAAGGTACTGAAAAAATCATTTTAGCATCCCATTTAATTGCGTTATATAAAGCAAAATCTGTTGCAGTGTCACAGGCATGTAAAGTAATCACCATATCTACAGGAAAGTCACACTTATACCCATGTATATCACCTAGCTCGAACCTTAAATTTCGATAACCATATTTTTGAGCAGCATTATTGCAGTTAATAATCACATCTTCTTTTAAATCCAATCCGATCATTTTCACATCAATCTGTTTAATAGATGTGAAATAATAATATAGTATGAATGTCAAATATGATTTTCCGCACCCGAAATCAATTACTGTTAATTCGGTTATATTACTATCTTTGATTGAATCATCAATCATCTCAACAAACCTATTAATTTGTTTATATTTATCGTACATTGATTTTACTACTACACCTTCATTAGTAAATATCCCCATATCTATCAACGGCTCAATAATTGTTCCTTCTTCTAATATATAATTTTTCTTTCTATTATGCATAGAAAAATTAGGAGGTAGAGCATTATTTTTTGTTTTTCCTAAAAAAGTCTTTCCTTTTTTAGAAACTCTTAAATTGTACTCATGACTATTACTCCATGCATTGAGTTGCATATAGCTAACATTAAAAATTGAAATCAAATAGTCATTCAGACGATCTAGTTTAATATTCTCGTGGAATACTTGTTTGTCTGTGAATTTTTCTATTTGGTAATAATCTTTCTTATACGAGATGACAATTTTTTTAAACTCTTCTTTATTTACAGACTTACTCATTACAATTTTATACGGATTATCCGAAAGTATTTTTTGAAATATATTTACTAAATTCTCCATGCCCTTATTCTCCCTATTATTAACTTCTATATTTTATCATAGCAAAACCCCAAGAACCATATCCATTAAGCAGACTTCAGCTGTTTCTGTATAGAACATACTCCATGGAAAATAGTAACATATTTACATGCTAAATTACTACAAGTATTACGTTTTTATTTTCTATTTACATCCATTATTGGAATGAAGTCGTTACTAAAAAAATCAGCTTTGCTCGTATAGCTCTCTTCCTGCTCTTTAAAGGCAATTTGACTATACTTGCTTAAATAGCTTATTTTCTCTATAAGCGTTCCTGTAGGGATATTAACAAGAATCATTCTTAACAGAGTGGAGAAAATTCAAATATATAATATTGGCAAATGATATCGTACTAATAGAATATTGTAATAAGGAGTGAGTGATGTAATTGAACGAGAAATGCCCTATACTCTTGTGGAGGATGGATTGAAGAAAAATAATATGATTTGAATAAAATACTTTCAAAAAATAATATAAGGAACAAATTCATCAATCTTACTCAAGAATTTGTCCCTTATATTTTGTATTCACTTGTCATATCATCATCCTTTCCCATTTTATTACAAAGGTTTTGGTTTATTGTAAGATCCAACAATCTCTTTCGTCTTTCACCTGATAGGTTCTTTAATCTATAGTTTAGATTACTTCCAAATCTATTATTTCTCAATAATAGTTTGTCTCCTCCGATTCCTATTCGGACCATCGTGAGGTTTCATCTTCTATTCTCATTAATATCCTACCAATTAGATTAACTCTGGATTATTGTTTCCTTTTCAAATAACCATTTCCTTGTTACTACATATATACCCCGCATATTTTGATTTAAACATTATGCTGATTAATTTAGCTAATCAAATAAAAAGAACCTCTATATTAAGCATCTAACAATATACTTAATATCAAGGTTCCTTGGTGTGTTAAATGTGTAAAATCAATCTCTAAAAGTTGGTAAATCTGAAAGGGTATGCCTGGTATAACTATTGGGATCTGTTCTTAAGAACTCTCCTCCGTTTTCACCTCTAACCACTATGATACCATCTATATTTCCATTTTTGGCCATTAAGATTGCATGATTTATGGGCAATATATTACCATCTTCAAGCATGATGTCTGTAATATCTCCGTCCTCATTTTTCTTTATTTTAATAATTTTTAAATTATCACTCATTTTATTCCTCCCTAGCTCTTTATACAGCTACCAATGTATTTAAGATAGCTCTTCTAGGTAGTATTAACAAAAATAAAAAAAATATTTGTACTTTTAAGAGTGTCGCTCTAGTTTACTATACTAACCAACTGATTTCGACCATTTTGTTTTGCTATATACATTCTCTGATCAGCTTGATCAATAAGTAACTGAGGATTAATATTATGTGATGGAGTTAGCGTGGCGACTCCAATACTCACCGTTACACGTTCTCTTCCACTAGCAAATTCATGCTTAATGTTTAATTCTCTAATTTCATTTAAAATACGATCGGCAACAATTTCTGCTCCTTTGAGTTCAACATTGGGAAGGATTACTAGAAACTCTTCTCCTCCATATCTACCAACAAGATCCTCCGATCTAAATAAGGATCTTTCTATGGCTCCTGCCACTCCCTTGATGATTTCGTCCCCTTGAAGATGACCATAGTGATCATTATAATTCTTGAACTCATCAATATCGATCATCAAAACTGAGTAAGGCAAATTATATCTTAAACAGTTACTCCAGTGCATATAAAAGAACCTATCAAGACCACGACGATTGTATATTTTTGTTAAACTATCCTGCAAGCTAAGGCTTTCTAAACAATCATTTTCCTCCTGGAGTTTGGTAAGGGCAATTAGTCTTTCTTCAAGCTGCACAACTTGCTTTTCAATGGTTATTCTCTGCAAATACATATCCTTAAAGATCCTTGCTTTACTTCTAAGAACAATAGGATCTATAGGTTTGGACAGATAGTCTACAGCTCCTACGTCATAGCCCTTAAAGATTGATTTTTGTTCCTTGCTTATGGCTGTTACGAAAATAATTGGAATACTTTTGGTTTTTTCAATACTTCTTAAAAGCTCTGCTGTCTCAAATCCATCTAAACCTGGCATCTGAACATCCATAAATATTACGGCAAAATCATGTTCAAGACATAAAGACAATGCTTCTTCCCCAGACATGGCTTTAACAATATCTAAATCTGGATCAGATAAAACACTTTCCATTACCAAATGGTTCTCTTTCAAATCATCTACGATCAATATTTTAACTCTTTCTATCATCTATTTTCTCCATTATTCTTCAGAATTTCATTTAATCTAGCGCCAATTTCTTCAAGTTCAACAATTTCATGGGGATTAGCAGTCATAATCCCATACTCCGGCATTTCCCGTGCCTGTGCAGTATTCGGATCTTGAACTATAGTGTAACCTCCCGCTATTTTAATTTGCTTTAGACCTTGTCCCCCATCGTGGTTTGCACCTGTTAAAAGTAACCCTATGGCACTATCACCAAAAGTATCTGCTACACTTTCGAAGGTAACATCAATGGACGGTCTTGCAAAGCAAACTTTTTCTGTCGTTATCAGCGTAAATGTCCCGTCTTTCTCAATTAAAACGTGGTAGTTGGGTGGTGCTATAAACACCGCGCCTCTTTTTATGTTCATTTTATCCTCAACCTCATAGACCTGACCTTGAACTAAGCCAGAGATGATGTTGCTCAGATAACTTTTACTATTGGACCCTAGATGTAAAATGATCATAATTGCAACTTGATTGGACCATTCAAACCTTTTCAAAACCGTCTTTAACGCATCAATCCCGCCAGCAGATGTTCCTATGACAATAATATCATACTTCATAAAACCACCCTATACTTTCATGTGTTTACGATAGATCTTATATTCTTCGCTTATGGTATCAAATGTATTAATCACATCACTATATACAAGTGTTTCTTTCGAGCCTAGGCAAAGATATCCCCCTTTAATCAGGCTATTGGAAAATAATTTATTTACGCGATTTTGTAACCCTCTTTCAAAATAAATGAGTACATTTCTACAGATAATTAGATTCATTTCTCCAAATGACCCATCAGTTACTAAATTATGCTCAGCAAAAGTAATCCTTTTTTTTAGATCAAGCTCTAGTATGGCATGATCATACATAGCAATATAATAATCTGAAAAAGATTGTGTCCCTCCTGCTAAAATATAGTTTTTTGTATATTCTTTAATCGCTTCTAAGGAGTAGATTCCAGACTTAGCTTTTTCAATTATTTTTCCATTAAAATCTGTCGCATAAATTTGACATCTATCGTAGAGACCACATTCTTTTAACAAAATAGCCATAGAATAAACTTCTTCCCCAGAGGAACACCCTGCATGCCAAATTTTGATTTGGGGATAAGACTCCAAAACTGGAATAACGCTTTCCCTTATATACTTAAAAAACTGGGGGTCTCTGAACATTTCTGTCACATTAATTGAAAAATCCAACACTACATCTCTAAAAAAATCTTCATTTTCAAGCACGCTATGAGTTAGTTCTAGGATGTTGTTCATTCCACTTATGGCAACACGATTCTTGATCCTCCTCTTTATGTGAGAACGAGAATACTCACTAAAATTATAACCATATTTTTTTTTGACGGCTTCAATAAAGAGATAAGTTTCGATATCTTCATTATTATGTTTAAAATTAAAATCACTCATTTCGACACCCATACCTTAATCATAGATAATAATCTACGTGAATCTACTGGTTTCGTCATATAATCATTGGCACCGGCGCTAATACATTTATCTCTATCATCACTCATAGCTTTAGCTGTGAGTGCTATAATGGGGGTATTTTTGCCTTTTTTCGTTTCTCTTATCAATTTAATCGCTTCAAATCCATCCATTTTAGGCATCATGATATCCATCAATACCAAACCTACTTCATTACTCTCAAATTGCTTAACTGCTTCAAGACCATCCTTTGCCACAATAACTTCCATACCATTTTGTTCTAGCAAATGCATCAATGCAAACACATTTCTATTGTCATCATCTGCTAATAAAACACAAACACCAACTAAAGCATTTTTGTCATCTAGAATAATTCTATCCACGGGTCGATTATCTGTAAAATTTCGTTGGACATCGTGCAAGAACAACGAAACTTCATCTACTAATCGATCTTTAGATTTTGAACTTTTTAGGATAATAGTCTCAGCATACTCGTTTATGTCATCAATATCGTCTAAATCTATTTCTTCTTCCGTATATATGACAATTGGTGTATTAATATTCAATTCTTTCCGTAGTTTGGTCATAAATTCTACCCCGCTTGTATCTGAAAGCTTGATGTCTAGTATAATACATCCATAAATCTGTGATTTTAATTCCTCAATAGCTTCTCTGCCCATCAATACCTTTTGAATTTGAACTTGTCCCAGTTGTGTGAATTTTTTAAAATCTTCATTCCCACAGGCACCCACAACCAAAATTTTCTTTTGTCCTTTTGTATCAATGCTCTCAATTTTAGATAAAGTCTTGTAGATTGACTTAATATCCACTGGCTTCTTCAAAAATCCGATAATGCTCTTTGGCATCCCTTCAATACCAATCCCGTCACTAACGTCTTCCGAACCTGATATCACATGGATGGGAATATTTTTAGTGGTTTCATCTTCAGACAACATTTTTGCCACAATCATGCCATCTATGTCTGGGAGACCAATATCTAAAATAATTCCAGTTGGTTTATGCTCTTTGGCCTTTTTGATGCCATCTTTCCCAGTATATGCTTTTGTAACAACATATCCTTTCTCCTCCGCAAGATCGGACAGAATCTGAGCAAATGTTGGGTCATCTTCAATAATCAGTATTGTTTTCTCATTTATCTCAATTGGTTGGTCAATTTTTGTTTCTCCAACTTCTTCTTGATTTTCATTTACATATGGATTTAAAACATCATTGTTGTCAATTATTTCAATAGCATTCATCCGATTTAATTCTTCTTTATTTAAAATGGGAGTAGTTGGGATCACAAGTAAAAATTCACTACCTTTATGAATATTACTCTTAAGAAAAATATTTCCGCCCAAAAGTATTGCTAACTCTAGAGAAATCGTTAGACCAAGTCCAGTTCCCCCGTATTGTCTGCTCGTCGTTCCATCAGATTGCTTAAATGCCTCAAAAACTGCCTTCTGCTTATCCTTAGGAATTCCAATGCCTGTATCTGCCACTTCTATGACAATATAATCTTCAGGCTTAGTCATCAAAGTCTTCATTTCATTTTCTTTCAAGTTTCTAAACCGAACACGTACATATCCTTCGTGAGTAAACTTAATAGAATTTGAAATTAAATTTTTTATAATTTGGTTAATACGTAATGAGTCTGTCATGATATATTCAGGCATCCCAGGATCTATTGAAAGACGGAAATCAATTTTCTTCATATCTGCCATAGATTCAAACATATTTTTATTCTCTGTCAAGATTTCTGTTAAATAGACTTTCTCATTATTTACTTCCAGTTTGCCAGCTTCAACTTTTGACAAGTCGAGAACTCCATTAATTAAGGTGAGTAAGTCTTTACCCGAAGAATTAATTGTACTCGCAAACTCCTTTTCTTTATTTGATAGTGGTGCATCTGACTCTTTGTCGGCTAATAGTTGTGATAGCACCAAGATGCTATTTAAGGGTGTTCTCAGTTCATGCGACATATTTGCTAGGAATTGGGATTTGTATTTAGTGGCCTGTTCTAAGGCCTTTGCTTTTTTCATTATTTCTTCCTGATTCATCACTAATGCACTATTTTTTTTGTTTAAAATACACTTTTGCTCTTCCAATTGTTTAGAATGGATTTCAAGTTCTTCGTTGGTAACTCTAAGTTCCTCCTGTTGTAGTTGGAGTTTGCTTTCCGACTCCTTTAGTGCTCTGGCTTGTTCTTCTAATTCTTCATTGCTCTGGCGAAGTTCTTCTTGCTGAATCTGCAAAGTTTCTGATTGATCTAATGTTTTGTCGAGAAGATCCTTCATCTGACGCCTTACTTTGACAGAAGATAAAATTCTCCCCATCACTCCTGATAAGGCTTCAAGCATATTAATCTGCTTTGTCTCGAAATCCTCAAAGCTAGCCAGTTCAATAATGCCTACAAGATCCTCTTCATTTAAGCATGGAATAACAACAATTGAATGAGGTCTTGCATCCCCGAGGCCACTTCGAATCGAAATATACTCCTCTGGCAACTCATGAATCATATACATTTTTTGTTCTTTAATGACCTGCCCAACAATACCTTCTCCAACTTTTACAGTAGCCCCAATCCCTTTCTCATTGGTATAGGCATAGGATCCACTTAGTTGGAATGATTCATTATCATTGGGTATATAAATAGCACCAACAAGCATGTTGAAATTTTTACATAGATAACCGATTACTTTATCTGAAATAATATTGATATCATCTTCAAGCCTTACCATCTCATAAATATCAGTTTCTGTAGTTTTTAACAAATTTTGATGTCTTATATTTTCCATCAACGCTTCAATTTTAAGCATAAAAACATTAAAGGCTTTTGACATTGTTCCCACTTCATCATTCGATGTCTCAGGTAGCCTAAAATTCGTATTAGCGTCATTAGAGGCAATACACTCAAAACTGTTTTTTAAAAATATAATTGGATTTAAAACAAGTTTTAGAATACTTATAATTATAATACTTCCAACAATTATGGCTATGAAAAATATAATTCCTATGAAAAAACTATTCCATTGGTTTGCTGCCACTATTCGCTCGTTAAACGTATTTATGTCGTTGAGGGAAGATGCGTTTATTTTTGACGTTAATCCAGATATTTTTGGTCCTATTACATTCAGTTTATCTGAGATTCCATCAAGCTTTTTAATATTTTGCTGTAGTCGTTCCATGCTAGTATTGTACTGACTATACTGGGTAATTGTATTATATTCTGACTTATAAGCATTATCTTGTTCAATTTCTTGTAGACGGCTTACAGCTTCTTCAAGTAGCTTATAACTAGAAGTATAAATAGCATATTCATTATATGTATGATCATCAAAATATTTTGTGGCTCTAAGTCTCGTTGTCAGTAAGTGTGAATGAGCATTTGAGATTAGTGAACGAGTCTCAAAACTATTGGTATTTTGGGCTGTTTCTTCCATGACAGTAAAGGCATTGTCTAATTTTGTACCAATGTCGGTTAGTTCTTTATAATTAGCTGTAGTGTCATTAGCCAAAATAAGATAAGCATCAAAGTTTTTCTCATAATCATTACTTTTCAAAGTGATTTCCTGCATATAATTTATTCTATCTTTATTTTTAGCAATTTTAAGAAATCTAGCAACAGCAGTATTCATTTGCACATCTATTTCTTTATACTGGTTCACATACTTAATATTGTTATCAGATTGGTACTTCACAAAGGCAAGTCTTTCTGCATATTGATATGAATCAATCTCTTCGGTAAGCCGACTTTCTTCTGTGAGTTTATTGAAGGTATTAAATTGACGACTGTTCTCTGAAAGCCCCACAAGCCCAATTGTTGCTGATAAAAACATAATGAGAAACACTATCCCAAAACCTGTAGTGGCTTTTGTTTTAAGATTCATATTTTTAAACTTATTGATCAAAATGATTTCCTCCATAAAATACAACCATTACTAATTTAAACGTAGTGATTACATTTTCTTCAATTGTGTTTTATTAATGTCTTATCATTTTACATCTATTATTCTAAATGTAGAAAAATTTCTTAGAAAAAATTTTTTTTATTCAGGCTCACCTTTTGGTAGATCGATTAGATAACTATGTAATAATATTAACTTTCATTATATCAGGTTTTATTCCTTAATCGTATATAATTGCTTACTTAAATTAAAAAAGCAGATAATAATGTTCACTATTATCTGCTTCTATAGACCTGACTATATTATATCCTTAAATCAACACTTTTTTCGGGATGGATCTACATGTATGCTATTAATTTTTTTCTACATAAGTTACGTCTATGTCAATATTATTACCTTCTCCAAACTCAAGTGGTATACATACTACTACTGATTTACTTAAACTAAGTTCTATGTTATCTCCAGTAAAAACAGTAGGTGGAGTAATATCTACATCAATATTTTTGGTAGAAAATATACTCGCAGCATTCCCTGAAATCATATTTCCTAGTTCTGATATTGCGCTTTTTGATATTTCATCTAACTCTGGAATAGACGTTTCACCCATCATAGCAGCTGCAATTTTACATGCTACTATTTGTGTCATGGATATGATCACACTACCTTGTATCTCTCCAGCTAATCCAATTAACACCAATACTTCGTTACCTTTATGTTCTTTACTTTTAATATAAATCTTTCCTACACTTGGATCAATCCCTGTGGACTGATGAATTACACTTTTACTTGACGCTATAAATGGATTTATATATTCAACATTCATTATTATTATACCTCCTAATTAAACTATTCTTTAATAATATCATTTTTTTCCATATATACTTATTACTTTTTTTATTTTCGACTCAAATATACAAGAAAGTGAGATCTGTACATTCGAATACCTCATAAAGTTTTTAACTTTCGATACCTATTCTATTAATTGAAATTTTTTCATTACTTCTACAAATTTTTCCGTATCGATAGGTTTTGAAGCATAGGCAACATAGTCATAGGCAAAGGCGGCATGTACAAATTGAGCCTCTGCTAATGCTGTAGTCATGATTACTTTAGAACGTTTTTCTGACAATATTCCCTTTTGCAATTCAAAATTTCTAATGGCATTTAAAACTTTAACGCCATCTACCTTGGGCATCATAATGTCTAGACAGATCAAATCATAAGGTTCTCCTTCTTTTATGGATAAAAGAAATGCATCAATTGCTTCTAATCCATCAATGACTACATCGCAATCACCGTATTTAGATAAGAACCTTTGCAAAAATTTTCTACTAATCATATCGTCTTCTGCTATTAATATTCTCATTCTTCCCCTCCTTTTCTTATAATAATGATTTCCTATAAGTTTCGTACACATATTCAATTTTTTTCATGTGTTCACCTAACTCTTTTATACTCCCTCGCCTCAATAACAATTCTATCTTAAAGGCAGTATCTTTTAAATCTCCTGCATCGATAGATATAGCCAATTCTTTTATTTCATGAGCTATTACTTCCATATAATTTAAATTTACTCCTAACTTTACTTCTTGTTTTAAATTATCTATAGCCATTTTAATCTCTTCTATAATTCTAGAATTCTCTTTATTGGAATTTTCCTTCCATTTAGAGGGATTTCCTACATTTATATAAAACAATCTATTTTCTTGGCTACTTTTATGGAGTACTTTTTTAATCGTTTTAAATAAATTGTTAAAGTTAATTGGCTTAGATATGTATTCGTCCATTCCAAGTGATAAAAATTTCTCTCGGTCCCCCTTTAACGCGTATGCTGTCAGAGCGATAATAGGAATATGTAGATGTTGTTCTTCTACTTCATGTTGTAGTTGTCGAATACATTTGGTAGTTTCTAAACCATCCATTTCAGGCATTAGTATGTCCATCAAAATAATATCATATTGTTTTTGTTGATATAATCTTAGGGCTTCTACACCATTTGAAGCAATATCAACTTGATAACCTTTTTCTTTTAGTAGCCGTGAAATGACTATTTGATTTACATAATCATCTTCTACTAACAAGATTTCTTCAGCAAGGGTAGAGTGTAGAGCAATTTTGTCTTGTAAAGGTTCTTCTAGCTGTGTTTCATTTCCCTTTTCTAATGAAATGTTAAAACAAAAACGACTTCCTATTCCCACTTCACTCTCTACCCATATAGTTCCTCCCATGGTTTCAACAATGTGCTTACATATAACCAATCCCAAACCTGTTCCTACAAACCGTTTTGTAAAAGAGCTGTCCAATTGACTAAAACTATGGAACAATTTATCTTGGTCCTCTTTAGAAATACCTATGCCACTATCCTTTACTACAAATTTTAAGGACACCTCTTTTCCTTTAACCGAGTCTACCTTTAAGGATAAGTCCACTTCACCTTTATCTGTGAATTTGATAGCATTACTTAAGAGATTGTCTAATACTTGCTTAATCCGATTATAATCTCCATAAACATATTGGGGAATATTGCTTGAAAACATGTAATTCAACTCAATACCTTTTCCATTGGCTGCAATAGTATGAGTTTTACTCGTTTCATCTATTAACTGCTTTATATCAAAGTTGCTTTTTACAATATTTAGTTTTCCAGACTCCATTTTTGAGAAGTCTAGGATATCATTGATTACGTTTAAAAGGGAGTGTGCACACTTTTTTGCAGTAACCAGATTATCTTTTTGTTCCTCATTTAGGACTGTACCTAAAGTTAGCTCAATCATACCCATCATACCATTAATAGGCGTACGAATTTCGTGACTCATATTTGCAAGGAACTCACTCTTTGTACGATTTGCAATTTCAGCTTGCTCTTTTGCACTACGGAGTTCTTCTTCGTTCTTTTTACTTTCAGTAATATCTCTCACAATGGCTAAGATAAAACTATGATTATTCATTTCATAACTATGAGCGTTTATTTCCATGTACTTATTATTACCATATTCATCTACGTACATTTTATCGAAGCGATGTGTACCAAATTTCAATACCTTATCCTTCATTTCTTTCATCCCTATTGCAATCTTGTCATTGGCTATTTGTAGTATAGAAATACCCATTAGCTTCTCATGAGAATGTCCTAATATTTTACAAGCCATATCATTTACTTCCACAATTCTAGCCATTATTGTGTCATCTTCCACACACTCTAAGAGGTAAATAGAATCGGTAGCCTTATTAAATAGTGTACGAAATTTTTCTTCGCTTTCCTTAAGTGCAAATTCAGATCGTTTCCGATCAGTTGTATCTCTAATAATACTGAGAATTACGCGTTCACCTTCATGAAACAAGACCTGTGAGCTCACTTCTACGGGAAATGTGGTTTCATCTTTTCTACAATGTGTTGTTTCATAAAGAATACTCTGTTTCAATGATTCTATTAGCAGATTCTCAATTATTTCACTCTGATCATTACAAATATCTTTTATATATTTAGTTAATAGTTCTTTATTATTATACCCATAAGCTTGTAAGGCTGCATTATTTGCCTCCATAATTTTACCTTTATTATCTATAAACAGCATAATATCTTGGGCATCTTGAAAGAGTACTTGATATTTTTTCAATACTTCTTCAGCTTTCTTTTGGCTGCTGATATCTACTATCGTTCCCATAAATCCAGAGTACTTCCCATTGATATCGTAGTAGGGGGTGCCTATAGTTAATGCCCAGCAGTATTTGCCATCAAACCTACGAATACGATGGTGCATTTCATAGGGGACTCTCCATTCTAAAGCTTTATTGAAAATATCGTAGCAAGCTTTCTGGTCATCAGGATGGAAAAATTTTATCCATCCATCACCATAAGCATCATTAATATCACTACCAGTAAACTTTATCCATTTTTTATTTAAATAATCACAACCACCGCTTATTTTTGTCCTCCAAATGATGGTAGGAAAATTGTCTAACAGCTTAAATAAAGACTCATTTGCATTAATAAGATCTTTTTCATAGTTTTTCTGACTTGTGATATTATCTATTACTAGCAGGATATGGGTATCACCTTCTAATTGAATAGGAATATAATTGATTTTATACCATACACAGATGGCTTTGCCTTTTTTAAAATGCTCGATTTGTGTCTGAATATCATCATAAGTAATTCCATGTTCCATTACCTCCTGTACCATTTGATTCATATTACAATTTTTACACTGTACAGTTTCACCGCATTTTATCCCATCACTTCTTACACATCGGATGCCAACCCCAAATTTCTTATCCGTAATCTCATCTTCTTCATATCCGAACATGTTTAAAAAGGCTTTATTCACTCTTTTATATCTTTTCTGATCATCTAATATGACCATTCCTAGAGGGACACAATCAAAAGTTGACAATAAGTTATTTCTTTCAACCCGCAGTTGTTCTTCCATCATTTTTATATCTGTAATATCCCTAAAAACAATGACGATCCCTGTTGGATGGTGATCATCAGAAATAATTTGGGATAAATTAGCAGAAATATAATACGATCGGTTTGTCTTGGATTTTAGTACAGTATTATTTTTTAGACCCATTTGTTTTTGTCTTAGTTCCATAAGCTCTTCCAAAGGATCTCTACAAATTTCATCTGTTTCATTGTCATATAAAGTAAAAACTTCACTAAGTGGTCTTCTTACCACTTCATCAAACTTCCATTCCAGGATTTCTTCAGCTGCTGTATTAATAAATTCAATACGACCTTCCACATCCGTATAAATGACACCATCTCCGATTGATGCCAATGCTGCTACCATTTTACTCTCTCTTTGTTTGTTGTCTAAATGAGAATGCAAATTTTCACCTCTTTATTTAAGCATTGATAATATAGCATTAGGGATATTACTTAAGTCTGATTGTATCTCAACCGCCCCTAGATCATAAGCTACCTTAGGCATACCATACACCACACAAGATTGGGGGCTTTGGCCAATGGTATGTGCCCCTTTTCTTCTCATGGATAGTAAACCTTTTGCACCATCATAACCCATGCCTGTTAGAATTACCCCAATAGCGTTTTCTCCCACATACTTTGCTACAGAATCAAACAGGATGTCAACAGATGGACAATGTCCGTTAACCTTAGTATCCTCAAAACACTCTACCTTAAATCTATCTCCTAATTTTTTGATTCGCATATGTCTATCCCCTGGAGCAATGAGAACATGTCCCTGTTCCAGAAAATCACCATTTTTAGCTTCCTTAACCATAAAATGTGTTTGTTTGTCTAACCGCTCTGCAAACATTCTAGAAAATACAGGAGGGATATGTTGGACAATTACAATCCCTGGCACTTGACAGGGCAATCGCTTTAACAAACTTGAAATCGCTTCTGTTCCCCCTGTAGATGCACCAATAGCAATAACTTTGTCTTGTTTAAATGCCTGAGAGTTCATCTTACTTTGAACTAAAGGTTCTGAAGTAGGTAAAACTTTCGCACTAGCAGCAATAATGATTTTACTCTTTATCTCATAAACAAATTCTTTAAAACTATCCTTAGATTTCCCATGAGGTTTTTGGATAAAATCCACTGCTCCAGCTTTCATTGCATCAAACACTGACTCACTGAGGCCACTTATCACGATCACGGGGATGCTATACTGGGGCAGTAATCTCTTGATAAATTCAATGCCATTCATCTTTGGCATCTCTACATCACAAGTCATTACATCCGGTTCATACTTAAGTAGTTTATCTCTAGCATCAAAAGGATCTGTTGCTTTTGCTACCACTTCAATATGGTCATCTGAAATAGCTTTTGCTAAGGATTCTCTAAATAATAGTGAATCATCCACCACCAATACTCTGATTTTACGCTTTTCTTTCAACTATATTACCCCTTTGAACTTTTTTTTCTAGGTATTTAGTCCCTGTTGTATCTATCTTTTCTTTCACATTTTCCTATACACTGAAGGCATCACGTATGTAAACTCCGTTTGATCTCGACTGATGGATTCAGCGTGGCCTATGAATAAATAGCCACCATATTCTAGTGCATGATAAAATTTTTGTACCAGCGCTAATTTCGTTTCTTGATTGAAATAAATCATTACATTTCTACAAAATATAGTATGAAATTTTTTCTTAAAGGGAAAATTATTTTCCATAAGATTAAATTTACGATAGATCACTTGTTTTTTTAATTGTTCTTTAACTTAATAAGTATCATTTTTTTTCACAAAATACTTTGTCTTCCATATATTCGGCAAGGGTGCAATTTTTTCGCCATCATACATGCCATGTTGAGCAATATCCAGAACTTTCTCAGAAATATCTATAGCTAACACCTTTGTATCCCATAAGATTTTTTCACTTCCAAAGTACTCCTCTATTAATATGGCTAGGGTATACGCTTCTTCTCCAGTGGAACAGGCCGCACACCATACCCGCAGGTCTTTACTTTTGGCTTGAGAAGCCAAATAGGGCAAGATGTGATCTCTAAAATAGTAAAAATGATTTGCTTCTCTCATAAAATAGGTATGATTTGTTGTAATCTTATTGATAAACGCTGTAATGGCTTGGCCAGATTTGTCATTAATTAAATATTCATAGTACTCAGAAAAAGTACTAAAATTGTGATGAACAAGCTCATTGTGGAGTCTCCCTGTGACAAGGGATTTTTTCTCTTCTTTCAGATGTATCCCACAATTAGTTTTAATGAAATTAGCCAATTGATTAAATTCTTTTTGAGTAATTGGTAGCATGCCAAATTTCACCTTCTATTCACAGAAAAGGCCTAAGCCCTTTCACTAATATTTCCCAAATTCATTATCACTTAATGCAATGCTTTTGGATTTGGTTATAGCAGCTTCCTTATAAGCCATGTTTTGATTATTTTTATTCCCCTGGCGCATACTTTCCAGAAGACGTAGCACTTCTGGATCTAAATCTCTATATCCATTGAAGCTATTGTTTTTCTTTAATTTAAATCTAGATATTTGCTCTTTTAATAAGTCTGCTTGACTAGATAACTCTTCGCTGGCTGCTGCGCTTTCCTCTGATGTTGCAGAGTTTGTCTGTACTACCTCAGAAATTTGCATCACACCTTGATTTATTTGATCAATGCCTGATGATTGTTCAGATGAGGCCACTGCAATATCTCCAACTAGGTTGGCTACTTTTGAAATACCATCCACTATATCATTGAGGGCTTTTGCTGTTTCATTGGCAATTTTTGTACCACCAGCTACTTTAGAAATGGAGCCTTCAATCATATCCGTAGTTTCTTTGGCTGCATTAGCACTTCTAGCAGCTAAATTTCTGACTTCTTCTGCAACCACCGCAAATCCCTTACCATGTTGACCTGCCCTAGCCGCTTCCACCGCTGCATTTAAAGCCAAAATATTGGTTTGAAAGGCAATTTCATCGATAACTTTAATGATTTTGTAGATATTATTGGATGAATCATTGATGTCATCCATAGCTCCTAACATTTCTTGCATTTGATTATTGCCCTTCTCCGCATTCAACTTTGCTAACTCAGCTAATTGATTGGCTTGGTGAGCATTTTCTGCATTTAACTGCGTTTGTGAAGATATCTCCTCTATTGATGCTGTAAGTTGTTCTACAGAACTTGCTTGCTCTGTAGCCCCTTCTGACAAGGCCAAACTGGAATCTGAAACTTGCTTAGATCCTGCTGCCACTTGTTCAGAAGCGGTGCTAATATTGGTAAGTACTTCGTTAAGATTATCCGACATCCTAATGAAAGAGGTTCCTAAATTCCCTATCTCATCCTTTGTATCCACCTGTAAGGTAACATCTAAATCTCCATCAGCTATTTTTTCTGCAACAACTAATAGCTTCTTTACAGGGTTGCCGATCACCTTAGAAATAAATATCCCTAATGCGATTGCCAACACCATTGCAAAGGCTATAATTCCAAGAGATACATAAACAGTGCTCGTAGTACTATCAGAGTATGCCTGAGATCTTTCCACTCCGGTAGTTACTTTCGCATCAAATAATTTATCAATATTTTCATTTAGTATAACAACTAGTTCAACTGCCTTTTCAGTACGCAATACTTGTAGCGCCTCATCTTGTTTTCCAGCTAAGCATAGTTCTATGATTTGGTTTTGGATAGGCTCGAATTCTTTTATTGCTGTTGTTAATTTTTCAAAATTAGTCTTTTCAGCTTCAGTGTTTAAAGTCTCTTCTAACTTAGTTAAACTCTCGTTCATATTCTTGTCATAGGTTGTAATTTGATCTTTATATTTTTGGTGGCTATTATTCCCCTTGTCCAATATCATATCTCGCATACTGATCCGTCTACGTTGATAGTTAATAGAGACCTTCCCGATATCCCCCATGGCAATACCATAATCAGTATATAAAGAAGAATAATTTCTATCTATTTTTGTGATATTTACGATACCAACTGCACCTACAATGCCTGTAATTAATGCAACTAACAAAAAAGCAATGATTAATTTCGCACTTATTTTCATATTATAATACCATTTCATCTTCACTACCCCCATTATTCTATTGAGTCTATTATATTTAATTCATCGTCATTAAGTAACTTGTCGCAATCCAATAATAAAATCACTTGATTAGGTGTTTTTGCAATACCTCTAATATATTTGTTGTTTCCACCCCTTACTTCTGGTGGTGGAACCACTTGTTCATCGGGGATAGGCAATACCTCCACTACACTATCTACGATTAGACCAATAGAAATAGACTTCACATCAATAACGATGACGCAAGTGCGGTCATTGTATTCTCTAAATTCTTTTCGAAACCGCAATCGCACATCCATCACAGGAATAATTTTGCCCCTTAGATTAATAATCCCTCTTATATAATGTGGTAAATCTGGCACTTCCGTGATGGTTTGGATGCCAATAATTTCAGTAACATATTTTATCTCGAAACCATAAACTTCTTTTCCCAAAGAAAATATTAGGAATTTACCCTTTAAGGTATCTTCTTCTTCATATAAATCTATTTGATCTGCCACTTGAAAACTCCTCTCCTTATGCATTAATTACACCCATGAGTCCTGCCATATCTAGAATTAAACTTATGCTTCCATCGCCTAGCAAAGTACATCCTGTAAGACCTTTGATTTTCTTTATATAGCTAGGAAGTGATTTGACCACGACTTGCTGCTGACCTAATAATTCATCAGAAAAAATACAAAGTGTTTGATCATCATGTTCTATCATAACTAAAATACCCTCTGAAAATTCCTGGATGTCTGTATGCACCTCAAAATATTTATGTAGTCTAAGTATTGGATAACATTGCCCACGTACCATAATCATCTCATTAGAATCTGGATCACTAATAATTTCACTAGGTTTGGGTCTAAAAGATTCTTTGATGGCATTTAGGGGTATAGTATAACGAGAATTTCCAACCTTTATATTCATTCCATCGATGATTGCTAAAGTCAAGGGAATCTTAATTGTAAAGGTACTACCTATGCCCAATATGGATTCAATAGTCACAGTTCCTCCAACAGATTCGATATTCTTCATTACCACATCCATACCTACGCCTCTTCCAGAGAATTCAGTGACATTTTCATTGGTAGAGAATCCTGGTAGAAATATGAGATTGAACACTTCTTTATCTGTCATGTCCTCTTCAGGCTTATGGAGTATATTATTTTCCTTAGCTCGAAAGAGTATTTTTTTCCTTGAGAGACCCTTACCATCATCCTTAACATATACCAGTACATCACTCCCCGCGTTTTTTGCTTCTAAGGTAATGTTTCCCTCTTGAGATTTTCCCTTTTGAATACGCTCATCTCCTGATTCAATACCGTGGTCTATTGCATTTCGCACCAAATGCATGAGTGGATCTGATATATGCTCGATAATATTTTTATCTACTTCCGTATCTTCTCCAATAATTTTAAGCTGTATGGATTTGTTAAGTTTCTTGCTCATATCCCTAGCAATACGGTTCATCTTATGAAAAGTAGTACGAAGTGGTACCATGCGAATAGACATAACAATATCTTGCACCTCGCTGGTAATCTTGTGTAACTGTCTAGCTGCTTTGTGAAAATTATCTAAATTCAAGTCTTTCAAATCTGGATTTTGGGTAACCATAGACTCAGCGATAACCATTTCTCCCATAAGATCCATTAGTTGATCTAATTTGGAAACATTTACTGATATGATGCTGTCACTAGTAGCGCTATGTTGATCTGGTCTATTTAGGTTCTTTTCTTCTATTTGTAAAATATTTTCCTCAAGTATTTCAACTGTATTCTGGATATAAAACTGTTGCATAAGAGCATCATCATCTAATCGGCATAGGGTATAATCCTTAAGAAAATCAACATTATTTTCCATAATATACTTGATTTCTTCTATAGTATGATCTGTCTCAATATAAAGGATAAATCCGTCTTTGCGAATGGTATCAATTGCTTGGTCATTTTCAATAATATCCTCAGGTAAAAAAAATACTTGTTGGCAATGATCTTGAAGATCATGGACTAGACCATAGGCTCGAATGTTTTCCATTTCACAATCTTCTTCGAAAAATACAACTAGCTTAATAAAATTACATTCTTTGCTCTCTTGCTTATCTTTAGGTATATAATAGTGCTGTTTTGCTTCTTGATTTGGACTAGAAACCTTTGTCGACATTAGGCTATTATTGGAAATTTTTAATGTTTCTACATGTTCATTAATACTCGCAATTACCTGCTCTGCAGTACCATCTACGGGATCTCCATTTTTTATTTTCTCAATTTCTACTTTCACAAAGTCTACACTATCTAGAACTAAATCGGATAATAATGCAAAATCAATATGTTTTGGTTTTTCTTCTCTAATAAAGTAAAATAAATCTTCTACATGGTGGGCTAAGTTTGCGATGTTGTCAAACAACATCATAGCAGATGAGCCTTTTATGGTATGCATAATCCGGAAAATTTCATTAACAGCTTCTTCGCAATAATTATTTGTCTCTTCACTGCTTAGTATTAATTCTTCTAACTGTTGGATATTTTGAGAGCACTCAAATATATACATCTCCAACATGGGCTCATTTAAGTATTCTAAATTAGACATTTTATCCCCTCTTGCCAATTATTTCTTACATAGACAATACTTTTTTGATAGAATTCACTAATACTTCTTCCTTAAAAGGCTTTACGATAAAGGATTTTGCACCACTAGTTATTGCTTCTCGTACCTTACTCTCTTGCCCCAAGGCAGATAACATAATAACTTTTGCTTTTGGATTATTCTTTAAAATCCCCTTTAAGGCTTCAATTCCATCCATCTTTGGCATAGTAATATCTAAAGTGACTAAATCTGGTTTATGTTCTTCATATTTCTGAATAGCAACTTCACCATTTTCCGCTTCATCTACAATTTCGAAACCATTTTTAGTTAACATGTTACGGATTGACATTCTCATAAAGGCTGCATCATCTACAACTAAAATTCTTGACATAATTCATTCACTCCTCTTTATTAATTAATTTGATTATCATATCCATGGATTTTGAAACTTCCTCTTTTAAAGAAGAATCAAATTTTGTACATCTCCACATTAAACATTTATAACGAAAGGTACCCATGAAAAGATCTGTTAAATTCTCAACATCATTGGTGATAGAAATTTGCTTATCCTGTATCCCTTCTATTAGTAACTGGTATATAAAATTCCTTCTAGATATCATAATGGATTGAATTTTTTCTTCCAATATAGGATCGTAGGTTAGCCCCCCATAGGATTGGAGAATCGTGATCATTTGTGGATAACTTTGATAGTACTCTGCGTATACATTAAAAATGTATTGAATTCTCTCCATCACATCGTCAGATTTTGCTTTTGTTGAAACCATAATATCGTCATCGTATTGAGCATAACGATCTAGCACACCTAATATAAGATCGCTTTTTTTGGGAAAATGTTTAAAGATAGCCCCTTCAGAAATACCTTCTCTTTTGGCTACTTCACGAGTTGATACTCCCTGTATGCCAAATTCATCAATGACATCAATAGTGGTATAAATAATACTTTCTCTACGGTGTAACAGAGGCTTTACCATAACATCCTCCTTTAGTTTTTAGGTAGGTAAGTATGTACTTACTTACCTAATTCTTGCTTATTCTGATTCTATTCATTTTAGGATATCTTGTCAAGACAAATTATGCTAAAATTCGACATTAATAGTCTGCTATGGGTATCCAATTTATACCAATATTATCTTATGAGCAAAAAAAATCCTCAAGTAGAGCATCATTCCACTCTTTGAGGGTTGGTTCGTTGGTTCGTTGGTTAGCATTAAGAATTAAAAGCTTAATGCTTAATGCTTACCAACTGCTTTTGGCTTAATTGTAAATTGTTAATTAATTAAACTATCGTTGCCAATAACATTACTTCTTCATTTTCTCTATAAATTGTATTAAACTGAGTAATCGGTACTGGATTGGTTCCTGAGCCTACTTCAAATGTATATCCTGGGCGGTTGTATTCTTGTATAAACCAGTCTTTATACCCTGCGTAGGCTGCTTCGTAGGGTACATCTGATAATTCGTAGCCCGTAGCGGTTGAGAATATTTCACCTATTTGCCGTGCTCTTGGTGGGTTCATGTCTAAGTATTGCCAGTAGATGACCCCGCCTTGGGTGTGATAAGCGATGACCAGTTTAAAATCATGTTGCTTTGTGAATTCTACCATTGCCTGTGTTTCAGGTTCTGATAGTGGCGTTGGCCCTCCATATCTGGTTGGTGCTGGTCCGTAGACGCCAAAGGATGGTTCTTGAGCTTTCGCTTCTTCCCAACTTGCTGGGTAATTCCTATTTAGGTCTACTCCTCTTATATTTGCTTTCCAAACTTGAGAGAAGGGTAATCCAGTATCATTCCACTGAAGGAGTTCCTCATAGTATGGATTACCTTGTTGTAATCCTTCTAATGCAAGATCAACACCATCGGGATTGACCATAGGTACTATATAAATACTTGCACGGTTCCATATATCTCTTACATCGTAACCGCTAAGACTAACGCCTGTAGAATAGGCCTTTGAAAAATTTTCAATGAATTTCATGAGTAATGGTGTCGTGATCCACTCGATTCCGTGATGCGATCCATCATAGAATACCTCAACAGGGCCCCTTCCTAATCTTATGTAAGGTAAATCTTTTCCCAATACACTTTTGCCAATACTCCCTACTTCTATAAATGGATATCGTGCTTTTAAACCTCGAATATCTCTTTCCATTATTTCTGAAGTGTAATCTATATTTGTAAACACTACATCTATTCCATAAGGAACTGTAATTATTTGAGATACCCTTAAGTTCATAGGATCTATTCCAGGGTTTGCTGTTATGATGGCATTCACCGTTGTATAATATTTTTGTGCGATATTATACAGGGTATCTCCTGGTTTGATTGCATAAACATCATATCCTTCTAAAAAACTCTCAAAAATGCGCCAGGTTGCTGGACCTACTATTCCATCAGCTACTAATCGATTATTGGTTTGAAATGCAATCACAGCCCTCCTAGTTTGCTGTCCAAATATCCCGTCAATTAGTCCAGCAGGATAACCAATTCTAGTAAGTAGACTCTGTATCAATTTTACATTTGGTCCTCTAGAACCAAGCCTTAAGGTTTCCATTTATATTTATCACTCCTATTACTATTTTTTTTATAATACGAGTGTTATAGCTAAAAGGTTACTAATTATGGTGGCAGTGCTCTTAGTTCTTAGTAAATAAGTCGATCTTTCCTCGATAACTGGCGCACAGTGACTACGCTAGTGACATAGTGTTGTTGGTTTTTGATCTTATCGCTGATACTCCCACGCCTAAAGGCAGGGGGTTCTTAAATAGATTAACTTCTTCTATACTCTCATTTATAAAGATTCTATAAATTACAACATATAAAAACTAATTAATTTCTTTAAAACTTTCACTATCCATTATCTTAATAGACAAATTAACGATAGCATAAGGCTCATATCAAAACCTTTATTTTTGATTCTATATTCCCATACTACTTATTCTCTTATCTTTACTACTTAATAATCTTGTTATCTCTCTATCATGTAGCAATTTAAAATGATCAAATTCCTTAAAACACATTTCTCTATTGATTTCTTTTAAACTATTCTTAACATTCATAATAAGAAAACTACTATAACAATCTCTCTGTATTTTAAATCCTTTAAAATCATTCCATCTCTCTGATAATTCTTTTTTATTATATTCATCATCAAAGTGGTTGTATTGAGAAGCTTTGACCGTATAGGTGTTTATTTTATATAATTCTTTATTATGCCATTTTAATTTGTTATCCAATATCGTCAAAAACATACTTGGTGCTTTATTTGCCAAGGACTTGCCAAAACGCTTCTTACTGTTAAACTTACCCGTTTTAGCATGAATAGTGGTTTCTTTGCTTCTTTTTTGTAGTCCTTTATAATTCATTTTTTCTACTAATATCCTATCCCCTAAAGAAAGAATATAATTAGCTAGTTTTTCATGTGATTGCTTCCTTATACAAGCTTGTTTTCTTTGTATTTCTCTTAATTCGTTTTGTGTTTTACTATATTTATTGGACTTAAGCCATATTAATTTAACACCTTTTTTAACTGTTCCGTTTTCATTATAATTATTAGGATTATTAGCTCTACGTTGCCTATCTAGTTTTCTTAAAATGATCATTTTTTTATGCTCTATATTTTCTACCTCGGGACATAATTCTAATAATTTAACTTCTTTTTTACTACTAATAGCAATTGTTTTCGTCCCAATGTCAATGCCAACATTACCTTTTCCAAAACTATGTTTAACTTCCCCAGTTTCTTTATTGTATTTTATAGGAGGAACTCCTTCTAATACTAATTGAATAGAATATTTATATTTTCCTCGAATGAATTTTCTAATTATTCTACAGTATTTGATTTTATTTAGTAATGATAATTGTGCGTATTCATCATGCTTATTTATAACTGCTTCTATGATTAATCCATTCCAAGATAGTTTATTATCTATAAATCTAATCCCTGTTTTATTAGATTTACCCTCAATGCTATTCATTTCGCCGTATTTCTTAAAATAAACTCTATTTGCAGTATGAAGTATTAATTTCTGAAAAGCACCAAAGCATCTTGTCGCTATTTTTTGAGTGGTGAAGCTATCTATATTCTGTTTAAAATGTTTTTGGGTAGGTTTCACAAACTGATGAAGCGAATATTCAGTCAAGTTATGCTTTTTATTCAACTCATTAAATTGCTTATTCCTATCTTTTCCTTTAGCCATCTTTAAAACTTCCGTATATTCTTTAGATTGTCTCATATAATGATATCTTTTATACAATTCACCTAAACAGCTATTATAGATACTACGACTTATTTCTAATTGTTTGAGCTAATCTAAAAGGTCCCAAAGTTGATGGATTTGCCTGTCCCAAGATTGACGGTTATATTGACATAAGTA
>MCHG01000168.1_pt1 | contig 33077 bp, 22 predicted proteins | sample 787351 | NCBI WGS metagenome assembly MCHG01 (sample SAMN05430296, study PRJNA330682) | permafrost metagenome | biome: Cold desert; feature: permafrost; material: soil; isolation source: enrichment culture inoculated with soil incubated with H2/CO2 at 20 degrees... ... | reverse complement strand
ACTCAAAAGGAATATTTGAGAAAATACTATTGGAATGAAAATACGTTATGGAGTGATGGATATTTTGCTTCTACAATCGGAAATGTTAGTAAAAAGGCAGCAGAATATTATATACGGAACCAGGGTTGAAGTTGACGCTTATATCCCCTGAGCTAAAGACTCAGGGGTTTTACGCTTCGTAATATAAATAGCCGTACTTCAAAAAAACAGCGGCGGGTTAAACAACAGCATTATTTATTTTGGATACTCATCTTACATTTACATCTGTTTTTAAGAGTTGCGCCCTTCCAAGCAAACAAAAACCGCAAATATCTCCAATAAACTAAAGTAAAAGTTAAAATTTTAAATCGAGCTTGTTCACAGCCGGCACTTCACAGGTCTGCGAAAAAACCGGTATAGCCATCGATTTATCTCAGCTATTCTTGAGAAAAGCCCCTACTCAAAATCCCTATATCTCACTGGTTTCAGTGGGATGAGTTTATATAGAAGTACAAACATGTAAAATGCGATTTTAATTACAGAACTATTTCCAAACTCACACTAATGGAGGATTAAATCATGGCAGGACAGCCAATATTCATTTTAAAAGAAGGAAGTAAACGAACTAGAGGCAGGGATGCCCAGAGTAATAACATCATGGCTGCAAAAGCAGTAGCAGAAGCAGTCAGAACAACCCTCGGTCCCAAGGGCATGGACAAAATGCTCGTGGATTCCATGGGAGATGTGGTCATTACGAACGACGGGGCAACCATTCTGAAAGAGATGGACATCGAACACCCTGCAGCAAAGATGGTAGTAGAAGTAGCCAAAACCCAGGACGAACAAGTAGGGGACGGGACTACCAGTGCAGCTGTGGTCGCAGGCGAACTCTTAAAGAAAGCCGAGGACTTAATCGAGCAGGAAATCCACCCGACAATTATCGCATCAGGGTACAGACTTGCAGCTGAAAAAGCCGTGGAAGTCCTGAACTCCCTTGCAATGACTGTAGAAATATCCAACCGGGACTTGCTAGTCAGCATCGCTGAAACCGCAATGACCGGAAAGGGTGCAGAGTCTTCCAAAAAACTTCTCTCCAATATCGCAGTTGATGCTGTCGTAAGCGTTGTGGACACAAACGGAAAGAACAGCGTTGATAGGGATAACATCAATGTTGTTAAGAAGGTCGGCGGCAAGGTGGAAGATTCCGAACTTATTAAGGGCATGATCATTGATAAGGAAAGAATCCACACCAATATGCCTCAAAAGGTTAAAGATGCAAAGATCATTCTCCTTAACTCCGCAATCGAACTCAAGGACACCGAAGTAGATGCTGAAATCTCTATCACTTCTCCTGACCAGCTCCAATCCTTCCTTGACCAGGAAGAACAGATGCTCAAGAGAATCGTCCAGAAGGTCATCGGTAGCGGGGCAAATGTTGTCTTCTGCCAGAAAGGAATTGAAGATCTTGCCCAGCACTATCTTGCAAAGGCAGGAATTTTTGCTGTCCGCAGGGTTAAGAAGAGCGATATGGAAAAACTCGCAAGAGCAACAGGCGGCAAACTCATTACCAATATGGATGAGATCGTTCCTGAAGATCTTGGATACGCAGGACTCGTGGAAGAGAAGAAGGTCGGTGGAGACAGCATGACCTTTGTCACAGGTTGCCACAACCCGAAAGCTGTGACCATCCTGCTGCGCGGCGGCACAGAGCATGTAGTTGACAGTGTCACCAGCGCTCTTGAAGATGCTCTCCGTGTGGTAGCAGTTGTAATCGAGGATGGGAAGATCGTTGCCGGCGGCGGCTCTCCTGAAGTTGAAGTTGCACTCAGGCTCCAGGAATACGCAGCAACACTTGAAGGCAGAGAACAGCTTGCAGTCAAGGCCTATGCCGAAGCTCTCGAAGTTATTCCGAGAACTCTTGCAGAAAATGCCGGACTCGACCCCATTGACATGCTCATGGAGTTGCGCTCCCAGCACGAGAAGGGTATAAAAACTGCAGGACTTAACGTTTTCGAAGGCAAGGTTGTTGACATGTGGGAGGAATTCGTAGTTGAGCCTCTCAGAGTCAAGACCCAGGTCATCAACGCAGCTACCGAATCCGCAGTTATGATCCTCAGGATCGACGATATTATAGCTTCTACCCGTTCAGCCGGCCCTGAAGAAGGTATGGGCGGAATGCCTCCGGGAATGGGCGGAATGCCAGGAATGGGCGGAATGCCCCCAGGAATGATGTAATTCCAAAAAAGAATTTCTGAAATCAATTCGGGCTAAACTGGAAGAAGTACGGTCTTCAAGCTGTGCTTTCTTAACCTTTTTAGTCTCGAAAAAGATTCAAGCCTGAAAAACATCTTTTCCGGACTCTCACCGGAAATCCATGTGAATCTCTTTTCTCTTTTTCAGGCCTTTTATTTTTCTGAAATTCGGAAATTTCTTCAAAACCTCTATTCAGCTTTTTTCAAGACAGTTAAGGATATCCTCTGCCTCATACTTTGTTTTTATGATTCTGGTTCTGCCTCTCTGTCCCTTCCCCGTAAAATCCGCATCAACGTAGTTAAGCACCTGGAGCCGGTTGACCATTCCGTAAAAACGGGTATATCCAAGCTGTGTCAGTTCATGGAAGGACTTATACAGCTCACCTGCCTGGACCTCTCCTTTTCTTGCTATTAACTCGAGTAAATGTTTTTCAGGATCTGATAGGAGACTTATGCCCCTGCAAAGATGAAGCAATTTGGATGCTTCATAAGCTTTTTCTATATCTGCAGAGGAGATCGTACGGCTTCCCCTGCGTTCGGCATTAAAACCGGAACGCTTAAGAAGATCAATCCCAACCCTGAGATCTCCTGTCTTTTCGACATATGAGACTACAAGTTCCAGTAATTCATCAGAAATTACCTTCGGATAAAAGCCGTATTTTACCCTGTCCTTGAGAATATCGAGAATTTCCTTGTACCCGTATCTTGGAAAAGAGATCTCTTCCGGCAGAAAAACCGAATTAACCCTTGAATCTATACAATAGAGATCGGATGTGTCATTTACAATCCCGATTACCCCGATTTTAGCTCCAGGATACTGCTCATGAGCCCTGAGCAGGGAGTACATCACTTCATTGGCATGCCCTTCGTAACAGAGATAATTGAGGTCATCAAGGGCAACAAGCAAAACCTTTTCTGACGAGACAAGGAAATTAACAACGGTTTCGAAGATCTTACGAAATGCAATTCCAGAATTAGGAGGAGAGATCCCGAAAAGTTTTCTGTAAATCCTTGAGATTACCGCAAAGCGTGTGGAATCAATCTGGCAATTGACTTTAACAGCAACAACACTTGAAGCATGAGCCTCAACTTCTTTGAACACTTTCATAACTGCGCTGGTCTTTCCTGTTCCGGGAGGGCCTACCAGCAAACAATTCAGAGGACGCATGCCGCGCAGGGCTGGCCTGAACGCAAACCTTATAGAGTTTAATTGTGCCTCCCTATGGGGGAAATATTCCGGAAGATAGTCAGGCTCAAGCACGGAAAGGTCCTTAAATAGGGTCTCATCCCAGAGTAAAATGTCATTACCTGTCAAGGGAAGTTGCTCCATATGTATATTATTGAATGATATTGAAAGGAAGGGGCTGTGAAAGCATGTTTTGCTGGAGCGGAGCTTAAAGGATTAATAGAGAAAGGAAGTAAGATAAGTTCCGCATTTTGGATGGGAAGATCTCTAAAGATTGAGGCCAGCATTTAATATAAATAAGCTAAATTTTTGATGAATATATCTATTTTTCTTTTTAAATTTTTAATAGATATGTTTTACTGCATTTTAGCTTTTTGGAATTAACATTCCTATGTTGTTTCATCCGCAAAAACGATAAAAGAACAACGAGTATAGATTAATGCTGTAAAGGCAAAAAACGACCTTAGAAGAATAAATGAAAATAAACAGAATAACGACGTGTATTAAGGTGTACATTCAGGGGAAAAGGAGTATGGAAATAGAATCTAAATTTCTGGTAACGGAAGAGACAGATTTTCAGGCACTTGAAAACCTTTCTGGGCTTGCTTCATACGTCCTTTCTGAAGCCGAAACCCAGTTAATTGAGGATACTTTTCTTGATACTGAGAACAGATCCATTATGGCTGCAGGATACTACCTGCGAGTTAGAAAAGCGCTGGGGGAGAATGGCAGCTGGGTAACTATTAAAAGCCTGGGGGGCTTCGAAGATGGAACTCATAGAAGAGAAGAATTTGTCAGTTTTCTGCCTGAAGAGGCGTCTGTGCTTGAGTGCTCTGATTCCCGTGTCAGAAACATGATTTTCGAATTTACTGCAGGACTTGACCTTTTTCCCCTCCTGTCCCTCAAACAGAAAAGGATTATACGCCAGGTGAAAATGGGGGAAAAAATTCTAGCCAAAACTTACCTTGATAGAGTGAATCTGAAAAGTGAGGGCAGAGAAAAGCGCTATAATGAATTTGAAGTAGAACTTCAAAGCGAAGGAACTTTTGAAGACCTGGAAACTATTCGGGGTTTCCTGCTCAAGCACTACAACCTGGCCGAAAGTCCTTTTTCCAAGTTTGAGAGAGCTTCCATTTTCATGGATAATCTTCCTGAGAAAACCTTCCTCAGCCTGACAGAAAAAGCCTTTTGTGCACAACTTGTAGATCAGAAAAACGTATACGGAAAGCAGGCTAAAATTCTCCTGGCTTTTGATGAAGGCAAAACCTGTGCTGAACTGAGTTTCCTTCTGAAAGTCCCTCAAACCAAGATAGAAGCCCTGTACTCAAAGTTTAAAAAAGAAAGGCTTTCTATTTTTCCTTTTACAACGGATAAAAACAAAGACCAGACTTTCTATCTCCAGTCTACAAGCTGTGCTTTAAAAAAAGAAAATAAAAGGATAGAATTTAACGAATGGAACGCAGAAAGCCTTCTTGAATATTACGGAGCAGATGAAAAAAGGGCAGAAAATGCCAGAGATCATGCTTTTACTCTTTTTGATGGGCTATTTACATGTCACAGAATGGAGCAGGAAGAGAGAAAACTTCTTGGCCTTGCCGCCTTCCTGAAGGACGTCGGCAGTTCGGTATTTTCTGAAGAAAAAACTCGCATGAGCGGGGAAATTTTTCTAACGCATCCCATAAAAGGACTCAAGCTCCATGAAATTCTAATGCTTGACCTTATCACAAAACTTCAGAACCCATACATAAGTGACAAAAATATTATTTCGATCCTTAAAAGCTCCCATACTAAACTGCCTCCAGGTTTCCAGAATAAAGCCCTTATGCTTGCGGCTATCATGCGAATTGCAGACCTTTTCGAATCTCCATACGAAGCCCGGCCAGGAATGATAAGACAGCTTGGAGATGCTCTTGAGATAGAAGTAATAGGAGTTGAGACTAAAAAAGCTGCAAAGATAACTGAGAGAAAAAGTGAACTCTGGAAATCTCTCTTCGGAAGGAAACTCCTATTCACGCAGGTTTCTGAGGAAGAAAAAGTAGGAACCGAAGAAGGATTTAGAACAAAGAAAGAAATCGGGAAGGAAAAAAAGTCAGAAAAGAAAAAATGTATCTCATCGAAAAAGGTGACTGTCAAACCCATAGACTCCATGGCCTGGCTTGCCTGCAGGATAATTTCCTTTCAATTCTCCTGTATGCTCTCACATGAAAAGGGAACCATAAAAGGAGAAGAAATCGAGGAAGTGCATGATATGCGCGTTGCAGTCCGAAGGATAAGGGCAGCAGCGAAAGTCTTTGAGGCTTATCTTGATTCCGAAAAGCTGGAGCCCCATCTTAAAGGGCTCAAGAGAACACTTGGCTCACTTGGGAAGGTCAGGGATCTGGATGTTTTCCAGGAAAAAGCGGAAAAATACTTGAAAACCCTTCCTTCAGGGCATGAACACGATCTGGACCCGCTTTTTGCATTACTTGAAAAGGAGAGAGAAAAAGCCAGGAAAGACATGCTTGATTATCTAGACAGCGAAAAGTATAGCCGTTTCAAGAAGGATTTTTCGGATGCTCTTACCTCTCCCGAAACTCTGACTCTCCAGGCAACTAACAAAAAATATGATGCTTTGCCCCACAGGGTAAGGGATGTGCTTCCTTCGATACTTTATGCACGCTTGGCTGACATTAACGCTTACTCCGAATGGGTAGAAGGACCTTACCTTCCTGTGGGCCGCCTGCACAGGCTCAGGATTGCAGCAAAGGGGATGCGTTATACTCTTGAGTTCTTTGAGGGCGTGCTTGGAGAAGATGCAAAAGCCTTGATAACAGAGTTCAAAAATCTCCAGGACCATCTGGGGAACCTGCATGACGCAATAGTTGAAGTTGGTCTGCTGGGCTCCTGCCTAGGAACCGGGAAATTGGGCTCTGTCGAAGATGGGAAAATCTCCGGGAAAGAAGCGTTCTCCGAATGTATGGAAGGAATTGAAGCCTATCGCGAATATAGGGAAGAAGAACTTCAAATGCTACTCGATAAATTCCCTGAAGCCTGGGAAAAAATACGGAATGGAGAGTTCAGGGGAAGGATTGAAAGCGCAATCAAAAGCCTGTACGAAAATCCTGCATGATTTTTACCGAGTTTTTTCCCGAAAAACTCACTCAATTTTAATTGAGAATCTCTTAATTTTTTGAGGATATTTTAACTTCAGGAGTGTCCTCCAGTTCTGCATTTCCTTCAAGAACTAAAGGAGCTTCTGCGCCCTGTTCTATAAGAACTTTGGATTGGAGACCGTACCCAAAGATTTTCTTGAAATATTTTTTCTGCTTCTCTACCTCCCATATCTCTAGCTGGCACTCTCGCTGAGCGTGCATTTCAAGAACCAGGCTGTCGGTAGAGGCAATGTAGAATCGAACATGGGAAACAATACAGGTATGGGAACGGTCAAGACCTTCTGCTATGCGGAGAAGGGCACTCAGGACCTTAATGCTATTTATTGCATCTTTATTAAGTCCTGTGAGATTGGGATGTTTCTTCTTCGGAGTGTTTTTCCTGTGAAAATAGGCAAGGTTTGCAATGATTTCGATTTCTTCAGGCTGAAAACCTGGAAGGTTGCTCTCCCTTATAAGGTGATAAGCATGGGCCTGATGGGTGTCGTAGGAAAGAAATGTCCCGATGTCGTGCAGAGTCGAACCGTACTCAAGAAGCTCTCTTTCCCCTTCCCTGAACTCATAGATTCCAAGCGCCTGAATACTGTCAAAGAGTTCTAGAGCCAGTCTGGTGACGGTATGGGCATGTTCCTCGTCGAAGTTGCAGGTAAGTCCAAGCTGCATAATGCTGCGCTTTCTTACAGACATCTGGGTAATCATGTAGGAAAACTCACTCTTTGAAATGTAATCTACGAGCAGTCCTTCTCTCAGCCCGTATTTACTGACCCTGATTTCGGAAAGCCCCAGTTCCTCCATAAAAGTCTCGATAATTGCAGCCCCTGAGATGATAATATCCGCCCTCTGAGCATTGATCCCAGGAAACTTGCGCCGCTCTTCAAGGGGCAGGGCGGACATAGCCCTGACAATCTTCTTCAGATGTTCATACTCCAGTTTCTCATAGCTTTCATGTGCTGTCCCGCGCAGATAAACAAAAGCAATCCTGGCAAGGTTTTCTATTGTCCCTGAACTTCCAACCACACAGCTTACCGTGTATTTGGAAAGCTCTTTTGTTACATCCGATGCCTCGCGCCGGATATAGGTTTTAATCTGTTCATACTGTTCTTCGGAAACGGGGCCTGTCTCATCCGGGAGAAACATATTTGTCAGACGAACGGCTCCAAGGTTAAGGGAGTCAAGGAAGTAACAATGCCTCTGGTCCCCAACTGATACTTCGGTACTTCCACCTCCGATATCAATGAACAGGGCTTTTAAGTACCCTAGCCGAAGCCCACTTGAGACCCCAAGGTAGATCAGCCGGGCTTCTTCCATTCCTGAAATCGTGCAGACCTCCAGGTTTGCCTCTTTTTTCAACATTTCGAGAAGTTGAACCTTATTGCTCGCATCCCGTGTCGCCGAGGTAGCTACTGCTACGACTTCTTCTGCCCGGTAGGCTCTGGCAAGTTCCATGAATTTTTTACAGACAATAACTGCGCGCTCGATCGCCTGCGGCTGCAAAATTCGATCTATGAATTCCTTATCACCAAGCCGGACTGTTTCCTTCTGCTTGGTAAGGGGCTGGAAAGATCCATTGGGATTAATCCGGACCAAGAGGAGACGGATCGAGTTAGTCCCGATATCGATAAATGCAACAACCCTGCCGTCGGAAGTTTTCTCGAGTTCCATTGACTACCACCTGAAAGCCCCGTCTTTCGTTTTCCTTGAAGGGGTCAAGATTCCTACAGTAAATCTTACAATATCCATTCTGATTTTTATTCTATTTGATGTTTATTTCTCAGATTTGTAATCTCCTTGTTTACTCCTCTATATATAAAATTGTGAGTTCAAAAAATCTGCCCATCTGAAGTTGTAAAAGGGGAAACATTGAGGGAAACAAGAAGAAAATAAAAATGCAGGTAATGGAGACCAAAAGCAGATCCCGTATGGACAAATGGAATAATATGGATAATAAGGGAAAGTGACAACAAAAATAGAAAAATGTAGCAAAAAAGAAAAAAGAGAACGACAATAAACAAAAAAGAAAAAGGGAAAATTTTTCTTTTTCAGCTTTTCTGACGACTCAGATCCCAGCTTCCAGTATTTTCAAGCATCCACAGCTGGGAATCCAGTTCTTCTTCTTCGGGCTGCGGGTAGATCCTTTCTGTCTTGCCGTTAGGAAGCAACAGGCGAGCTTTTACATTATCCTTAAGTTGGGTACCGAGGATAACTTCCCTAACGATAGGAATATATTCGGCAGATACTGGAAAGAGGATTTCTACCCTGTTGTCCAGGTTGCGCGGCATGAGATCGGCACTGCCAATAAAGATTTCTTCTTTTCCGTCGTTTCTAAAGTAGTATACCCTGGAGTGCTCCAGAAAACGGCCAACTATTGAAGTGACCCTGATATTTTCACTGAGCCCATAGATGCCGGGTCTGAGGCAGCAGATTCCCCTGATAAGAAGGTCTACCTTTACTCCGACGCGGGAAGCCCTGTATAGTTCCCGGATGCACTGGTAATCCACAAGAGAATTCATCTTGAAGATCAGGTGTCCATTTCCGTACTTCTCGTGCAGGTCAATCTCACGCCTGATACGCTCCAGAATCTGGTGCCTGAGTGTCTGGGGGGCTACAAGCAGCTTGATATAATGGTCCTTTCTCGAATAACCTGTAAGGGCATTAAAAAGGTCAGAGATATCTTTACCTATGAATGAGTCACTTGTCAGGTAGCCGAAGTCGGTATAGAGCTTTCCTGTCACAGCGTTATAGTTTCCTGTGCTCATGTGCACATAATATCTGATACCTTCATTTTCAGCCCTAACCACAAGGCACATCTTGGCATGGGTTTTGCGCCCTGGGAAGCCATAGGCTACGTGAACGCCTTTACGCTCAAGTTCTTTTGCCCAGCCTATGTTGTTCTCTTCGTCAAAGCGAGCTTTAAGCTCCACCAGGACCGCCACCTGCTTTTTTCGGTCTGCAGCCTTCATAAGGGCCTGAATAATCCTGGAATTGTCATCTACTCTGTATAAAGTCATTTTGATTGCCAGGACATCCGGATCATCAGCAGCTTCTTCTACGAAATCAATTACCGATTCGAAACTGTCATAGGGGTGGTAGAGAAGTACATCTCTCTTTTTCAGAACCGCAAAAATTTTTTCTTTTTCAACCAGACGGGGATGTTTTTTCGGTTCTAAAGGCTTGTACTTAATTTCCGGACGGTTAATCTGCGCAAGTTTCATCAGGCTTGAGAGACCCAGAGGGGCTGCCGACCTGAACATCAAGGAAGCAGTAAGATCCAGGTTCTTAAGAAGGATATCAGAAACTCTAGGGGGCATTGTATTGTCGGTCTCAAGTCTAACAGCTGGCCCAAAATAGTTTCTTCCAACTCTCTGCTTTACAGCTGTCAGAAGGTCTTTATCCCCGTCCTCATCGAATCCTAGATCTGCATCTCGCGTGACCCGGAATGGGTAAGCTCCAAGGATACGCTGTCCAGGAAACAGGAGATCAAGATTTGCAGCAATAAGCTGTTCAATCCAAACGAAAAGCCCTGTTTTTAACTCCTCAAAATTGGAAGTTATTCTTTCCTGACCATTGTCAGGAACTGCAATCAACCTCGTGAATATCGGGGGGATTTTGACTCTGGCAAAACGCTCCCCGTAGTCCGGATCGTCAATGAGTACTGCCAGGTTAAGGCTCAGGTTTGAAATGTGGGGAAAAGGATGCCCCGAATCAAAGCCCAGAGGGGTAAGTAAAGGAAAAATGTTTCTCTCAAAGTAATCTCTGAGCTTTTCCCTTTCCTCCCCAGACAGTTCAAAATAGTTTGTAACTTTAATTCCTTTTTCTCTGAGAGCCGGCTCAAGCACTTCGTTCCAGCAACTGTCATTGAGAGGAAGCTGCCTGAGAAGCTCTTCCCGGATGATACGAAGCTGCTGCTGAGCCAGCTCATCTGCCCGGTCATCCTTTACTCCTTCCACTATTCTTTTCTGAATTCCTGAAACCCTGACCATAAAAAACTCGTCAAGATTGCTCCCAAAAATGGAAAGGAACTTGACTCTATCAAGTAGGGGATTGCGCTCGTCGAAAGCTTCTTCTAATACCCTATCATTGAACTGGAGCCAGCTGTATTCACGGTCTGTATATAGACAGGGGTCGCTCAGATCAGGCATGCCGGAAACCTCTGCCCGAGCCCCTTCAATATTGTCCATAACTAACCTATCAAAATCTGCCCACCGAATTGGGAAGTTACGCTCCATTGTTATCACACGTGATCTGGGTTTTGTACTTCTTCAGATCCGTCCTCAAAAATAATAGAAAATCTTATAAGATCTCTGTGTTTCATAATTAAATTTCATTACCTGATAATCAACTGGTTTTACTGGGTTAAAAAGAAGATAGTTCCCTGATCCATTCAAATAACCGCATGTCGTTTTTTAAGGGAGTTTCCCTTGAATCAAATATTAACCCCTTTAGCCGGCTAGAATTTTCGTTTCCTTCATCAGGGAAGGCAAGTCTCCTTATTCATTGATCGGAGATGCATTGACACTAACACCTATATATTCTTTTGGATCAACAAAATTTTCAGGATTTTCCAGAACCCCAGCTAACTAACTACTATATAGAACTAAAGATTTATAACATTATCTCTTAACAACAATTAGATAAAACGCTAAAAGATAAAAGTCCGAGAGTTCAAAAAGAAGAAAGTAATAAACAATTATAAGAAAAGATTGAAAACATTCATACAAACTTTGGTTAATTTATTTTAGAAGATGTTTCTATTTCTCTCGAAAGTCAGCTTTTAAGTTAGTTTTAAATTTACCCTTTAAATGGGTATAGAAATCCCGTTCTTTTCCTGTAGTCTTCCTGAGCAGCCTTTCCACAATCAATTCGGGAGTGCTTCGTGCAACATGGTTGTATATGGGATTTCGGTTTACGATCAGTTCAAGATGAGAATCCAGCCCTTCTGCCTCAATTCCATCTACTCTGACTTCTGCTTCGGTATTTTCAAGTATCAGTTCCGAAAGGTGGGAAACAAAAATTCCAAAGCTCTGCTCGTTTCTGGACAGATACTCCAGGATTCCTGCTATAATTCGGGCCGAGGCTCCAGGTTCGGTTATTGATTCCAGTTCATCTGCAAGTACCAGTTTTCCCGACGCCTCAGAAAGCACGGAGAATTGCCTGAGAGTAGTCTCAAAAGCCCCCGCATCCAAAGTTCCCTTTGATTTCCCAAAATAGTAGAACTCTTCTACATGCCCGAGTTCAAGTTCTTTTGCAGGGACTGGAAATCCCATGTACCCAAGGATCACGCACTGAGCAAGAAGCTCGAGCAACGAAGTTTTGCCTCCGGAATTCACTCCGCTCAAAAGTACAACCCGACTTTCAAGGCCCGCAGGAGAAAAACAAGTTTTTCCGACAGAGTAGTTGACAGGATCGATTTTTCCATGACGGGCTTTTAAAAAGAGATTTTCTCCGGCTTTAAAGCCTATTCCGGCTTCAGGGATAAGTTCCGGCATTTTTAGTTTGAACTTTGCCGAAAAACAGGCTATTGAAAAGCCAAGGTCAAAATCCAGGACTTCCCTTACAAGTCTTTCTACAGGCTGGCGAAAGGTTGAGAAGGTTTTTGCAAGCTCTCTTTTTCGAGTAAGCCTTGTTCTTTCAAGGTCCATGCTCAATTTTTGCTTGAGACGCTGCAGTTTAGACCTGTCTGCACTTAGAGGATAGGAGATTTCATCAGCAAACAGAGAGTCAAGCATCAATTTTTCCTGTTTTTGAAGGCTGAGCTTTTCAGCAAGCTCTTCTTTTAAGGCTTCAATCTCGCCTTTGTAGATTCGACTGAGTTCCTTTGCAAGCAGGTCTTTTATTTCTATTCCCCCGCTAACAAGCTTGACGAGTTCCTGCCCGCTTAAAGTAAGCGAACTTGCCTCAAGAGTCCGGTTCATTCGCTGGTTAGCTTCATTCAGGGCAGAAGTAAGTGCAGGATTAAGGTTTTTCAGGGCTTTTACGAGTCTGTCAAGTTCCGGGTCAAAACCTTCAACAAACTTTCCGTCCTCTCCGAGCTTTGAAAGACCTGCATCGAGTGTATCAAGCCTCTCTACGGGAAGTTCCTCAAAGAAATTAAAATCTCTGGAACGCAAAGCAGATAATATATTCAGGCAGGCCCGGATACAATCAAGGTTCTGTGCAAAAAAAGCCAGTTCTTTTTCAGGCAAGATCTGCCAGAACTCAGATTTTGAAAGGTCCTGAAAGTATTCGGGCTCAATGTCTTCTGGAAGATCAAATCTAAGGTAGGTGTCATCAAAGACGATTACACTGGAATAGCCTCTGGCAAGATCCACAAATTCAGAGAGACTCTCCGCAGCCTGAACAGGCAAAAATGTCTGGAATTTTTCTCTGGCTGCTTCCAGAGTTTTTTGGTCTCCGCAGAGGATAATCCGGTCTCTAATCTTCAGATTCCCTGGTACTTGCCTTAGTTTTCTAACTCTGGAAAGCAGGTGCAGAAATTCGGAATTCTCGGAAAGGGCATAGGCCAGTTCCAGATATTCTCCTACAAAAGCCTGTCTTTCCTGAACAAGGTCCATGCGCGAGGCTGGGACCGGGTAAAAAAGATTCAGCTTGTCCCTGGCATGGGTTGTATGGGCAAAACTTTTAATCAGCTCGAGAAGGCGGGAATAAAGGTCAAGGGCTTCTTTTGTCTTGAGAAAATCGGAAATTGAGCACCCTTCGACTCTGGATCTGGCATCCCTGGCAATAGAAAGGGCAAAGTTATGGCTGATTCCATTTACTTCAGAAAGCGAGGCTATATCTCCTTCACAAATAACCTTGAGAGCCGCATCTTCACTCCCAAAGTACTCGACCAGCCTGTCGGCTACTCGTTCACCTATTCCATGAAGTTCCCGCAGGCTTGATAGCGGCTGAGTATATATCATATGCAAAACACTTTTGTTTCAATAAATTATTAGGTCAGGCTCCAAAGCCTGTATCCTTTTAGTTTAGGAGAAGAGCAAGTTCTTTTTCAAGATAAGGGCGCATTGAAGCTGTATACCCGTGCGTTGCATCACTAACGTTATACATTGCTTTCGGCTCTTTTGCAAGTGCAAAGGTTTTGAGTGCTGTCTCATGAGGAATTAAGGTATCGTTTAAAGAATGAATCAGCATGAATTTCGCAGGTGGCAGTTTAGGGATATATGTATCCGGATCAACTGACCTATAAAAGCGGTAAGTCTTAGCATCGGCAACGGTAGCAGGATTGAGATCTTCAGTGCCGTATCCTGAAGTACTGATTCCAATAACTCCTTTAAGGGAAGGATCAAGGGCACAGGCAAGAACTGCAAATCTTCCGCCGTTACTTTCCCCTAGAATTGCAAGCTTTTTGGGGTCGATTTCCGGCTGAGCAGCAAGCACATCTGCGGCTTTAAGAGCATCATAAACCATGGTATATTCAGTAGGTTCAAGGCCATTCCTGAAAAGTTCAAGATCCTTTTCGACATTTACGCCGCCGAGATTGCGCTGGTCAATGGTAAGGGTTGCATACCCCATTTTTGAAAGTTCCACAGCCAATCCCTGTTCGGCTTCCTTGCTAACTGTTGCTCCCGGGAGAAGGACTATTCCGGGAGAAGCCGAAGAAGAAGAGTTAGAATTTGCAGGAATCCTCAAGAGAGCCTGAATTTTGTCCCCTTTGCTCTCAAAAGACAGCAGTTTCAAGGTGTCTGATTTTTCAGGGGCGTATACATCTTTGATTTCCTTAGCTGTAAATACAGGCTCTCCCCTTTGGGGGAAAGATAGAGTGCCTGCTTCCGATACTTCCCAGGGAGCTGCGGCGTGGTTAGAATTGGAAGGATTGTAGAAGACTCCGAAGACGCCCACAAGTATGAGAAGAAAACCCAGAAGAAGAAACTTGGGCTTAGGAATTTTGGTCCTTGAAGAAGCTTTTTTTTTGCTTTCTTTTTTTCCTGAATTATGCCTGCTCAAGGGAACCCTACCAGAAAATTGTAATTACGGCCAGAAGCCGTTTGCAGCACATAAAAATAATACTGCTATACCCACAAGTGCGCCGACAATCAGCACTGTTTTGGGCTGGACATGAATTGCATTTTTGTCTGCTTCATAGTAGCGCATGAGCCCTGCAGAAGACTGGAGTCCGGGACCTGATTTTTTAGCCATAAGTTAACACCTTTAAGAATGAACGTAATTTGAATCTCAATTTCATTGCCTATAATAACTACAGTTGTAGATTGTTGTGGCATGTGTTATAATGCCTATCTGGAAATTAGAAAATGTAAACTAACTGTTAAATTTCCTGTCAACTTTAGTTATCACCACATAATTTATAGTTCTGATATATAAATCCAGCAGAGAAATTTCTGAGTAGCTCGTATTTAGAAGGTTTAAGGTGGAATCCATTATAACCCATTATGTTTCCAAAAACGGGGTAATTTCTCAAACAAGTACCTCGTCCAATAGGAATGGCGGGTAAAAAACTCCCTTTTCCGTGATTATCGCAGTCACATTTTCCATGGGAGTCGTATCAAAAGCAGGATTGTAAACTTCCACATCTTTCGGGGCTAGCTGTTCTGAACCGAAGAATCGCAGCTCGTCAGGGTCTCGCATTTCTATTTTTACACTGCCTTCCCAGCCGTTGAAATCGAAACTAGAGACTGGGGCTGCTACATAGAAGGGGATTTCATGCTCTTTTGCAAGGATGGAATGCGTATAAGTCCCTATCTTATTAAAAATAACATCCTGTGTGATCCTGTCAGCTCCTACGAGCACGCTGTCTACAAGTCCCTGATGCATTGCCCACCCGGCCATCGAATCTGCAATCAGGGTTACTGGAATCTTGTCCTGCATCAGTTCCCAGGTAGTGATCCTGCTTCCCTGGTTCAGGGGCCTGGTCTCACAGGCGATAACCTTGATCTCTTTGCCTTCAGCAATAGCCGAACGCACAACTCCAAGGGCTGTGCCCCAGTCCACACAGGCGAGCCTGCCTGCGTTACAGTGTGTGAGTACTGTATCTCCGTCCTTCAGGAATTTGGCCCCATATTTGCCTATTAGCTTGTTAGTGACCACATCTTCTTCCGCAATATCCCTGGCTTCTTGAAGGGCAATATTCCGGACGTCTTGGATATCAAAGGCATCTGAAATTGCTTTTAAGACCCTTTCCACACCCCATCCGAGATTTACTGCCGTAGGACGGGTCGACTTAAGAGCTTTTCCTGCTACCTCGAGGTCTTTTACCATTGTTTCTAGATCTTTGGCCTCACTCAGGAAAGCTTCAAGGGCAATCCCGAAACCTCCTGCAGCGCCGAGAGCAGGCGCACCCCTTATCCTGAGAGACTTTATAGCTTCACAGAGGGAACTTAAAGTTTTGCATTCAATTATCCTGTACTCTTTCGGGAGCAGGGTCTGATCTACCAGCACCACGGAGTTCGACTCTTCCTTCCAGTCAATTGTCCTCATTAAATCACTTTCCGATGTAAGTATCAGGTTCTGCCGAAAAATCCTCCGACTCCCTCTTCAAGCTTCCCATCTAATAAAAACTTATTCAACTCAACGCCCTGAGAGGATCCGTTGATCCTTTTCCTTTAATTATTCGGGCAAGCTGAGTAACTTAATATGAAATTCTGTTGGAGCCCTCATTATCTTTAAATAGATCAATAATGAAGAGAAAGTGATAAATGAAGTATTCAGCGACCTTATCTGAAGGCAAGAATTTTATTCAGGCAATTAGAAGTGAGCTTTATGATACATAAGTAATTATAATCTTTTTTTCCCAGAAAGGCAAACTTAGATATAATAGATTTATAGGGTAGTAACACAAACTAAGAGAAGATTTAAAACCCATAGCTGAGATACAGGAAGACTCGTAATTTCATGAATATAAACGCATAAATTTCAGGGACCTTGAATCCGTAAATCCGAGTCTGTAAATTTTAACACTGTAAAAGATATGTCATTCTATTAATGCGGTTTATGAAATCAGGGCATTCATCGGAGAGTAAGCTCTTATGACAAAGATAAAAATAGCAATTGCAGGAATCGGGAACTGTGCAAGCTCTTTGATACAGGGCATTGAATATTATAAAGCCGAAAATAAAGAAGCTATCGGGCTGATGCACTGGGATCTTGGCGGGTATAAACCCAAAGACATCAAAGTTGTTGCTGCCTTTGACATTGACGCCAGGAAAGTAGGACGAGACGTGGCTGAGGCCATCTTTGCTCCCCCGAACTGCACAGCGATTTTTTGCCCTGACGTTCCGGCTACAGGCGTGAAGGTTAAAATGGGCAGGGTCCTTGATGGTGTCTCTGAGCACATGAAGACCTATGAGGAAAAATATACTTTCGTTGTCAGCAGGGAACCGGAAGCTACAAAAGCAGACATAGTAAATGAACTGAAGAATTCAGGCGCAGAGATGCTTCTCAATTACCTGCCTGTAGGTTCTGAGGACGCAGTCCGTTTCTATGCCGAGTGCGCTCTTGAAGCCGGTGTGGCTTTAATTAATAATATGCCTGTTTTTATTGCAAGTGATCCTGAATGGGCAAAAAGGTTTGAAGAAAAAAACATCCCTATCGTTGGCGATGATATTAAAGCCCAGCTTGGAGCAACCATTACCCACAGGATCCTTGCAGACCTTTTCGAAAAACGAGGCGTAAGACTCGACAGGACATATCAGCTGAATACAGGGGGAAACACTGATTTTCTTAATATGCTCGACAGGAGCAGACTTGCTTCCAAAAGGGAATCAAAAACCGAAGCTGTCCAATCCGTGCTCTCCCATAAGCTTGAGGACGAAAACATCCACATCGGACCTAGCGACTACGTAGCCTGGCAAAAAGATAATAAGGTGTGTTTCCTGAGAATGGAAGGCAGGCTCTTTGGGGACGTGCCCATGAACCTTGAACTCCGGCTCTCTGTAGAAGATTCCCCTAACTCCGCAGGTGTGGTAATTGATGCTATTCGCTGCTGTAAGCTGGCTCTTGACCGTGGGATAGGAGGCGTACTTTATTCTCCGGCATCCTACTTTATGAAACACCCGGCGATCCAGTACCCGGATGACGAAGCCTACAGAAGGACAGAAGAATTCATAGCTGGCACCCGGGAACGTTGAAGCGGGAAGGAGAAAAACTCCCAGAGAAGAAAGAATTTTTATTGAAGGTAGTTTTGATGCTGGAAAATCCCTGAAACATCCGGGAATTTTACATTTTTTTCTATTCTGAAATATTTTCCACGAAATTTATCTCAATTTTTCTTTATCAGTTAACGGATTCCCTCGGCCGTAATTCTAAATTCCGCGCTTAAGCCTTCCGGACGGGAACGGTGTTTGTACAGAATGGCGCGCCTGGTTCCTTCCCCTGCTTTTTCCAGCTGGATAATCGCCTTTGATATATGCTCCAGGGAACTGCCGCCCAATGGGCGCACCCCTCCTGAGATAATATCGGAGTATACCTGGTTGGTTATCACTGCAGCTAAGCCGTGTTTGCGGGCCAGGGCATGCAGAAACCCTATCTGACTGGCAAGCTCTCTGCGATTTTTAATGCCTGTTTCTTCATCTTCGAGCTCAAACCTGTAGTATGAGGTTGCAGAGTCTAGAATCACTAGACCGATGTTCTCGCCGGCTATTCTCTCCACCTCTCTTACGGCCGCATACTGCTCTTCAAAACTCAGGGGCTCGTAGATGATTATATTCCTTGCTATTTCCTTTGCGTTTTCCCCTGCGATTTGTTTGAAACGAACAGGAGAAAGTCCTTCGGTATCTATGAAAATTACTTTCTGCCCCTGCTTTACACACTCCACTGCAAGCTGAATGCAAATATTTGTTTTTCCGGTTCCTGCAGCTCCGAAGATTTGAGTCACAATCCCAATCTCGAACCCTCCCCCTAAAAGTTCGTCAAGGGGTTTGCAGCCTGAAGACAGTAATTTCTCTATGGAATGACACCTCTTTTTGCGCTTGACAGATGTATGAATGACCAATGATATAACGCTTTTTTGTTATCTTCATCCTTTTCTGAGAGTTTAAAGATCTTCTTAATGAAATAAAAATGATAAAATGGACATGGAATAAACACTCAGTGCTAGTTCTCTTCTGAAACGATGGATAAAAGATTTTCCAGCAGTATGCTCGAATTGGAAGCTATCCCTTATTAATATGTTATAAAGTTTTCAAGGAATAATGCCTTATATATGGTATTCATACCTGTATTCAGTAAAGTGGCTGCATTTATTAGATAAGCCTTATGTGCTCGAAAATATTCTCAAAAAGCAGGCATTTTTCGAAACACAAGATTTTGAAATCAGAGTAATACTCAGCAAAAAAGAAACAATCTTTACACATAAGCCAAGAGGGTTATTGTATCCAGATCTGAGTTGAAAAACCATTATTAACTGTTAGGGCATTAATAGACGTTGGCAGTTACAGATTTAGTTTGAATACAAAAAAACCGCTAATAAGAAAACAAAAAACCTCATAACTAGTAGAAAAAGGAGGATGAGAGCTAAATAAACAAAATTAGGCTTTATGGATTCCGGAAAAATCTATAAAGCTCTTAATAAGTACGATGTGGATAACATCATTATTTACTTCAAGTTAATATGATCGTTTTGAGGCATAAAAAGCTGTCGATGTCAAATGAATAACATAGACTTAGCTAGTGCCATCCATATCTTTTTTAAAAATTGAATTGTCAGAAAACCTCCCAAAGTGCATTAAAAATAAGGAGAAGTATGATCAGTTTAGCTAGTGCTATTGAATTTGCAAAATTTTTATTTGAATTAGCAAATGGAATAAAGAATGTAATGGAACTCTATGAAAAAATAACAGCGAGCTTTAAAAAAGAAAAGTAAAATTAACCTTACAGGTTGCCTCAAAACTCGATCAATTTCTACAATTGGATAATGGGCATTGTTGACTTTAAATTCAGATAGGAAATCATTCAAAATTCAGGTATAAATTGATCTTATAGTGGAATATTTTGTCCCAATTGTAGAATCAAATGTGGCTTTGAGATAGCCTGCTTAACTTTCTTTTTTTAATAAGTGGATAAAAATGAATAATAAAGTAATAACTTGTCTTCGTTTATTTTTAGCAACGCCTTTTTGCTACAAGACGCATCTCTTTTTTTACTTGACAGAGATTTACAGGGATTGTCTTCTTCTAATATATTATAAAGTTTTCGAGGAATAATGCCTTATATATGGTATCCATACCTTTATCCAGTAAAGTGGCTTCCACATTAGATAAAGCCTTATGTACTTGAAAATGTCCTTTCACGTCAGGCAGTTTTTCAAAAACGGAAGCCTCCTGGTTTGTTATCAGACATGATAACAAAAGGAGATCTTTGTATACAAATCAAGAGGGTTATTGTATCCAGATCTGAGTTGAAAAACCATTATTAACTGTTAGGGCATTTAGAGTATTTACCTGAAAAGAAAGGGAATCTTCACTCATTTGAGTGAAAAACGATATCTCAGGGGACACTTTTTTAAGCTGTACCCCATTCCAATATTGCTGATTGATGCTTGAAAATATTTGAAAAATATACATTTATATAAATTATAGGGTTAGCTGAGGAATAGTAACCCTTGTGGAGTTTTGTTTTCTTGCTATGGAGCGCTATGCACCGGCGCGCTCACTCCCCACACAATGGAAATAAAACTAGTATTTACACGATGTACACGAAATAGTAGTGAGTAGTAGTGAGAAATCAGAAGGTCGTAAAGCATGGCAAAAATAATCGTCTACACAACGGAACGCTGCCCGAAATGCAACAAATTAAAACAATTCCTGGAAGCAAATTCAGTCCTCTTCGAAGTAGCAGAAATGGCTACTCCGGAAGCTCTTACAGAACTGCGTTTCAATGGGGTCTTTACGGTGACAGCGCCGGTTTTGCAGATCAATGACACCTTCCTGACCCACGAGGATCTCTTCCGCGGGGAAGAAGTGAACTCGGAACAAATTCTGGGGATTTTGTGACAAAAGACGTCCGAAGCGTTGAAATGAATTAAATTATTTTGCATGATTCATTCTTAAAATAGCTACTGAAGATGAGAAAATGACAGGCGAGATCCTCTTACCCGATGATAATTTATCTGATAACCAGCCAGTACGAAAGGTACTTGACGGGCTCTCCATCTCTTCCCTCCCCAAAGATGGCCATTTATCTGACAACCAGCCAGTGCAAAAGACACTAGATGGGCGTTCCGTCTCTCCTCTGCCTAAAGTAAGGACTACAGACGGTTTCATGGTTAACTGGGACAGGAACAGTATCGTAAACCAGCTCCTTAAAGAAACAAAATTAAGCGAGATCTTCTACAACAAACCTGCAATCACGAAAGAAGAAGCCGTTGATATCGCAAAAGAAGCGGAAAGAATTATCAAAAAGATGAATATTCAGTTTCTCTCAGGTCCTCTTATCCGAGAGATAGTAAACAATATTCTTCTTGACAGAGGGCATGTGGAATGGAGAAATATAATGACAAGAGTCGGGGCTTCTGTCTACGATGCCTACGAGATCGATACAGGATACGGCTTTGAGGCAAATGACAACGCAAACCAGCTGAATAATGCCGAAACCTCACATAAAAGAAAAGCCGACAAAATGTCCAAAGAGCAAAATCTCCTTCTGATGCCAAAAGAGCTTGCGGACCTGCACCTGAATGGGGACTTCCATATCCACGACCTTGAATACATGGGCACAAGGCCTTTCTGTATGGACTGGGATCTCCGCTACTTTTTTTATTACGGGCTCATGCCTGACGGCGTCGGGACCCAATCCAGCGTGGCAAAGCCCGCAAAGAATGCAGAAGTAGCTTTCCTTCATGCGGTAAAGGCCATGGGATCGGCTCAGACAAATTTCGCAGGTGGACAGGGTTTTTACAATTTTCTAACCTTTATCGCCCCCTATTTGGAAGGCAAGTCAGAGACCGAGATCAGGCAGCTTATGCAGATGTTCGTCTATGAAATGATGCAGATGATGTGCGCAAGAGGCGGACAGACTGTCTTTTCATCAGTGCAGCTCTCCCCTGGTGTTCCGAAGCTCTGGAAGAATGTCCCGATTGTTGCTATGGGTAAGGTCTGGGACGGCAAACAGGCCCCACTAAGAGTCTATGGGGAATTCGAAAAAGAAGTCCGCCTTGGATTCAAAGCTCTGATGGATGTTATGCTTGAAGGAGATGCCTGGGGCAAACCTTTCAGCTTCCCGAAGCCCGAAATTTCCCTTGAGCCTGACTTTATGGAAGAGGACGAGAATTTCAACAAGGATCACGCTGAACTCCCGACATATAAAGAGCTTTACAGGATGACTTTCGAGCTGGCTGCAAAATTCGGAACTCCTTACTTTGATAATCAGCTTCCCGAGTATAGGGGCTCAGGAGAAGGAATATCATGTTATCAATGTTGCGCTTACCAGTTCTCTGCAAACCCGACAGATGATCACGAATTCGATGACAAGATCCATTTCATAAATGGAAAACACTTTTCAATGGGGTCATGGATGGTCCTGTCTTTAAATTGCCCCAGGGCAGCATACCGAGCCGAAGATAATGATGAAAAGCTTTTCAATGAACTCAAAACCCTGATGAACAGGGGTGTGGAAGTTTTCAAGATCAAGCGAAAATGGATGAACAGCCTGATCAAGAAAAACAGGATTCCCTTTGCAGCCCAGTGCCCCAAGGATCCGAATACGGGGGAAAAAGGGGCTATGGCTGTGGATTTCGACAGTCTTGTATATACTATTGGAGTAGTAGGGATTAATGAGATGGTTCAGTACCATACCGGCTACCAGATCCACGAGTCTCCTGCTGCATATAAGCTTGCTATCAGAGCTATGTTTGAAATGAAAATGCATGCTCAGAAGCTCTCGAAGGAAAACGGTATGGAAATTGCCCTTGCAAGAACACCTGCGGAAACTACAGCCCAACGCTTTGCAGTTTCAGACCTCCTGCACAGGGAATATGCCGACAAAGCCGAACTCACAATTAAAGGGGACCTGAAAACTGCAAAGAGAGAGTTAAATGAGACTCACGACCTGCCCATCTACTATACCAATGGAACCCATATCCCACCGGGTGCAGATGTGTCTCTGCCTGAAAGGATAAAGTATGAACATACTTTCTTCCCGATCGTGGATGGTGGAAATATCATGCATATCTGGCTTGGAGAAGGAAAGCCGGATCCTGATGGCCTGCAGGAACTTGCAATGCACATAGCAAAGAATACACAGACCGGTTACTTTGCCTTCACCAGAGATATGACTGTGTGCACTGACGAGGGGTATGTAGCCGCAGGCTTACTGGACAAGTGCCCTAAATGCGGATCTGAAAACGTGCAGCATCTTTCAAGAATCACAGGATACCTCCAGTCCGTGGAAGGCTGGAACAGAGGCAAACGTCAGGAATTGCTGGACAGAAAACGATATAGTACAAGGGAACTCAGGTAAGAGTTCCTTAACCTTTTTATACTTAACATCGTGAGAAGCGGTGTGAATGCTATGAAAGTAAACTATGCAGGCACTATCCCTCTCTCAACACTTGACTGGGGGGGAAAGGCTGCAGTCACTATCTTTTTTCGAGGATGTTCTCTTCGCTGCCCTTACTGCCAGAACTACCCTTATCTTGAGGAGTCAGAGCTTGTGGAACTGGATTTTGTGAAGGAGCAAATGAGAAACTCTAGCCCCTTTGTAAGCTCAGTTGTATTTTCTGGAGGAGAGCCCCTAATGCAGAAGGCAGTTGTGCCTCTTGCAGAGTTTGCAAAAGGACTTGGCCTTTTAGTCGGAATTCACACAAATGGCTGCCATCCGGAAATGGTAACAGAGTTGATTAAGCAAAAATTGGTTGATAAGTTTTTCATTGATGTAAAAGCCCCCCTGAGCGCTCCCGAGATTTACGGAAAAGTCACAGGCTGCGAAAAATACGAAGCCGTAAAAAAGACTCCTGAAGAGATAACTGCAGCTGTCATAGAAACGATCGAAATCGCAGATTCAAGTGGCCTGGAACTGGAACTCCGAACAACAGTCATCAGGGATTTTATAGGAAGCGAAGAAGATATTGCCAGCATAGCTGCCTGGATTTCGAAAAAAGTGAAAAACAGAGAAGTCATCTATGTACTGCAGCAGGGAATTCCGGAACATAGCCTGCAGGAGAATCTCAGGAAAACACGAGTTTTAGAAAGGGAAGAATTATACGAACTGGGAAAAATAGCAAAAAAATTCCTTAAAAATGTCAGAATAAGGACAAAAGAAGCCGGAGAAGAGATTATCTGACGTCGAGAAATATCTGATACTATCTATACCATCCGAAGCAATATCGATATCTTTCTTGCGTTTTTGTCTACGTCTATCAGAAAAACTTTAATCAGTTTTCCTTTTTCCAATTTTTTTCAGTTCCTTTTTCCCAGTTTCTCTTTCCAATCTCTCTTTCAGTTTCTTTTTTCAACTTCTCTTTTCAATTCCTGTTTAAGTTTTCAATACTTCCCTTTCTCAGGTTTTTTACAGAAAAATGGTTTTAAGTTCAAATGAATTTGAAGTTTACAAAAGTCTTATACATCCAAAGATGAAAGACACAGTACATTCAAGAGACAGAAGACACAAGTGAAACACAGGGGAGGAAATTTATTCGCTCAATATTCGTGAATCGGTGTCAGAATTTTGCCATAGTAATCCCGCTGAATATGATAACTCCTCTATTGATACTACCAAATTTTATGTAATACTGGAAAATTACAAAAATTAAATAAAGGAGAGAAACTCAGTCCATTTCAGCCCGGATAAGGGCGAGTATCTATATAAAGAAAGTAAAAGTTATAACTTCCAGAATAAGACCATGAAAGAAACAAAAGTATCTTCGGTCGGAGAGCGCGCTTTAATCTCTCGCTTATCTGAGATTTTCAAAGCCCAGGGGGGCAAGGAGAGCGGACAGAAAGGAATCCTCATAGGTGCGGGTTCAGATGACTGTGCCGTTATTGATCTGAATGGCGAAGACTGCCTTGTTGTTACCACAGATATGCTGCACAGAACCACAGATTTTCCAGTAGAAATGACACCCTGGCAGATGGGCTGGATGTCTGCGGCCGTGAACCTGAGTGATATAGCAGCCATGGGTGCAGAACCTACCGGGCTCCTTATGGCAATCGGCATGCCTGCGGATACTGATATTGTTTTTGTCGAAGAACTTGCAAAAGGCATGCAGGCATGTGCCGAATTCTGCGGAACTTCAATTATCGGAGGAGATCTTGATACCCATGCAGAACTGACAGTTACAGGGACAGCGCTGGGCAGGGTAAGAAAAAGCCAGCTCCTTCTCCGCCGTGGAGCAAAACCAGGAGACATTGTCTGTATTACAGGACATACAGGCTCTGCAGGAGCCGCTCTTGAGGCTCTTCAATCTAAAAAGCCAGTAAGTGAAGAGGTCCTCAAAACTCTTTTCGAACCTATCCCCCGCACAAAAGAAGCCCGGATATTGGCTGAATCCGGGGCGGTTACATCCATGATGGATACAAGCGACGGCCTTGCCATGTCCCTTTATGACCTTGCCAGGGAAAGTCATGTGGGCTTCAGAATCCGGGAAAGTACCCTTCCTATTCTTAAGGAAGTCAGGGAATTTGTTTCAGGTTATGAAGAAATGCTGGAACTTTCCCTTTACACAGGTGGAGACTTTGAACTTCTTATTACAATTGACCCCCAGCAGATGAAAAAAGTACAAAATATATGTAACTTAACCGTTATAGGAGAATGCACAAAGTATGAAGCAGGCATTGTGCTTGAATCCCCTGGATGCAGGCTGACAACAATAGAACAGCGGGGATACCAGCAGCTAAAAGCTGAATACCGTTGATAAATTTTCCGATTTAAACTAACTTAACCCCCAAGTCAAAACTTGAGTAGAGAGAAGTAAGAATTATTGATTGGGAAACTCTGCACATATCACCAAATTGGAGTAGATTTAAAGAAGTCTAGCATAAAAGTTAAAAGATCTAATTTATGCACAAGGTTCAGAAGGATAAAACATGAAGAGAGCTATTTTACAAATATTTACAGCATTTCTGGTTTTAGGGCTATTCTGCGGAGCTGCGACTGCAGTTCCAAGTATAAATGGAGTTATATCGCCCTCGAACTCTACTGTTGTTACAGGGACAGTTGGTGCAACTCAACCTTTCACTATTCCCTTAAATGAAACAGCAACTGTCACATGGACTGAAAATGGGAATCAGACAACAACACAAACTGATAGCGGCAATATTGCAACTCTTAATCATGTCATTCAGTCGGGTTCGTATCAGGTGACGGCTGCCATAGAAGGAGTAGGGCAAATAACGAGATGGGATGTGGTAGGTACAACAGGATTTCCAGTGATAACCTTATCTGACCCTTCATCGTCGAGTGTTAGTACTAATATAGGAGAAGCAAAAACATTCACTGCTACTGTGAGCCAGACTTCGGATGTTGTATGGTCTCTTGACGGCACCTCTGTTAAAACAGATAATTCGGTAACTCAGTCATCATATACTAATAGTTCTGCAACTCAGGGCACGCACACAATTAAAGTTGAAGCACGAAATGCAAAAAACGAAACCGCAGAACCGAAATCTTGGACATGGACTGTTAACGCCAAGTCCGCAGACAATTCAACTGGAAACAGGATCTGGGATGAAAGCCAGAATATGCCTACTACATACACATGGGACGCCCAAAGTTTCTCAGGCTTCTATTATGACCTCGACTCTGGAGTATCCTCAGAAGAGATGACCATCACTGATATAGGGAGAAGCATAAAATCAGGGAACGTCGAGTACGTTACAAGACCTACTGAAACTAAATTTGAACACAATAGCTGGGGTTCGTACCAGATAATAGGGTTCATGGCAGAGAAATACTTTGGAGGTTATAGCAAACAAAATTCCACAGTTATAGGGGACGACGTAAGCCCGATTTCCGACGGTATCCTTTCCAAGATCCTAATCGACAGTGACGATAAAAAATCAGTGAGTTCTGGAGATTCCCTTGTTCTTGACGAGGGTTATTCTATGAGCATCAAGGAAGTCGATGTTAACGGGAACAGTGTCTGGATCCAGCTAGAAAAGGACGGAAAAGTGGTAGACGATGGTTTCATTTCGTCGGGTGGTGACTACGTCTACAAAGCTGACCTTGGCAAAGCTACGGATGTACCCCTCATTATAATTCATTTCGGCACAGTTTTTTCAGGAAGCGAAACCTCTGCTGTCTTCGTACAGGGTCTCTTCCAGATATCGGGCAACTATGTAGAAGTCAAAAATGGCGACACCTTTGGGGAAATGGAAGTAAAATCCATCAGCAGCAGTGAAATAAAAATGGAAAACACTGACAGTGTCGGGCTTGATAAGGGGGAGACAATTGACCTTATGGGCAAAATAAAGATACAGGTTGCCGATGACAGTAAACTGCGTTTTTCCCCTATTGTGGACACCTCAGAAGCCGGTAATTACGAACTGCGCGGGACTGTATACGATAAAAGTGTAAATGGAAATTCTCTTCCTATATGGACTCCCTTTAACTTCGAAGGATTCTACTATAATATCGATGAAGGAATAGGAACCGAAGAGCTGAAAGTCGAACAACTTGACGGTAGTGACATACCTTCAGATAAACTGGTCTATCAGTCCTCACCACAAGCTGTCAAGTTCGAACATAGTAATTGGGGCAATTTCACAGTTGTCGGGTTTATGGCGGACAAGTACTTTGCAGGGTATCCTGACGGGGCTGTCAACGGAGAAGTTGACCGAGTAAGTCTTCTCTCGAATAATATTCTTTCCAAAGTCCTTATAGACAGCGATGACAAAGAGTCTATGTCCTCAGGTTCTGCCCTTGCCCTTGAAAACGGTTATTCTTTGAGCATCAAGGAAGTTGATGTCAATGGGAATAGTGTCTGGATCCAGCTAGAAAAGGACGGAAAAGTTGTGGACGATGGCTTCGTTTCTGCTGGTAAGGACTATGTTTACAAAACAGACGTTGGCAAAGCTACGGACATACCTCTTATTATAGTCCATTTCGGCACAGTTTTTTCAGGTACTGAGACCTCTGCTGTCTTCGTACAGGGCATCTTCCAGATCTCGGATGATTACACTGGAATCAACGATGGAGATACCTTTGGCAAGATGGAGGTTACCAGCGTCTCTGATAGCGGCATCACAATGAAAAACAGTGACGATATCGGGCTTGACAAAGGTGAAACCACCGAGGTCATGAATAATGTCAGTTTCAAGACCGCTGATGCCGACATCCTCAGGTTCTATCCCTTCGTGACGGTTGGAAGCGGAGGTACAGCCAATGGACTGAACATAACTGTTCCTGATGAGATCATCGTAGGCAATACTTTTGATATTACAGTGACTGCAAGTGGAAGCCCGGTAGAAGGTGTGACTGTAAAGGTTAACACAAACAGTACAGGCAAAACCTCTGCGAATGGGACCGTTCAGTACACTGCAGAAAATAAAGGAACCCTAAGGTTAACTGCAGAAAAGGAAGGATATACAACTGTAAACAAAGATGTCACTGTTATCCCTCCGAAAGAGGAGATGATCCTCAGTGTCTCTCCTGAAACAGTATACATAGGGGACAACATCACTATCGGAACCTTAAAAAAGATTGGAGGAGATCCGATCGAGGGTGTAAATGTCTCAATCGATGGCAAAGCCCTTGGAGAAACCGGATCCGATGGAAAAATTACATACAAGACAGAGAAAAATGGTACAATTAAGGTTATTGCTGCCAAGGAAAGCTTCAATAATAAAACCATTAACGTAAAAGTGAAAGACTTTGAAGCTATCTTCAAGGTTTCCAACCTGGCAGTTGACCCTATAGAAGTAAGTGCCGGAAAGAATACAACAATCTCAGCTAATGTCGAGAACACAGGCAATGCTGCGGGAAAATATAATGCAACACTGTCTGTGAACGGAAACGTAACTGACTCAAAGGAAGTTTCCCTTGACGTTGGAAACAATACAACTGTAAACTTTGAGCATGGTGAAGAAGTGCCAGGAACATATAAGGTAGAATTAGGAGGACAGACCGCCACCTACACGGTAAAAGAAAAGTCTTCTTTGCTACTTTACGCTCTTGGAGCTGTTGTCCTGTTAATAATCGGCGGAGCTGCTTACTTCTTTACCAAGGGCGGTGGGGATATGTCAATGCTGCAGGAAAAAGTACAGGAGCTTATTAACTCTATAAAGCCAAAAAAGTAAAAACAACAGGAAACTGAACAAAGCGAAAACAAAAAAGAATAAAAACATATAATTTCCGCGTTAATCAAAACGCGGGTTTTCTTTTGATTTATCTAAGTTTTACTCCATCTTTTTGAGCGCAAGTTCGATAGCATCTATAAGGCTGTTTTTTGGAATAATAGTTGTAACAGGAATATTCAGAATTTTTTCCACAGTCGGACTTACTATGGGAGCACAGACCAGAGCCTTAGCTCCGTCTCTTTCAGCGTTAACGGCTGCTATTATTGCTTCTTCCATTGAGGTTGCTGAGTATTCCCTTATTGTGACCAGCCTGCCAGCGATCTTTTTCTTCGTTTCTACAATATTATCAAGTACTGAGCGAGCTGCAATTACAGCGATAAAATCTCCACTATCTGATTGCTTGATTTCACGGATAGTTTTCACGATCTGGCGGAGGGTTTTGATATTCGGATCCCGGTTGCCTGAAAGGATCTTATAGAGGGTACTTGGGGGGATATTTGCTTTTTTGGCAAAATCCACGGCAGTGAGGTTAAGATCCTCCTTAATCACAGTCGAAAATGTTTTTTGAAATACCTCATCGGATTCGAAAGCGGATTTGATAACCTTATCTGCAGCATTCATAAAATTCAACCTCTGAAATCCTGTGAAAAACAGTCGATAGATATAAATATTTACATTTCACAGGAGTTTTAGTCCTAAATGAGAAATATGTCCAAATGTATTAATACATTTGGGATAGAATCAAGAAACCTTTGAGAAAGTATATATAGTAAATTTCAAAAAATAGTAACGCTTTAAGGTATATGCTTTTTATTTTCACTGGATTTCTTCTTTGAATGATTAGATGGCTTTTTAAAAAAAGAGTTTACAAAAAATGATAGAAGGTGAATGGAAAAGCCTGTGGATTTTCCTTAAGAAAGTCCTATTTCAGAAGACGTTATTAAGATAGTGAAAGTTACTACTGTTACTAATTATAGGGATTATTATCAGTTATAGAGATATTGAGGTGAAGCTTTGAAAAAACTAGGCATTATACTTGCTTTATTGCTGGTCGCATCTGTCTTCGTATCCGGTTGCGCATCCAATAAAGGAAACGTATCCACTAATGAAAGTGGAGCTAAGGAAGCGTCTGCAATTACCGAACTGAGATTTGGCTATCAGCCAAGTACCCACCAGATTGCATATATGACTGCAGCAGAAAAAGGATGGTGGAAAGAAGATCTTGCACCTTATGGAGTCAAGAATATCAAAGATAATGTGTTCCCGACAGGAGCTCCTGAAATGCAGGCTATGATGGCTGGAGATTTGGATGTTGCTTACGTTGGGGCAGCCCCTGTGATTCCCGCTCTCAGCCAGGGTCTTGATGCAAAGATTGTTGAGCCTGTACAGATAAATGGCTCAAGTCTTGTCCTCAGGCCCGAATACAAGTATGAAAACCCTAAAGACTTAAAGGGGCTTAAAATCGCTACCTACCAATCAGGAACAATTCAGGATACCCTGCTCAGAGAGTGGCTCAAGGAAAACGGACTTGACCCTGAAAAAGATGTAACAATACTTGGAATGACCGGTGGAGACGCTGCTACCGCTATTTCAGCCAAAAAGGTCGATGCTGTCTTCCTGCCTCACCCTTCCCCTACGTCTATTGAAAGGCAGGGTAACGGGCGTATAATCGTACAATCCGGACAGATGGAACCAAACCATGCCTGCTGTGTACTCTTAGTAAGCGGGAAACTTATTAGGGAGCACCCGGATATTGTGGAGCAGATTGTAAAGACACACATTAAGGCGACCGAATACAACAAGGCGAATGTGGATGAAGCCGCTAAGATTTATTCAAATAAAACTACAGAGGATCTTGAAACTGTAAGGGCATCTCTTAAGGAATGGGATGGAGCCTGGATTACAGATCCAGCACTGATTGAAAACTCAACTCTCAATTACTCAAAAATTCAGTCTGATCTTGGGTACATCAAGAAACCTCTGACAAAAGAAGAAATCTTTGATACAAGCTTCTATGATAAAGTTATCAGTGGAAAATAAATCAGGAGTAAATAGCAAATAGAAATTTAAACAAAGTGTTCAAATGCCTCTGTTTTCAGAAGGGCAATTTGAACCCTTATTTTTCTGAAAAACGAATTCTGCCGGAAAGATAAAAAAGTAAGAATTCTTTTAGTTAGATATGAAAATGAGTTTTATAAAAACAATAGAAGAAAAAGGTATTGAAGCATTGTCTCTCATAGCCGCAGTCGCGATATGGCAGATTGTAGCAGATAGAGTCGTGCACAACAAATTTCTTCTGCCTAGTTTTTATGATGTTATAATCTCTTTCTTCGCCATCGTCAAAAGCGGGCTAATTTTTACGGATATATTGACAAGTCTACTTCACTTTTCAATCGGCATTGTTGCTGCTTTTGTAATTGGAATTCCCCTTGGAATATCTATGGGATGGTTCAAAAAAGCAGATAGGGCAATTGACCCTATAATCGAGATACTGCGTCCGATTCCTCCTCTTGCCTGGATTCCATTTGCAATCGTATGGTTTGGGCTTACGCATCAAGCTGCAGGTTTCGTTGTGTTTGTAGGAATGATCTTTCCTATTGTTATCAATACCTATACAGGTTTTAAAAATATCCCAAAAGTTTATGTTGAAGCGGCAAAGGTCCTTGGCTGTACCCAAAATATAGATCTCATACGTTTCATTGCTATCCCCTCAGCCATGCCTTCAATAGTTGCAGGAATCAGGGTTGCCATGGGTGTAGGCTGGATGTGCCTTGTTGCTGCAGAAATGTTCGGGGTCAGCAACAGGGGACTTGGGTACCAGATCTGGCACAACTATTATCTGCACAGGATGGATTTTGTACTCGTTTATATGCTCCTGCTCGGATTCGTAGGCCTTCTCATCGATCGCTTCTTCAGATACTATGTAGATGCAAAATTACTGAGATGGAAGGCAGGAACTGTGATATAAAATGGGCAGAGTAAACGTAAAAAATGTTTCACGAATCTTTACGAAAAAAGAAGATGGGTCCGGAACAGAGGCTCTACACAACGTAAGCTTTGATGTTGAGGACGGGGAGTTCATCTGCCTTCTGGGACCGTCTGGCTGCGGAAAGACCACTCTGCTCCGTATAGCTGCAGGGCTTGAAACCCTTACCTCTGGAGAAATAACGCTCAATGGGGTTCCTATAGTCGGCCCGGATCCTAAAAGAGGCATGGTCTTCCAGCAATATTCACTATTTCCCTGGAGAACTGTTATCGATAATATCACCTTTGGGCTCGAAATGCAGGGAATTCAGAAAGTTGAAGCCAGGAAGCAGGTGGAGAAATATATAGATCTTGTGGGCCTGGAGCAGTTCAAAAATAGCTATCCATATGAACTATCTGGAGGCATGCAGCAGCGAGCAGCCATTGCAAGAGCCCTTGCCAATGAGCCCGAAGTCCTCCTCATGGACGAGCCTTTTGGAGCCCTCGATGCTCAGACTCGAAATATCCTTCAGGACGAACTCCTGAAAATATGGGACCAAAAACATGTGACTTTCCTCTTTGTGACCCACAGCGTAGATGAGGCGGTTTTTCTCTCGGACAGGGTAGTGGTCATGACCTCAAGACCAGGAAGGATAAAGGAGATTGTAAATATAGATCTGCCCAGGCCACGATGTCGGACGGGTCCCGAAGCTAACCGTTTAAGAGATTATGTTCTAAAACTTCTGGAAGAAGAAAGGTTCAAAAAGTGAATTGCAGAGGGAAAATAGAGACTAAAATCATGAACGAGCCTAAGTCAATTTTCGGCCCGGATAATCACTTTTGTTAATGGTTCTACTCTCTTTACAGTAACCTTTCCTACAAGCTCGAGAGTCCCTCCTGCTTTTACAGAGCCGATAGTACATCCCGGCCTGGCGCGAATATCTCCCTGGCAGACCGCGGAATTTACACTAGCTCTATCGAGAAGGACAAGTTCGGATACTGTCTCGATATTTCCCATAATTTTTGCTGCTGCACAGACAAGAGCACTTTCGGCTTTCACATTGCCCTGAACAAGCGAACCTTTCCCGAGTTCAAGCTTGCCAGTCACGATAAGGTTTCTCCATAACTTAACCTCCTGCCCGACAATTACATTGCCGTCCAGAACAAGATCCTCCTCAAAAAAAGCTCTTTTTTCAATCACATAGGTATTGGATCGGGGGTGGTACTTCGTAAAACAAATCATTAGAAATCACTCCGGGTTACTTTCCCCGGCTATCGATAAAGGGAAAATGGTATCCTCTTCAAGTTAAGCGGAAAACCTTGATTTTCAATTCAATGTACTTTTTTCTCTGATTAGTTGAGCCAGAGA